>Ga0256410_1000192_pt1 | contig 75280 bp, 65 predicted proteins | sample PhyWR1_FD_185983 | JGI IMG/M metagenome (GOLD analysis project Ga0256410, IMG submission 185983) | Leaf surface microbial communities from wheat plants in UC Gill Tract Community Farm, Albany, California, United States - DLSL W.R1 | ecosystem: Host-associated > Plants > Phyllosphere >... | reverse complement strand
GTGTTTGCTGTGGTGGATTTCCATCGTTTCTTTATCGAAATGTGGTTCCAGTGCATCGTAAGCGTAAGGCAGGGATGGCAGGGTATAGCTCATTTCATCGTCTCCGTTAACGTAGGGCGGCTGTCATACTGTAGCGCCGCGAAATCACTCAGTTCATTATAGTTAATTAAACAGCCTTGAAAATGATTATCAATGCCGTAGTGAAAATAAGGTTATATTTGTTACTCATAACCGTAGTGCTTATTGTTATAAAAGAATGCCACAAAATCGCTCAGTCTGCATCACTCCTGCTGAGGACCCGATAAAACGATCGTTAACGGATAAAAACACTGAGGCATAGTCAGATGTTAGAGATTATTGCCAAATAGTCGAAAATTTCAAACACCCATAAATCCGTTAAGAAGGGATTACACAGGTACTATCAACATTAAAAAAAATGACTTTTAGAGTTATTTTAGAACCTTAGAGGCTGGCCCGAGCTAATGACTGTTAGCTACCATAGGGTGTTAACTTCGATATGTCGGTAAGAATAATTCAGCGTATTGTCATTTATCATTTCACTTAATTACCTCCTGATATTATTCAATCGTATCTTTACTAAAGAGTTAATTATTTAATGGATTTTAAGAGTTATCTTAAATAAGCAAAATCAAAGGAGTGAATATGACAGTGATTAGCAATGACTTATTAGCAGGCGTTTCTGGCGCTGGTGGCTCCAGTTCAGGAGCGAATCACCACTGATAGGTACGAAAAATCCAGTGTATTAAATACACTGGATATACCCGTCATACTTCAAGTTGCTTGGGTGTTGCCAGCGTTCATGCCGCCGAATCACATAGTTTATCTATGCTCATCGACGGCCTGAAGCTTTGCGCCGACAAGCAACTCGAATTATTTTGGGTATAACCCCTCTTTACAAAGAGCGAATAACGGATGATTAAATTTATTTTTTCGTTGATTATTTTTTTTCTGGTATCTCAGTTGAATTATATGATGGCAGTTAAATTTGAGATAACCTCTTTCTGGTTTAAAGATATCCTCCCCTCATTTATCATTGCTGTATTTTCTTTTTTTATTTTCAAAAAAAATAAAAAATAAATTAATATGACTATTAACCAATCAATGAATATTGAACGCCGATGACGATCATATTCATCATTATATGTAAAATAACAGGCATAAGTATTCCATTGGACTTCACCCTTGCGAAGATAAAAACCAGCGAAATTAAAAAAAGGATAAATAAAGTACGCATATCAGAATACTGAGTATGAAGTATTGAAAACAAGACAGATACCAGCCCCGCTGACAGATAGACATTTTCATTAAACCAGTATTTGAAAGTGTTAAAAAGACATCCGCGAAAGACTATCTCTTCATAGACAGGAACGATAAATATCAGCATGATATTATTCAACCAGAAATAATGATTCTCTAATGTCACCTGAGATACCATCCACTCTTCGGCTTTTTTTATTCCTAGCAACCCTGGAGCAACAAACTGCAGAAGCATTATGATAGATAAGAGTAAAAAAAACAGTTTTACATTAAAGGTTCCTCTTCCCAAGCCTGGACGCTTTTTGAAAAACAGAAAATATAAAGGGATCAGTATGATAAATTCTGTTGCGTACAACAAGGGTAGCAGCGTTTCGTAAGTGATAAGTTCATTATTCTTTTTTACTAATGCAGGAATAAACGTTATTGCGACCATTAATAAAAACATCGAAAAACAGCCGGAAACTGATTTTGCTTTTTCGATATGCTCGTTGCTATATGCTTTATTGTTCATGTTTATCCTCTTGGGTCAACGACCACCCTATTAAAAAGCATCCTTCAGGCAGTCAGTGAACGCGATAATCTGATACTTAAAGAATTCGATTTTTAGGTTTTTTGAAAAACTTGATTACTGAGAGTTTGCAGAATGAAAGCTAATAGGGTTTATCTATATTAATGGGTTTTTTTACTGTGTGTCTACAGACGTTTTTTGTTATTTATGGCTTGGTTTTAATACGAGCGTTTTTTATAGGAGTATATGCTGTATTTTATAATTTCACTTAATTACAGTTTGATATTGTTAATGCGTTTATTTGTGGGTGAATTAGTTGTTTAATAATATCTCTTAGTCACATCAATCAGTAAAATTCAAAGGAGTGAATATGAACGTTATTAGTGATAGTCTTTTAGAGGATGTTTCTGGTGCGGGTAGCAGTCTTGGTTCAGCTATTGGTGGTGCTATTGGTAATGCCATCGATAAAGACCGGGGTGGACCAATTGGTGCTGCTATTGGAGATGGGGTTGGTACCCTTATTGAGGGGCTGATTGCTCATTTCGCCTATAATCCTGCGAATACAGTGACTAATACTCACTGATAGTGTATGGAATATCCAGTGTATTTAATACACTGGATATTTTCTCTTTGCGAAGAATTTAAAACGGATGATTAAATTTATTTTCTATCATCATTCAGCTAAGTCATACCGCGGCAGTTAAATTTCAGATAACCTCTTTCTGGTTTGAGTATATTCCCCCTCATTTATTGAAAATTAGTTTTTCTTAACTAACTAAAGCTTACTGCATTTGAAACCACTATTAATCAAGACAAATGACGCGCTCAGCAGAAGCTATCGTTGACTCTCGATGGGCAATGATAATTCGGGTTATATTTAACTTTTTTATCGCATGATTCACTGCCAGCTCACTGTCTTTATCTAGTGCACTGGTTGCCTCATCCATAAATAAGATTCCGGGCTTACGATACAAGGCTCGGGCAATAAATATTCGTTGTTTTTGCCCTCCGGATAATCCTTCTCCCAGCTCGCCAATCAATGTTTCATAACCCATAGGCATGGTCATGATAGTTTCATGGATATAGCTGGCCTGCGCGCAGACTATCATCCAGTCTTCATCAATCTGTTCTATAAAACCGCAAATATTTTCCCGTAGTGAACCGGAAAATAACTTATCGTCCTGCATAATACAGCCAATCATCTGACGATAGTTATTGATGCCAATGTTCTGAATATCAATTCCATTGGCCTTTACATAGCCTGATGTTGGGGTAAATAACCCACACAATACTTTCATTAGTGTTGTTTTTCCCCTACCTGAAGGGCCGATTATAGCGACACTCTCACCAGGGGAAATATGAATATCTAAATCACTAAAGATAGCGGCTGACTGGCTATCATAATGATAACTTAATCCACGGACCTCTAATGCTACGGGATATCTGGCGGAGTCTGCCGGCGCTTCAGATTGACTCGCTTCTGGTTCATTCAACGCAATGTCTGAGATGCGCTCATTGTGCAGACTCATCATACGTAACTGGAGTAAAAAGTTTGTCAGAGATCCCACCCGGTCAGAGAATAACCCTCTAAAAACGCCGAATGCGACATACATCCCTATCGTCATCTGATTATCTATTACCATACTGATCCCCAGCCATAAAATAACAATCTGATCACAGGCTGAAATAAGCGTATTGATGCCACCAAAAAGAAGGTTCATTCTGGTGACTCTAATTCCCGTATTAATGGTGTCAATTTCCAGGTTTAGCCAGTGACTGCTTCGCCGTTCACTCATTCCTTGCATCTTGACGGTGGCTATTCCATACAGGGTTTCCATAAAATACGATCCGGCCCGGGCTTCCATGATCAGTGATTCTTCCGAAAGCTGTCTGTAGTGGCTGTAGGTCAGTAACCGCATAAGAATATAGATTGAAGTGAAAAGCAGTACTACCCAGGTTAGCCAGCCACCGTATAACACCATCATAATCACCACTCCCACCACCATTATTCCGTCCATGAGAGCGCCAATCGTACTGGTGGTAAAGGTGTCGCGTAGCGTATTGAGTGAGCCAAACCGGGACTGAATATCGACTAATCTGCGACGTTCAAAATATCCCAAGGGAAGACCTAACAGGTGGTTGAACAATCCTGCCTGCCACTGCACGTTAATCAATGTACTCATCACCAGTGAAGACCATGCCCGTAGCATGCTCAGCGAGGCCCTGAGGAGAATAAAAAATATTAACCCGACACAAATAAGGGTCAGCAAACCACGATCGCTGGCAGGAATAGCATGATCCATAACCAGTTGGGTTCCTACGGGTGTAATCAGCGTGATCGTTTCGATAACCAAAGATAAGCTAAAGATCTTGAGCAGCGTGCCTTTAATCCCGTGTACATTGCTGAGTAGTGTTCGTAACCGAATTCTGTTCTTTACCGTTTCTTCCGTAAAACGACTGTCTGACCATAACTCAAGAGCGACACCAGTAAAGTGTTGTGACATCTCAGCCAGGGTAACAACTCTACGGCCTCTGGCCGGATCGTGCAGGACAAAGCGGTTCTTCCTGACGCTGACCAGAATGACAAAATGATTAAAATCCCAGTGCAAAATACAGGGCGTTTTAAGCGCATTGATTTCATTTATATCCAGCGAAAGGGCGCGGGAGCCCATGCCTAATTGGGTTGCCATGCTTTTAATTCCGGCTAGTGTGGTTCCACGAACGGACAGATTAAATCGCTGACGAAGAGCAATGAGGTCAATACTTTTACCAAAGTATCCGCACACCATCGCAAGGCAGGCCAGACCGCATTCTGATGATTCTGTCTGGTGTATTACCGGGATACGTCGATATAACCCGATATCCAGTTTATTCAACAGACGTTTAAAAGATTCATTCTGCATTTACAGGCCCCATGGCACTGTGCTGCATATCGTAAAAGGGGGATACCATCCACTGGTAAATTCTCCTTTTCTCCATAAACAGGGTACTCTGTGCCTTCATACCATTTTCTAGATTCAAGCGCTTGTCGTCATACACGATGCTCTGTTTTTCAGGTCTGACAATCACTTTGTAATAGGGGACTGAGCCGGTTAAAGCTGCTCTGGGCGCGCCCGGATAAGTCTGCATTTCCTGCAATGAAGCCGGGGCTCGAGAGATGACGGACACCTTGCCTGTGAACTGACCAAATTTCTCTGCTGGAAAGGCTTCATAGCGAATATTGACGCTATCGCCAGCAGTGAGATAAGGGATCGTATCATTGGGTACCCAGAGTACCAGGGAGTAGTAATCGATGTTCTGGGGAATAACCTGGAGCAGACTATCGCCAACGTTAACCATTTGTCCTACTGTGACGCTCAGTGAATCAATACGGCCGTCGGTCAGAGCGCGGATGATAATGGTATCGCTAGTATCAATATTCAGCAGTTCTTTCTGCAATTCATACTGTTGTAGCTCTAGCTGATAAATCCGGTGATCAAATTCTGCCGCCTGGGTGTGGATCTGGCTCTCCAGAGTGGTGACCTGCAGGGCATTCTGTTCATTTTGACCGGAAAGACCCAGTAGGTTGTTTTGTTGCTGATAGTAGAGCGCGACCTGGCTGGTGAGCTGGTCCTTAGTGATAAGGCCTCTGCTCTGATAATTTCGGTAGTTCTCCATATTCTCCTTCATAATGCGGATCCCTTCCTGGGCTCGATAGAGTATGTCGGTGGAGCGCAGGAAAGCTGCGTTATACTGCGTTTTCTGTTTTTCCAGCATCGCTACCGTCTCTTTTTTACTGCTTTCCAGTCGACCTATCATCTGTGTAATACGTTTGAGCTGGTTATTGATATCTTGGCGCTGGTTTTTGCTGACCACTCCGCTATGGGTGCTTTTGCTGACATCAATTTGGTAAATCAGCGAGCCCGCGCTGATTTGCTGTCCGACAGTGGCATACTGCTTGACCACGACACCCTGGACGGAGGAATAGACATTAGCGGCACGGGGCCAGGTTGAAATTTCTCCGGTCACGTTGACCCGTCGGGTATAGCTGCCCATGATGATAAAAGTCAGGAAGACGGTGATAAAGAATAGACATAATCCCGCCACCGCCCAAAAAGGAACGCCTGGAAGAAGGAGAGCCCGACCGCACCATTTCGTTTTCTGGTTATCAATTGCTTTCTGGCGAAACACCGTTCTTCTTCCTTGCAAGTCGAGGTATATATACCCGTCATACTTCAAGTTGCTTGGGCGTTGCTGGCGTTCAGACAGCCGAATCACATAGTGTATCTATGCTCATCGACTGTCTTCACTTGGCGCCTACAAGCAACTCGAATTATTTAGGGTATAGTCAGTTGTATTATTTTTGGTATATTCCGTCAGCGTAAAAAAATAATTAACCAACATATTAATGTGTTTATTTTCCTTTAGGCTGCCTTCGCGGCTGGTGGTAATTATTTTTTGTTTTTTCATTCCATATTGAGTTAACTCGTTATCAGATTTTTACGATGAAAATAGTGTTAAGATAGCGTTTCAGTATCATCAATAATTTGTACTATACCTATCAATATCAATATGAAAATCTTCTAAAGATGATTTTTCAGGGTGAATCTCATTTTTTACCGGCAGGAGTATTAATAAGAGTGTTTTTTATCAATTTATCGTTGTGAAAAAGATGAGTCGATTATTTATAGAATGAAATAAATAAAAAGATCTCCGAAAGCGGCTTGCTTAACGGAGTGGCATAACTCACAGAAATAAAAAACGGTTCTGAATCGTTTTATCCCTTTTTTGTCCAAAAATCGTAAAAACCCAGAATGACGCCAGCTAAAACACCGTAATAAATCCACATTTTCGGTCCGTCCTTTGGCCTGTCAGTCCTTTTTCACCGGGTGATAAGCTGACTGATGTTCAATACCGCCTTCCATAAAAAGACCTGTGCCATTGATGACGCGGCCTCTGGGTATGATGAGATTACGGGCCGTACCAAACCCTTTCAGTAGTCCGGCTCTCTCATCAGGTGAAGGTTCATGCCAGTCCCCGCCGCTTTCAAGTATGCAGCTGTCAACAGTAATCTGCCCCAGTATCTGGCTTCCGGACTGAAGATCGGAGACGCCAAAAACTGATGCGCCGCCCAGATAACGGCCGTTGTTCCCGACTTTTACAACGGCACCGGATCGGTTAGCTTTAACGGTAAAGCCACCTTCACCAAACTGATTATCTGAACCCATTAAAATCGGCCCGGCCGAAGCTTCGATAGTCGTATTGCTGTAGAACATGTTGAAATTCCCTATCTCAAGGGTATTCCCATTTTTTCCTGAAAGAATTACGTTAGGGAAGAAAATGTTTCCCTTGCCGATTTTTATGTCCTTGTAAATAAGTGTTGAGAAGGGATCGTAAATAATATTCCCGGCTTCACACAATCCGCAGAGTTCATCGAGTGTCATAAACCCATTGTCTTTTCTCATACGGTTAAAAATAGTCATATCCATCACACATTTTTCTCCAGCACATGGAATTCATCACAGGTTTGGGTGCCGTGTCACCCGGTCATCTTCTTCCTTGCAAGTCGAGGGATATATACCCGTCATACTTCAAGTTACCTGGATGTTGCCTGCGTTCAGACAGCCGAATCACATAGTGTATCTATGCTCATCGACTGTCTTCACTTGGCGCCTACAAGCAACTCGAATTATTTAGGGTTTAGTCAGTTGTATTATTTTGGGTATATTCCGTTAGCGTAAAAAAATAATTATCCAATCAATAATTTGTACTATACCTATCGATATCAATATGAAAATCTTCTAAAGATGATTTTTCAGGGTGAATCCCATTTTTTACCGGCAGGAGTATTAATAAGAGTGTTTTTTATCAATTTATCGTTGTGAAAAAGATGAGTCGATTATTTATGGAATAAAATAAATAAAAAGATCTCCGAAAGCGGCTTGCTTAACGGAGTGGCATAACTCACAGAAATAAAAAACGGTTCTGAATCGTTTTATCCAGAACAGCTATTCAATGGTGGCGTCAGTGGGGCGATTATGTTCGCCCCAGCGACACATCATATCGATAACCGGGATCAGCGATTTTCCTCGCTCAGATAAACTGTATTCCACCTTAGGGGGGATTTGTGGGTACTCTTTGCGGATTATCAGGTCGTCTTTCTCCAGCTCTTTTAAGGTCAGACTCAGGGTCTTATAGGAGATAGTGCCGATACAGCGCTGTAACTCATTAAACCGTAGTACCGGTTTATACTCGACCAGCCAGTAGAGAATAATCATTTTATACTTCCCGCTGACCACCGACAGCGTGTAGCCATAGCCAGTCTCTTCCAGATTAATGCCGGTGGGAGAACAGAGGTTTTTGCTGGTCATTGATACTTTCCTCAGGGTTAGTATGTGTCATCAGTGTGCGTATTTTCTCTTTTGGAAGCATACCATATGATGCAGGGACAGCATTCAGATAAGGAATTGTAGCTATGAAAACACTGATCGTCGTCGCCCATCCTGATATAGAAAACTCAGTGATTAATCAGAGCTGGGTAAAGGGACTCCTGCAATATCCAGAGTTATATACAGTTCATGAGTTATACAAAGCATATCCGGACGGGAAGATAGATGTTGCTCGTGAGCAGCAGCTACTGGAAGCACATGACAATATTATCCTGCAATTCCCGATATACTGGTTCAGTAGTCCACCGCTGCTGAAACAGTGGCAGGATGAGGTCCTGACTTATGGCTGGGCATATGGATCTGAGAGCGGCTATAAGATGAAAGGGAAAAATGTGGCCCTGGCAGTCAGTGCCGGTATTCGTCTGGAGGATTATGCTGCCCAGGGGCGCTACCAATATTCACTGGCGGAAGTACTCAGGCCCTTTGAAATAACCTTTAACTATGTAAAGTCTAATTATTTATCTAATTTTGGCTTCTATGGAACCGAGTCAGCTGGCGATATAGCACCTGAGATACTGATGCAAAGCGTCCGAGGATATCGTGATTTTATTACTGGTTTAAATGAATAAACTCACTGTAATTTAATCCACACTGTACCAGATAGCTGATATTAACGTATCGGAGGTTCTCTATCGTCCGATACGTTAATATTTTATCAAAATGATTTAATTACGACTTATCATCATGGCCAAAAAACAGTTGGGTCACTAGCTCATTATTGATGGTTTCCCCATCCAGCGTTCTGACCAGCAGTTCACTACCTAATAGTGGCAGTGAAAACACCATATCAGGGTTTACGCGTTTCATTTTTTTGATGTTTTGCGTATCGTTAACCAGTGCCAGAGTTTTGGTATCCTCACCAGCTACTTCTTTGGCTGCCAGAATAACAAAGGCATTGTCGGCATCGTTTGTCGATAAGGCGATAACGCTTTTTGCCTTGTCAGCCCCGGCGAGCTTTAAGGTGGCTACTGCCGACGGATCCCCTTCAACAATATCTGTTTTATCTGGATAATTATGTGGCGTACCTGGGCTACAAACGACAGTGACATCATCCCCACGTGAACGTAGTGAATTATAAACAGTCACGGATAAAGGATTCGCACCGACGACAATATAGTGATTTTTTCTGTCCATGTTATAAACCCTGCCTTTAACTATTCGCTTAACATTATTGCTGATCATTGGGCCAGCAATAGAAGAGATCGATGCGGCAAAAACCGTAATCCCTGAGACGATAACCGTCAATGTGAACATGCGTGCTTCGGTACTATGCGGAATAATATCGCCAAAACCGACGGTCGACATACAGACGATAGCAAAGTAAAAAGCGGTCTGTAAATCAGTAACATGAGGGGTAAACTGATCGCCTAAGTAGAGTGTTCCCAGCATGCTATAGACGATAAGCCAGGAAATACTGATGATAGCGAAGTAGGTCCCACTAGCAAGACTATGGTAATAAAACTGGCGCCAGTAATAAATCATCGCCAGAAGCAGAACGGTAGAGTAGGCGATTTTATGACTATTTTCATGGATGATGAAAATATCTAAAATAATAATAGTAAATAGCAAAATGATAGTGAAAAACCAGGCGATCCTATTTCTCGTCGGTAATAGTACTGCCATAAATACCATAAACAGACCGATGAAAAGATGCGGGATTTCGAAATAATTCAGGAAGCTGAGGGTATCTTTCCAGGAGGTAAAATCACTCCTGATGCTGGGTAAGTGATTTATTATATTGGATACGACCGGAACCAGAAAAAAACCACCATTAATTGCCACTAAAACAGCCAGGCACAAAGGAATGGTTATCTTCGATCTGATAATTTTCATTGCGGTAACTGGCGTCATAACACCTTCTTTAAAACGATGACTTTTCTTGTTACCGGAGAGAGCAATCACTCTCTCCGGTATCGGTTAACAGTTAATCACTTTTCTTCGGTATAGGCACGTTCACCAAACATACCCGCGTCCAAGTCTTCGCCTAGTTTACTTTGATCAACTTTGACCGGAGTAAACTTATTGATAACCCACAGAATAAACAGGGTAAAGACAAATGACCAGGCAGAGGTAAATACCACCGCAACGACCTGTTTAAAGATTTGTGAGAAACCACCCCCTGACAGTAAACCTTCAGGGCCTGCGGGGTTCCAGAGCGTTGAACAGAAGACACCGACCAAAATCGAACCGGTTATACCCCCCACACCGTGGACACCAAATACGTCCAGGGCATCATCAAGATGTTTTCTCACCAGCAGAACGGCAAAGTAACAAACGAATGCGGCGACTATCCCGATAAGTGCGGCGGATTGTATAGAGACATAACCCGACGCTGGAGTAATGGTTGCCAGACCGGCAACTGAGCCAGTCAGGAATCCGACCAGTTTTGGACGGCCGGTATGCACTTTTTCGATGATAAGCCAGGCAATACCGGCAAATGCCGCTGCGGTATGGGTGGTGACAAAGGCAGAAACCGTCACGGTGTTAACGCGAAGTTCAGATCCGGCGTTGAAACCAAACCAGCCGAACCACAACAGACCAGCACCCAGGGCAATATAAGGGATATTGTGTGAACCATCTGACTTGACCATACGTTTCCCGACGTACAGGGCTGAAGCTAATGCGGCAAAACCTGCGGTCGCATGCACGACAATACCACCAGCAAAGTCAACCACACCCCACTTATAGAAGATGCCGTCCGGGCTCCAGACCATATGAACGAACGGACAGTAGACCAGCAGAGTCCAGAGTACCAGGAAAATGAGATAGGCAGAGAAGTTAACGCGGTTGGCAAATGCCCCAGTAATCAGCGCTGGGGTGATAATGGCAAACATCATTTGATAGATAAAATGCACCAACAGTGGGATACCGCCACTGTTGCCGGTATACATGGTATTGGGCTGGATATTATCCAGGAAAGCATAATAGAAGGGATCGCCGACGATACCGTTTATCGTTGGACCGAAGGCTAATGAATAACCGACGGTAAACCAAAGAATGGAAACCACCCCCATTGAGCAAAAGCTTTGGAACATGATATTCAGAATACTTTTGCGAGGAACCAGGCCGCCATAGAAAAAAGCCAGTCCAGGTGTCATCAGCATAACAAGACTTGCACAAATCAGCATAAATGCGGTATTTGGAATGTCTAAAGATTGAAGCAGCAGAAGTTTATTTTCCATATGTATTTAGCCTGGTATTGCCGGTTATCAGACACGATGAGTAACGGTTACTCATTTCCCCATAAAAAATATATACCCGTCATACTTCAAGACAATCGAATCACATAGTGTGCCTGTGCTCATCGATTGTCTTCTCTTTGCGCCCACAAGTAACTCGAATTATTTAGGGCAAAATGGTTAATTCATTATTCGGTCTTTTTCTATTGTAGGACTAAATGACTTTTATTGTCTGTGCTCTGGCATAACATCTTTATTCGGTACCAGGAACAGCCATGAGGCAATCACAAACGGCATCGTCAAGGTGGGTATCCCGACTGGCGACAGTAAGACGCCGAGAGCGGACTGAACGATAACGGTAAAAATAACACCAACAATGGTATACAGGATCACGCGTTTGCTCGGTTTGTTAAAGGTTGAACCCAGAGCTATGGCGGTTAACACCGCACTAAACGAGTAGAGCCCGACATCGATATTGGACGGGTTTGCTCCCAGAGCCATTGCGGTCAGCAGGGCGAGAATTGAGCCACCGACGGCAAAAACCGCGGCCCAGATGGACTCCACTGCGAGTCCGATAACAAATAAAATTCCAGCAATTAAACTGCTGAATAAAAAGACCTCAGAGATACCATTGAAGGTTCTCACCGCAAAATCATTGCCTACTATCTCATGAGCGACAAGAGGCTGAGGCAGTGCAGGCGCGGGTAAACCAATGTTATGCAAGGCGCTAAAGTCATAACTGGCAAGGAAAATAATCCACGACACGAGAACGAAAGGCGCTGTCAGAGCCGCGACTTTCCAGACCTTTAAGATATCGGCGATACAGATAAGCACGATCACCGAAACGATACTGCCTAAAACAATACAGCCCCAAAGCGCGGCATTCGGCTCAAGGAATGTCGGTAATGCGACCCCGACCAGGCAGCCGTTATAACCAAACAAACCCACCTTCCAGGACGCTTTATCTGGCATCAGGGCACCGGTCAGGGTTGCCACTACCGTTCCCAGAACACAGCCCCAGGCCGCCGCGGGATTACCTTCGGCATAAGCGCCGACAAATACCGCTGCAAAGAAAAACAACCCGGTTAATGGGTTATTCTGGAACATAACCTGAGCACAGCCACGAAGCGTTATATCAATAAATTCAATGAAAACATTGGAACCACTGAGTTGTGACCATGCTGATTGCTTGTCTGTTTTCGTCGTCATGATGTTACCCTTCTGACATAAAGCAGCTGTCCCGTCATACTTCAAGTTGCTTAGGTCTGTTGACGTTCAGTCAGCCGAATCACATAGTTTATCTATGCTCATCGACTGCCTTCTCTTTGCGCCTACAGGCAACTCGAATTATTCAGGATATGGATTTGCTGTGACTGCAAAATGTTGTAGCAGATACTCTGCTGCAACGCTGATATACCCGTCATACTTCAAGTTGCTTGGGTGTTGCCGGCGTTCATGCTGCCGAATCACATAGTTTATCTATGCTCATCGGCGGCCTGAACTTGGCGCCTACAAGCAACTCGAATTATTTAGGGTATAGATCCTAAGGTTCTAATATTGCCATAAGAATTTTTCTGGCAAGGTCACGCCGAGGATCTCTTCCCGGGCAACTTTCCAGAAATGTCGGATCTCATTTCTTACGCCACCACTGTCGATGCCCAATGCTTTGAAAATTAAACCACAGTCATTGGGTAATCTGGTGACACCGCTGGCGATATGGTTTTCCAGATCAAATTTAGCCGTAATACGCGCTAAAATACGGTCGTGGTGTTCCTTCGGTGTCAGCAAAATGACGTTGCCGAAGGTATCAAAGTCCTGCATAACACCGACGGCATCAAGGCTTTCCACTTTAGGTTCAAGAATATATTTTTCGACGAACAGCTCTTTACCCTGTGGATTTTTCGCCACAATACGCGAGGAGTAGACATCGAAACCAAAGCGTTCATCCTGGTGGTGGTACTTTCTACCGGACATCAAAACTTCTGAGTACAGTACTGTTGCACTGGGATGAATATCAATCAGCGTATCGGTGATAAAACGTGAGTCACGATGCGGGATCAGCGGGTCAGGCATGAACTCCAGATACCCTTTTTCTTCCACAATAAAATGCTGGATCTGGGTCGCATAGTTAGCGTTCATCATATGAACTTTGGTCGCCGACTGTGTGGTGACATGGGCGCAAGCTTCTGCCTCCACAATCACGTCGGTTGCCAGCCGGTCACCTTGTAATATGCACCCGGATGTTGAAATCATTGTCACGCAAGGAAGTTCCGGTATTTCTTCATCCCAGTAGAGTGCTTTTTGCACCAGAGAGGGCACCCGACGTTCCATTTCGGCCAAAATACTACGACGCTCACGCTTGGCGAATCTGAGTTTCAGATAGCCACTTTTCCCCACAGATCCACTGCGCATTTGTGCTGGTTCATCCTGATATTCTGCGAGTTCCGGTGCGTTAACACCTAACGCATGAGCACGAACCCGGGAAGGTGTTTCCTCGATGTTCTGGCTCTGTCGAATCATGCAGGCTCTCCTTGTTTTTCTACATGAGTAAATAAGAAGTCGCGCATTATCATGTCGACCAGCTCTTCAATACCCTGCCCAGTTTTGCAGTTAGTCAGAATGTACGGACGGTTACCACGAACCACTTTGGTGTCGCTTTCCATCACGTCAAGACTGGCACCCACATAAGGAGCGAGGTCAATTTTATTGATTATCAGAATGTCAGCCTGTACCAAGCCCGGGCCGTTTTTACGCGGAATTTTTTCCCCTTGAGCCACATCGATAACATAGATATAGAAGTCAGCCAGTGCCGGACTAAAGGTCAGTGTCAGGTTGTCACCGCCACTTTCAATCATGATAAGATCGCTGTCCGGATACTGCTCTTCCATCTCTTCTACAGCAGCAATATTCATACTGGGATCTTCACGTACGGCGGTATGAGGACAAGCTCCGGTTTCTACACCACGGATTTTGTCGTCATCTAAAATACCTTTTAGGGTACGTTTGACCTGCTTAGCATCTTCGGTGGTCACAATATCATTAGTAATGATCAGTGGTTTCAGCCCACGACGCATTAAAATCGGCGTGATCACTTCGATAATGGCCGTTTTACCTGAACCTACCGGGCCACCAATACCAATACGGGTAATTTTTTTGCGCTTATCGGTTGCATGGCTATTCACGGTGCATTCCTCTTTATTTTTATTTAATTTTAGCTGTGTTACGGATCAGAGCCGTTTCCGGAACACAAAATATATTTTTTATTGATAAATCAATTGAGTGGCAAGCTAGTTACTAAAGAGACGGACATGTGCCTGCACATGCATTGCCGCTAAAATATCGACAATCGGTACATAAGAAGCCATCTGATCAATATCCCCCGTCTCGGCAATTTCACAGAATATTTCGATATCTTTGCTCAACTCGAACAGAATATGTTGAGTCTCGAAATGGGTGATACGCATCAGGCGCATCGCTGCACTGAGCATGGTCTGGATCACGCCGTATTGATGCATAACCACCACTTCACGCTCCTGAATACCCTGTACTGCCATCACCAGTGCCTGGGTGACAGGATAGGTACCGGCAGCATTACCTGCTTTTATTTCCTGTAACCACCACTCAATCAGTGGATGTTCCACAACCCGTATCGACATCTCGGCCAGTTTTTTACCCATCCGGGTCGCCATCAGTCGGCTTTCTTCATTTAGCTTGCGATTATTCACCGCCCAGTCCGCTCGAAAGAGTGCTTCCCGGTCGTCAGATATCACGGCACGGTGAGCGGCGACTACACCTATACCATCGCAGCTGGCGGCTTGTTTCAGCGCGGTCAGAACAAAGCTTTTTAGTGTCGGCACATCACGAACGATGCCAGCCTGAATCGCTGACTCCACGCCATTGGAAAAGGTAAAGGCACCAACAGGCAGTACAGAATCACCAAATTGCATGATACGAATGAGATCAGATGCATTCATAGTCGTGCCTCCTGCAAGCTATCAGTGTTTATGATCATCGTGATTATGGTCATGGTCATGAGGGTGGCTATGACCATGCGAGTGGCTGTGACCATGATGATGACCATGTGAATGTACAGCGCTATGGGGAGCATCTAACGGACTGGCGACATGAACGTGGGTATCCGTCTCTTCCGCACCACCAAACAGTAAGCGCGCTTCTGAGTTACTGAGCAGCGGCAGGATCTCCTGACCTTTAACAAAACTGAAAGGAAGGTGCTGGAAGCCATGGGTTCTCATGACCGATTCCATCATGGTAGTAGCGACAGTGAGCGGGACATAGACATGGTTATTTTTGGTGACCGCTTTCCAGTGCTGATTACCCAGCGCATGGCCCAGCTCAAAAGAGGTTTTAAGTAACTCATCCGGTGAGCGATTTTTTAATTCGCTAAGATCAATCACCATCACATCACGTAAGTTGATTTGCACGATGATGGCAACATTATTCTGCTCATCCCAGGACAACACATCACCGTCTGCCAGCATAACGTGTCTGTCGAGCGAGATACCTAAATCAACGCCTTGGGTACTGAGTTTACGGCAGCGGCTTTTTTGCGCTTCACGCTGATCGAGTACTAACAGATCCAGAGTGGCGTCTTTCAGTCGCTCCTGCCAGACCGCGTCTTTTTTGACATTGCCGAGAATATCTTCGATCAAAATCATGTTGCTATTCCTTATCTCTATTTTTTAGCCAGTCAGTGGCCCATAACGATTTGGGCCACTGAACGGTATCTACGTCCTGACTTACCTGTTAACCAAAGAAATAGCGTTGGTTCATGGTTGCTGTATCAATCGGCTCACAAGTCGCATGTACGCCATCGACTTTAACCGCAAAGGTTTCTGGATCGACTTCAATATGCGGAGTCTTGTCGTTGCGCACCAAGTCTTGTTTCGAGATGGTACGGCAGTTTTTCACGGCAATAACCTGACGGTCGAGACCCGCTTTCTCTTTGACGCCATCGTCGAAGGCAGCCTGAGAAACGAAGGTGACGCAGGTGTCCTGCAAGGTTTTACCCATGGCACCAAACATTGGACGATAGAACACCGGCTGCGGTGTCGGCAGGGAAGCATTAGGGTCACCCATTGCCGCCCAGCTGATCATGCCACCTTTAATCACCATTTTTGGTTTCGCGCCGAAGAAGCGAGGATCCCACAGCACCAGGTCCGCCATCTTACCGACTTCAACAGAACCAAGAACATGGCTAACGCCTTGTGCAATTGCCGGGTTGATGGTGATTTTGGCGACATAACGCAGCACACGGAAGTTATCGTTATTCGGTGCATCTTCTGGCAATTTACCGCGAGAGGCTTTCATCGCATGGGCAGTCTGGATGATGCGCAGCCAGTTTTCACCGACACGGCCCATCGCCTGAGAGTCACTGGAGAACATCGAGATAACGCCCATATCGTGCAGCACGTTTTCTGCGGCGATAGTTTCCGGACGTACACGACTTTCAGCAAACGCGACGTCGGCTGGAACATTCGGGTTCAGGTTATGACACACCATGATCATGTCGAACAGTTCAGCCTGACTGTTGATACCATACGGCAGCGTCGGGTTAGTTGAACTTGGCAGTACGTTAGACTGGCTGGCAACGCGAATAATATCTGGAGCGTGACCGCCACCAGCGCCTTCGGTATGGAAGGTATGGATAGTACGACCTTCGAAGGCATCAATAGTATCTTCAACATAGCCGCATTCGTTCAGACTGTCGGTATGGACGGAAACCTGGATATCCAGTTCGTCAGCCATACGCAGAGAGTGACGAATAGCATTCGCTGTAGCGCCCCAGTCTTCATGCACTTTATACCCGACGACACCGGCAATAGCCTGCTCAATAAGCGGCTGACGACCGAAGGAGTTGCCTTTACCTAGCAGGCCAATATTGACTGGCAGACCCTCAACGGAGCGTAACATCTGACGAATGTTCCACGGACCCGGGGTGACAGTGGTCCCGTTAGTGCCATCTGTTGGCCCAATACCGCCACCGAAAAAGGTGGTTACGCCGTTGGAAAGGGCATGGTAAGCCTGTTGAGGTGAGATCAGGTGGATATGGCTATCAATACCCGCAGCTGTCAGAATTAAGTGTTCGCCAGAAATGGCATCGGTGCTGACACCGACAACCAGCCCAGGGGTGACACCATCCATCGTTCCTGGGTTGCCGCTTTTACCGATACCGACAATTTTGCCATCACGGATACCGACGTCAGCTTTAATTACACCCAGGCGAGCATCAATAATCGTAACGTTGGTAATGACCAGGTCGAGTACACCATTGTCGCGGGTCAGGGTGTTATCCGCCCCCATGCCATCACGCAGCGACTTACCGCCACCGTAGACAGACTCTTCACCATAAACACGTAAATCTTTTTCAATTTCAACAAACAGGTTGGTATCACCGAGGCGAATTTTGTCACCTGTAGTCGGGCCAAACAGACCCGCATATTCTTGCCGAGAAATTTGAGGCATCTTTCGTTCCTTTCTTTTTCCGGGACGCGCAACGCACAGGGCTACACGTCATTGAATGTCGATAGTATTCGCTTACTTCTTCGGCGATTTAAAGCCACGCGCTTCAGCGCGACGAAGGGCTTCTAGTTTGTCTGGACGCTGACTTCCAGGCACCACGCCTTCACCCGCCCAGCCATCAACCAGATTGTTGAAGCCATAGAGTGTTTGTTTGCCGCCAAAAGGAATAAGAGAGACTTCGGTTTCATCACCTGGCTCAAAACGAATGGCCGTGGTGGATGAAATATTCAGTCGTTTGCCGTAAGCCGCTTCTCTGTCAAATTCCAGCGCGCGGTTAGCTTCAAAGAAATGGAAATGAGAGCCGACTTGAATCGGACGGTCTCCGGTATTGCGGACTTTCACTTTAACGGCCGGTTTGGTCTCATTAAAGGTTATCGGGGTATCGGCTAAAATTAAGCCGCCGAGTGGGGTATGTTCTTCAGGATTGGTCTGGGTATTCTTTTTCGCGCTCATGCTTTAATCCTCTGCAATATTCAGTTCAGGTTTTACTCGCACGCGGCTTACCGTTACTTGATAGGGTCGTGTACCGTGACCAAGCGGCTTCCGTCAGTGAAAATGGCCTCAACCTGAACATTAGGGATAAGGTCAGCAACGCCTTCCATGACATCATCTTTTGTCAGCACTTGGCTGGCTTCTTTCATCACGTCTTCTACCGTTTTGCCATCCCGAGCGCCTTCCATTGCAGTGACGGTAATAATAGAAACCGCTTCCGGATAATTGAGCTTCAGACCACGTGCCTTGCGTTTCAATGCCACGTCAGACAGCGTGTAAATCATGAGCTTTTCAACTTCTCTTGGGGTGAGCTGCATGAGCCCTCCTGTATTGTGTTAATAAAGTGAAAAATAACGACAACCACAATGGTGAATGACCACCTTATAAAACTACCCGCCAGGCTAAGGTTGTTAACCCGTTAGAACGAAATTGCCCTGTTTACCGGTGGTAATGAACTGCCAACGTCATGGAACGATTTATGTTTTCTACCCGGTATCCATATCCTTGAACAAACTCTATCCAGTAATGCTTTGTTATGACTAAAAATAATCAGCCCTAATGGACGTTGCTGAGTCTCTTCCAGCAGGACTTTCCAAATTTGTGCCTGAATATGTGCATCAAGCTGAGCCGTGACTTCATCGGTTATCAAGTAACGGGTACGCGGATCCAAGGCGCGCAATAGTGCAATACGCGCTAACTCTCCTCCGGATAACTCATCAGGTCTGCGTTTTAACCACTTAGGGTTAACCACCATACGCTCAAGCCATTGGGCATCCGGACGCCAGGCATCGTGCAGGCTATCGCCGGTGGTACGGTAGGGATTAAAACTGAGTTCAGGATGCTGGGGGACGAGTTGAATGGGGCAGTAACCGGTTTTGGCAGGAGGAATACCATCAATTAATACCTGGCCACTGCTCGGCGCCTGCCATTGCGCAATCACTCGACCGAGGGTGGTTTTGCCAAATCCGCTGGGCGCTGAAATTCCTAAGCGTTCACCAGGATTAAGAGTGAATGAGACATCATCCCAGAGCTGTTTACCTCCCTGGGTTATCGATAAGCTATCGATAGTCAGCATGTTCAGTTTCCTCTCTTGGCGAAATAGTCTGGCTGATAAATTGCTGTTCCGGTAAAGCGGCCCACAAGGATTGCAGCCACTCACTGCCACCGTGATTTTTCAGCTCATCAGCCCGTAGTGTTTCGCATAATTCGCCCTGGCGGAGTACGGCAATTTTGTCGGCAAAACGCGCTGCCAGCGCTAAGTCGTGTGTCACCCATAAAATAGCCCGCCCCTGCTGACAAAAAGCGCGTAAATGAGTCAGTAGCTGGCAGGCGTGTTCATCATCCAGCCATGAGGTCACTTCATCGGCCAGAATATATTGCGCATGGGTCAGAGTCGCACAGCTCGCCAGGACACGTTTCGCCATTCCCCCCGACAACTGCCGGGGAAAATCATAAATTAAGCCTGGGGCCAGATTATAAGTTTGTAACTGCATCGCGACATCTTTGAGGCGCAATTCAACGCCATTCAGCTGTGCTGCTCGGGTGATTTGTGAACCGACTTTTATCAGTGGATTTAAGGCGCTGACCCCCTGAGGAACATAACAGACAGATTTACCGCGATTTTCTATTTTTTCACGGGTATCTAATGTCTTTCCATCGAGGATAATTTCCCCCCGACAGCGCATATTGTCCGGAATTAATCCGAGCACACTCTGTAATAACAGGCTTTTTCCTTCACCACTGCCACCGACCAGGGCGACTAATTCCCCTGGGCGAACTTCTAAAGAAATGTTACTCAGCAGTGGGTGCCAGGTTTTACGTCCCAGCCAGCGATAATGAGCAACATCGAGTGAAAAATTTGAAAATTTTAGCATCATGACACCCTCACCCAGAGCTGCTGCAGCGCTCGGGCCAGTTGGTCAAAAATAAGCACTAACCCGACTAATATCAGGCCCGGGAAAAATGCCAGCCACCAGGCACCGCTACTTAAATAGCGTAGAGCATCTGCCAGTAAAATACCCAGTGAGGCTTCATGTGGTGATAAACCAAACCCCAGAAAACTTAGCGCTGCGCTGTGCAGCACGGCATGGGGAAACATCAGCAGTGTGCCGACTATCCATTGTGGCAATATTAAGGGTAGCAGATGATGACGCCAGCGATAAAAATTGCTGTTTCCCAGACGATGGGAAAGCTTTACATAGTCCGTTTCACGGATACGCAGAATTTCCGCCCGGAGAATTAATGAGAGTTTTGGCCAGTGGGTAAAAGCAACCGCCAGAATCACCCCTTCTTTACCGCCCCCGAGAGTGAAGCAAATCAGCACCAGTAATAACAGGTGAGGGAGTGCCAGCATGCTGTCGATCAGCCCACGGATCAGATAGTCCATGGTTTTATTAATCGAACATAATGCTGCGGTAAGTAACGAAAGCAGTCCGCTGGTAAAAGCCGCTGTTAAGCCAATTTGTAAGCTGGTGGTCAGCCCCTGAAAACAGCGCAACCATAAGTCACGTCCCAGGCTATCGGTACCAAACCAGTAGAGGCTGGAAGGTGGCTGACGTCTTGCCAGCAGTTCCATCGGAATATCAAGGCGATAAATGGAAAATCCATAAATCACTAAACCCGATAACAAGATGAATGAAACCGCCAGCCGGAATAATGCCTGATTAGGGTTATATGTCATGATTGACCGCGCAGCCCCCTGTTCAGGCGATGCAGTAGCCCGTTGGCGATACTGTTTCCGCAAAACACCAGAATGGCGCAAAACATCACGATCCCCATTAATAATGGAATATCACCGTGGAGTCCGGCATCGATAGTCGCTTGTCCCAGCCCCGGGTAAGCAAACACTTTTTCTGCCAGTAAAGAGCCGCCCAGTAGCTCACCCAGAGAGGCAAATTGCAGACAGAGTGCGGGGGTAATCGCGTGGCGTAGAATATGAAACCGGACTAGCGACCAGCCTTTATCACCTTGCGCCTGAGCATAGCGAATAAATTCGCTGTTCATGACCTCGGCAACCTTGGCCCGAGTATGTAGCGCAATATTACCGACACCCAGCAGCCCCAGGGCAATACAGGGCAGAATCAGATGATGAAGCTTATCGCCCCAGCTGGCTGTTTCAGTATTACTGCCCGGCGTCCAGGCACAGCAAATAGGCGCCCAGTTAAGTTTGACGGCAAATAACGACAGTAACAGTAAGCCTATCCAGAATGTGGGCAGCGAGGCCAGTAAATAGGAAAAACTTGAAATGATACGGTCTGGCCAGCGGTTGAGATAGCGCCCGGCGGTTAAGCCCATGAAAAGCCCAAGAATGCCCGAAAAGATCCAGGCTGAGAGCAGTAAAGCAAATGAGGTGGCAAAACGCTCACCAATCACTTGTCCAACCGGGGCGTTATAAAGCATTGAGTACCCCATATCCCCTTGTATCATCTGCATAAACCAGTGCAGAAAGCGTTCCCATAAGGGCAAGTCCAGTCCCCAGCGGGCCGCTATCAGTGGATATTGTTCAGGGGGAACGTGGAGCAAGTCACTGCCGATATATGCGCGAATAGGGTCAACAGGTGAAAAACTGAGTAACACAAAAGTCCCCGCTGCTGTTACCAGCAACAGGCACATTAAACGCAGGAGAAATATCGACAGCCCTCGCATTAGCTACAAGTCCATTTCCAGCTATCAAGGTTATTCAGCGCTGACCACGAGCCGTGAATTTCTGGGGCGCCCTTACCTAAGTCGATACAAGGATTAACCAGATAAGTGTGCTGAATATTCAGCAGCCACGCCCAGGCAGCATCACCCCGAATACCGGCGCCGTTTTTACCATCCCAGTCAACCTGCTGCCAGTGTGGTATCGCTTGCTGCCAGTCTGGCGCATCCAGCGCTTGCTGAAGATGCTTATCGACTTCTGGGTTTTTATAGTAACCTGGGTTGTAATAACCGATACCTGCCGCTTCACCACTGTAGTGATGATACAGCTCCATCGGGTCAAGGCTACCCCAGCCAAAGAGGGTGGGGTTAGCGTGCATATTACGCTCAACGATTTCCCAGCTACCTGATTTTAAATCGACGTTAATTCCGACAGGTTTCAGCATGGAACGGACCGCTTGGGCTAAGTCACGTCGCGTGGCATCACCGCTGGCATACCATAGCGTGATGTTAGCGGGTAGGCCGTTTTTCTCTCTGATACCCTGGCTATTAAGCTTCCAGCCGGCCTGCTCGAGGATCTCTTTGGCTTTTTCAATATCGCCATCTTTTATCGCGGCTTGCTGATTATCCCATGGCAAGCCCTGTACACCGGTATAGGCAGGCACAGCATGGCCTTCCAGAATTTGATCTGCCAGTAACTGGCGATTAATCGCATAGTTAATGGCTTTACGTATGGCGACATCAGAGGTGATGTCGTTTCCGACAGCATAACCCTGGGCATTTTTTTCACCAGCAGGGGTGGTCGGGAAGACAATTCCACGGTTCTCGACGCTTGGCTGCACCCATAACTTCATCTCACTGGATGGCTCGACCGCCATCGACGGTGGAATGCGCACCACATCGAGCTGCTGACTTTTTGCTGCGGCATAAGCACTGTCTTCATCAAGGAACACGAAAACCAGTTTATCGAAGTCGTTTTTATTACCCGCATAATAGGGGTTGGCTTCAACAATCAGCTGCTGGCCTGGCTGGAAGCTGACTAAACGATACGGGCCTGCACCAATCGGTTTTTGGGCATAGGTTTTGGCATCGTATTTGTCTTTAGAAACAATGCCCAGCGATCCGAGGACGTTGATAAAAGTACTTTGTGGCGCTTTCAGTTGAATACGAATGGTCTGGGGATTAATTTCTTCAGCACTTAAGAAATTACCCATATCGACTTTGCCGCCGCTGGCAGCGGCATTATTGTAGGTATAGACCACATCTTTTGCGCTAAGCGGCGAGCCATCAGAAAACTTAAGGTCGGGCTTAAGGCTGAGAGTCCAGGTTCTACCGTCATGACTGACCGTATAATCGTTCAGTAAAAAACTGTCCCAGCTCAGGTCGGCTTTCTGTTTTAACAGCGGGCTGTGCAGCAGCAGGTAACTACCATGACTCCAGCCGAGCATCGGATCAAATCCTTCGCTGGGTTCATCACCAATCGCCAGCTTAATGGTATGTTCAGCGGCGTTAACGGCAATAGAGGAAGTACCTAATAAAAGAGCTATCAGAAAAGGAATATGCAACCGTGTTGAAGAAGTCATTATTAATCCTTTGATAAATAATAAAAAATAAAACTTCTATACTGTAGATAAAACCTGAATTCAGACAAATATAAAAAAGTGTATTAAGAAGGTAATCTACTGTTTTATATCAGCATGATAAAAATAAAAAAACGGCGTATTAAGCGTAATCGATCTCCACAAGATTGCCTGCGGATCATGGCTAATTTGCTGTTTTTTTAGAATTATACCGTCTGAGTATCTTTTTAATTTATTGAAAGTCAATAAAAAATAGGTTGTTTCGGTTGGGTGGTGAATATTCTGAAGCAGGAAAATGGCACCGATAAGAAATACCTATGAATAATAACGGACTATTCACAGATAAATAGCGAAATTCGCCAATAGCAGTCTCAGAAGTGAGCGAGAAATTGATGGCAAAGGGAAGGGCTCCCTTTGCCCATTAAGCGAGGTATTTAGCGGGATTCAGCCCAAGCCCGTTCAACTTCTTCAGCCAGAATTTTAACTCCAGCTTCAATTTTGTCGGGTTCCGGGACATAGTTCATACGCATACATTGATGAGTATGAGGCCAGGGTTTCTCAAGACCCGGGAAGAAGTAGTGACCCGGCACCATCAGAACTCCGCGTTTCTTCAAGCGCTGATATAAGAGTTCGGTGGAGATAGGCAAATCTTTGAACCAGAGCCAGAGAAAAATAGCGCCTTCAGGTTTATGGATCAGACAGCGCTCTGGTGATAAATAGCGACGAATAATCGCAACAGTTTCCTGCACACGCTGGAGATAAAAAGGCTTAATGACCGTTTCTGATAGTCTCAGCAGATCGTTACGTTTAATCATCTCGCAGGCCATCGCCGGGCCGACGCCGCCAGGTGACAGGCTGATGATTCCATTCATATTACTGATGGCTGAAATCACTTTGTCATTGGCAATAATAATGCCACAGCGGCTTCCCGGCAGACCGAGCTTGGACAAGCTCATGCAAAGAATAATATTAGGATTCCACAGCGGGCGTGCTTCGGTAAAGATAATCCCCGGGAAAGGAACACCGTAGGCATTATCAATCACCAGCGGGATACCGTGCTCGTTTGCCATGGCATCCAGCTTCATTAACTCTTCATCAGTAATGACGTTCCCGGTAGGGTTAGTCGGGCGTGAGACACAGATCATGCCGGTATCTTCGCCAATATGAAGGTGTTCAAAATCTACATGGTACTTAAACTGTCCGTCTGGTAATAACTCGATATTGGGGCGAGTGGAGACAAAAAGGTCGTCTTCCAGCCCGGAGTCAGCGTAGCCAATATACTCTGGTGCCAGTGGAAATAGCACTTTCTTGGTCGTGCCGTTTTTGCGGCGTCCGGCGAACAGATTAAATAAGTAGAAAAACGCGCTCTGGCTGCCATTTGTCAGCGCGATATTCTGCGGCTCAATATCCCAACCTAATTCATCGCGTAGCATGCCGGCTAAGGCGGTCAGTAGCTCACTTTTTCCCTGTGGTCCGTCGTAATTACACAAGGTATCAAGGAGTTTGCCGTTATCCTGCATATCTGAAAGTAACTGCTTAAAGTAGTCATTCATTGCAGGAATTTGCGCGGGATTACCTCCCCCTAGCATGATTGCCCCTGGGGTACGTAAACCATCATTGAGATCTTCCATCAGGCGTGTAATGCCTGAATGGCGGGTAAATTTGTCGCCGAAAAGAGAAAACGTCATACGTATTATCTACAGAATCTTTTGAAAGAAGCTAACCATAGCGCTGGTAAAGGCACTGTGCAAACAGACTTTGCACAATGTTTATGGTTCTTTATATCGATTTGTTACCGTTAAGGCAGTTTAATATTCTGATTTTTGCTGTGGGTTTATTTACCACTGCTCAAGATGAGAACTCAGTATATTTCTACTTACCGAGAGTTCATCGAGGGTTTTGGTAAGCTGGGCATGCAAGCTGGCATGTCGCTCAAAACTAGAGAGATGCTCTGACTGGAGCTGTTGTAGTTTTTCAGACAATATCGTTACCTCCGCCTCCGCTCGCAAACGTGCTTCATGCTGTGTTTTGATGAGCGTATCGGCGGCAGCCAGGCGCTGAAGCGACTCTGCTTTTTCTTGATGATGGAGATTAGCCTTTAGCTGGGCAGTCTGTTTCTGGCGATTAAAATGGCTTTGAAGCTTATCGATTTCCCGCTGCATCACACTGCGTACCAGAGCTGACTCTTTCAGGTGCATTTCCTGACTAATATTCAACGCTTTCTTTAGCTCTGTTATCTGGTTTTCACATTGACGTAGTCGATTGATGGTTTCCGGAGTATCGCAATAAAGGGTTTGCGGTGAATGATGTTTTTGTTGCTCTTCACGTAATTGTGATAGCAGGCTGGCAGCACGCGTTTCGGCTAACTGTAAGCGTTGTAACGTTTCCGGGGAGTCCTGATAAAGCGTGCGCGGAGAGGTTTTATTATCGAGATTAATATTGCTCAGTGCGTTATTCACTTCCCGGATAATTTGCTCTTTATTTTGCAGCTTCATACGGTTGCATGCACTGGCTAAGAAACTTGCGGCTTCATGCGCATTGTTAGTGGCGAAAGCTTTTTTTATCAGGTTCTGAACCATGCTCATTTTGCCCGGTATCCTGTCAACGAAGGAGATGAATGTATCAAGCCACTCGAATTATTTAAGGTTTATATCTCTTATCCGGACAAATTTTGCTTTATTTACTCGGGATGAGTGAATAAATTTGCCGATATTTTCTTTTTCTTTATCGGCTATTAACTCCCGAATTTTACAATATTTTTTGTCTGAAATTATGATTTTTCATAACATCATTTCGGAATAATACCCTTTCTTAACGTGCCCTGAGCGGTTATTTTTGGTATTGTTGGCGGCTACTTTCTATACTGATTAGAAATAATTTGTCAGAAAGTTCTTTTTTCTGCTCGGAGTGATGAATGATAACAACCCTAATAAAACGGTTAGGGGCAGCGATATTTTTGCTTCTGTCGGTGGGGCTTTATAATACGGTTATAGCCAGCCCACAGGTCGCAGAGGCGCACAGCAAAGCCCTGATAAAAAAAGTTAATACTAAAAATACGGCACACAGCACAAAAGAGTATTCTCGCAAAAGTGAAATGAGTTCGCTTCCTGATTTGCGAAAATACCCTTCCGGAACTCCAAGGAAAAAAGCGTTTCTCCGGGCGGTTATGCCATATATTACACAGCAAAACGCAGCGATTACTGCTGAGCGTAATTGGTTGATAACAAAACGTTATTCGAGTCGCTTTTCGCCGACAGAAATGACCCGGCTGAAAGATATTACTCGCCGTTATAAAATCGCCTGGCAAGGAAATACCAAACGTATACCTTGGAATACCTTGCTGGAAAGAGTCGATATTATCCCGACTAAAATGGCCGCGACCATGGCAGCAGCTGAAAGTGGCTGGGGGACATCAAAACTGGCTCGTAGCAACAATAATCTGTTCGGGATGAAATGTGCTAAAAAACACTGTAATAGTGAGCCGGGTAAAGTAAAAGGCTATCAGCACTATGGTTCGCTGAAAGAGGGTGTTAATTCTTATGTCGTTAATTTGAATACACATCCTGCTTATTCATCTTTCCGTAAATCCCGTGCCCAATTACGTAAAGCGGATCAGGATGTCACGGCCAGCACCATGATCCATAAGCTGGAAGGCTATTCTCAAAAAGGGAATCGCTATAACAACTATCTGTTTGCGATGTACCAGAGCAATCAGAACCTGATGTCGACCTATTAAGGCGGCTTCTCCCCGGTACCTATCTTTGCGGTGGCATGCTCTGTTTTATCAGGGCATGTCATTGATTTCTGACTTTCCCTTCTCCAGTTACCGCTTTTTCAGGGGCGTGACCATACAATTTGACGGCGTTTGCGTATATACTGGCCGCCTCTCTTAAATCCACGGAACGCGTGCGAATTCAACATGCAAAAGTTTGATACCAAGACCTTTCAAGGCCTGATCCTGACGTTACAGGACTATTGGGCTCGCCAGGGCTGCACCATTGTTCAACCTTTGGACATGGAAGTTGGCGCCGGAACCTCTCACCCAATGACCTGTCTGCGGGCATTAGGGCCAGAACCGATGGCGGCTGCTTATGTGCAACCTTCTCGTCGTCCAACAGACGGTCGTTATGGCGAAAACCCGAACCGCTTACAGCATTACTATCAGTTCCAGGTGGTGATTAAGCCTTCACCGGATAATATTCAGGAACTGTATCTTGGGTCGCTGAAAGAATTGGGTATGGACCCAACGATTCATGATATTCGTTTCGTGGAAGATAACTGGGAAAACCCAACGCTGGGCGCCTGGGGCCTCGGCTGGGAAGTCTGGCTGAACGGTATGGAAGTCACGCAGTTTACTTACTTCCAGCAAGTCGGTGGCATGGAGTGTAAACCCGTCACCGGTGAAATTACTTACGGCTTAGAGCGTCTGGCGATGTATATCCAGGGCGTAGACAGTGTTTATGACCTGGTCTGGAGCGACGGTCCATTAGGTAAAACAACCTATGGTGACGTATTCCACCAGAATGAAATTGAGCAATCCACGTATAACTTCGAATACGCCGATGTCGATTTCCTGTTTACCTGTTTCGAGCAATATGAAAAAGAAGCTCAACAGTTACTGGCGTTAGAAAAGCCTCTGCCACTGCCCGCTTACGAACGTATTCTGAAAGCTGCGCATAGCTTTAACCTGCTTGATGCGCGTAAAGCTATCTCTGTGACTGAACGTCAGCGCTATATTCTGCGTATTCGTACTCTGACGAAAGCCGTGGCTGAAGCCTACTATGCTTCTCGCGAAGCGCTTGGCTTCCCGATGTGTAATAAGAACAAATAAGAGGCTGCGATGTCTGAAAAAACTTTTCTGGTGGAAATTGGTACTGAAGAGTTACCACCAAAAGCCCTGCGCAGCCTGGCTGAATCCTTTGCTGCCAATGTGACTGCTGAGCTGGATGCCGCAAATCTGACTTATGGTGACGTTAAGTGGTTTGCTGCTCCGCGCCGTCTGGCGTTAAAAATTACTAAACTGGCAGCCACCCAGCCTGACAGCGAAGTTGAAAAACGCGGCCCGGCGATCGCTGCTGCGTTTGATGCTGAGGGTAATCCAAGTAAAGCGGCTGAAGGCTGGGCGCGTGGCTGTGGTATTACCGTTGCTCAGGCAGAACGCTTGTCTACCGATAAAGGCGAATGGCTGCTGTATCGTGCGAAGGTCACCGGTGAAAGCGTCCAGGCGCTGTTACCCAATATCATTACTCGCTCGCTGGCAAAACTGCCTATCCCTAAATTAATGCGCTGGGGCGCGTCTGAAACACAGTTCGTGCGTCCAGTACATACTGTGACCCTGCTGTTAGACAGCGAAGTCGTCCCTGCGACTATTCTGGGTATTCAGTCAGACCGTGTTATTCGTGGACACCGTTTTATGGGTGAGCCAGAATTTACCCTTGAACATGCTGACCAGTATCCTGAAGTTTTAGAGCAGCGCGGTAAAGTTATTGCCGATTATGAGCAACGTAAAACGTTGATCAAACGTGATGCTGAAGAAGCTGCACGTAAAATTGGCGGCGTGGCTGACTTAAGCGAAAGTCTGTTAGAAGAAGTGACTTCGCTGGTTGAGTGGCCAGTAGTTCTGACCGCGACTTTTGAAGAAAAATTCCTCGCAGTCCCTGCTGAGGCGCTGGTTTACACCATGAAAGGTGACCAGAAGTACTTCCCGGTATACAGCCCGGACGGGAAATTGCTGCCGAACTTTATCTTTGTGACTAATATTGAGTCCAAAGATCCGCAGCAAATTATCTCCGGTAACGAGAAGGTGGTGCGTCCACGTCTGGCTGATGCAGAGTTCTTCTTTAATACTGACCGTAAAAAGCGTCTGGAAGATAACTTGCCGCGTCTTGAAACCGTTCTGTTCCAGCAGCAGCTGGGCAGCCTGCGTGACAAGACTAATCGTATTGAAGCGCTTTCTGGCTGGATTGCTAAGCAGATTGGCGCTGATGTTAACCACGCGACCCGCGCAGGCCTGCTTTCCAAGTGTGACCTGATGACCAATATGGTGTTTGAGTTTACCGACACCCAGGGCGTGATGGGCATGCACTATGCGCGTTTCGACGGCGAAGCTGAAGACGTTGCAGTTGCATTGAATGAACAGTATCAACCGCGCTTCGCGGGTGATGAGCTGCCTTCTAACTTAGTGGCTTGTGCGGTGGCGATTGCCGATAAAATGGATACCCTGGCGGGTATTTTTGGTATCGGCCAGCACCCTAAAGGTGACAAAGACCCGTTTGCTCTGCGTCGTGCTGCTCTGGGTGTCCTGCGTATTATCGTTGAGAAGAACCTCAATCTTGATCTGCAAACCCTGACAGAAGAAGCGGTTCGTCTCTATGGCGATAAGCTGACTAATGCCAAAGTTGTCGATGAAGTTATCGACTTTATGCTGGGTCGTTTCCGCGCCTGGTATCAGGAAGAAGGTCATGCTGTCGATACGATTCAGGCAGTGCTGGCGCGTCGTCCAACTAAACCGGCGGATTTTGATGCCCGTATGAAGGCGGTGTCGCACTTCCGTACTCTGGAAGCGGCAGCAGCCCTGGCAGCAGCCAACAAGCGTGTTTCCAATATTCTGGCTAAGTCGACTGAGACGCTTAATGACAGCGTCCAGGCTTCGGTTCTGAAAGAAGCAGAAGAGATTCACCTGGCGACGCATCTGGTGGTATTACGCGACAAGCTACAGCCGTACTTTGCTGAAGGTCGCTACCAGGAAGCGCTGGAAGAGCTGGCTAACCTGCGTGAGCCAGTGGATGCCTTCTTTGATAAAGTGATGGTTAATGCCGATGATGAAGCATTGCGTATTAATCGCCTGACTTTACTCGCTAAGTTGCGTGAGTTGTTCTTACAAGTTGCGGATATTTCTTTGCTGCAATAAAAATTAAGTTCACCACGGCTTTATTGAAAGGGGGAGGAAATGATTATTTCCTCCCCCTTTTTTAGTATTCTGCTCTAAAATTAGTCTAAGAAATTTCCGAATCATATTATATGTTAACAATGCAAATAAAAAAGTAAGTAAATTTTTATTTGTATTATTGTTTTTTTATTTAATGTTATCGTGAATTTCATCTTCATGATTAATTTATTCTTTTGGGTTTTTATATCACTTAATTTACGTGATAAATATATCATCATAAAAAATAAAATATATGAAGTGGAAAGTCTGGGGGGTTAGAAAATCGCGAAGCGTTTCTAATTGACTGGAATCTAAATTTATAATACTAAATATAGCACAGGGAAGTATATGATACAAAATCATTCTGATATATCCTCTCAGGGAAGTCATCCGTTGAATGGTGAAGTGGTAAAATATAATGACTCCGAATTATATCGATTGATTCAAAATTCAACTGGGATTACAAATACAGTAGAAAAAAAGACTGATCATATATTTCATATTTTAGGGGAAGATGATACAACGACAAAAACAGGAACACTGAAATATTTGCTTCTTGGTATCACTGTCCTGACAGGTCTCGGGACACTCGCGGCAGGAGCATGCTATTATATGATAGGAAGGGCTAACTCTGGTGCTATTAGTTGGCAGGAAGATAGGATTGCTATGTCTCGTTTGCGATTCGAAAATCATAGTATTTCTCAAGAGAGTTTTGATAACTATAACGCAACAATGTCAGCTAATACTCTGACGGACATCATGAGCTCTCAGCCTGTTACTCAAACGCCATCCTCCCCTTATCCTTATTATGAGAGGGTTTATGGGAGTACTGCATCGCTAAATAATAATCAGCCAGCGATACCTGTAACGACGACAGAGAAGCTTGCCACAACCACAGAGAGGGCGACAACGACGACGGAGAAGCCTGTTACAACCACAGAGAGAGCGACAACGACGACGGAGAAGCCTGTTACAACCACAGAGAGGGCGACAACGACGACGGAGAAGCCTGTGACAACCACAGAAAGGACGATAACGACGACGGAGAAGCTTGTTACCACCACCGAGAGGCTGACGACGACGAAGAAGCCTGTTACAACGACAGATAACCCTACTTCTGTGTATATGAAAGCAAGACTGACGACGGCATCCAGTCCTGGCAGAGGTGAAACAGCGGTAACAGATTACAAGCATGACAGGAATCGGTCTGTTTTTTATAACACCGTTAACGGTACATATAAATATCCATTAGGCATGAAATTCTTCAATGAACTGCAAACTTTTTGTCTGAAAGAGACTAGATATAATATTGAACAAGCCTATCGTGGTAATCAAGAGTTACGATGCAATTTGCTTGATGATATCAATAATAAAATAGCAGCGCTTAAAGAGGACGAAACTTTAATTCGCCGCATAAATATTGAAAAAGACGCGTTGTCAGCAGAAGAACACCGTGAGGAAATCATGCTGAGAAGGCAATTAGCAACGCTTTATTTAGCGGCTGAAGCGATTATTAATAAAAAAGACTTTAATGTTTTTTTACATGAAGTGAACAGAGATTACAGAAGGCATCCTACAATAGAGCTTATGCAGCGAGAAGAAAAAATCATGGGTTATTTTCCAGAAGAGTGTTAATACTCCTGATAGCAAACCGTCACTGTGGTGAATTACGCCCGTGAAGCGATAACGTAGAGCCGCTTCAGTCAAGTGGGTTCTTCTTCCTTCCGGGAGGAGCGCCCACGCAATATGAAGTTTATCGGCTAAAGCAGAGGGCTGGAGTGATACAATAGCGTGGCATCAACCGTATCCTGTGATCCTCAGCGAGCTGATGCGCCGGTCATCATATCTCCCTCGACAGGTTACAGAAAACGAGGGACTCTATTGGAGCTAACAGTGTCTGCAAATCAACAAATCCATGTTTCTGCTGCGGTTATTACCGATTCTGACGGTCGCATATTATTAGTGAGAAAACGTAATACCCACTTTTTTATGCAGCCAGGCGGCAAGCCAGATGCAGGTGAAACGCCTGAACAGGCCCTTATTCGCGAGTTACATGAAGAGCTACAGCTTGATATTACCCTCGAACAGTTACATCCATTAGGGCAGTTCACCGATGTTGCCGCCAATGAAGCTAACCATACTCTGATTGCTGACATGTTCAGAATAGAAACGGTCAGCAGTGATATTGTCCCTGCGGCAGAAATTGAAGAAATTCTTTGGCTTTCCCCTGCGGATAGCGCTATTCACCCACTCGCACCCTTAACACTTAACAAAGTTATTCCGTTACTGAGTCGCATGGCTTGAACCCCCACCGGTAATGTAAGTGAAGAGATTCATGCTAAAGGGTATCTTGCCAGCAGCGGTTGGACTATCCTTAGCACAGGATTCAGTAGTTGATTAGAAATTAGTTAAAGGGGTAGATAAGATGGCGACAGGTAAGTCCTGGTCTCGCTGGTTTGCGCCGCTGGCGGCGTTACTAATGGTGGTAAGCTTGAGTGGTTGCTTTGATAAAGAAGGCGACCAACGTAAGGCATTTATCGATTTTCTGCAAAATACCGCGATGCGTAGTGGCGATCGTCTGCCTACGCTGACCTCTGACCAGAAAAAACAGTTTGGTCCTTTGGTCTCCGACTACGCTGTTCTGTATGGCTTTTCACAACAGATGAGCCAGGCAATGGATCAGGGTATTAAGCCGGTACTGGATACAGTTAATGGTATCCGGGTTCCGCAAGACTACCTGACTCAGCGTAATACGCTACGTCAGGAAAACGGTGCGCTCAATGTGTTAGGTCAGCAGATACAAAATGCCAAGATGCAGGCTGATAGCGCTCTTTCTACGCTCAAGCAACCTGAAGAGCTGAAAGTCGTTTACGAGAAAGTCTATGAGAAAGTCGTCACTAATCCGGCTAATGCGATTGTGCCATTAATCCCAGCGGCACAAAATCTTACCCAGCAACTTATCCAGGTTGGCGATTATATTGCTGAGCAAGAAGGTCAGGTGAGCTTTACTGCCGGTGGTATTCAGTTCCCGACTTCACGTCAGGCGAGCCAGTATAATACGCTGATTGCTCCGCTTGCAGGTCAGCATCAGGTATTTATGCAGGCCTATACTGCCACTCAGAACGCGGTTCAGTAATCTGACTATACCCGTTTATTTTTGGTATAGATAAAAAAGGCTATCGGGTTTCCGGATAGCCTTTTTTTTATCTGTGCTCCACCTGCTATTTAAAAACGCCAGGATTGACGCAGTTAACTTCTACCTTACCCGTTAGTGCCGCAATCAGGTTATCCACGGCGCACTCGTCCATTCCTGAACGAGTTTCATGTGTAGCAGAACCAATATGCGGTAGGGCAACCACGTTTGGCATTTTCAGCAGTGGAGAGTCTACCGATAACGGCTCTTGCTCAAAAACATCCAGCCCGGCGGCGTGAATTTTGCCCTCTTGTAATGCCTCGATCAGCGCCTGCTCATCAACCACTGGGCCACGACCGACATTGATGAGTATTGCTGAAGACTTCATTTTTGAGAGTTTTTCAGCGTCAATAAGATGGTGTGTTTCTGCGGTCAATGGCAGCAGAATACAGACAAAATCAGCCGTCGCCAGCAGTGTATCGAGGTCGCAATACTGGGCGTCAAAATGCTCTTCAGCTTCTTTATGGTGACGACGCGCGTTATAGAGAATCGGCATACTGAAACCAAAGTGAGCGCGCTGCGCCAGGGCCAGACCGATACGCCCCATACCGATGATGCCGAGCGTCTTATGATGCACATCGACACCATACCAGTTAGCACTAACACTACTTTGCCACTCACCCGCTTTAACGCGTTCAGCGAGTTCGACAACCCGGCGAGAACTGGACAGCATTAACGCCATTGCCGTGTCGGCTACCGTTTCTGTAAGCACAGTAGGGGTATGCATCAGAGCCACATTACGGGCATTCAGGGCATCGACATTGTAATTATCATAGCCAACGGAAATGGTTGAGGCTGCCCGCAGTTTTGGCATAGACGCCAGGAAGGCTTCATCCACTTTCCCCCCAGAGCCTAGTAGCCCTTCAGCACTGGCAAAATTTTGTGGGTTAGCTGCGACCGTTTCAGGACTGATATCATCAAATTTATTGATGACGAAGTGATTTTCCAGACGTTTGACGAGGTTATCAGGCAATGTTTTGTAGAGGATAATCGACGGCTTCATTAGGGTCTCCGTGCATCATTGATGTAAATCGGCCGCAGGCTGACCGACAGGCGTTTCATACATCATAGTATGAATCTCAGGCTGATTGGAACCGGTTCCAGAAGAGGGCATCTTGTAGCTACCAGATATCAAACAAAATATTCCATTGCCCATTCAATAAATACCCGAAGTTTGGCGGTTAAATGATGGCTGGAAGGATAGACGATAAAGAGTTGTTCTCTCGGCGGTTGCCAGGCATCGAGGACGCTGACCCGTTGTGATAGCACCGAAGAGATACAAACCTGCTACTGATGCATTAAAGGCGTTTCTGCCCGGGCCCAAATAGTAGGAGCAATCAGACACTGGAACAGTACCTTCGGATTGATTAGGGTAACGTATTTTCCTGTTGGTGCTGATAATCCTCTCCTCGCTTAGCAAGGAGAGGATAAAGAGGCTAGCGGACTTCGCCGTTGATATCCTGGTCGACGGCAAAACAGGCGACCAGCTGCCCGTTACCGTAGTCTTTGAGTTTTGGCTGTAACTGAGTACAGGTGCCAAAACGACGACGACAGCGAGCATTGAAAGCACAGCCTGGCGGTGGGTTTAGCGGGCTAGGTAGCTCACCGGTCAGCTTAATACGTTCTCTGCGATCGTCAGGGTTCAGACGCGGTGTCGCTGAGAGTAGCGCCTGGGTATATGGATGCTGAGGATTAGAGAAAATCTGTTCTTTAGTCCCTTTTTCCACACAGCGACCGAGATACATCACCATCACTTCATCGGCAATGTGCTCTACCACAGACAAGTCGTGGGAGATAAAGACGTAAGACAAACCTAATTCCTGCTGTAAATCCATCATCAAGTTCAGGACTTGAGCGCGAACAGAAACGTCCAGAGCGGAGACCGGTTCATCGGCAATAACCACATCCGGGTCTAGCATCAGACCGCGAGCAATCGCAATACGCTGACGCTGACCGCCAGAGAACATATGCGGATAACGGTCGTAATGCTCGGTTTTCAGACCGACTTTGGCCATCATCTCCAGCGCTTTTTCACGACGCTCAGATTTACTCAGCGAGGTATTTATCGCTAAGGGCTCTTCGAGGATCTGCCCGACTTTCTTGCGCGGGTTTAAAGAACCGTAGGGGTTCTGGAACACAATCTGGATTTTCTGGCGACGTAGTTTCTGCGCTGAAGCATCGTGTTTCAGCAGATCCTGACCCTGGTAATAGAGTTCACCGCCGGTCGGAACTTCAATCATCGTCAGCAGACGACCCAGAGTGGATTTACCACACCCCGACTCACCCACTACTGCCAGAGTTTTACCGCGCTCAAGGGTAAAGGTGACGCCATCAAGCGCTTTCACCAGCCGTTCAGGTGCAAACATGCCCTTTTTGACAGCATAGTGTTTTTTCAGATCGATAGCCTGCAACAAGGGTTGCGCGGCGGCCTGTTGGGTACTCATAGCGTTGGCCTCCCGGCATTATCGAGGGGGTAGTGACATTTAGACTGGCGACCATTATCGACCAACGTGAGCTCAGGCTCTTCGCTACGACATTTGTCAGTGGCATAAGGGCAGCGTGGGTTCAGCAGGCAGCCGTCCGGGCGGTCATATTTACCTGGCACGACGCCTGGCAGTGAAGCCAGACGCGCTTTATCCTGAGCAAACTCGGGTAGGGCACGCAGCAGTGCCTGAGTGTACGGATGGCGTGGCGAGCGGAAAATATCCTTAGAGGATCCGGTTTCTACCACTTGTCCGGCATACATCACGATAATTTTATGGGCCGCTTCAGCCACCAGCGCCAGATCGTGAGTAATCAGGATCAGCGCCATATTCTCTTTTTGTTGCAGCTCTATCAGTAGCTCGATGATCTGCGCCTGAATGGTCACGTCCAGTGCGGTGGTAGGTTCATCGGCTATCAGCAATTTAGGGCGACAAGCAATGGCCATCGCTATCATTACGCGCTGACTCATTCCTCCAGAGAGCTGATGCGGATAAACATCCAGACGTGATGCCGGGTCTGGAATACCCACCAGGTTCAGCAGGTCGATAGCACGCTGAAGACGGGTTTTTTTATTACCCCCTTGGTGTACCTTAATGGCTTCCATAATTTGAAAACCAACGGTATAGCAGGGATTCAGGCTGGTCATCGGGTCCTGGAAGATCATTGCGACATCCGCGCCCACCAGATTACGACGCTCTTTTTCCGAGATACGCTGCAAATCCTGACCATTAAAGTGCAAGTTTTCGGCACTGACTCGGCCAGGGAAATCGATCAGCCCCATAATCGCCAGTGAACTCACTGACTTACCGGAACCTGATTCACCGACAATCCCGACCACTTCTCCTTGCTCGACGCTATAACTGACACGGTCTACCGCACGGAAGGGGGCGCTTTTATCACCAAAATGCACCGATAATTTATCTATATTTAATAACGCCATCTCGTGCCTCTTTACTGCTTGAGTTTAGGATCGAGCGCGTCACGCAAGCCGTCACCCATCAGGTTAAATGCCAGCACCGTTAGCAAGATTGCCAGACCAGGGAAGGTCACAACCCACCAGGCGCTTTGCGCGAACTGCAATACATCGGCGAGCATAGTGCCCCATTCCGGTGTTGGCGGTTGCGCACCCATACCAAGGAAGCCAAGAGCAGCCATATCGAGAATGGCGTTAGAAAAGCCTAGCGAGGCCTGAACAATCAGCGGCGCCAGGGTGTTAGGGAAAATATTGATAAACATCTGGCGGATAGGGCCTGCACCCGCGACACGAGAAGCGGTCACGTAGTCACGGCTCACTTCCACTAATACTGCTGCACGGGTCAGACGGACATAGTGGGGCAGTGCGACAAAGGTTAAGGCTAATGCGGCATTCGTGATGGAAGGCCCAAAGATAGCGACCAGCACCAGTGCCAGCAGCAGGCTTGGCAGCGCCAGCATAATATCGACAACACGCATAATGATGTTATCAACAATACCGCCGAAGTAGCCTGCCACCAGGCCCAGAACAATCCCCATTGCCAGTGACAGTACCACCACCAGACAGCCGACGAGCAGCGACAGGCGCGCACCGTACATCAGGCGTGAAAGAATATCGCGGCCAACATCATCGGTACCCAGAATAAACTCCCAGCTTCCGCCTTCCATCCAGACAGGTGGACGCAGGAGCGCACTACGGAACTGTTCTGCAGGTAAATGTGGCGCAAGGAAGTTTGCGAATACCGCAATAAGGACCATGAGGCTGATATACACCAGACCAACAACAGCCCCTTTATTGCGCGTAAAATAGTGCCAGAATTCCTGGAAAGGTGTCATCGGCTTCGGTGCCGCAAGAACCTTATTTTCAGTTGATTGTGTCATGGTTACCCTTATTTCTTATGGCGTATACGCGGGTTCACCACGCCGTATAACAAATCAACCAGTAGATTGACCAAAATAATCATGGTGGCTACCAGTAAGACTCCGCCCTGTACTACCGGATAATCACGGCGTTGTAGAGCTTCTATCAGCCAGCGTCCAAGACCCGGCCAGGAGAAGATAGTTTCTGTCAGAATCGCACCACCCAGCATCGTCCCGACTTGCAGACCGATAACGGTGACGACAGGTAACATGGCATTACGCAGAGCGTGAACCACAATAACGCGAAGACGGGTTAAGCCTTTGGCGCGGGCAGTACGAATGTAATCTTCGCTCAGGACTTCAAGCATTGACGAGCGGGTCATACGTACAATAACGGCCAGCGGAATCGTCCCCAGCACAATGGCAGGCAGAACGATATGGGCAAGGGCATCAAGGAAGTCCCCCGATTCGCCCCAGATAGCCGTATCCAGTAACATAAAGCCGGTCAGTGGATGGGAGTCATCAAGGAAAATCGTGTCGCTCACGCGTCCAGATACCGGGGTCAAGTCCCATTGAACTGAAACCAGCATAATCAGCATCATACCCCACCAGAAGATAGGCATGGAGTAGCCAGTCAACGCGATACTAACCGCAGTATGATCAAAGATGGAACCGCGTTTAACCGCTGCCAGCACGCCCACAGGGACGCCGACAGAAACGGCAAAGATCATGGCACAGATGCCGAGTTCCATCGTGGCCTGCAAGCGCGGCACGAACTCTTCCCAGACCGGGATGCGGCTTTTTAACGAAATGCCTAAGTCACCGTGCATCACACCCCAAATATAGTGGAGGTACTGCTTCCACATGGGCTGATCAAGGCCAAGCTCCGCCAGTAACTGGGCGTGACGCTCTGGAGAAAGACCGCGCTCTCCGGCCATAATCAGTACCGGGTCGCCGGGGATCATATGGACAAAGGCGAAAGTCAGTAAGGTAATACCTATAAACGTGGGAATAACTAATCCCAGTCGTCGGAGGATGAATTGCAGCATATCCCGGATTCTCTTTAGCGACAGGCCATTATGAATATTGCCCGTCTGCATTGCTCAAAAATAGATTACCCTCCTCCCATAGGGAAGAGGGTATACAGCAGGTTCTTTTTATTTTTCGATCGAGACGTTATCAAAGTGGTGTTTGCCCAACGGGTCAACCACATAACCTTTAACTTCTTTGCGCACTGGCTCATAGACAGTGGAGTGAGCGATGATCAAGGCAGGTGCTTGTTCATTCATCACGACCTGAGCCTGCTTGTACAGCTCAACACGCTTCTCGTGGTTATCCGTTGAACGCGCAGGCTGGATGATGTCTTCAAACGGCTGGTAGCACCAGCGAGAGTAGTTAGAACCTTGTTGTGCCGCCGCGCAGCTGAACAGGGTGCCGAAGAAGTTATCCGGATCCCCATTATCCCCAGTCCAGCCCATCATAACCGCTTCGTGCTCACCTGATTTGGCGCGCTTGAGGTATTCGCCCCACTCGTAGGTGACGATATTGGCTTTAACACCGACTTTGGCCCAGTCAGCCTGAATCATCTCAGCCATACGACGGGCATTTGGGTTATATGGACGCTGAACAGGCATGGCCCACAGGTCAACAGTAAAGCCATCAGCCAGACCTGCTTCTTTCAGCAGCGCTTTCGCTTTTTCTGGATCGTAGGTGTAGTCTTTCACATCGTCGTTATAGCCCCACATGGTTGGTGGGATCAGGTTTTTAGCTGAGGTACCCGCACCCTGATAAACCGCTTCGATGATGGCGTCTTTATTGACCGCGTACGACAGTGCCTGGCGTACTTTTACGTTATCAAAAGGTTTTTTCTCGGTGTTGAAAGAGACATAACCGACGTTCAGACCTGCCTGCTCTTTCAAGTCGACATTCTTATCTGCTTTCAGACGAGCGATATCCGCTGGGTTTGGATAAGGCATAACCTGACATTCGTTTTTCTGCAGCTTGGCATAACGCACAGAAGCATCTGGGGTGATAGAGAACACCAGACGGTCAATCTGTGGCTTGGTGCCCCAGTAGCCAGGGAACGCTTTATACAGAATACGGGAGTCTTTCTGGTACTGCTGTAACTGGAATGGACCGGTACCGATTGGGTTCAGGTCAATCTTCTCAGGCGTTCCTGCTTTCATCATGTTGTCGGCATATTCTTTAGAAAGAATAGAGGCGAAGTCCATCGCGAGGTCAGCAAGGAATGGAGCTTCCGGACGAGCCAGAACAAATTGAACGGTATTATCGTCAACTTTTTTCACTTCGGTAATCAGGTCTGGTAAGTCCATACCGATGAAGTATTCGTAGCTACCACCAGAAACTTTATGATACGGGTTTTCTGGATTCTTCTGGCGATCGAATGAGAACACCACATCGTCTGCGTTCATATCGCGAGTCGGTTTGAAGTCTTTATTGTCTTGCCATTTCACGCCCGGGCGCAGATGGAAAGTATAGGTCTTACCATCTTCACTGATTTCCCATTTCTCGGCGAGTCCAGGAACGATTTCAGTGGTACCGGTTTTAAATTCTACCAGGCGGTTATAAATAGGCACTGAGCTGGCGTCATAGGTGGTGCCAGAGGTGAAGAGCTGAGGGTTAAAACCTTCAGGAGAACCTTCTGAACAGTAAACCAGAGTATTAGCTTGTACGCTTGCTGCAACGGTCAGAGCAACAAGGCTCAGGCCAAATTTCAGCATCCCTGACTTCTTCAAGGAAATCGGCATTATTTTGCTCCAATTGTGTGTGGTGTGTTGTTTTGCTATTCACCGCTGACCTTTGTTATTTATTTGCGGTCGATACGGTATACCCGAAGGCGATAAAGAGGCAGCTGTTCCTTTTGCGTGTAATAACTGGAAGCAGCGCAGACAGTTCGTGTATGGCCTCTATTGCCCTACAATCTGTCAATAGATGATACAAACGTCAATACGGCTCGTGGGGATTTACCTTCTGGATGGGATTTTGCTGGCAAAGATTAAAAAAACTTTTCACTGCAATTTATAGTGATGAAAATTGTGCTACGAGGCATTGCTAGTTATTTGCTCTAATATTTCACGTTTAACCAGTCATAATCACTGTTTTTATTGGTGGTAAAATTTGTGTTAAATGACGGATTGTTGAACGATTAGATTTGTGATCTGCGTCGCTTCTAGTAATAAATGCTATAGCGGGCGATAAACAATGAAGTAAACGACTGAAGTTTATGATAACAAAATCTGATGATATATAGCGCCTGGTATGGAGTAGACATAGTCAGACATCCTATTTTAGGTTGCTGGAATGTTACTGAGAGGTTAACCGAATCACATCACAGGGCGATGTGATTCGGCTGGCTGAGCAGACGTCAGAATTTACTGAGGAGTGGCATTATCAGGAATATGGCACCAGTTATTATTCTGATTAATTCCCCCGTCAGGAGAGGTATAGCCTAAACAACCCAGAATTGAGTCATAAAGTTCAACATGACGGTGCGAGACTTGTTTATTCGCCTGTTCTTGTAAATGTTCAAATGCGAGCTTATTTTTCGGGCTCTCAAGGAACTTGTCTGATGCCCAGACCAGAAGGGGAACACGGAACTGTTCTGGCGGAGCCATATTACGAGGCGTACCGTGCAGATGTGTTGACTCGCTTATAGACTCACCGTGATCGGCGGCATAGAAGACAATTGCCCGTTTATTACGAAGCTTCTCAAATACGCTACTGATGACGGTATCGGTATAGAGCACCGAGTTATCAAAGGCATTGATCAGCGACTCTTTTGAGCAGCCGTTATCAATGCTGACACATTCAGGAGTCCACTTGGCAAAACTACGCGGATAGCGCTGAGCATAGGAAAAGTGAGAACCTTTAGTATGCATAATAATCAAATGCTTACCCTTGGGATGTTGCTTCAGAGATTCACCGACTTCATCGATTAACAGCATATCATCGACGGTTTTACCGTGATTACGTGGATTAGCGGCAATCTCTTCACGAAACGCGAAGCTATCTGGCATGGCATTTTTATAGAACCAGACTTCGCTTTGCATCGCGTAAATATTGGAACTAAAGCCCAGCTGTTTGAGTACCGCGAAAACATTTTGTTCTTTCAGGGTACGCTGTTGATTATCTGATGCACCGCCTTCACGCACAAACATACAGCGGAGTGACAGTTTGGTCGCGGTATCACAAGACTCACCGCGGAATGCGACCAGATTCTTTTCCTGAGACAGTTTAGGTGTGGTATCTCGTTCATAACCTAATATCCCCATATGATCCCAGCGTGTTGTTTCGCCGATAATAAACACCACATAGGTATCTTCAATATTTTCCGGGGCAACATAGCTAAATTTCTTTGCTGGATTTAACAATGAATGACTGTCACCAGACTCATCCGCTTTAGCCCAGGCATAGAGCCCTAATGCCGATACCCAGTTTGAGGGGAGGTAGGAGCTAGCAACGACGCCACCGTAACTGGCGGTATCAGTAGTGGTGCCACGTTCACTGTTCTCTTGTAATTCACCCAGCAGACGCAGAGGACCCCAGACTAGCAAGACAGTACATAAAATGATGGCGATATTTTTGATGCGCTGGCCGGGCGCGATAAGCTGCCTGATTAGCGTATCGTATGAGGTATTACGCCAAATCATATAAATCGGCAGAGCGCTGACCAATATAATCCAGAGTATAAATTTATAGCCAATAACCTCTTTAGAGAGATCAATATCGGTCGTCATCACTGAAACAACGATGCCATAACCAATAACGACATTCAGAAATGTCATGTAGTAGCTGGCGGCGACTGAGATAACAACGACGAGTGTGGCCAGAATACGCCAGACTGCACGGCCAAAAAGAGACAGTATACGCAGTAGAAAGAAGGTCACTAGTACACAAGCCACGACCTCTGCCACGGCAGATAATTCTTTCCAGACAATCAAGGTTTCAGCGCTGAACCGTTGATAAAAAACCGTGATATTTAGCAGTAATCCAATATACAGGGCGAGTAGAAAACATAATTTCTGATGGCTAATTGATTTAATCTTATTCATTTAAGGCATTTGCAGACCAGATCGGGATGTGTGGTTTCGACCATAGCGAATATATAAAGTTCTTACTAGACCCAGTAAGTGTCGATAATCCAGCAATATGCGAAAAAAAATCGTCTTAAGCTTCAGTAAAAGAAGCCTGATATTCGATATCAGTTTATTATTTATACCTATTTATTCAATGACAGCCTGACTTGTCCTCACTATAGAACCTATTGTAAGGAATTGAAAAATGGAGCGTTGTGGATGGGTGACCGCAGATCCCTTATATCTTGCCTATCACGATCTTGAATGGGGCGTGGCGGTTTATGAAAGACAGAAATTATTTGAGATGATATGTCTGGAAGGGCAGCAAGCGGGGCTTTCCTGGATAACTATCCTCAAAAAGCGTGATAACTATCGCCAGTGTTTTCATCACTTCTCTCCTGAAAGGGTCGCACAAATGACTCTCAGTGATGTTGATAATCTGATGCAAAATGCAGGCATTATTCGCCATCGCGGAAAAATAGAAGCCATTATTAATAATGCCAAGGCATTACTGGCGATGGAGGCGAAAGGTGAAAATTTCTCTGCACTCGTCTGGTCATTTGTGGATGGCAATCCTGTGGTGACTCATCCTGCCGAACTCTCAGATATCCCCGCGAAAACCCAAAACTCCGAAGCCTTATCTCGTGCTTTAAAGCAGAGAGGATTTAAGTTTGTAGGCGCCACTACCTGTTATGCTTTTATGCAGGCTTGTGGACTGGTTAACGATCATATTGTCGGATGCTTTTGTCATCAGGATAAACCGCAATGATTCTTCCTTTTAAGCCATACCAGCTGAATACACTGATGAGTCTATGGCTGGAGAGTACTATCAGTGGGCATCCGTTTATTGCTGAAAGTTACTGGCATGACAGTCGCGCAGTGGTCCGTGATGTCTATATTCCCCATTCAGAAACTTGGGTTTATATGCAAGAAGAGAGGATGATAGGGTTTATCAGCATTATCGACAGGCAATTTATCGGTGCACTTTTTGTTGCCTCTTCTCACACCGGAAACGGCGTCGGGGGTCAGCTACTGAAGCATGTTCAATCCCTTTATCCTGCATTAAGTCTTGAGGTCTATCAGAAAAATCAACAGGCAGTTCATTTCTATCACCATATGGGATTTCGTATCGAAGAGGCGGCCTGGCAGACTGATACTCAGCATCCTACCTGGATTATGTGCTGGAAAAACCACGAAAAGTAACCTGATGGCATGATCTTTTTTTCTGACTGTGATTTATCAGAATACTTCCCTGAATTATTTGCTGATTTTTTTTCATAATGACCTCCCAGTACAGATCAAGCAGGACCAAAGGAAAAATAAAATGAAAAAACGAGTTGTGACAATTGCTGCTATCGTATGTGCCACATTAGCGATTTCGGGCTGTACCACCAATCCGTATAGCGGTGAAAAAGAAGTGGGTAATTCAGCCATTGGCGCGGGAATAGGATCGCTGGTGGGTGCGGGGGTTGGGGTACTTTCCTCATCGAAGAAAGACAGAGGTAAAGGTGCTCTGATTGGTGCTGCCAGCGGTGCTGCCCTGGGCGGCGGTATCGGTTATTACATGGATGTGCAGGAAACGAAACTGCGTGAAAAAATGCGCGGTACTGGCGTTAGCGTGACCCGTAATGGGGATAACATTGTCCTGAACATGCCAAATAATGTGACCTTTGACAGCAGCAGCGCCACGCTGAAACCTGCCGGTGCGAATACGTTGACCGGTGTGGCAATGGTTCTGAAAGAGTATCCGAAAACTGCGGTCAATGTTGCGGGCTATACTGACAGTACCGGTGGTGCTGAGCTGAATCAGAAATTATCGCAACAGCGTGCTGACAGTGTCGCAAGCTCACTGATTACTCAGGGGGTGGATGCTAACCGTCTTCGTACTATCGGTATGGGACCTGCTAACCCTATCGCGAGTAATAGCACGACAGAAGGAAAAGCACAAAACCGCCGGGTAGAGATTACTTTAAGCCCGCTTGGCTAAGTATATGACTTGCCTCGGCTGAGCGTCGGGGCGAAAATTATTTATAATATCAATGAATTGTATTTCCAGGCTTATGACTCCCCGCTCGGAAATCTCCGGCCAGACGATACTTTTCGATACAATATCTCCTTACAGTCAGGCAGGGATAAAATATTAGCGCATTCCTGTATACTCCAGTGAGATAAGATGGTCCGGCGTCAGATAATTACCAAAGACGTCATTGGGAGAGTCAGTTTGCGTGTTCGTCGTTCTCTTACGATAAAACAAATGGCGATGGTTTCTACTGTTGCGGTAGTGTTTATCTTTGTATTTATCGTAATTCAGCTCTTTTATTTCGTTCAACAAAACCGTAATGACACCGTTATCCGTATGGAAAACATGGCTAACTCGGTGCGGATCCCGCTCGCCCAGGCGGTACTGAAAGCAGACATTCCCCAGGCAGAAGAAGTTCTTAGCACGCTTAAGCCTGCCGGGATCCTCAGCCGGATTGACGTAGTTCTCCCAAATCAATTTCAGGCTTTAGGGGTGAGTTTTGTCCCGGAAGGAAAGATCCCGCCGCTGGTTACGCGTTTATTTTCGCTCCCAGTTCAAGTTTCTCAGCCACTTTATGCGCTTGGTCAGCCGGGGAACTCACAGCCTTTAGCCTATCTGGTATTACAGGCAGACTCGCGCTATCTCTATCGATTTATCCTCTCTACATTATCGATACTGTTGACCACCTATCTATTGCTCGCTTTGATTCTGACAGTGAGTATCAGCTGGTTTATTAATCGACTGGTGATTCATCCGATCCGTAAAATTGCTCACGAACTGGATAACTTTAGTCCGCAAGGTATCGGTCCACACCAGTTACAGGTACCTGAATTTCATCAGGATGATGAAATAGGTATGCTGGTACGCAGTTATAATCGTAATCAGCAGGCACTGTGTCTGGCTCAGGCGGGCCACACCGAACTGCCCGACGAGACCGCATTTCTGGCGTTACTGGGCCGCTATCAGCAGGGTGCGCTACTCATTATTACCAGTGTGCAGCAGGACATGAAATGCCAGGGGTTGAATTCCAGTCAGAGCTACCTGCATCGCCTGATATGGCGAGAAAAGATCCAGCGACTGTTGCCGAGTTCGGTTGTCCTGGCACAGTTAAATAATGATGCTTTAGGGATATTTATCGATGAGGTGAGTGACCCTTGGGTCGCGATGAAGTATGCCCAGCAGCTGGTAAGCCGGTTTGATGAGCCTTCAGCGATTCCATCCATTGATCACCGAGTGGTGACCAGTATCGGTATTGCGATGCTAAGCCCGACATTGAGCGCGAAAGATGTCTGCCATCGGGCGACCTCTGCGGCGCTGATTGCCAGTTGCCGTGGTGGTAATCAGATACAATTTTTTGAGCCCCTTGATAATGATGCAAGCGACCTGCTGCTGGTGACCAAGAATAATCGTTTAGCCGCATTCAGCGACAGTGAGTTTGCTATCTGGCTACAACCTCAGTTGAATATGCAGTCTGGTCAGGTAGTGGGAGCGGAAGTATTGCTGCGTCAGCAACAGTCTGATGAGGTTTGGTGTTTGCCTGAAGGCCTGATTGAGCGCATTGAAGATTGTGGCCTGATGGTGACTGTCGGGAGCTGGGTTCTGGAAGAGTCATGTCGCGTACTGTCTGCCTGGCAGCAACGTGGCATTATGATACCCTTATCAGTTAACCTTTCAGTTCTGCAATTAATGCATAAGGATATGGTTCCAGCCTTACTTAACTTACTGGAGCGATATCAGGTTGACCCAGAAACGCTGACGATTGAGATAACCGAAAGTCGCCGTATTGATGATCCACAAGCGGCTGCCAATATTTTGCGGCCATTGCATCAAGCTGGGGTGCGTATTGCACTGGATGATTTTGGTATGGGATATGCCTGTCTGCGTGATTTGCATCATCTGAAATCCGTTCCGGTCGATATTTTAAAAATTGATAAGTGCTTTATTCAAGGACTTCCAGGAGATGGCGCGATGGTCGAGGTTATCGTCACAATGGCCAATACCCTGGGGTTGAAGATTGTTGCTGAAGGTGTCGAGAATGAGCAGCAGAGAGACTGGCTGGTTGCTCATAACGTGATTCATGCTCAAGGATACTTATTCAGTCAGGCTCAGCCAGTGGCACAGTTTGAGTCTCGCTACCTCGATTAACGATATGGCATACCCTAAATAATTCAAGTTGCTTGTCGCGCTGCCGAAGAAAACTAACGGGCGCAGACAAACGATAGGATTCGGTGGTCTGAGTCATATTTTTATTTTTCATTTTCAAAGGTGACGTTTTGGTAAAAATGTGGTCGAACAAGTTGGTTCATGACGACAGAGCAAATATACCCGTCATACTTCAAGTTGCTTGGGCGTTGCTTTCGCCAATCCTGCCGAATCACATAGTTTATCTATGCTTACGCCCGGATTGACTCTGCGCCTACAAGCAACTCGAATTATTTTGGGTATACCCGCTCGCGACACCTATTTTTTAACCCGGATTGTTTTTAGGGGTTCATATGCAGAACACTAAAATTAGACTTTTAGCCGGTGGGTTGCTACTACTCATCACTGGCAGTTATGCTCAGGCAGAAACATTGCAGCCTGACCAAGCCTGGCAGCAAGGAAAGCTGGCAAATGGCTTTCAGTGGCATATTTTAGCCACTCCTCAGCGACCAAGCGATCGCGTAGAAATGCGTTTACTGATTAATTCCGGGTCGCTGGTAGAAAGTGCACAGCAGAGCGGTTTCAGCCATTTTCTGTCACGCCTGATGCTGAATCAGGCTGCTCAGCAGGACCGCTCCTTGTGGCAGCAAAGCGTTGATCCACAGCGTCCTGCACCGCCAGCGATCGTTTCTTATGACAACACATTATTTCATTTAAGTTTGCCTAATAACCGCAGTGACTTGCTAAAAACGGCATTACATTCACTGGCAAAAAGTACCGGCAACTTACAGGTTACGCCCGAGGCAGTGAATGCCGCTTTAGGTATGGATAACCCAGTAAAAACCTGGCCTGACACTCAGGATAACTGGTGGCGCTATCGTCTGAAGGGCTCGACCTTGTTGGGCCACGATCCGGCGAGCAATATTATTCATCCGATTGATTCAGAAAAGCTAAAAGGCTTCTATGAGAAATGGTATACACCGGATGCAATGACCTTAGTGGTGGTTGGCAATGTTGATAGCCGTAGCCTGGTCGATCAGCTGAATAAAACCTTTGGTGAGCTGAAAGGAAAACGTGAGGCACCCGCTCCAGTTCCGACACTGGCAGCGCTCAACCCTGCTCCGGTCAGCCTGATGAGCAATCATGTACAGCAGAACAAACTATCACTGACTTGGGATACCCCCTGGCAGCCTATTCGCGAGTCTGGTGCGCTGCTGAACTACTGGCGTGCCGATTTAGCTCGGGAAGCCCTGTTCTGGAACGTCCGGCAGCACCTGGAAAAAAAGAACATCAAAGATGCTAATTTAAGCTTTGATTGTCGAGTGCTTTATCAGCTGGCGGAATGTGCGATTAATATTGAGTCGCCGACGGATAAATTAACCACTAACCTGGAGCAGGTCGGGCGAGAACTCCTGGCAGTGAAAAATAATGGCTTGTCACAGGATGAGTTTAATACGCTGATAAAACAGAAGAAAAATGAGTTAAGCCAGTTATTTACGACTTATGCCCGGATGGATACCGACATGCTGATGGGGCAACGTATGCGTTCTCAGCAAAATCAGGTGGTGGATATAGCTCCAGAAAACTATCAGAAGTTGCGGCAGGATTTTCTTGATAACCTGACTGTCACTATCCTGAATCAAGATCTGCGTCAGCAGCTCTCTCATGATATGTCATTGATACTTCTGCAACCTCAGGGTGAGCCAGAATATAATATGAAAGAGCTCCAGGCTGTCTGGGATAAAGTTATGGTGCCAAAGGCGACGCCTCAGGCGACGGATGACCCTAAGCAGGAAGTGACTGTCGTATCGCCTTAGGGTATATGCGGGATTCCGACTGTGATCACAGGGAGTCAGTATTCTGGCTCCCTTTTTCCGTGGATGGCTAACCTAAGCCTGCGAATGCGGTTTATTTTGGCATCGCGTCTTTAGGAATAATAGCGCCACGGTATTGAATCACGGTACTGGCAGTTAAATGACCGCGTTCTGCTGCTGCGGTAGGGGTTCCACCGCTCAAGCGTACCGCAAGGTAACCGGCACTGAATGAGTCACCTGCAGCGGTAGTATCAATCACTTTTTCTTTCGGTAATTTTACTGCTGGCACTTCAATCACGGCCTCACCTTTAATCGCTACCAGGCAGGCATCAGCGCCACGCTTAATGATGATTTCATTCACACCGGCAGCCTGGGTACGCTGGATAACCTCTTCTACCGGTTTTTCTCCCCATAAAGCATCTTCATCATCGAGCGTCAGAAAAGCGATATCCGTATGAGTAAGAATTTGCTGATAAACCTGCTGAGTCTCTTCTTTGCTTGCCCATAACCGCGGACGATAGTTATTATCAAAAATAACCTTGCCGCCGTTAGCGCGTGTTTTCTCCAGCAGCGCAAATAATTTACTGCGGCTAGCGGAGTCAAGAATTGCGAGGCTGATCCCGCTCAGATAGAGGTAATCGAACTGTGCCAGTTCGGCACAAATTTCCTCTGATTGTTCGCTCTCAAGCCAGAAGCGAGCAGCCGCTTCATTACGCCAGTAGTAGAACGTACGCTCGCCGCTGGCATCGGTTTCAATGTAGTAGAGTCCCGGAAGACGATGCTCCAGACGCTGGGTCAGTGTGGTTTGGACATTTTCTTGTTGCCAGGCGTCTAACATTTGCTGACTAAAACTATCGTTACCAAGAGCAGTAATATAATGTACTGCCAGCTTACTGGCATCTACCTGACGGGCGATGTAGACGGAAGTGTTAAGAGTATCACCACCAAAGCCGCGGCTGACATCCGCACCTTTTTGGGATAGCTCTATCATGCATTCACCAATAACGGCTATTTTCTGATTTGGCATAGGGAAACCTGTAGATAAAATGAACTTAGAAGGAAATATTTTCATTGTCTGTTGCGTTGACAGGTGAGTCAAATTATTTAAAACAATGTTTCTAAAAAAATCGAATATGTCAGTATTTTTATAATAGGATAATATTTATCGGGTTAAATCTTGTCTTGAAGATGAACATAAAGTTCTTAACCTCGGCGCCGATAATCTCTCGATGAGCTATGCGGGTAATCACATCAAACAGGACATGCAGATGAAGTTGAAGCAGATCACTCACAGGCTGAATTCGTTTGAAGCGAGTGTGGAAAGTTTACAGCAACGACGGTTTTGGTTGCAGTGCCTGCGTGAGTACACCATCCAGCCCATTTATAAAACAGATGGCAAACTGATGGCTGTTGAAATGCTCACCGTCGTGACTCATCCTGATGATGGCAGTATTCGTATACCACCCGATCGTTATTTCTCTGCTATTCCCATTCGTTGTCGCCTGCTGGTCATTGAAGAGCAATTACAGTGTCTGCTTGCCCAGGAAAGCCTTTTCATTAAATACGGTATCCTGGCATCGATTAATGTAGATGGCCCCACTTTACTGGCAATGAAGCATCATCAGTCCATCCGGGATCTGATAGACAGGCTTCCGTGGATACGGTTTGAACTGGTGGAGCATATTACGTTACCGACCACCGAGACGCTGGCAAGAATCAAAGAGTTTGGTCCACTATGGCTGGATGACTTTGGAACGGGAATGGCAAATTTCTCGGCACTGAGCGAGGTCCGTTACGACTACATTAAGGTGGCTCGCGAGTTGTTTATCATGCTGAGGAAAAGTGACGAAGGACGTAATTTATTTACCACGCTTATCCATCTGATGAACAGCCACTGCAAAGGCGTTATTGTCGAAGGGGTTGAAACCCGTGACGAATGGTTAGATGTGCAAGCTTCACCGGCATTTGCTGCTCAAGGGTATTATTTTTCACGCCCGGTTCCCTTTGCACAACTGGAGAACGTTCTTGTTCAACTTGTCTGATGTGTACCCTCTCCTCAGTCAAAGAGGGGACACATCAGTATTAACGCTTACTGGGTAGGATTGTTATCGGCGGATTTTTTTTCCTCCGGGTACTCGGCAGTGCCAATCCAGGCTGCACAGAGCAGGGTCAGACGGGCGAAGAAATAGAAGAAGGCCATTAACCCCAGTACTGAACCGAATGCCGCCCCAGACGGTGAGCTGACAAGTTTAGGCAGGCTATAAGTCATTATCATTTTTATGATCTCAAAGCCTATGGCGGCAATCAGGGTGCCACGAACCAGCGCCTTTTTAGGTGGGCGATGATAAGGCAGCCGCCAGAAAATCCAGAAGAACAGCAAATAGTTAGCAAAAATTGAAATAGCCAGCCCGACTAAATGCCAGGTAGGTCGTAACCATTCAATCGACTCCAGGTGTAGAAAACGAATAATCAGCGACTGCGCTGAGCCTGAGATAGAGGTAATGATTAGCGTCAGAATGATTGCTATCAGCATCCCGGTTAAATAGATAAAATCACGTAAGTATTTGACCCAGAATTTTTCTTTGTCTTGCTCCGTCCGTTCCCAGGTTTTTCTTGTCTGAGCCCTCACGGCTTCTCGCAGATTACCCATCCAGTTAATACCCGAATAAAGCGCAATCAACAAACCGACCAGACCGACAGTGGTACGCTGTTGGATAGCAATATTAATGGTGTTTTTTAGCGTAGCGGCAAGCGTAGGATCGCTGACATTACTGAGGATTTTGGCAAAAATATCCTCTAATAGCGTCGGGTGCTCGGCAAGGATATAACCACCCGCAGCGAAAGAGACCATCAGCATTGGGATCAGTGAAAGAAATGAAAAATAGGTAATAGCGGCGCCAAACTGATTGCCCATACGATCGTTGAAGCGCTCTACAGTGCGCAGCAGATGAGCCACCATTGGATTCCTGGCGGTCTTATTTACAGTATTAATGGTACTGTCCAGCGCACTGTTACCGGTTTTAAATGTGACCAGTGCTTTTTTTTGCTCATACAGGGGAACATCCTGGTCAGAAGCGCGGGTGGTCTGTTTTTCAGACGATGTTATTGGCTTTTTTTCGCTATTCATCAGGCAAATTTTCCTTTTGGTATAGCAGGATGCTAATAAATTGTAGTAGGTGGCTTAATCAACATAGTTTTTTAGTACACCAGTCAGCCACTCCATAAATAAATGTACTCGGCGTGACAGGTTACGACGATGGGGATAAAGCAGTGAAACGGGCATCGATTCGGCACGGTATTGCGATAAAATTTCAATCAGACTACCTTGTTTTAGCAAGGATTTCACACCAATACGCGGCACCTGAATAATTCCCAGGCCAGCCAGACAGGAAGCCTGATAGGTTTCTGTACTGTTGACCGTCAGCATACCCCCAGTCTTTACCCAACGGGTAGTATTGTCTGCCCAGACTTCGAATCCCTGCGGTCTGGTACCTAAGTTTAGCGCATAGTGAACCACAGCATGTGATGCCAGGTCATCCAGTGTTTCTGGGTAACCGAAACGTGCCAGATAATCCGGGCTAGCACAGTTAACCATCGTCAGTTTACCGATAGCGCGGGCAATCAGGCCAGAATCTTTTAGATGTCCGACACGGACCACACAATCGAAACCTTCTCGTATGACATCAACCAGACGGTCACAGCTACTGAGTTCCAGTTCAATACCCGGGTAGAGTTGTAGAAATTCGCGCAGTTTAGGGATAACTAAACCTCGCGCCAGGCTCACCGGCATATCAACCCGCAATCGACCACTGATAGTGGCTGGATCATGCTGGAACAGACCATCAAGTTCATCAATATTTGCCAGTAAATCGCGGGCGCGTTCGTAATACACCATGCCGTCCTGTGTTAGCTGAACACGACGGGTGGTCCGATACAATAAACGCGTACCAAGCATATTTTCCAGCGCCTGAATTTGCCGGGAAATACTCCCTTTTGGGATACCCAGACTTTCAGCTGCACGGGTGAAACTCTCTCGTTCTGCGACGCACAGGAACAGTTTCATTGCGTAAATTTTATCCATTCTTTACCCGCATTGTTGTTCTATGTGAAACAGTTAAGCGTATTTTGGCGTATTTATTGTTTCTTTAATAGCTAATAAGCTTTGTTTTCAGCACACCGAGATCAATAAAGAGGGTTATCCATGTATCAGCGTATCGTTTTAATCACTGGCGGTAGTCGTGGCTTAGGTAAAAATGCGGCTTTAGCCCTGGCAGCTCAAGGAGTCGATGTCCTCATTACTTACCACAGCAAGCAGCAAGAAGCGCAGGCGGTTGTGGAAGAAATTCAACGAATGGGCAGGAAATCGGCAGCAATTCCTCTTAACGTCGGTGATTCTTCTACCTTCAATACTTTTGCTTCAGAGGTCAGAAAGCAACTCAGCCTGTTGTGGCAGCGCGATACTTTTGATTATTTATTAAACAATGCTGGAATAGGTATTGATGCGAGCTTTGCTGACACCACTGAAGAGCAGTTTGACCTGCTGATGAATATTCATCTCAAGGGCCCGTTTTTCCTGACACAACAGTTGCTTCCATTGCTGGCTGATGGTGGACGAATTCTGAATGTTTCAACCGGCCTGACCCGCTTTGCCCTGCCAGGGAAAGCCGCTTATGCCGCGATGAAAGGGGCAATGGAGGTGCTGACAGTCTATCAGGCGAAAGAACTGGGACCGCGCGGTATTGCGGTGAATATTATTGCACCAGGCGCCATTGCCACTGATTTTGGTGAGGGCGCGGTAAGAGATAATCCACATATTGCAAAAGCTATCGCCTCACAAACGGCATTAGGTCGAGTGGGCCAGCCAGATGACATCGGCCAGGCTATTGCTGCCATTCTGAATGAAGGGATGGGCTGGGTAAACGCACAGCGCATTGAAGCTTCAGGCGGGATGTTTTTATAACGCCAGTCTCCCCCTGTTGTGGGGGAGATTCTGTAACGGGTGCGTTGGACTTCGGCACTGGAACCGCTGAAATTTCAGTTACCCAGTTTCAGCAGGGTCACTGTCTTCGCTTGGCGCCTACAAGCAACTCGAATTATTTAGGGTATAGAAACATTTCCATGACAAGTCATATTTGCTGAAAGGTAAAAATTAGCCAATGACGGTAATACGGTAATAGTAGAAAAATTTAGGATGATTTCTTTTGTAAACCAATTGACTGAACCGTTTTTCCTAATAGATATTATGTCATTGTAACGAAATAAGATTATTGTTAAAGATACTTTCTTAGTCACATTGAAATATAAAGAAATACATGTGACAGATCTTCTGTCTGTGGTAAGACAGTTATAAATAATCTTGAAAATCATTGCCTGAATAATTTATCTCCATAATTTCCCGCATAAAACTCCCTGCAAATAGTTTTTTATAAATCATTTGCCAGTAAATGACTGTTAATATCTTTGCCCGGCCATCTTATATATTGTGGTGTAGATTGATTTAGTGTTTTGTTCTGAATATTTATGGTTTAAGATCTAATGTTTCACATGAATCTAATCAGGTAGCATAATGATCTAAATTTGGTTGTTGATGACAAGTGATGGGTTGACTGCCCTGGAAGCCCAATAAAGCCAGTAAGATATGCATTTCAGTTATGAGAAAAGTTTTTATCTCTATCCATAACAGTATTTTCCTGCATGAGATGTCTTGTGTTACTCATGAGTGCAAGTACCCGATTTTTATCCTGTAAATAATTTTCCGCCCTGTGTTCAGCCGTTAATAACGATATTGAGTTGGAAGTCAGGTGTAACTGGGAGCTGAGATTAATACAGGAGTTTATAATGTATCGCTCACCGTCGCAGATCATTGAGCAATATTGACAATTTCCTACAGGACTCTTCGATAGACCATTATATGAATACGGAATTGTATTCTTTGATTAAAACTGTTCAGCCGACTCCTGCTTCGGTTACGGGCTGGGAGGCGTTAATGATGTTTAGTCTTTAACGAGGTTGTTAACCGCTGGAGAGGATGTTCCTCACGGCACCTGCCGGCTCAGGATGTTCTGCCGGTTTTATCAATAAATCCACATGGAAGGGAAATATCATGATGAATACAGTCAAAAAAACTGCCTGCGCACTCGTCGTGCTGGCGACCACCTCCACCGTTGTCATGGCCGAGAGTATTGATGTGAAAGTCACCGGTACCATTACCCCGAAGGCCTGCAAAATGGCACTGACTGGAGGCGGTGTTGTCGATTATGGAGCCATTCAGCCCTCATCTTTAAAGAATGATGCACTTAACCAACTTGAGAATAAACAACTGGATTTTTCCATTACCTGTGATTCGCCGGCAAAAATTGCCTTAACCGCTATCGATGGCCGTCCTGGGACTACTGCTGCTACTCAAAGTGATAATGCGGATGGGACTGCAAAAATACCAGATGGCATTGATAATAATAATGGAGATTTTGTTGTCGGCCTAGGCCTGGATGGCGATAAAAAGATAGGCGGATACACTATCTCAATATCTAATACTGTGGCAGACAATGTTAATGTTGAAGGGATTTTTAGATCAGTAGAATCAGATGCTTGGACTAAATGGAAAGGGCTCCCTCTTATCAGTAGCAACAAGATAATCGGTAGTGTTACAAAAGCAGGAGAGCAACAGCCTGTTGCTTTTACAACATTAGCCGGCAAGCTTAATGTTCAAGCCTACATTAACAAGACCTCACAGCTTGACATCACCAAGCCTGTCAAACTGGACGGGCTGACCACTCTGGAGCTGATCTACCTGTAATTTCTCTGCTGACCGGGCCCTGAGTCCGGTCTTTCTCTGCCGTGACCGGCCATTTTGATTTTTTCTTTTCGCTTGCAGACACGGATGGTTTCTCACATGAACTTCTCTGCTTTTCGCACAATCTCCGGGGCTGCCCTGTGGCTGCTCTCTGCCAGTATCCAGGCTACGGGCGTACTGCCTGAGTCGTCAGTCGTTATTGTTGAGGAAGGCGATGGTGAAGGTGCCATCAACCTACAAAACACCGACAGCTTTCCTGTTCTGCTGCTAACTACTCTGCAGGATATTGAGCAGGACACCGAAAAACTGCTGGTCGTGACGCCGCCGACGGCACGCGTTGAACCCGGCAAGACCCAGCGTGTTCGCTTCATGCTGACGACCAAAATACCGCTGAAAACAGAGCGCCTCAAACGCGTGGTATTTGAAGGGGTACCGCCGCAGGAAAAAGATAAGAATGTCGTGCGTATGACGGTGCGCCAGAACCTGCCGGTGATTATTCGCCCAGCCGGTCTGGTCCGTGATGAGGCCCCTTGGAAGCGTCTGATATGGTCACTGAGAGGTGGGGTGTTGAGCGTCAGTAATCCGTCTCCATACATCGTGCGTCTTGGGCAGGGGGTGACCTCACTGCCTGACAAGGTGACCTGGATGCTGGCGCATACTTATGTGTTGCCGGGCCAGCAGCTGACGCTGGTCCGTCAGGCGAAGCGCGGTGACACCCGTGCCGAAACGGCCAGCAAGGTACGAATCTCTCCAGCGACCACTTGGGGTTTTACCGTCGACAGCTATGAAGCGCCACTGGTACCGTAAAAAAGAAGGGGTGACAGGATGTTGCTCGCAATACACCACAGTTGGCACTGGCCGCTTCGACGTCTGCTCTCGCTATTGATGACTGCACTTTGCGCCAGCTCTGCCGGGGTGGTCGATAAAGCTGATGCCCACGATAATCTGATTTTCGATACTAATGTACTGAGCAGTCGCGGTATTGACCCTAGTATTGCTGCTCTGTTTGGCCAAACCCCACGCTTTCTACCCGGCGAAAGTTCCGTGGCGCTCTTCGTTAACGGTAATGCCCGCGGACGGGTCCGCGTGAAATTTGATGAGGCGGGTACACTGTGTGCTGACCGCGCCTTTCTGCGCGCAGCCGGACTACGAGTCCCTTCAGGTTATGCTGATAGCACAGCCTGCTTTGACCTTCACCGCGCCTGGCCGCGAGCCGAGATACAGCCCGAGCCGGGCGAAGGTAAGATAATCCTGGTCGTCTCACCTGAAGCGCTCAGTGTACCTGGCGCTGAAGGTGGCAATTGGCAGCACGGCGGTGTGGCTGGCATGCTCAACTATGATGCCCAGTATTTGAGCTCATCCGGTGCCGCTGGGGGACTTAGTTTTGGTCAGCTCGGTACCGAAGCCGGATTCAATGCCGGTGACTGGATAGTTCGCAGCCGCCAGACCTTTACTCGCTTCAACGGTGAAAATCGAATCAATCACCAGGCTGCCTATGCGCAGCGCAGCTTCGTCGGTATTAAAAAGGTGCTGCAGGCAGGTCAGATAAGTCTCTCTAACTCGCTGTTTGGCACCGGTCAGGTGTTCGGTTTTCAGCTGTTTCCCGAATCGGCGCTGACATCTGACCAAGGTGGTGCCGGGCTGGTTGAGGGCGTTGCACAGACACAGTCCGTGGTCGAGGTTCGCCAGTCTGGAGTGCTAGTTTATAGCACCGTCGTGCCTGCCGGTCCTTTCCGACTGCAGGGGTTCTCTCTGCTGAATACCCGCACCGACCTGGTCGTCACCCTGACCGGTAGCAACAGTGAAATACGACAGTTCATTGTACCGGCTGCCACCTTGTTAATGCATGCGCCGCTGGTCCCACCGGGACTGTCGTTCGGCATCGGCCGACTCGAGCAGCAGGACAGTAAAGCGCCATTGCTGGGTACGGTGGCTGCTGGCTGGCAGCTCACGCGACTCACTAGCTTGAATGCTGGCGTATTGGGATCTGAACCTTACCGTGCCGGGGCACTGAGCCTGGATAGTCAGCTGTTTGATCCGACCCGTCTCAGCTTGCAAGGTACCCTGGCACAGGATGAGGATCACGGCAATATCGGTACCCTGCTGTCAGCTCTACTCAGCCACAGCCTGAATGAACACTTGAGTGTCAGTATCAACGGGCGTCAACAAACAGCAGGGTATCGTGAACTGAGTGATGCTCTGCAGCGAGCCGACATGGATAATCCCAACAGTCAGAGCCGCAGCCGTTATCAGTGGGGTAGCGGTATCAACTGGTCGGCAGAGGGGCTGGGCAACCTTTCTCTCTCGTGGATACGCAGTACTACTTTTGCGGGTAACAACACTGATTACCTGCGCGGTGGCTGGAGTCGGCAGTTTGGTCGCGCTTATCTGGGTGTTAGCGTCGAACACAACACCGGCACCCTCAGCAGTCAGGCGGATGACCGCCTGTATGTGTCATTTAGTCTGCCGCTAGGCGAGGGGCGTGACATCAACAGCTACTTAAACACGGCTAAACGCAGCGCACGTGCCGGTGTTCGCTACAGCGATCGCTCTAACTGGAACTGGAGCATTGCCACAGACCGTGACCTGGGTAATAACCAAACGTCGTTCAGCGGAGACCTGGACTTCGTGACACCTGTCAGTCAGCTGAACGCCAGCGTAAGCCATGACAGCGACAGCTACACGAGCTGGTCGACGCGTGCCAGCGGTGCGGTCGTGCTGCATGAAAACGGTATCAGCCTTTCTCCGTATCAAGTGGCAGAGACCTTTGGTATTGCGCGGGTGGGAAAAGAGTTCGGGGTTCGGTTGGATACGCCGGCGGGCCCGGTATGGACTGACTGGCGGGGATATGCAGTGATACCGACACTGAACGGCTATCATCGCTCGGCTATTCAGCTAGATACCCGCAGTCTGGCGAAGAATGTCGATATCGGTAACGCCTGGCAGGAAGCCCAGATGGCAAGAGGAGGCATCGGCCGGGTGGACTTCGAGGTGCTTCGCACCCGGCGCGTGCTGGTCGAGACGACAATGGCTAGCGGTAAACGCTTGCCGCAGGGGGCTAGTGTGTTCAACGCCACGACAGGAGGATTGATGACGGTGGTGGGGGACGACGGTACGGTCTTCGTGCCGGATGCAGCACCGGGAATGATTATGGAGGTACAGAGTTCCGGCAAGAAGGTATGCAGGATGACACTCGACTTGCCAGAGACGGTGAATACAAAGGATTTGTATGAAAAGGCCACGGCTATTTGCCGGTAAGGAGAAGTTATGAAGGTGTTTTACGGGCGTTGGTTACTGGCCCTGTTAATCAGCGTTACAGGTACCAGTGTTGCTGGTCTCATCGCGCCCCCCGGCCAGGAGACTCTCGCTACCCCGCTACTGCCGCCGGATACGCGCTGCAGTATGTCGGTCAGCAATCCGGTAGTTGATTATGGGATGATGTCGCGCTGGCAGTTAGAGGATGCAGGGGCAGGCAGCGTTTCACCGGGTATGCGTTTACTGACGGTGAGTGTAGCCTGCCCCTATTCACGGACGATGAGTTTGCGGCTCGAAGGCGAGAGCAGTGAACAGGGCGGATTGCGCTACGGTGAGCATGGCACCACCCATCTGCGCCTGCTTGATGTGCAACTGGACGGTAATGCCGCGGCATTGAGAAAGATAACGCCGGGCGGTGTCATCACGGAGAATGGAGGGCATGTGCAGGAACTGAATGTAGGACAACGGTTGGTGCCGGTAATGCAGGGAAGACCGGTTAAAGGTAAGATCCTAACGGCACAGCTGGAGATACGACCGGTACTGGCGGAAGAAGATGTACACGTCAACAGTCGGCAGCACAGTGAAACGATGCTGACGCTGATACTGGATGACGAGTATCAGTAAGCGCACCGCCCTGAAGAATCAACCCCGTATTCTGACAACAGGGCACATAATGGCGTCAGTAAAAGCGGTCATCAATAAACTTAGCCTTGTCCTCAGCGACGGGAGTTCTCCGTCCGCGACTCGAGAGATACATTTTGCTGGCAAGGGGCAAGTCAATTGAAGTGTTAAGAAGCTGGAGTTTTCGGCAGTATCGGCGGAAAACTCCCTGTTAAGCTATTCAGGTCACTCAGCGAGTGATATCCCATCCTCGTGCCTGCCATAAATCAGGTAACTGGCTAAGATGGGTAAAAGTGGTGACTTTCGGGTGAGAGATAGGCTTGTTATGGGGGTCGGCACAAAAATAGAAGACCTCCATTCCAGCAGCAATACCCGATTGTGCACCCGCAACCGAGTCATCTATCAGGATACAGTGCTCAGCATTGACTCCCATATTATTCGCAGCATGGAACATCAACGCGGGATCAGGTTTCCAGCACTGAATATCGTAGCCGCTATACAGGGTATCAGGGAAATAATGCAGCATACCGGTATTGCCGAGGGAGTGATGCATTTTGCTGGCCGGGCCATTTGATACGATACACATAGGAATATGAATTTTTGCCAGCAGGGCCTTTGCCCCTTCAATTTCCTGTAATTCACTATCAAACAGGCGAGCAACTTCCTGACGAAATACCGCTTCCAGCTCGGAGACAGGTAACGTCACTCCCTGCTGTTTACAGACCGTATCGATAATTTCGTAGAGTTTTACCCCTTTGAAAGTCTTAAACATTTCCTCCAGTGACAGGGCGATGCCGTACTGGGCAAACATATGCACATAAGCTTTGGAACAAATGACTTCGCTATCGACTAAGGTGCCATCACAGTCGAAAAATACAGCCTCAATAACGGACATGTGTTTTCCTTAAATGTCTGGTAGACCCCTTACTGTAGACTTTTTATGGCAGGCAATCGATCCCTACAGGCCATTTACCTCATCTGACCATGGTGCGGACCGGGTATTAAGTGCAGTAAATAGATATACCGATCACATAATTTATACTGGCTGTTTTAGTAATCGATGACTCTTATGTATTTTGTAATCGATTACTTTACGTCAGGAACAGAAGAAAATGAAAAAATTGATGGTATTGGTTGGTGTGCTAACGGCTTTAAGTATGGCTCCTCTACAGGCTCTTGCGGCAGATGTTGAAGATGAAATGGCCTTGCAGATGTATACCTTACGTAATGTCGGTACCCCGGCGGAACAGTTTGCGATGGCGCATAAAGCAGGCTTTAAACATGTGGAGCTGGTGGGTTCCCATGATATGGATGCTAAAGAACTGAAATCCCTGCTGGAGAAAAACAAGCTGACTGCGACCTCTTCTCATGTTCAGCTCAAGGCGTTGGAAGATGATTACGCTCAAACCGTGGCATTTAATAAAGCAGTGGGTAATGACACTCTGGTGATTCCATGGATAGAGCCAGAAGACCGTCCTGATACCGCCCAAGGCTGGATAGACTATGCTCAGCGTCTGGATAAGCTTGGCGCAAAACTGCGCAAAGACGGCATCCAGCTAGGCTATCATAACCATGATTTTGAGATGAAAAAGTATGACGGTGTGACCGCGCTGGAAATCATCTTCAATAACTCTAACCCTGATAATCTTAAATTAGAGATGGATGCGGCATGGGTGTTTCGTGGCGGCCAGGATCCGGCACGTATCCTGAAAGAGTATCCTGGACGGGTATTTGCTATCCATGCTAAAGACAGTGCGTCGATTGGTGTCCGCGATGATGAGATGAACTTTGCGCCATTAGGCGAAGGATTACTGGACTGGGCAACGGTTCTGCCCGCAGCGAAAGCAAGTGGTGTGAAGTGGTTTATCATCGAACACGATAAACCTAAGGATGCGTGGAGCATTATCAGCACCTCGCACCAGAATCTACAAACAGAACTGAAAAAACTCTCCCACTAACTCTCTCAGGTACTGGCGCGTACCATCAGGCGCCAGTCCATCATCACGCGTTCGGTTTGCGATTGCGGATCGTCAATTTTCTGTAACAGCAGACTGAATGCCTTACGACCAATATCACGTGAAGGCTGGACGATAGTCGTCAGAGGCGGTGAGACCATTTCTGCCAGCTCTGTACCATCAAAACCGGCTACCGCGATATCTTGTGGGATGCGCAGCCCAGCGGCTTCTATAGCCGACATGGCACCCGCGGCGAGTGTATCCGAAATAGCAAAGACTGCATCCGGGCGGGTATCCGATTTTAATAGCTCAAGCATCGCCTGCTTCCCGGCATGAAAGCTCAGTCCGCTCGCGTAGCTAATAGCCTGCCATGTTAAACCGCAATCTGTGAGCTCTTGCTGATAACCTTGTTGGCGAAGTTTCGCGTATTTGTATTTTACATCATGGTTAATCAGGGCAATACGTTTACGTCCACTGCTAACCAGATGCGCAACCATCTGGCGAGAGGCGTCGATATCGTTGATACCTACGCCAGAGATATCTCCAGAATCTGCATATTCAGCACACTGCACCCACGGCATATCCCCTATCATCTGAGTCAATTCAGATAAGATAGTGAAAGCATCCATGGTAATGACGCCATCAACCATTTTCCCCGCCAGCAGCTGCAGGCTGGAGCGAGAACGATTAATATCTGAGCCAGAGTTACACAGCAGAATTCGATAGCCACTGACTTCTGCCTGTTCTTCAATACCTTTCACTATCTCGGCGCAAAACGGGTTAGAGATATCAGAAACCAGCACCAGCACCATTGAGCTACGTGCGGTACGTAACTGGCGAGCAAGAAGGTTCGGTTGATAGTTACTGGCTTTTATCGCTTGCAGGACTTTTTCCCGATTTTTTTCTTTTACGCTGTCGCTGTTGTTCAGAACACGTGACACCGTGGCGACGGAAACATTAGCCAGTTTTGCGATTTTTTGAATGGACATAAGGGAACAACTTCCTGCTGCTGATTCTGACCTGCAGGCTACCATATTTTACTCAACGCCTACAGGCAACTCGAAGGATTCAGGTGTTAATACTACCCATTACTCCGGATAGCTAATCTGTTCCGGGCGACGCTGCATAATGATTTTACCATGACGAATCGATGTCAGCACTTTGGCCTGGCGGCACACCGCATCATAGTCATTTTCCGCATCAAGGATCAGCAGGTTAGCTGGACGCCCTTCGACAATACCGTAGTTATCACCGAGGCACAGTGCGCGGGCACTGTTATCGGTAATCAGACTGAGGCTGCGCTGTAAATCTTCATATCCCAGCATATGGCAGATATGCAGGCCGGCGTCGAGGATACGCATAATATTGCCGTTACCCAGTGGATACCAAGGATCCTGGATGGAGTCCTGAGCAAAACAGACATTAATCCCGGCACGATCCAGCTCTGCCACTCGTGTCACGCCACGACGTTTCGGCCAGGTGTCGAAGCGTCCCTGCAAATGAATACTTTCGGTCGGGCAGGAAATAAAGTTGATCCCCGATACCTTTAGCAGCCGGAACAGCTTTGAGCAGTAAGCATTGTCGTAGGAACCCATCGCGCAGGTATGGCTGGCGGTCACTTGTGCGCCCATCCCACGTACCCGGGCCTCTTCCGCCAGAACTTCCAGGAAGCGCGACTGAGGATCGTCGATTTCATCGCAGTGTACGTCTACCAGACAGCCATGATGCTGGGCCAAGTCCATAAGAAACATCACAGAACTGACGCCCTTATCTCGGGTATTTTCATAGTGCGGAATTCCGCCAACGACGTCAGCGCCCATTTCAACAGCGCGGGTCATCAGCTCTCGCCCGCCGGGGAAAGATTCGATTCCGTCCTGCGGGAAGGCAACAATTTGTAAGTCGATAAGATGGGCTATCTCTTTTTTTACCGCCAACATCGCCTTGAGCGCTGTCAGGGAGGGGTCGGTAACATCAATATGGGTGCGAACGTGCTGCACGCCATTATCACGCAGCATACCGATGGTTTTCAGAGCCCGCTGGCGTGTATCTTCAATCGTTACGCTCTCTTTTCGCTGGCTCCAGCGGGCGATGCCTTCAAATAGCGTACCGCTCATATTCCATTCTGGCTCACCCGCTGTCAGGGTGGCATCGAGATGGATATGCGGTTCGACGAACGGCGGAATAACCAGCTTTTGCTGGGCGTCGATATCACCGGCCTCAGCTAACTGCGCTGAGGTCTGCAAAGTGATGCTTTTAATCCTACCGCCATGCAATTCAAGCGTATAAAGCGCTTCTTTATGCCGCAAACGAGCGTTGATAATTTTCATAAATATTCCCGTAAATGGTTTTGTGACATATGCCGGCTCGTTAAAGCGGCCGAAGCGTTGAAATTGAATTGCGGATCGATTTTTCAATTCGTTGGATGCGTTGTTGTAACCTGTTTCGGTGAAATGACGGCGCAGCGGCTATGCACAGGTCTGTTTATATATCATAGAAGGTGTCGATAGGGTTTGCCTGGAAAACGGGAAAATCCCCCGCCAGAGCTATTTATCAGGTCGTTCTGAGTGAGGCATATACCCGTCATACTTCAAGTTGCGCAGGGTTGCCGGCGTTCATCCCACCGAATCACAGAGTTTATCTATGCTCATCGACGGCTTGAAGCTTTGCGCCTACAAGCAACTCGAATTATTTTGGGTATAGAAGTGACCTGATGTGACTGATTGTCATGAATGATGGTAGTCAGCTTAAAATAACTTAAGATTTGCCCAGATTTAAAACCATCAGGCTAACAGATTCTCCGTTCACAACCCGAGTCTCTTTATCCTCCCATCCTAGCTTGCGGTATAAAGGCTGCATGTCCGGCGTGTAAAGCCATAGCTCAGTCATATTTTGCTCAGATGTATAGTTAATCAATGCTTTAACCAGCAGAGTACCTATTCCCTGACCACGATGTGAGGGTTTAGTGATGACTTCGCCCAGCCAGTGTATGCGCTGAGGGTCATCACTCAGTTCATAGCGAATAAGACTAGCGGCAGCAATAGCCGTGTTTTCTGCATCAATCGCAACCAGGGTAATCTGGCCGTTATCAGAGGAATTACGCTCAATGAGCCGCGTGCGAATGCGTTCTTCATCCGCCCATAAAGGCAGAGAAGACCACTCCTTAAAAAGTAAGCCTGAGATCTGAGCAAGATAGTCAGGGTTGTCCATCAGCGGTCTAATTTGCATTTTTGCTCTTCTATTGTGACGTTATTAGAAGGTATATAACGTCATGAGCGTAAATTTTTAGCAAGTTTTCGAATGGCAAAGTTCGCTTTTAAACAAAGAGAGAAAGAGTCACCTTTCCCTCTCTGTCACCGTCGTTATCAGAAATCTACCGTTACCCAGCGTTGTTGTTGATGGCTTTGCATAATGGCATCAACGATGGCCATCACTTGCGCCCCATCTCTGAAGGTTGCGAAGGTTGCTGCCTCTTTCTCTGGCATTTGGCCTTGTTCTACTGCCTGATAAAACTGCTGCATCATCGCGCGGAATGCATCAGGCCAGCCTTCGATATGACCGCCCGGGAAACGGGCACGGGATGAGATATCGCCATTTAATAATGAAGGATCATCCATCAGAATTTGATTTGCCTGATGGCGATGACCAATCCAAAGCTGCTGAGGCACTTCCTGATCCCATGCCAGAGATGCTTTGCTGCCACTGATCTCCAGGTTAAGACGATTTTTACGCCCGGCGGCGACTTGCGACACGCTCAGGCAGCCTTTGCTACCATCATCAAAGCGCAGCAGGATAAAGCCTAAATCTTCGGTATTGACCGGTTTGTCTTCATACACCGCTTGCTGTGATTTTTCGCTAAAGGTTGAGCTGCCGGTAACATTCGCTTTACGCGTTGGCCAGACGATAGCTAAATCTGCCATCACTGCGGTAATTTTGCGTCCGGTGACAAACTGTAATGTGTCACACCAGTGTGACCCGATATCTGCCACTGCACGAGATGCCCCACCCTGGCCTGCTTCAACGCGCCAGTTATAGTCGGTTTCTTCCAGCATCCAGTCTTGCAGATAGCCGCCCTGGACGGCAAAAACACGGCCAATCTGGTCATGTTTCACCATATTCGCCGCCTGCTGCACCATGGCGAACTGGCGATACACAAAGCTGACGCCATTAACAACGCCCGCTTGCTCTGCCAGAGCCACCAGTTCATGAGCCTCTTCCATCGTCATGCAGAGCGGTTTTTCAGAGAACAAATGCTTACCTGCCAGGAGCACTTGTTTGTTGATAGCGGCATGCAAATGGTTCGGGGTGCAGTTATGTACTGCATGCAGATCAGGGTGTTGCAAAAATGCTGCGACATCACTGTAAGCATGGGGAACGTGCAGTTTCTTCGCTTGAGCTTCTGCACTTTCCTGACTGTAATCGCACAGCGCGACGACATTGATATTGCCAAGACGTCGCAAGGCTTCAATATGTGCCGGGCCGATAAAACCGCTGCCGATGATGCCGACATTAATCATGATGACTCTCCCCGCTTAAACCCAGCTGCGAGCGTATGCTGTTATCACTGCCATCTTGTGCGGCGAAGTCATCAAAAGCACGCTTAGACACCGGGATAATATGATTGCGAATAAACTCAGCGCCTTCCCGGGCTCCGGTATCAGAGTCTTTAAGGCAGCATTCCCATTCCAGAACTGCCCAGCCGTCATAATCGTACTGCGCCAGCTTACTGAATATGCCTTTGAAATCTATCTGTCCGTCTCCCGGAGAGCGGAAACGACCTGCACGATCTATCCATTTCAGGTAGCCGCCATAGACGCCAGTGCGACCATTAGGTAAATATTCAGCATCTTTAACGTGAAACGCTTTTATCCGACTGTGGTAAATATCAATAAATTGCAGATAGTCCATGTGCTGTAAGTGCAGATGACTAGGATCAAACAAAATATTGCAGCGTGGATGATGGTTCACGAGCGCCAGGAATCGCTCAAAGGTCGCGCCATCATGCAAGTCTTCGCCAGGATGTAATTCGTAGCAAACATCAATGCCATGCTCGTCGTAGACATCCAGTATGGGTTGCCAGCGGCGTGCCAGTTCGGCAAAAGCCTCTTCCAGTAACTGTGGGTTATGGGGAGGCCAAGGATAAACATAGGGCCATGCCAGCGAACCGGAGAAAGTTGCATGAGCCTTCAGTCCAAGATTCTTTGAGGCAACCGCCGCGAGTTTAACCTGTTCTATTGCCCAGGCGGTACGGGCCTCCCGGTCACCACGCAGGTGAGCGGGAGCAAAATTATCAAAAGCAGCATCGTGAGCGGGATGGACCGCAACCAGCTGCCCTTCAAGATGGGTTGATAATTCACTAATACTCAACCCATATTGCTTTAGTAATCCAAGTATTTCATCACAGTAAGTCTGGCTGGTCGCCGCCCGCTGCAAATCGAAAATTGCCGGGTGATTACAGGGAATTTGTAGCGCCTGGTAGCCCAGTGCTGACGCCCATTTAGCCAGACCCTCCAGCGAATTAAACGGTGCTTCACTTCCGATAAACTGTGAAAGAAAAATACCCGGGCCTTTTAACGTTTTCAAAAATCACCTCCAGTAACAACAAACACTTAATCGCGATACTTAAATGTAAACATAAACAATATGGCAATGATTGCGGCTGCAATGGCCGGGATCCACCAGAATAAGCCCCAGCTTTCTGCAGAAGCCTGACCGGCTACTAAGCTGTTGTAGAGTGCGCCGGAAATCTGTGAACCCAGTAACATACCGATGCCGTAGGTAAACATGACAACCATGCTTTGTGCCTGACCTTTTACCTTGTCTCCGGCAATGCGGTCGGTATAGATAAAGCCGACAACGAAGAAGAAGTCGTAGCAGACACCGTGCAGTAAAATGCCAAGCCAGATCAGTGCACGTCCTTCTTCACCCATACCCATGGCAAACAGGGCGTAACGGACAAACCAGGCACACATACCGATCAGCAGCATGTATTTCACGCCCAGACGGCGGAACAGTAGCGGGATAACCAGCATAAAGAAGATTTCAGACATCTGACCGAAGGACATCAGGGTGCTGATGTCTTCTACGCCAGCATCAGCAAGCCAGGATGCGGTGAAGGCGTAATAGGTGCCCAGTGGAATAGAAATCAGCGTGGCACACAGGGAGAAAATAAAGAAGTGACGGATTTTGAGCAGTGCGAAGGCATCAGCACAGAACATATCGCGAACTTTAAAAGGTAAACCTTTAGCCGGAGCAGGGGTATGCGGCAAGCTGAGGCTGTAGATAGCCAGTATCACTGAGCAGATAGCGGCTACGGTAAAGATACTGACGGTTGAGGCAACGCCGGTGATACCAATGAACAGTCCGGCAACGATCCAGCCGATGGTGCCGAATACACGTACGACAGGGAAACCTTTTTCGCTGTTTGCCAGGCTATGGAAGGCGATGTTATTGGTCAGCGCCAGTGTTGGCATGTAGCACAGGGTGTAGCCAAACAGTAAGGAAATAAGCAGGGTACCGTTCTCAGCAATCATCGCCTGCGGAACAAACCACAAGATAACCGCTCCCAGCAGGTGCATCACTGCCAGTACTTTCTGAGATGGGAAGAAACGGTCTACCAGCATACCCAGAACAAAAGGTGACAAGATTGAAGCAATCGGGCCAGCAGAGAAGGCATCACCGATCAGTAACGACATATTATGCTGGGCCATAACCAGTCCCAGTGTGACCGACCAGCTACCCCAGATAAAGAATTGCAGAAACATCATCAGTGAGAGCCGCGGAACCAGCATACGCTGAGTCATATGGGCATTTGTTGTACTTTGTGTTGTAGCCACTTTAATACTCCCCAAGGAAAAGTAATCGATTACAATGTGCTGTCACATAAAAGTAATCGATTACAAAATGAATATCTCAAGGTTGGATCACAAATTTTAACTTTGGCAGAAGAGGCTAGTCCTACTTCAGTTTTCGCAGTGCTCTTGTCTGGATGACGCTTGCCGTTGTGTGGCTCAGCCCAGTTTGCTTAGCACTGACAAAGGTAGCTCTGAGTCACTTGCAGTATGAGGATATAAGTAGGGGTTATTAGTTCTATTATTTAGTTTATAATACTGGCTTATGGATATTAATTGTTATCATTATATGCATAACATTTATGTTATGTGATTTTTATATTTAAAAATATTGAGCATATGAAAAGATTAACACTAATTACATCGATGTTTTTGTTATTTACATCAGGATAAGCGTTTTATGATTGTAATTTTAAAAAAGCAGTAAAAACGAAAGTAACAAATCAAGTTAATGATATTTTAGGTATTGATGCTAAAAAAATAAAAACCGATGCTGTATACCCTAAATAATTCGAGTTGCTTGGGTGTTGCCGGGTATAGATACCAAAGATAATATAGAAGGGAAGTTAGCACCGCTAAAAAAGTTGCTGACGTTGTCAGATAGATAAATCTATTATTTATCTTTTATCATAGATATCAGTGGCATGATTATCGTTCGCTGATATCCACCCGTCATGCTGCAAGCTGCCTGGGCGTTGCTTTTGAGACAACCAGTGACTCGAATTATTTAGTATATATATTTGTTCTACTATTAAAACTCACCCGTGGTTATATTATGAGGTTAAGTTAACCACTAATTAATATAATATATGGCATAGAAACTGGGTAATATATTTAGTAAATACTAATTACACCTGAAGTCCGGTTTGTTATAATAAAAATGGTGCTGGAGGCTTTTTGTCTCCTGTAACTTATTTTATAGTGAGATAAAAAGCAGAAAGCCCCGAAGGTAATTTTAATCACCAACGAGGCTACTGTGCATGCATGAACAACATCATAGTAGCCGCTTATTCGTCGTAAGGCAAGGGACTATGGCTAATGAAGATACAACCTGTAGTAACGGTGTTGAGTTTATTTATTTTATGCTTAACGCTACTGGGATCTTCTATTTAACGCGTGATTCACTGTGCGAGTTAAGATGGAAAGATGCAAATAAGGAAGTGGTTGTCTTTTTCATGGCCTACGAATCCGGTAAGTAGCTACATCTAAGGTGAGTGGGGAGATTACTCCCCACTTTTTAGAAAATGATGCTGTTGTGCTCAGCCGATAGCACCTTTATGGGGGTATCTCCGAAAATGGATACCCCCATCCTTGCGCTCTATATCATTCTTACCCCAGGAAAGTCATCGTTCAGGTTCCTGGCCAAAGCAATATCAGTATTTTTAAGCTTCTGATTTTATTCCCACAGTCGGATTTTCACGCCAGGCAATCGGTAACGTCATGCTTGTTTTATCAAAAAGTATCCATTTTCTATGATTGATGAACTTTTTTTTTGGTAGGATAGCGGCGGATTTTTCCTCTTTCAGTTCGGAATCGATAATGAGTCAATCACAACCTACGCCGGGATCAACCCCGGGGTTATTTGAGCGTGTGTTTAAATTACGTGAACATGGCACCACTGTTCGTACCGAAGTTATTGCCGGATTTACGACATTTTTAACCATGGTTTACATCGTATTTGTAAACCCACAAATTCTTGGCGCAGCGGGAATGGATACCCAGGCGGTATTTGTTACCACCTGTCTGATTGCTGCGTTTGGTAGCATCCTGATGGGTGTAGTGGCAAATCTTCCAGTTGCGCTGGCTCCGGCGATGGGACTCAATGCCTTCTTCGCTTTTGTCGTGGTTGGGGCGATGGGTATTTCCTGGCAGATAGGCATGGGGGCTATTTTTTGGGGCGCGGTAGGTTTATTACTTTTGACCCTCTTCCGTGTTCGTTACTGGATGATAGCGAATATCCCACTCAGCTTGCGTGTGGGTATCACCAGCGGTATCGGCCTGTTTATTGGCATGATGGGTTTAAAGAATGCCGGTATTATTGTTGCTAATCCAGATACGCTGGTCACCATTGGCCATCTGACTTCGCATAATGTTTTGCTGGGTGCACTCGGCTTTTTCATTATTGCCATTCTGGCTTCCCGCAATATCCATGCTGCAGTACTGGTCTCGATTGTTGTCACGACTTTGCTGGCCTGGTTACTGGGTGATGTGCAGTATCAAGGTATTATTGCTGCGCCGCCAAGTGTGAGCAGTGTGGTTGGGCAGGTTGATTTATTAGGCTCGCTGGATGTGAGCCTGGCAGGGGTGATTTTTGCCTTTATGCTGGTGAACCTGTTTGACTCTTCAGGTACCTTACTGGGTGTTACCGATAAAGCCGGACTGGCGGATGCGAAGGGTAAGTTCCCGCGCATGAAACAGGCTCTGTTTGTCGATAGTATCTCTTCAGTCACTGGGTCATTTATCGGTACCTCGTCGGTGACGGCCTATATTGAAAGTTCTTCTGGCGTATCTGTTGGTGGGCGTACCGGCCTGATGGCTGTAGTCGTGGGTCTGTTATTCCTGCTGGTGATTTTCCTCTCTCCACTGGCGAGTATGGTTCCACCTTATGCGGCAGCGGGTGCGCTTATTTACGTCGGCGTACTGATGACTTCAAGCCTTGCTCGCGTTAAATGGGACGATCTGACTGAGTCAGTACCAGCCTTTGTTACTGCAGTAATGATGCCATTCAGTTTCTCCATAACCGAAGGGATTGCCCTCGGCTTCATATCCTACTGTGTCATGAAGCTGGGTACCGGACGCTGGCGTGAAATCAGCCCCTGCGTGGTGGTTATTGCCTTGCTGTTTATGTTCAAAATCGTCTTTCTTGACTGAAGATAAGCCGATTTTTTAGTTTGGTCGTGGTTCGTGCGCCCCTGAGATGAGGTCTGTCTCAGGGGCGTTGCACAAAGTCTTGACTTGATTTTTATGTGGTACGGCTTTCAGGGTTTTAGAATATGAAAAAAATAACGCTTATATTGATGGCTATGAGCGCTATGACTGTGATGAGTGTGAATGCAGACGATAATGGTGGCGAATTACACTTTATCGGATCAGTGTCTGATGTGACTTGTAATATCAAGGTGCTAGTGGGTGGCGCTCCAGGCAATACTATCCAGTTGGGAAGCATGGCAGCCGATGGCTCTGGCGCAACAGCAGTTAATTTCTCATTAGTTTCAGATAATGCGGCTTGTTTAGACAAAGTCTCAGCAAATGTTGGCTGGCAAAGTTTCAAATTGACATCGGAAGGTTTAGGTAATGGTTCAGGTACTGCTACTGGGGCTTTTATCAGACTCACTGCGGGCAATGCTGCTAATACTGTTATTACTGAAAATAATCAACATGCTAGTTTTAGCGATCCTGATGGAATACGCCGTTTTGATTTCACGGCAAAACTCGCATTGTCAGCGGGTGTTGTTGCCGCGACGCCGGGTACTGTATTTGCAACCGCTACCTACACAGTTGCTTATTTATAATTGATAAGTCTCTTCTGTCTAATATTTCAATTTGGCAGAGGATGCCATGAGTTATTTTCAGCCTTGCTGAGAAAACTCATGATAAGGCATGGTGGCTTCGCTCGCTAAACTGGTTAAGCGCATTATCCGTGAGCCAGGGCTCTGGTAACGGGTCTGGATATCGGTGAGTCTTTGCCAGTGTTGGTCATTGTCGTGAAGCCACAGTTGCAGCCCAACAATACCGGGTGTTGCAGCACATCCCCAGACCAAAATATCTTCCACATCACTGATTGTTTCGATATAGGGCGCATTATCCACCTTCAGACGCCCGGAAATAGGCAGTAACTGCAATGAAACCTCGGGGACTTCTATCAGCTTGAGAATACTCTGGCGTAGCGTATAGAGCTGCGAACGCGCTTCATTCGGATCCTGCTGATTATTAGCCCAGATAATCTCGTTGCCACCTACAGCATATGCCGTGTCTGATGATGATGTCGCAAAGCGGTGTTGAAGACTCATATCCAGTCCACATTGCCCTTCAGGGGCCAGTAATACACCGACCATATTTCCAGCGTAGGCAATACTAAAGTCAGGCAAGGTCGGATCAACAAAGTGTGGACGGCCCGAATCTGAAAGCTTGATATCAGGCAGGCGTGTAATGCCGTAGAGCATAAACAGCAATTCAGCTAGCAGTGAACGTGATGCCAGATAACGGGTGCGTCGATAGGACGGCAGTTGATCAGCCCGATCGTGCGTTGTCTTTGTCAGACGCAAAGATATCGAGTGGGGAGAAGTTATTGCACCTCTTGCAAAATGCATCGCCATTTGTCGCTCCGTGATAATGGTCAATAAATAGGGTGGTGATTTACCGATCCTGTGCTGAGTCTGATGAAGACAGCAAAGAAAAATTTTGATTTAGGGGAACGGTTGTTCGAATTATATACGATAAAACGCTTCGGTAAATAAGTTATATGATATATCAAATAACATGGCAACCCGATTTTTGCTGACTCAACCGGGATTATTGATGGAAATTCATACTGATAAGTTGTAAAAAGCCGGACATCCCATACTCAGCGCTGTGGCATGGGATGTGGGTATTCACTTACCAATACAGAAACTCGAAAAAATATGACCCAGCAGATCATCAGAAGTAAATTCACCGGTAATTTCGCTCAGGCTAAGCTGTGCCAGGCGTAGTTCTTCTGCCAGCAGTTCCCCAGCCATCGGTCCGAGAAGCTGCATTTTACCCTGCTGTAAGTGCTCTGCTGCCTGCTCAAGCGCTTGCAAGTGGCGACGGCGAGCGAGGAAGCCCCCTTCAAGATGCGTTTCAAAGCCCATGCTTTTCTTCAGATGAGTACGTAAAATATCCACTCCATCACCCGTTCGCGCGGACAGGCGGACAAGTGAATACCCACTCACCTCTTCCAGACCTTGTGGCTCACCGGTGATATCCGCTTTGTTACGCACCACGGTTATCGGTAAATGTGCTGGCAAACGGGCGATAAAATCGGGCCAGAGAGTGGCGGGGTCGGTGGCATCGGTTGTCGTACCGTCAACCATAAACAGTACCCGGTCGGCATGTTCTATTTCATTCCAGGCACGTTCAATACCAATACGTTCCACTTCATCACTGGCTTCACGCAGGCCAGCAGTATCGATAATATGCAACGGCATACCATCAAGGTGGATATGTTCCCGCAGTACATCACGGGTGGTACCCGCAATATCGGTAACAATGGCCGCCTCACGCCCTGCCAGGGCGTTTAACAGGCTGGATTTGCCCGCGTTAGGACGCCCGGCGATAACCACTTTCATCCCTTCACGCAGTAAGCTCCCCTGGCGAGCTTCGGCCCGGACATCGTCCAGAGAGCCCATTACCTGGTTCAACTGAGCTTCTATTTTGCCGTCAGAGAGAAAATCAATCTCCTCATCCGGAAAATCAATCGCGGCTTCGACATAAATACGCAGGTGGATTAAGGCATCTACCAGGCTATTTATCCGAGTAGAGAAGACGCCCTGGAGTGAGTTTAATGCGGAACGCGCGGCTTGTTCGGAGCTGGCATCAATAAGATCAGCAATCGCCTCAGCCTGGGCGAGATCAAGCTTATCATTGAGAAACGCACGTTCAGAAAACTCACCCGGCCGGGCAATACGTATTCCGTCTAAGGTGAGCACTCGTTTTAACAACAAATCGAGAATAACCGGGCCACCATGTCCTTGCAGTTCAAGAACATCTTCGCCGGTGAAAGAATTCGGTCCTGGAAACCACAGCGCGATACCCTGGTCAAGCACGCTGCCATCGACATCACGAAACGGTAAATAGTCCGCATAGCGCGGCTTAGGCAGTTTACCGAGTACCGCTCTGGCGACTTCACTGGCCAGCTGGCCGGAAATACGCAGGATCCCTACGCCGCCACGTCCTGGAGCTGTGGCCTGGGCGATAATAGTGTCGTTATGGCTCATGGTTTCTCTCAATAAAAAAGGCGGTCATTAAGACCGCCCTTTGTCGATATTATTTACCGTATCAGGCCTTTTTCTTGTCGCGGCTATGCAGGCCACGTTTTTCAAGACCGCGATAAATCAGCTGCTGCTGAAGGATGGTCACCAGGTTACTGACGATATAGTACAACACCAGACCAGATGGGAACCACAGGAAGAACACCGTGAAGATGACCGGCATAAAGGTCATTATCTTCTGCTGCATCGGGTCAGTGACGGTCGTCGGCGACATCTTCTGAATGAAGAACATCGTGATACCCATCAGAATCGGCAGAATGTAATACGGGTCTTGCGCTGCCAGGTCATGGATCCACAGAATAAATGGAGCCTGACGCAGTTCAACTGAGCCCATCAGCATATAGTAAAGGGCAAGGAAGATAGGCATCTGAATAACTAACGGCAGACAGCCACCCAGTGGGTTAACTTTTTCCGTTTTATACAGGGCCATCATTTCCTGGCTCATACGCTGTTTGTCTTCGCCCAGACGCTCACGCATCTCGGCAATTTTTGGCTGCAGCATACGCATTTTCGCCATGGAGGTGTACTGCGCTTTGGTCAGCGGGTACATGATTCCACGAACGATAAAGGTAATGACGATAATTGAGAAGCCCCAGTTACCAATATAAGAATGGATAAACTGTAGCAACTTGAACAGCGGCTG
>Ga0256410_1000189_pt1 | contig 76121 bp, 59 predicted proteins | sample PhyWR1_FD_185983 | JGI IMG/M metagenome (GOLD analysis project Ga0256410, IMG submission 185983) | Leaf surface microbial communities from wheat plants in UC Gill Tract Community Farm, Albany, California, United States - DLSL W.R1 | ecosystem: Host-associated > Plants > Phyllosphere >... | reverse complement strand
CATAGCATCACAGCAGGGAGGCGAATGCCTCCCTTGCTTGTTTATGGAAACTTATGAATATTTTGATCGTTGGGCCCAGCTGGGTCGGTGACATGGTGATGGCGCAGACACTGTTCCAGTGCCTCAAGCAGCGCCACCCGCAGTGCGAAATCGATGTGCTGGCTCCCGAGTGGAGCCGGCCCATCCTTGAGCGCATGCCTGAAGTTCGCAAGGCCTTGAGCTTCCCGCTCGGCCACGGCGCGCTTGAACTGGCCACGCGACGCAAGATCGGCAAGTCCCTCAAGGGCCAATACGATCAGGCAATCTTGTTGCCCAACTCGCTTAAATCGGCCCTGGTGCCATTTTTTGCGGGTATTCCCAAACGTACCGGCTGGCGCGGCGAGTTCCGCTACGGCCTGCTCAACGATGTGCGCAAGCTCGACAAAGAGCGCTACCCGCTGATGATCGAGCGCTTTATGGCCCTGGCCTATGAGCCTGGGGCCGACCTGCCCAAGCCGTACCCGCGCCCTGATTTGCAGATTGACCCGCAAAGCCGTGCCGGCGCACTGGCCAAGTTCGGCCTGGAGCTGGATCGTCCGGTGCTGGCGCTGTGCCCGGGTGCCGAATTTGGCGAGTCCAAGCGCTGGCCGTCCGAGCACTACGCCAAAGTTGCCGAACAAAAGATCCGCGAAGGTTGGCAAGTGTGGCTGTTCGGCTCCAAAAACGATCACGGGGTAGGCGAAGATATCCGTTCGCGCCTGATCCCGGGGCTGCGCGAAGAGTCGGTCAACCTCAGCGGCGAGACCTCACTGGCCGAAGCCATCGACCTGTTGTCCTGTGCAGATGCCGTGGTGTCCAACGATTCCGGGCTGATGCATGTGGCCGCTGCGCTGAACCGCCCGCTGGTGGCGGTCTACGGCTCCACTTCGCCAGGTTTTACCCCGCCCTTGGCGGACAAGGTCGAAATTGTGCGGCTGGGCCTCGATTGCAGCCCCTGTTTTGACCGTACCTGCCGTTTTGGCCACTACAACTGCCTGCGCGAACTGATGCCGCAGCCGGTGATTGAAGCCTTGCAGCGCCTGCAGGGTTCACCGGTCGAGGTTAACTAGGTGCGCGTTCTGTTGGTCAAAACTTCATCCCTCGGGGATGTGATCCATGCCTTGCCGGCGCTGACCGATGCGGCGCGGGCGATTCCGGGCATCACCTTTGACTGGGTAGTGGAGGAGGGCTTTGCCGAAATCCCGACCTGGCACCCGGCGGTGGGCAAGGTGATTCCGGTGGCGATCCGCCGCTGGCGCAAAAATATCTGGCAGACCCTCAAGAGCGGCGAGTGGAGCCGCTTCAAGCAAAGCCTGCGCGCCGAAAAATACGACCTGGTGATCGACGCACAGGGCCTGGTCAAGAGTGCCTGGCTGACCCGTTATGTAAAAGCTCCGGTCGCCGGGCTGGATAAAGACTCTGCCCGTGAGCCGCTGGCCAGCCGCTTTTACCAGCGCCGCCTGGCGGTAGCCCGCGGGCAGCACGCGGTTGAGCGTCTGCGTCAGTTGTTCGCGGTCGCGCTGGGCTACGACCTGCCCAAAGGGCTGGGCGATTACGGCCTGGATGTCGAAAAACTGGTTGAGCTGCCGCGCAAAAAGCCCTTCGTGCTGTTTTTGCATGGCACCACCTGGGACACCAAGCACTGGCCCGAAGTCTATTGGCGCGATCTGGCCCAGCGCATGGGCCATCTGGGCGTCGAAGTGCGCCTGCCGTGGGGCAATCCGGCTGAAAAAGCCCGGGCCGAACGCATTGCCAATGGCTTGAATAATGCCGTGGTGCTGCCCAAATTGAATCTGGCCGGGGTCGCCAAGGTACTGGCCAGTGCCAGTGCCTGCGTGGCAGTAGACACCGGGTTAGGGCATTTGGCCGCTGCACTGGATGTGCCGACCATTTCTTTGTTCGGGCCTACCAATCCGGGCCTGACCGGGGCCTATGGCAAGGTGCAAATCCACCTGGCCAGCGATTTTCCGTGTGCGCCATGCCTGCAGAAAAAATGCACCTACACTCCGACTGCACAGGACCAGCAGCGGTTTGATCTGAAAAACGAGTGGCCACTGTGCTTCACCCGTTTGAACCCTGAGCGTGTCGCGAGTCGATTAAGCACGTTGTTACTGGCTGAGGAACTGCGCTGATGCAACTGGCTTTTGTGCTGTACAAATACTTTCCGTTTGGTGGGCTGCAACGGGATTTCATGCGCATTGCGCTGGAATGCCAGAAGCGCGGCCATCAAATCCGCGTCTACACCATGATCTGGGAAGGCGATATTCCGCCCGGATTCGAAGTGCTGGTGGCGCCGGTCAAGGCGTTCCACAACCATACCCGCAATGAAAAAATGCTCGCCTGGATGCAGGCCGATCTGGCCAAGCGCCCGGTAGACCGGCTCATCGGCTTCAACAAGATGCCGGGGCTGGACGTGTACTACGCGGCGGACGGCTGCTTTGAAGACAAGGCGCAAAACCTGCGTCATTCGTTTTATCGCTTTTTCAAGCGCTACAAGCACTTTGCCGAGTACGAGCGCGCGGTGTTCGCCAAGGACGCCAAGACTGAAATCCTGATGATTTCCGAAGTCCAGCAGCCGCTGTTCATCAAACACTACGACACCCCGCTGGAGCGTTTCCATCTGCTGCCACCGGGTATCGCCCTGGATCGCCGCGCGCCGGACAATGCCGCCGAGATTCGCGCCGAGTTCCGACGTGAATTCAATCTGGCAGACGACGACTTGCTGCTGGTGCAGATTGGCTCGGGCTTCAAGACCAAGGGTGTGGATCGCAGCCTCAAAGCGCTGGCGGCCTTGCCGGGTGAGCTTAAAAAACGTACGAAATTGTTTGTAATCGGCCAGGACGACCCCAAAGTCTTTCAATTGCAGAGTGCCACTTTGGGTTTGGGCGATCATGTGCAGTTCCTCAAGGGGCGCAGTGATATCCCGCGCTTCCTGCTGGGCGCCGATTTGCTGATTCATCCGGCCTATAACGAAAACACCGGCACTGTATTGCTTGAGGCACTGGTAGCGGGTTTGCCGGTGCTGGTCAGCGCTGTTTGCGGCTACGCCCATTACATCAGCGACGCCGATTGCGGTCGGGTCCTGGACGAGCCGTTCGAGCAGGCGCAACTCAATGAATACCTGACACACATGTTGTCCGACGACACTGCGCGCGCGGCCTGGAGCCGAAACGGCCTGGCCTACGCGCAGACGGCCGACCTCTACAGCATGCCGCAGCACGCTGCGGATGTGATTCTGGCGGAGCAACACTGATGAAACTGATTCTTGCCGAACCGTTCAAGAGCTTGTGGGCAGGGCGCGATGCGTTCACCGAAGTCGAGCGTCTGGAAGGCGAGGTTTACCGCGAACTGGAAGGCCGGCGTACCTTGCGTACCGAAGTCGACGGGCGCGGTTTCTTTGTGAAAATCCACCGTGGCATTGGCTGGGGTGAAGTGTTCAAGAACCTGCTGACGGCCAAGCTGCCAGTTCTTGGCGCCGGCCAGGAGTGGCGGGCGATCAAGCGCCTGCACGAAGTGGGTGTGCCGACCATGACGGCCGTGGCTTACGGCGAAAAGGGCAACAACCCGGCAGCCCAGCATTCCTTCATCATCACCGAAGAACTGGCGCCGACGGTCAGCCTCGAAGACTTCAGCCTCAACTGGGTCAAGCAGCCACCGCAGCCCAGGCTCAAGCATGCGCTGATCGCTGAAGTGGCACGAATGACCGGCATGATGCACCGTGCCGGGGTCAACCACCGTGACTGCTATATCTGCCATTTCTTGCTGCACACCGACAAACCGGTGACCGCAGACAACTTCCGCCTGTCGGTGATCGATCTGCACCGCGCCCAGACTCGCGCCGTGATCAGTAAGCGCTGGCGCAACAAGGATCTGGCGGCACTGTATTTCTCGGCCCTGGATATCGGCCTGACCCAGCGGGACAAACTGCGCTTCCTGCGCGGTTACTTCCAGATGCCCCTGCGCCAGATCCTGCGCGAAGAAGCCCGCCTGCTGGCGTGGCTCGAAGGCAAGGCGAACAAACTCTACGAACGCAAACAGCGTTATGGAGATGCACTGTAATGGCGGGTTGGAATCTGGAACCTGCTTACAGTGCGTTGGCGTCTGATTTTGGCAGTCTGGAGGCAGTATTTGCCTTGCAGGGGGAGCATCTGACGCGCGATCCGCTATCGGAAGTCATCCGTGTGCAGCGCGATGGCGTGAATTATTACGTCAAGCGCTACACCGGGGCCGGCAAGGGCCTGCGCCGTTATCTGGGCCGCCCGCGGGTCAAGTCCGAATGGCAGAACCTCAAGCGCTTCGCCAAGTGGGGTATCCCCACGGCCGAGGTGGTGGCCTGGGGCCTTGAACGCAGTGGGTTCGCCTACTCCCGTGGCGCCATGATCACCCGCGAACTGCCCAATACCCGGGATTTGTCAGAGTTGGCGGACAACCATGATCCGCTGCTCAAGGATCGTGCCTGGGTAGATTGTGTCAGCCGTCAGTTGGCGCGTTATACCAAGACCATGCATGACCATCGCTTTACCCATAACGACCTGAAATGGCGCAATTTGCTGATCGATGAGCAGCCCAAGCTGTTTTTGATCGATTGCCCCAACGGCGATTTCTGGCGCGGCTTCTGGCTCAAATACCGCATCACCAAAGACCTGGCGTGCCTCGATAAAGTGGCCAAGTACCATTTGTCCTACACCCAGCGTTTGCGTTTCTATTTTCAATACACCGGGCGCACGACGCTCAATGCGGCGGACAAGGAACGTGTCCGTCATATCGTGCGTTTTTTCGAGGGCCGGGAATGACAGACTTTATGGCAGACGCCGACCGGGCATTGCTTGAGCGCAATGGCCTGGCTGACTTTGATGCCCTGTGGGCCGTGCAGCTGGAAGCGGTAGACGAGCCCAATACCAGTGGTGGCGGCTGGAGTAGCGTGTTTCGCATGGATCTTGAAGGTCAGGGCTATTACCTCAAGCGTCAGAGCAATTACCTTACGCGCACGCTGCACAGTCCGCTGGGCGAGCCGAGTTTTGCCCGCGAATTCCGTAATATTCAGCGCTATAAGCACATAGGTATTCCTGCGCTGGAAGCGGTGTTTTTTGGTGAGCGAAAAGTGCCGGGCGAGCGTCGTGCAGTGCTGATGACCCGTGCGCTGGACGGTTGGAATGACCTCGACTCGCTGCTCGAGCAATGGCCGCAACTGACCACAGAGCAGCAGCAGGCGATTTTGCGCGAATGCGGCCAATTGGCTCGTCGGCTTCACGCTGCGCGGCAGGTGCATGGTTGTTTTTACCCCAAGCATATCTTCCTGCAGGCCGATGGCGCGGGGGGGTATCGCGCTCAATTGATCGATCTGGAAAAAACCCGGCCCTTGTTGCTGGGCCAGCGGGACAGGGTCAAGGACATTGAGCCGTTGTTGCGTCGGGCCGATGTCTGGAGCGAAGCAGAGGTGCGCGCCTTGCTCGCTGCTTATCTGGAACAGCCCGTCGACAGTTCCTTGGTCGATGCCTGGCTGACGCGACTGTATGTGCGGCGCAATCAAAAAGGGGGGCGCTGATGCGTTTGTCCGAACTGCTGAAGGCTGGCCGTGCGCCAGGCTTGCCGCTGAGTATCGAACTGGCCGACGCAGCAGGGCCTGCGCAATTGCAACTGCTGACCTTGCTGCGGGTATTGCCGGGCCAGCGTTATGTCGGTGCCGGGGTGTGGCGCGGGCGTACCGTGCTGGCCAAGATGATGGTCGGCAACAAGGCTGCGCGCAACTTTCAGCGCGAGCTGACCGGGGTGCGTCTGCTGGCTGAACAAAGCTTGACCACGCCGCAACTGCTGGCTGATGGCTTGCAGGAAGGTGAGGGGGGCTGGTTGCTGTTCGAGTACCTGGAGGGCGCTCAGAGCTTGGGCGATGCCTGGGATGCAGTCGCGTCGTTGCCGGTGCTGGCTGATGAACAAGTGGCCGTACTTGCCGAGGCTTTGACTGCCATCGGGCAGATGCACCGCAAGGGTCTGTGGCAGGAAGACCTGCACCTGGACAACCTGTTGCGTCAGGACGGCAAGCTGTATTTGATCGATGGTGCAGGCATCTGTGTCGAAGAGGCAGGCAAACCGCTGTCGCGGCAAAAAGTGCTGGAAAACCTCGGCGTGTTTTTTGCCCAGTTGCCCAAAAGCCTTGAGCCGTTTATCGAAGAGTTACTCGTGCACTACCTGCTGAGCAACGGCGAGCATGCCTTGCCGCTTGAAGCGCTGCTCAAGCAGGTCGAGAAAGTCCGTGCCTGGCGCCTGAATGACTTTTTAAACAAGGTTGGCCGTGATTGCTCATTGTTCAGCGTGCACCGCGGGGCGTTTGCCTTGCGTGCCGTGCTGCGCGAAGAAGAGCCGGCGATGTTGCCCGTTTTGGCCAGGGCTGATGCGTTGCTCGATCAGGGACATCTGTACAAGACCGGTGGCGCGGCGAGTGTCGGCAAGGTTGAAGTGGCGGGCCGCATGCTGGTGGTCAAGCGCTATAACATCAAGGGCTTTGCCCACTGGCTCAAACGTTTCTGGCGCCCGAGCCGGGCCTGGCATTCATGGCGTGAAGGCAATCGTCTGGCGTTTTTGGGCATTGCCACGCCTAAACCGTTGGCAATGCTGGAGACCCGTTTTATGTGGTTGCGGGGCAAGGCGTATCTGGTGACGGAGTTTTTGCCGGGGCCGGATATCATCGAGCGTTTTGCGCCGTATGTTGAGCACGGAGATGCGCCCGAAGCCGAATTGATGGCTTTGGAGCGGTTGTTTGCCGATTTGATCCGCGAGCGTATCAGCCACGGTGACCTCAAGGGCCATAACGTGTTCTGGGATGACGGGCGCTGGGCGCTGATTGATCTGGATTCGATGTGCCAGCATCGCTCATCGAGCAGCTTCGCTTCAGCGTACGCCCGCGATCGTGCACGCTTTATGCGCAACTGGCCGGTGGGCAGTGCGTTGTATCAGGTGATTGACGGGCGATTGCCGACAAACCCTGACTGAAGCCTAGCCAGGACTTTCTGTGGGAGCGAGCCTGCTCGCGAATGCTCTTCGCGAGCAAGCCCGCTCCCACAGGGGCGTGCCCGTGCTGTCAGAAGCTGTACTGCGCCCCGGCTCCGGCATACCACGAGCGGCCCGGCGCAGCTTCGTAGTAGCGGCTGTTGGAGTCGCCGACAATCACCGAACCCACATACTGACGGTCCAGCAGGTTGTCCAGACGCAAGGTCTGGTGGAAGGTCCAGTGCTCGATCTTCTGTTCAAACTTCGCCCGCCAGTTGAATACGGTATAAGCAGGTGCTGCCTTGGCGGTGTTGGTGTCTTCCACATATACCTTGCTGCGGTACATGCCTTCAATAGCCGTACTGACCCAGTCGGCCGGCTTCCAGTTCACCTCGGCAAACAGCGTGGTCTGCGGTACGCCCGGCAGGTAGTTGCCTTTGTCTACGGTACCGCTGGTGCTGGCGAAGTCGCTGTCGTAGGTGGCTTGCAGGCGAGTGTAAGCGAGGGTTGAGGTCCAGTGTTCTGCGAGCTGGCTCTCTACACCCAGTTCAAAGCCCCGGCGCAAGGTGCGGCCGGCGTTCTGGTAGGTCGTACGGCCACCGGTATTACTCAGCACCACCAGTTCATCTTCTGTGGTGATCTGGAATATGGCCGCATTGATCCGCGTATTGTTGAGCTGCGCCTTGAGGCCCATTTCATATTGGGTGCTCTCGGAAGGTTTGAGGCCGAAATTGAAGCCCTGGCCGCTGGGCGAGTATGCCAGTTCGGCCTGAGTCGGCGTTTCAAAGCCTTTGCCTGCACTGATATAACCATGCAGCTCGGGGGTAAAGGCATACATCACGCTGACGGATGGCGTGGCCTTTTCGTAACGCTTGGTGCCACTGGCGTCGCCGTTGCTCAAAAATTGATCATCGACGTCCATCTCCATGGTGCTGTAGCGCAAGCCGGCCTGTACCGTCCAGTTGTCCAACGCCCAGTTGGCCTGTACATACGGGTCGAGACTGCGGGCGGTATCTACCTCATCACGCACCAGTGCGCCTTTGACCCCCAGCTCACTGCCGATAAAGTTTTGATAACCGTGGCGGCTGTCCTGGCTCTGATCGAAGTCCAGGCCGCCAATCAGGGTCAGATCGCCCGGTACACCGTAGACCGGTTGCATCCAGCGCAGGCTGCCGCCGTAGAACTTGCGATCGAATTGCACGACACCGCCGCCCTGTTTATTGCTGGCTGCTGTGGGCGGAATCGCCAGATACTGAATAACGCTGCGCGTACCGGTATAGGCATTGACCTGCAGGGTAGCGTCACCGATATAGCGCTCGTAGTTCAGGCCCAGTTGCTGATGGTCGATGCTCTTACGGGTGTTGTAGGTAATGGCATTGGGCGTTACCGAGCGCGGGTCGGCCTTGTAGGCTTCCCAGCTTTGGCCCAGCGGATCCTGTGTGCCGTTTTGCTCAAGGCTGCTGTAGATCAGCGCCAGCTTGCTGTCTTCGTCGGGCTTGAGGTTGAGCTTGGCGAAGGTCTGGTCCCGGCGTGCGGCGCTGTGGTCGCGGTAGCCGTCGGTGTCCATGCGTGAGGCATCAAGCACAAAGCCGACGTCGTCGGTGGCGCCCTCGGCGGTCAGGTGGTTCTTGCTCATGCCGTCGCTGCCGACCAGAGTCTCGGCGCCAATGCGCGGCGGGCCCTCGCCGTCGCGGGAGAACATTTGAATCACGCCACCGGCGTTACTGCCATACAGGGTTGCCGCCGGGCCGCGCAGCACTTCAATGCGCTCGGCGGTATCGAGGTTGAAGGTTGCAGCCTGGCCCTGGCCGTCGGGGGTGCTGGCCGGTATGCCGTCGGCAATCAGCTTGATGCCGCGCACCCCAAACGCCGAGCGGGCACCAAAGCCACGGGAAGATATTTGCAGGTCCTGGGCATAGTTCTGACGGTTTTGCACCACCAGCCCCGGTACACGGGACAGCACCTCGGATGCATTGATGCCCAGTTGGCCATCCTGGATTTGCTCCTGATTGATACTGTCCACCGAGTACGGCAGGTCAAAACTCGGGCTGGCGCTGCGCGAGCCGGTGATGACACTGGGATCCAGCTCCAGGGTTTCGGCGCAGACGACAGGTGCCAGGCACAGGCCTGGCAGTAACAGGGCAAGGTGAGCAGGTGTGAAATATTTCATGGGCAAATCGGGTTCCGTGTGACGCGACCCGTCCAGGGCGACGGGGGGAGGCTAGCAGAGGGCGCGCAGTTTAGCGGCTGAGGTGCGGATATCCAGCAAAACAAGTGACAAGGACGCGCTGAGCCGTCCCTGTCTTGAACGTGATGAGCGTCGGCGCGGGGTTATTGCACTTGGGTCATGTTGATGTCTTGTAAGCCATGGATCAGGTCTTTGAGGGTGTCGTAGCGTTTTTGGTGGATGGTTGGCCAGCTTTCACGTTCGATAAAAATCTGACCATTGGCGTCGGTTCTCAAAGGGGTATGCACAATTTCGTGGTTATTTGAGCGATGTATCAACTGGGCGCCTTGAGGGGATGCGCTGTCCAGGCGGAAGAACCCCGGAGCCGGTAGCCTGTTATTGGTTTGCGATGGGGAGAGGGCTGGTAAATGGGGCTTTGTGCCTGGAATGTCGATTTGCAGCCAGTAATCGTTTTTCAAAAAGCGGTAGTTAGCATGTTTGTTATCCGCGGGGATGATTTCACCGATGTCCTGACGCAAGCCGCGGCTGGTGCCCGGGGCTGAATCCGATACTCGCACGGATATCGCCCCTTCAAGTTCGGCCAGCCCCGGTATGCCCTCAAAGGTGTTGGCATGTGAGTTGCCCGTCAGGGCTATCCATTTGCCTCCTGGGTTTTGGGCCTGATGAGCGCGAATCGTACGGGAGGCAAAGTAGCTGAACATTTCATAACGGTTTAGCCAGGGCGTTTCGCTCGGTGTGCTTTTCGGGTAGTAACTGGCCGAGCAGTCAACCGCGATAACCCTGATGCCATGCCGTCTGGCCTCGCGCACCAGTTGGCTGAAGGTATGGCGGCTGGAGGGGTTGATCTGATGACCAAAATCCTGATCCTCAAGGTATTTGTTCAACCTGAGGGGCATTTTTCCGCTTTGGAAGTAGTCATCCAGAAGGCTTTGGTGCAGGTCGCTTTGCAGGTGCTCCATGTAGAGGACCTTTACGTCGTGCCTGGCAAACTCGGCCATGTTGTCGATCAGGATCTTTTTACTCGATTGGTGAGAGTGGGTTTCACCCCACACGATGCCATCTGACTGCTCGAACAGGTGGTTGATCAACGCTTGTTCCTGCACGTTGCCAGGTAATTGCGGGCGGGTGGCCCGGGGTTTTGCAGGTTTTGTCAGGAAGTAGGCCTTGGCATCCGCGAGCAACTTGATCCGCAGCTCCTTGAATGCCCGGTGGGCAAGGCTGTGCTCGGACGCAAAATCCATAAAGTCAGTGATGCCATCGAGTACTGAACGATGGTTCTCGGTGATGTCCCGAAGTGCTTCCTGGTACTCGGCGGGCATGTCGTAGTCGCTGTATTTGAGGTGGGGCACATCGCCAGGCAACTCGGTGAGATTCCCCGTCAGAGGTACCCAGCGTTTGCTGTTGTCCGCCAGCCTGTGCTTGATTTGCCAGCGGCCTGCGGTGCGCCGGACCTTGAAGCTGGCGCTTGCGCCAGCGCTTGAACTCGATTGCGGTTGCAAGTACCAGTTGCGGCCCAGCCAGCCGCTGTAGACTTCGAACACGTCGCTGTCCTGCTTGATATATCGCATGTTGTCTATGCGATAGATGCCCTGCTCGTCAGGGGTGTAGCGGCTGAGATCGACGCCTCTGACGCGCGCGTTGTCGATTACCCTTTCAATGCCGGGCTTTTGTTTGAGCAAAGGGGTTGTTGGATCGACATCCCATTGCCCGGCCGAGAGTTCGCGCAAGGGGATGCTGTACGGTGCGTTGGGTTTGCGCTCATCCAGTGCGCGCCAGGTGTTGTCCAGGTTGTCGTACTGGCTGCGATAGAACCTGCCGTTTGTGTTTTTGGTGTAGCAGGCGGTCTGACCATTGGCAGTGGGCGCTTCATACACACCTGCACCGTATTCATCCCCCGTGCGCAGCCTGAGCCTGGCACCGGGATAATGGCTGGCAGCAGCGGGACTCAACGAGGGTACGGGCTGTTTTGCGCGTTGACGTATCGAATTGCCGAATACGGCTGAGCCGGTAAAGTCCGAGGCGCCGTCAGTCAGGTAGGTGATGGACTCCATAAAGTGCAGCAGAGCTTCGTGTTTTTCGTCGCGCTGCAGGGCATCAAGGCCTCTGATGATCTGAGCGATAAACCGCGCCAGTACGATGGGCAGCAGCACTCGGGTGGGCAATGCGAAAGACAGGATGTCGATTGCCGTCAGTACGGCCTCTTTGGCAGTGTTTACGTTGCTTTCCCAGGTAGAAGTCGACTGCTCGTCAGCATCGCGGATGGCGTGCAAGGCCTCGGTGTCGTAGGACGCTTCGAACAGGTCATGGCTGATGCCCTGCAGTTGCAGATTGGCCTCGCTCAGTCCCCGCTCCAACAGCGGCTTGATATACGGCTGTTGCGCCGGTGTCACGTGGCGCATCACATAGGCTCGCCAAATAGGCCGTGACAGGATCTGGCCCAGCTCGTTGCGTGAGTTGGCAACCAGGAACCAGCGGCTCTCAGGCCCGCCGGGGGTGTAGCACAGCAGTTGCCCGGAGCCGGTGGCGCTGAACACCAGCAAACCCGGTAGTGGTTTATAGCGCAACATCAGCAGATGGACTTTGACCTGCTCACCGTTGATTTGTGCACGGTTGTTCTCTACGGGCTGCTCAAGCGCAGCCCTGACCCATGACACCTGTTGGGTGGTCAGCGCACCCGCCAGCGTGGCTTCAAGCAAGTCCAGGTTCAGTTGTGCCTGCTTAAAAGCGACATAGCGCTCCTTGCGCCATTGGGCCTGGCTGGAGTTGACCAGTAGCTCCTTGAGATTTTTTTTGTAGCGCTCGCCAATATCCAGCTGGCGCACCAGCGTTTTCAGATAGCTGCTGGTCAGCACGGCATGTTTCTGGCCCGCTCCATCCTTGACTTGTGCAGTGAGGGCGAAAGTGACGTCCCAGATACCGACATTGGACAGCGCCAGCTCACTCAGGCTACGGCGTGTGGTGTGGTAACTGATGATCGGCCCGGTTCTGCCCAGGCTCATGCCTGCAGGAAACCCGGAACCACTGACAGGGTTGATCAAAGGGCCGGTGCGCAGGGCTTCAGTGGTCGAGATGAAGATCTCGTCCGGGTCGACGTCTATGCCGTGGTCTTTTTTGATCTGTTGCTGTAACTGAAGGCGGGCATAACCCAGCAGTGTATGTTTGCGGCCGATTTCGCTGAGGGGTTGGGCGTCATCGGATTCTGCCGCCAGGCGCTCGTGATTAAGGCGCTCAACGGCCAGCCGCCACTGGGTTTTTTGGCTGTCTGAAGCAGTCTTCAACCAGTCGGGCAATTGGCTTTCCAGCAATCGGGTATAGCGCCCGCGCAGTATGTTGGCGGGATTGAGGGGCAGGCTTGCAGCCAGGGATTGGTCGACGCAGTCGGATAGCTGGTCGAGGGATGTGTCTTGCTTGAGATTGCGTGCCACCGACCAGGCATGGTGCATGTCGCTTTTTTGTTTGTTGATCAATTGATCGCTGAAGACGGTGGCTATGGCGCTATCTGCAACCGGGCTGTAGTCGATTTGCTCATGGGCCAGGGCGCGCTCCCGATCTTCGGTGAGTACACACGTGAGCAGTGTTTCACGCTGGTAAGGATCGTTGAGCCGGGTCGACAGTTCCTGGCTGAGGGCGGCGAGTGAATCGAACACTTCCAGGCCAGTGTTCGGCAGGTAAAGCACTGAAGGCCGCGGGGTGGGATCCAGGGCAGTGCGCTTGTCCTGCACGCTGGCTGAGATCAGGGGCAGGTGTTTCGTGGTAATCACGAAGGCGCCGTGCAGCACTGCAGCCCTTTGCATGAGACGACTGCTGAGTGCCAGCGTGTAAAAGCCGTAGGGGCCGGGCGTTTTTGGCGCGGGAGATGGGCTGGCATCAGGGAGTACCTGATTGATCATGTCCAGGGCGGTGGGGCTGAAGGTGCTGTCCTCGTGGCGCACGGAGGCTTCTGCGCGGATCAGCCTGTGGGCAAATTGCGACAGCCAGTCTTTGGGCGCTTGCCCATTGAGGTCCTTGTGGGGTGTGCGCCAGAAGTCGTTAAGGGCATCCCTCACACACAACTGCGGGGAGCGGACGACAAACTCAAGGTATTTTTCGAGTTCAGGGGCGGATACCCCGGCCGTTCGATCCTCCTCGTCAAGGGTATAGGCGTAGTTGTAGACGCGGGTGGCACCCTGTACGAAGGTCGGGATCTGGCCGGTCAGGTAGCACTGGTCTATCAGGGCAGTCACCGACTGGCTGGATATAGTGGGGTTTTGGCCAGGCTGGGCTGCGATCTCTTCATTGATGAAAAGAAAGTCGGTGCAGGTGTCAGCGGGCAACCGCGGAAAAAATACCCGCAGGCAGTGATCCAGCGACAGATCAAGGTTGGGCAAGGCATTGCGCAGCACGAGCAGTTCGCGCTCTGCGTCTTTGAGGTTAGCGAGTGCACTGGGCATGGGGTCGTTCCTGTCTATTGACGCGTACGTCGGTGTATCCACAGGAAATCCCAAAACGTTCGGGTGTTAGGGCTACATATATGTGGCCCGGCGATTTTTTTGCAGATGAGGGCGCGCAATAGGGCGTGGCAAATCGTGCAGGGTCACTGCGGGCGTCTTTACGCTATAATCCCGCTCTTTAGCTGTTTCTCGAACTGCGAGGAACGCATCATTTTTTCAGGCGCCCGCCGCCTGCCTGCATTCAAAAGAGGCTAATCCAGTGGCATTGACGATTCTTGGCCTGTCCGGCGCCCTTAGCCATGATCCCTCCGCAGCCCTCTATATCGACGGCAAGCTGGTAGCGGCGGCTGAAGAAGAGCGCTTCGTACGCGATAAGCATGCAAAGAACCGCATGCCCTACGAGTCCGCAAAATTCTGTCTTGAACAAGCGGGTATCAAACCTTCCGACGTTGACGTGGTGGCGATCCCGTTCGCTCCGATCAGCTTGTTCGGCAAGGCTCGCTGGCACTACGCCAAGCGCTACTGGTACGCCCCGGACCGCGCCCTTGACGCGATCCTGATGGGCAACCGGCGCTACAAGCGCTACCGCAACAAGATCGTGTTCTGCCTTGAGCAGCTGGGCTTCGACCCGAAGAAAATCAAGATCGAACCGGTCGAGCACCACCTGGCTCACGCATCCAGCGCCTACCACTGCTCGGGTTTCAAAGAGAAAACCGCGATCCTGGGCATCGATGGCAAGGGCGAGTACGCCACGACCTTCTTCGGCTACGGCGAAAATGGCAAGATCACCAAGATCAAGGAGTTCTTCGACCCGGACTCCCTGGGTGGCCTGTACGGTGCAATCACCGAGTTCCTCGGTTTCGAGATGCTCGATGGCGAATTCAAGGTCATGGGCATGGCGCCGTACGGCGACGCCAGCAAATACGACTTCTCGCGTCTGGCCTCGTTCGAAAACGGCGAACTGGTGATCAACACCGAATACGCCAACGTGATCGGTCTGCGTCGCTACAAAGAAAAGGGCAAGGGGTTCTACTTCTCGCCAAAACTGATCGAATGGCTGGGGCCAAAGCGCGAAGGCGATATCGCCGACGAGCCGTACATCCACTACGCGGCCAGCATGCAGGCGCTGTTTGAAAAACTGTCGCTGCAGATGATCGACTACTACCTGGGCGACATCCTCAAGGAAACCGGCAAGATTGCCTTTGCGGGCGGCTGCGCGTTGAACGTGAAGCTGAACCAGAAAATCATTGCCCGCCCGGAAGTCAAAGAACTGTTCGTACAGCCTGCGTCCGGTGATGCCGGTACCGCAGTCGGCGCAGCGGCGTATGTATCCCACGCTCGCGGCGTGCCGGTCGAGAAGATGGAACACGTCTACCTCGGCCCTGCGTACAGCAACGAAGACGTGATCGCGGCCTGTGCCCGTCACCCTGGCAAACCTGCCTACCGCCGCATCGAAAACACCCCGGAGCGCATCGCCAAGATCATGGTCGATGGCAACCCGGTAGCGTGGTTCCAGGGGCGCATGGAGTTCGGCCCGCGTGCATTGGGCGGTCGCTCGATCATCGGTTGCCCGAGCAGCGAAGGCGTGGCAGATCGCATCAACGAACAGATCAAGTTCCGCGAGCGCTGGAGGCCTTTCTGCCCGTCGATGCTCGATACCGTAGGCCCGCAGATGATCAAGGTCGATCACCCGGCACCCTTCATGACCTTCACTTTCGAAGTGGCTGAAGAGTGGAAGACCCGCGTGCCGGAGGTTGTCCATGAAGATGGTACTTCCCGCGCCCAGGTGCTCAAGCGCGAATACAACCCGCGTTATTACGACATGATGAAGGCGCTGGAAGTGCTGACCGGTAACGGCGTTTCGCTGAACACTTCGCTTAACCGTCGTGGCGAACCTATGGTTTGCTCGCCGACTGACGCGCTGAACATGTTCTTCGGTTCCGATCTGCAGTACCTGATCATGGAAGACATCCTGGTGGTTAAAGACGGCGCTGAGACTTATGAATCGCTCGACTGAGCGTCATGTGCTGCAGTTCTGCCACGGCTATGACGGGCCGTTCCTGGACTGTGCGCGCCAGTACGCGAGCCTGTTTGCCGGTACCGGGTACAAGGTCACCACGGTCTTCCTGACCGGGGCAACCGACCCTGAAGTGGCAGCAGGCTGTGCGTCTGATGAAGTGATCTTTATGGAATTCAGCTCCAGGGCCATTCGTGGCCTGAAGCTGGGTGCCATCGCCAGGCTGCGCAAGATCGCAGCCTCGCGCAATTTCAGTTTTTGCATCGCCCACCGCTTCAAGCCGATTTATATCGCCTTGTTGGCCACCGGCTTGCCGGTGATCGGCGTGCATCATGCGTTTGGCGATTATCAGCGTCGCAGCCGCAAGCTGTTTGCCCATCTGTTTCGCAAGCGCCTGAGCCTGCTCGGTGTTTCCGACGCGGTGCGTGACGACATGCGCAAGTGCCTGCCCAAGTGGCCAGCCGGGCGTATCAACACGCTCTATAACCGTATCGATATCGATGCGGTCCAGGCCGGGCAATTGTCTGGCACCCCGGCGCGCGAAGCGTTGGGGCTGTCGGTCGATGGCTTTATTGTCGGCAACGTCGGTCGCCTGCATCCGGACAAGGACCAGGCCACGCTGATTCGCGGTTTTGCCCTGGCGTTGCCCAATCTGCCGACTGACAGCCAACTGGTCATTATGGGCAAGGGGCGTCTGGAGGAGGATCTCAAAGAGCTGAGCAATGAGCTGGGGATCGGCGATCAGGTGCTGTTTTTGGGCCAGGTGCCTGATGCACGCCGCTATTTCAGGGCCTTTGACGTGTTTGCGTTGAGCTCTGATCACGAACCGTTTGGCATGGTGCTGCTTGAGGCTATGGCTGCCGGTGTGCCGTTGCTGGCAACGGCCTGTGGCGGCGCCAAAGAAGTGGTCGAGGGCGTGGGGATTTTGTTCCCGCTGGGCGATGCCGAGCATCTGGCCCAGGGCCTGCAGCACCTGGCTCAACTCGATGATGAGCAGCGCATGGCCTGCGCCGAGCTGATGCTTGAGCGTTTGCACGAACGTTTTAGTGATCGGGCGGTGCGCAATACCTTCTGGCACTTGGCGCAAGTCACCGACCTGATTGCGGAGTCCTGATGCTCAATCGATTTCAAGGCTGGCGTGAGCGCGGCTGGAGCGTTGTGGATTCCGGCACTTATGCCGATGCCTGGCAGCGTTTTGGCGGCAGCGTCGCTACCCACCCGATGGTCGTTGAACGTCTGGCGCAGTTGGCCGGTATTCCTGTGCGTTATCTTGCCTGGGAGCAGGACGGCAAGCTGAAGGCGGCGATCCCTACTTGGGGGCGCGACCTGGCCTTGTCCAAGGATGTGCTCAAGCGTCATGGCAAAAAAGGCCTGTTCGATCTGGGTAACGCCGAGCTGATCCTGCCCGCAGCTGCGGATGCAGCGGCGCCTTTGCGTCATCGAGCACGCTACCTGTCGCAGCTCAATGAGGGCCGTTTCAGCAATCTGCTGCCGCAAGCCGAGCAGTTGGCGATGGCTCGCACGCCGGAAGAACTGTCGAAAAAATTCCGCTACAACCAGCGCCGCGAACTGCGCCTGCTGGAAGAGGCGGGCGGCGTAGTGCGCCCGGTATCGGAGTTTTCCAGTGCTGAGTTGGCGAGCATATACTGCGATCTGTTTTTGCGCCGCTGGGGCTTTGTTGCCACAGGGGCCGAGCGGATGGCCGAGGTCATCGAGCTGTTGCGCGAGCTGTTGATCGGCTCGGTGATTTTCCTCAACGATGCGCCGATAGCGATTCAATTGGTGTACCGCGCTGAGTCGCCCGAGTGGATCAGTGTCGAGTACGTCAATGGCGGTGTTGACCCTCAGACCCGTGAATTCAGCCCTGGCAGCGTGTTGAGTTTTATCAATACCCAATCTGCCTGGGAGCAGGCCCGCAGTCTCAACAAGCCTTTGCGCTTCTCGTTCGGCCGCGCCGACCGTGAATACAAAGAGCGTTGGTGCAACCCGGTGCCCGTGTTCAAAGTCTGAAACACAAATCTTGTAGGTGCGGACTTGCTCGCGATGGTATCACTGCGTTTTTTAACATCCCGCAGTGCCTGCATCGCGAACAGGTTCGCTCCCACGGGAGATCAATCACAAGAGCCTAGCCATGAGCCAACCCGCCTCGCGCAAACAGCAACTTCTCAAGCGTCATCGGCGCAACAAGCGTATTGGCCTGCTGATCGGCTTGCTGGTGCTGATTGCCAGTGGCGTGTTGCTGGCCTGGTGGATGCCACCGGTGTTGGCGGTGCTGGGCTGGGTGGCCCATGAAGCATGGTTTGCCGATCATCTGTTCTATTCGCCCAAGGACGATTACCAGTACAGCTTCCCGGCCGGCAGCGAGCAGCCGGCGGTGCGCCTTGAGGGCGACAAGCTGGTAGCGGAGCAGCCGCTGCAACTGGCGGGAGATGAAACCCTGATCCTGGAGGTCAAGGTTAAAAGTGGCTGGCTGGGACGCTTTGTTGACCCGTATGTGCAACTGTCGGGTGGCGAGTCGGCGGACCGGCAAACTTTCGAGCGTGGCGTGAATGGCCAGCGCTACCTGAACGTGAGTGGTTGTGCGCAGGCGCTGGTCGCGGGGCAGTTGCGTGTGCGCGGGCGCTACTGCCGCGTTTTGGGCCAACCTGAACTGCGGATTTTCCGTCAACCCGATTATCGCCAGCAGCGGATCATGGTTGTCGCACCCCACGCCGATGATGCTGAGCTGGCCGCGTTTGGCCTGTACAGCCAGGCCAAAGAAGCCTGGATCGTGACCCTGACCGCTGGCGAAATCGAAGCCGGGCATTATCAGCAAATGGGCCTGCCACGGGCAGAGGCCGCCCGCCTCAAGGGCCGTTTGCGCGCCTGGGACAGCATGGTCGTACCGCGCTGGGCCGGGGTGCCTGAAGCCCATTGCGCGCAATTGGGTTATTTTTGCCTGCAATTGCCCGCCATGCAGGGCGCTCCCGATCAGCCGATGGCCTCGCGCGAGGCCGATTTGAGCGACATTCGCGTATTCCGCCAATTCAACCCGTTCCCGTTGCCCGCCGATCAGGACGGCGCGCCGACCTGGCATAACCTGCTGGCCGACTTGCGTGCATTGATTCTGCGCGCGCGCCCTGAAGTGATCGTGCTTCCGCACCCGTCAATCGACCCGCACCCGGACCATATCTGTGCCCATGACGCTGTCATCGAGGCCCTTGAAGGCCTGGAGTGGCAGCCGACCACGGTGCTCGGCTACGCCAACCACCTGCATGACAACGATCGCTGGCCGATGGGTAACAGCGGTGACGGCATTGCCTTGCCGCCGGTGTTCGATGCCACGCTCTGCCTGCGCCCTTGCAGCCTGCCGTTGAGCCTTGCACAGCAACGCGACAAGGCCATGGCGCTGGGGATGATGCATGACCTGCAGCCACGGGCTGCGCTCAAGCGCAGGATTAGACGATCGATACAGCAACTCCTGGCAGGCAGAAAGCCATCGCCTTATGGCGAGAATGAGTTTTTCCGCAAGGCCGTCAGGCGTCATGAGCTGTTTTGGCAACTAAAATAATAAGCACATATAAAAAGCGGTCATAGCATTGACCCTAATCTCGACCTTTACATTGAGTTCCCTGTGATAAAACCATCACCGCGTATTTTATTTGTGATCCCGTACTTCGGCCGGTGGCCGTTCTGGATGCCGTTTTTCCTCGAAAGCTGTCGGCACAATCCCGATATTAACTGGCTATTTTTCAGCGACTGTGGGGTACCTGAAAATCTGCCGGCCAATGTGACCGTTGAATCGATCAGCTTTACCGACTATTGCCGTAAGGTTTCTGAGCGCCTGAAGATCAATTTCGCACCCAAAGAGGCTTATAAACTGTGCGATATCAAGCCGGCGTTGGGCTATATCCACGAAGATCGTCTGCAGGGCTATGATTTCTGGGCCTTCGGCGATATTGATCTGGTGTACGGAGACCTGCGCAGTTATTTCACCGCCGAGCGGCTGGCCCGCTATGACCTGTTTTCAACCCACGAACGCCGGGTCGCGGGGCATTTGTGCCTGATGCGCAATACGTCATGCAAGCGCGAGCTGTTCATGCGGATAAAGGACTGGCAGCAGCGCTTTACTGACAATCAGCATCATGCGCTGGATGAAGGTGCCTTCAGCCGGATCTTCCTGTGGCGCAAGAATCTGCCCAAACCGCTGTTCGAACTGGTGGGCAAGTTCAACCCGCTGCGTCGCACCAGTGAGTTTACCGAGGCCTTCAGTACCCCCGGCGGCTGCATTAAGTGGCATGACGGCACGGAAAATTTCCCGGGCAAGTGGTTCTGGAAAAACGGCATATTGAAAAACGATCGTGACGGCGATCACACCTTTCCTTACTTTCACTTCGTGTGCTGGAAGCGTAACGAGTGGGCCAAGCTGCCTGCTCCCGATCCAGTTGCAATCCAGCGTCTGGCGGCAGAGCCTGCCTGGGTTATTGATGCCACCGGATTTCACCGGGGAGAGTTATGAAGCGTTCCAAGGTTTTGCAATTGCAGCCCGACTACAACGTCAAGTCCCATGACTTTGCCGACCTCGCCGAGCAGATCGTACGCGCATTGCCCCGTGAGCATTACGAGATCACGGCGGCCTTTTTGCGTGGGCGCCCGGGGCCGGGCGAGCCAGTGAGCAAGGCCGACCACTCGGTGTATTTCGAGTTCAGCGACAAGTCGCTCAAGGGCATGCGGTTGCGCGCCATGTGGGCGTTGTACAAGTTCTGCCGCAAAGAGCAGTTTGATGTGGTGATCTGCAACCGCTTCAAGCCGGTGAACATGATGCTGCAGCTCAACCGCTGGCTGAAAATCCCGCTGTGCGTGGGTATTTCCCACGGGTTTGGCGAGTACGACCGTTTTTACCGGCGCAGCCAGGCCAAGCGCCTGATCGACAAGCACTGGCGCTTTGTCGGCGTGTCGCCTGCGGTCAAACAGTACCTGCTGGACTGCCAGTGCGGTTTCACCGACGCCAATACTTACGCGATCACCAACGCCATCGATATCGAGCAGGCCGAAGCCCTGCAGCTGCCACGCCAGCAGGCCCGTGAAAAGCTCGGCCTCGATCAGGATGCGCGGATGATCGGCGCGCTGGGGCGTCTGGTGCCTATCAAGGGCCATCGCTTTTTGCTGCAAGCCTTCGCGGCATTGAAAGACAAATACCCGAACGCGCAATTGGCCATTATTGGTGCCGGCCGCGAGGAGTCGCGTTTGCGCGAGCAGATCGGGCAACTGGGGCTCGATGGTCGTGCGCATTTGTTGGGCTTCCAGGAGAACGCCCTGCAGTACGTGCGTGCCTTTGATATCTGGACCATGCCTTCACTGGCCGAAGGCCTGGGGCTGGCGCTGCTCGAAGGCATGAGTGGGCACTTGCCGGTGATCGCCAGCAATGTGCCGGCCATGCTGCCGCTGATTGAAGGGGCGGGTGGCCTGGCGGTGAAGCCCAGCGACGTGGCAACGCTTACCGCAGCGCTGGACGAGTACCTGGCCCTGTCGGACGACGCTTTGCGAGCCAAGGGCGAGCAGGCGTTCCGCTACTTGCAGCAAAACCACGACATTGAGGTATTCCGCCAGGAGTATCTGGACCTGATCGACTCGGGCCTGCGCCAGGCCCGTAAGGAACACCCATGACTGACTCGCAACCCCTGGTGACGGTGATCATCGCCTCCTACAACCACGGGCCCTACATAGAACAAAGCATCCAGAGCGTTCTGGATCAGACTTATCCCAATATCGAATTGCTGGTGATCGATGACGGCTCGCCTGATGACAGCGTGGAGCGTATCCAGCGTTTGCAGGCGGTACATGGTTTCGACTTTCGAGTGCAACAGAACCAGGGCCTGACCAATACCCTCAATGGTGCGATTGCCCGGGCCAAGGGCAGCCTGATCGTGCCCTTCGGTTCCGATGACATCATGATGCCGGACCGTATCGCGGTGCAGGTTGCCTACATGGATGGCAAGCCGGAAGTAGGTATTTGCGCGGGCAATATCGAGTTGATCGATGCCAATGGCAACCTGTTCCCGGAAAAACGCCAGCGCCGTGATGTACCGTTCCGGCGCCTGGACTTCGATGACATGTTCCTGGAGCGCAAACCGTATCCGCCTGCGCCGACCCTGATGATCCGCCGTGAAGCACTGGACAAGGTAGGGGGGTTTGACCCGAGCATTCGCCTGGAAGACTTGTATATCGAGCTGAAGATTACCCATGCCGGGTACTTTATCGACGGCCTGAACGTAGTGATGGCGCGCTATCGCAAGCACGCGACCAATTCGTACAAGAACCACCGGTTCATGATCGACAGCATTCTGCGCATTTATGCCCAGTTCAGCGATCACCCGCTGTACGACGAGGTGCGCTACAAGTTCCTCAATTCCATGTTCCTGAAAACGGCCAACCGCAATCGTGCCCTGGCTCGCGAGCTGTTGGCGCAGATTCCGTTCAAGCGCTGGACGGGCAAAACCTGGCGTGGGCTGGGACGGCTGTATTTCTCACCCCTGGAAAAAGACTGACGGCGTGCGAGGGGTTATTCCGGCTCGACCTGTGAGGTTGTCCGGGTACGCCGGCGCAGTCGGCGCACAACCCTTTTGCCTGCGGCCATGCCCGGCTTCTCGATGTAGAGGAAGCTCAGGCTGCTGAGCACAACCAACAGGCAACTGCTCAGGGCTGCCAGCAGCAGGAACACCAGCGGCTCTCTGGTATCCAGTGGCAGCGCCAGTGGCAGGCGTTGCAACATCAGCCAGATCAGGAAGCCGTGTAACAGGTAGGTGCTGTAGCTGATTTCACCCATCCAGCGAATGCTGCGCTTGGCCAATGCGCCAAACAGCGTATTCCCGGAGGCGATGATCGAGAACACCAGGGTAAGCAGCAGTAGCGGAAAGAACGCAAAGCTCTTGCGCAACAGCGTCAGCACGGCCACCAGTACAACCAAGGCAATAACCCCGGCAACGGGCGTCCGGCTCCAGGCCAGCAGCCAGGGTGTGCGCACCCAGTAAGCTGCGGCCACGCCACCGAGAAAGCTCATCAGGATGTGCTTTTTCAGCGAATGCTCCCAACCTACCACCTGATACAGCGCATAGATGGCGATCAGGCACAGTGCAGTCTGTCGCCAGTCGCTGCGGTACAGAAACACCATCCCGAACAGCGGCAACGCCATATAGAAGAACACTTCGTAGCTCAGGGTCCAGGTGACGTTGGCAATCAGCCCACCGGTTTGCGGGTATTGATTGATGTCCGGGCGATCAAAAAACAGCCAGGCCAGTATCTGGCCCGCGACCTCAAGCGGGGTGTCCTTGAGGGTCCAGCCCTGGATGTAGAACACACTGACAATCACCAGCAGCATCAATGGCAAATACAGCGGGTACAGGCGGAAAATCCGGGACACGGCGAAGGCCAGCCAGTCGTACTGGCGGCCTTTCTCCAGCAGGCGACCCCAGAACAGAAAGGCCGTGATCATGAAAAACAGGGCCACGCTGGCCAGACCGATCTGGGCGTAGAAGTTGGTCGAGGGCATCTCGAATGCCCCGGTGTGCAGAAACACCCAAGTGATGGCTGTGTGGTGAATGAACACCCCGAAAGCCAGATAGCCGCGCAAGCCATCGACACTGCCATAGCGGCTTTGACCTGAATGCTCCAGGTTGCGCTGGATGGCCGGCGACCATCGCAGCAGCAATGCTGACGTCATGATCGCCAGGCCATAGGCCAGCACCGCCCACAAGGGGTTACTGCTGTCCAGGCTCAATGAGTGTTGACTTGGGCAAGTGCCATAACCTGGGTGCGCAGGCTTGTAACGGCAGGGGCGGGCGCCAGGGTGGCGTAACCTTGCAGCAGCTCGGGCAGTTGCTCTTCGAACAGCCAGCGACGGTCCTCGGGGTAGCGTTGCATATGCCGCAAGTTGCGCTGGCGCAGGGCGATGCGCAGTGCCGAAGGATAGAGATGCATGTCGGCGATATCGATCAGGGCGAACTCGCCATCGTCCATCAACAACACATTGCCCAAGTGCAGTGAGCGGAAGTAAACGCCCTTGTCATGCAGGATCGCCAGGAACTTGCCGAAGCGCTCGACCAGGGCCTGGCGCATGGCCGGCGAACCCATCGACTGCATGACCTGGCGCAGGGTCTGGCCGGGCAGTGGTTGGTACAGCACGGCAGTGCTGCCATTGCGCAACTGAAACAGGTCGAGGATTTTCGGCGCGGGAATGCCCATCGCCTGCAAGCGCTCACTGTTGACGGCAAAACGTTCCGAATAAGGGTTGAAGCTGCCCGAGGTATAGCAGCGGCGTGCGCGGAACAACTTGAGAAAGTTGCCGTTTTGCAGGCGCAGCACCTTGGGCCCCAAGCCATCTTCTTCAATCACCTGGGCATGGCTGGCAAGGGTATTGAAGGCGGCATCGGACAGGCGGTGAACCGGCCTGTCGCGCAGGGTCTTGAGGCGCAGGCCGATATTCAGTGCGGCGATCAGGGCCAGAGGGATCCACAGCAGATACCAGTGTTCCTTGGGGCGCGAGATGATCCCTCCACCCTCGGTCAGGCCGGCACCGATACCGTATACCAGCCAGGCGGAGGCCAGGATGAACAACGGCTGCACGCGGTGACGCCAGCTGCTGTACAGGCCCCAGGCTTGCATGAACAACCAGGGCAACAGACCGAGCAAACCGACGTAGAAAAGTACCCCCAGGAAAAAATTATGGGGCTCGCTCAGGGGGTACTCGGGGTGCTCCGACAGCGTCAGGGACAAGTGCGCGTCATAGCCATGGCCGATCCACGGGTTTTGCGCGATCAGGTCCAGCGCCATCTGCCACAGTTCAAAGCGGAACGAGCTGCCACGGCCGACGAGCATGTCCCAGAACAGTGCCGCCACCACCACGCAGCCGATGGCCAGCATACTGATCAGGGCCAGCGAGCGCCGGTTCCAGCAGATGAAGCTGAGCCAGACCATAGCCATCACGATGGCCACCAGTGGAGTTCTGGAACCGGTGGCGATCAGCGCGACGAACATGATGACAAAGGCGGGAATGGCGACAAACAGGGCTGGCGGGCGCTTGCAGGTCATGCCCAGGGTTAGCCAGTAGATGCAAAAGAACCCGAATGCGTGGGAGCTGAGCAGCGGATTGTCGAAAGCACCGGCTCCGATCATCCGCATGTCCGGATCATGGTTGGGGTAGAACATGTACAGGTTGTACAGGGTGGCGACCAGAGCAATGACTGCAGCACCAAAAATGACCGGCTGCAGGCTGTCACTGCGGTATTTGACCAGCAAGGTACCGCCCGCGAACAGCATGAACAGGTGCAGCGGGGGTTTGAGCAGGCCGAGAACGCTCTCCTCGGTGTTGCTCCAGATCAGGCTGGCCATGGCCCAGGCAGCAAACAGCAGGAAGCCTGCGATCAACGGTTCACGCAAGATGTCCCGGAGTTCTTTGGGTCGCAAGACAAGGGCAATCAGGGTCGGAATGCTGAGCAGCCCGTAATACAGTTTGTGATGCAGGCTTCGTCCAGGCAGAAAATAAAGGTCGGATAAAAGTAATAAAAGGCCGACAGGCAGCAGCCATAGGCAAATGAAATCAAACACCCGTTGTTTTGAATAATTTAAGTAGCTCAATTGCATGCTGAAAGGTTCGTTCCAGATTTTGGACGGCCATACTAGCGCACTGGCCCTGTAGTGTCGTTTTTACTGCCCCATGAGGCCGGGCTACAAGCGGCAGTCAGTACACCAGAGAAGCTGTGATAAAGTCAGCTTCCTTTTTTACTAACCGCCGCGTGATATGACCGAATCCAGCCCCAGCACAAGCGAATCGAGCTTGAAGATATATCTGCGCCTGCTCAGCTATGTCCGGCCTTATGTCGGCCTGTTCCTGCTGAGTATCGTCGGGTTTCTTATTTTCGCTTCGACCCAGCCAATGCTTGGTTACATCCTCAAGTATTTCGTCGATGGCCTGTCCAATCCGGACGCAGTGCTGTTTCCTTCCGTTCCCTATTTGCGTGATCTGCGCCTGTTGCAGGTCGTGCCGATCCTGATTGTGTTGATCGCCGCATGGCAGGGCCTGGGATCCTTCCTGGGCAACTACTTCCTGGCCAAGGTCTCCCTGGGCCTGGTACACGACTTGCGGGTTCAGCTGTTCAACAACCTGCTGGTCTTGCCCAACCGCTATTTCGACAAGCACAACTCGGGCCATCTGATCTCCCGTATTACCTTCAACGTGACCATGGTCACCGGTGCTGCCACCGATGCGATCAAGGTGGTGATCCGTGAAGGCATGACAGTCGTGTTCCTGTTTGGCTCGTTGCTGTGGATGAACTGGCGCCTGACGCTGGTTATGGTCGCGATCTTGCCACTGATTGCGGTCATGGTGAGCACAGCCAGCAAAAAATTCCGCAAGCAAAGCAAGAAGATTCAGGTGGCGATGGGTGACGTAACCCACGTTGCCTCGGAAACCATCCAGGGCTACCGCGTTGTGCGCAGCTTTGGCGGTGAGGGGTATGAGCGCAAGCGCTTCCTGCAAGCCAGCCAGAGCAACACCGACAAGCAACTGCGCATGACCCGCACCGGGGCTATCTATACCCCGATGCTGCAACTGGTCATCTATGTAGCTATGGGCATCCTGATGTTCCTGGTGCTTTACCTTCGTGGTGACTCGTCGCCTGGCGACATGATCGCCTACATTACCCTGGCCGGCCTGTTACCCAAGCCGATTCGTCAGCTGTCTGAAGTCAGCTCGACGATCCAGAAGGGTGTAGCGGGTGCCGAAAGCATCTTTGAACAACTGGATGAGAAACCGGAAGTCGATACCGGCACTGTTGAGCGCGACCACGTCACCGGCCGTCTGGATGTGCGCAACCTGAGTTTCACCTACCCGGACACCGACCGGCAGGTACTCAAGGACGTGACCTTCTCGGCCGAACCGGGGCAAATGGTGGCATTGGTGGGGCGTTCCGGCAGTGGCAAGTCGACATTGGCGAACCTGATTCCGCGTTTCTATCACCACACGGCGGGCGAAATTCTGCTCGATGGCGTTGAAATTGAAGATTACCGTCTGCTTAACCTGCGCCGTCATATCGCCCAGGTGACTCAGCATGTGACCCTGTTCAGCGATACCGTGGCCAACAACATTGCCTACGGTGACCTGGCGGGTGCCCCGCGTGCCGACATCGAAAAAGCCGCCCGTGATGCCTACGCGATGGACTTTATCGAGCAATTGCCACAAGGCCTGGACACCCAGGTCGGTGAGAACGGCGTGCTGCTTTCCGGCGGTCAGCGTCAGCGTCTGGCAATTGCCCGGGCATTGCTCAAGAACGCACCGCTGCTGATTCTGGATGAGGCGACCTCGGCGCTGGATACCGAGTCCGAGCGCCATATCCAGGCTGCACTCGACCACGTCATGAAAGGTCGTACCACACTGGTGATCGCTCACCGCCTGACCACCATCGAGAAAGCCGACCTGATTCTGGTGATGGATCAGGGCCAGATTGTCGAGCGCGGCACCCATGCCGAGCTGATGGCGCAAAATGGTTACTATGCGCGCCTGCACTCGATGGGGCTTGATGCGCCCCAGGTCTCCGGCGATATTGCCTGAGGCTTATACTGATAAGCCTGTGGGGGCAAGCCTGCCTCCACGGGTGATCTTCATCTTGAGTGTTGTAGCTCATATCTGATTCTCATTCGCTGCGATTAATACCGTGAACTGACCTGCGTTCACCCTGTGTTAATATCGCGCCCCTGTTCATTTTGTATGTGGGTTGTCCATGAAGTTGTCCATGCCGCGATTCGATCAAGCCCCTGTCTTGGTGGTAGGCGATGTCATGCTCGACCGTTATTGGCATGGCGGGACCTCACGGATTTCCCCTGAGGCGCCGGTGCCGGTGGTCAAGGTCGAGCAAATCGAAGACCGCCCGGGCGGCGCTGCCAACGTTGCGCTCAACATCGCTGCACTGGGCGCGCCTGCCTCGCTGGTGGGGGTGACCGGCGACGACGAAGCCGCCGACAGCCTGGCCAACCGGCTCAAGGGCGCGGGTGTTCGAGCACTGTTCCAGCGTATTGCGCACCAGCCGACCATCGTCAAGCTGCGGGTCATGAGCCGTCACCAGCAATTGCTGCGTATCGATTTCGAAGAACCGTTTGCCACCGACGCCCTGGCGTTGGGTGCTGAAGTTGAAAACCTGCTTGAAGGCATCAAGGTGCTGGTGCTGTCCGACTACGGCAAGGGTGCCCTGAAAAACCATCAGGTGCTGATCCAGGCCGCACGTGCCAGGGGCATTCCGGTGCTGGCCGATCCCAAGGGCAAGGATTTCTCGATCTACCGTGGCGCCAGCCTGATTACGCCAAATCTCAGTGAGTTTGAAACCATCGTCGGTGGTTGCACCGACGAGGCCGACCTGGTGGCCAAGGGCGCCAAGCTGATGGCAGATCTGGACCTGGGTGCCTTGCTGGTGACCCGTGGCGAACATGGCATGACCCTGTTGCGTCCGGGCTTTGCCGCCATACACCTGCCGGCCCGTGCCCGAGAAGTGTTTGACGTAACAGGGGCTGGCGATACCGTCATTTCGACCCTGGCCGCAGCCATTGCTGCCGGTGAAGAACTGCCCCACGCCGTGGCCCTGGCCAATCTGGCGGCGGGTATTGTGGTCGGCAAGCTGGGTACGGCAGCCATCAGTGCGCCGGAACTGCGTCGGGCGATTCAGCGCTCAGAAGGGTCGGAGCGTGGTGTGCTGAGCCTCGATCAGCTGTTGCTGGCCATCGAAGATGCGCGGGCGCACAACGAAAAAATCGTTTTCACCAATGGTTGTTTCGATATTTTGCATGCCGGGCATGTGACCTATCTGGAGCAAGCGCGGGCCCAGGGCGATCGTTTGATCGTTGCGGTCAACGATGATGCTTCGGTGAGCCGCCTCAAAGGCCCGGGTCGCCCGATCAACAGTGTGGACCGCCGCATGGCGGTACTGGCCGGTCTGGGCGCCGTGGACTGGGTGATCAGCTTTCCTGAAGCCACGCCGGAAAATCTGCTGGCTCAGGTCAAGCCTGACGTGCTGGTCAAAGGCGGTGATTACGGCATCGATCAGGTGGTTGGCGCCGATATCGTGGCCGCCTATGGCGGTACGGTTAAAGTGTTGGGGCTGGTTGAAAACAGCTCGACCACAGCCATTGTCGAGAAAATTCGCGGTCAGTGATCGACCGCACACCCCCTGTGGGAGCGGGCTTGCTCGCGATCGGGTCGACTCGGTGTAACTGAAAAACCGAGTTGTCTGAATCGCGAGCAAGCCCGCTCCCACATTTGAATCTAAGACTTTTTCACCACCTTCCTGAAAATCTGCCGCGCCTTGCCGGTCAGGCGCTTGAGCCGTGACTCGGGTTTGGGCGGGGTTAAACCCTGTTGCCGAACCCAATCCTTCCAGCGAATCCGCTCGTCATGGACCACCCAGCCGTCCTGCGGTGCAAAGCTCTCGGCCAGCCGCACGCCACGGGTACTGGCAGGTTGCAGACGGTCTTTGCTCAGGGTGTATAACTCGGCGCAGGGCCGGCCTTCCGTGAGCGGGATCAGGTACAGATCCGGGCGCTTGCGGTCCAGCCGCGCTACCAGTTGATCCCCTTCAAGCCGCTCTTCGACATGGAAAAGGCTCAGGGACTTGGCCTCTTTGGGCACTTCCAGACGCAGGTCGTAAATCAGTTGCAGCGATGCTGTCGGCAAGTGCACGTAGGTCCGTGGCCGCTCCAGCAAGGGCTGGCTGCCACAGCTTACAGGCCGTGTCGCACCGGACAGGGGGGTCAGGCGAAAGGGCATGGCCTCGCGGTAATGCAGCGCGGCGGCGTAGGGCGCAGGCAGCCATGTTTCATTGAACCGCCCGCTCAGCCAGCCTTCGGGGGTTTCCAGCAGGCACTCTTCGGCAATCTCCTGGATGGCTGTGTGCAGGGGCAGGCTGACCTCGTGGGCTGGCACGTAACCAGAGATCAGCTTGAGCACCACATCGCCCCGATCCTGACGACGCTGACGTACCAGCACCCAGTAGTCGCGACCTTGCCAACTCATGGTCAGTCGCACGGATACGCCAAGGTTGGCCAGCTCCAGCGAAAAACGCTCATTATCGGCAACCTTGACCGGGCGGCGCTTTAGCAGGGTCTGCGCGAAGTTCAACGGCATGCCGATGCTTTGATAGCTCAAGCCCTCTGGCGTGGCTTCGACAAATAACGGCAGGGTTTTGAAGTCGCTGGGGTTCTTGCGGATCAGCATGCGCGGCATGTCGGCTCCTCCTTGCGTCGGGGTCGGCCGCGTCGGCGGCTTCAGGTTTTACGCAGAACCTGCGCAACGGTCGCCACGTTATGGGCCAAGTGCAGCGGATTGATGGTGCCGACAATAGCACTGGCAACCCCGTGATGGCCAAACACCAGTTCGAAGCTGGCGCGCACCGGATCGACCCCAGGGCTCAAGCACACATGCCCGCTGGCCAGCGCCTTTTTAACCAGAATGGCCTTGCCGTGGGCCGCGGCGTAATCGATCACCGGCCGCTCGGCCTGTTCATTGAGGTTGTAGGTGACCATCGCGCAATCACCGGTTTCCAAGGCCTTGAGCCCTCCTTCAACGGTTTTGCCCGACAAGCCGAAACCGCGAATCTTGCCCTCGCGTTTGAGTTTGGCCAGGGTCTCGTAGACCTCGCACTCATTGAGAACCGCAAGGTCATTGCCGTCAGAGTGCACCAGTACCAGATCGATAAAGTCCGTTTCAAGACGTTGCAGGCTGCGCTCAACGGAGTGGCGGGTATGCGCAGCGCTGAAGTCGTGACTCGACTGGCCGTCGACAAACTCTTCGCCGACCTTGCTGACGATCACCCAGTCCTGGCGCTGACCACGCAATAGCGGGCCAAGGCGTTCTTCACTGCGGCCATAGGCGGGGGCGGTGTCGATCAGGTTGATGCCCAGGTCGCGGCTGAGCTTGAGCAGCATCTGCGCTTCGTTATCATCCGGAATCTTGAAGCCGCTGGGGTACTTGACCCCCTGGTCGCGGCCCAGCTTGACGGTGCCCAGCCCCAGTGGCGAAACCAGCAGGCCGGTACTGCCCAGCGGGCGATGGAAGTCGTGCAGGGTTGGCTGGCTCATGGCAAAAGTTGCTCCCACGCGGTTTTTCCCAGGGGTGGACGTGGCAGCGGGGGGAGGGCCGGTGCATTGCCCGGTTTGATTCCGTCGTGCTCCAGCGCTTGCAGCACCCGGTCAGAGAAGTCCGGTGCCAGTGCCAGCTTGGTCGGCCAGCCGACCAGCAGACGGCCCTGGTCCGAGAGAAAAGCGTTGTCCGGGCGTACCAGCCCCGACTGCGCAGGCTCGGCACGGTTGACCCGCAACGTGGCCCACTGCGCCTGGCTCAGGTCAACCCAGGGCAGCAGGTTGCCCAGCTCTTTTTTCGCCACGGCGATTTGCTCGGCAGGTTCGCGGGCCACGCCATCGGCTTCGGCGATATCACCGCCCAGATACCACACCCACTCGCCATTGGCCGCGGGGTGAGTGGTTACCGTAATGCGTGGCTTGGGCCCACCGCCCAGGCAGTGGGCGTACAGCGGCTTGAGGCTGGGCCCCTTGACCAGCACCATATGCAGCGGGCGCAGTTGCTGGGCCGGAACGCTGATGCCGACACTGGCCAGCAGCTCGGCATTGCCGCCACCTGCACTGAACACAATACGCTGGGCGTGAATTTCGAGACCGTCGACCCGCAGGCCAATCAGTTCGTCGTTGTCAAACAGCGGTTCAATCACCTGCCCGGCCAGCAGGCCATCCCCCGCCAACTCCGCCAGACGCTCGATCAGGCTCGGGACGTCGACTACCAGCTCCGCCAGGCGATACACCTTGCCTTTGAAACGTGGATCTTGCAGGGCCGGGGGCAACTGGTCGCCCTTGACCTGATCGACCCGGCCACGCACGGCCTTGCTGGCAAAAAAGCTGGTGAGGTTGCCCGCGAGGGTGCCCGGCGACCACAGGTAATGGGCTTCGGAAAGAAGGCGCACACCACTCAGGTCGAGTTCGCCGTCGCCGGCCAGGGCTTCGCGCCAGCGGCGCGGCATATCGGCGATGGCTTCGGACGCCCCGGTCAGGGCACCGTGCAGCGCATATTTGGCGCCGCCATGAATGATGCCTTGAGATTTCACACTCTGCCCGCCCCCCAGGCTTTCACGCTCGACCACAATCGTGGAGAAGCCCTGGCGACGCAGGCGGGCATTGAGCCAAAGGCCGGCAACCCCAGCGCCGACAATCAGCACGTCGGTGGAAATAACAGATGGCATGGGCGACCTCGGCGTTTAAAGACAAAGACCGCAAGTATACAGCCTGATCCACAACCTGGCCTGAGCCTGTAAACCTGCGTAGCAGCTGCCGAAGGAACGAGGTGTGGTGTTTTCGTTGCTGGATTCAATGCCCCGCTGTTTTCGAGAACAGTTGAATCACCACCACCCCCAGCACAATCAGGCCCATGCCGAGCATGGCCGGGATGTCGAGTTTTTGCCCGTAGATAAACAGCGCTGCGACACTCACCATCACAATGCCCATACCCGCCCACACCGCGTAAGCCACGCCCACGGGAATGGTGCGCACCACCAGGGTCAGCATCCAGAATGCCGTGGCGTAACCGGCAATCACCAGGATCAGCGGCAGCGGTGTACTGAAACCCTTGATCGCTTTCATGGAGACGGTGGCGATGACTTCGGCGCAAATGGCAATGGCCAGGTAATAGTAGGCGTTCATGGTGGAGTCCTGAGTGTGGAGCGGGGCAATTTAGCAGCAAGGCATTCTAGTAGTTGTGAAAGTGTGTAGTGCGTTCTGGTTGCGACAGGGTAGGGAGTATTCGGTGCCATCATCGTGAATACTTTTTCAAGTAAACTCCGCACCCATGAATAGAACTCTCTACACCTTGCTGTTTCATCTGGGGCTGCCACTGGTGGCGATTCGATTGTGGCTGCGGGCGCGCAAGGCGCCCGCTTATGCCCGGCGTATTGGTGAGCGTTTCGCCTTGAATCTGCCGACCCTGCAGCCGGGGGGGATCTGGGTGCATGCGGTCTCGGTGGGCGAGAGCATCGCTGCCGCGCCGATGATTCGTGAGCTGCTAAAACGTTACCCACAGCTGCCAATCACAGTGACGTGTATGACACCCACCGGGTCCGAGCGGATCCAGGCGCTGTTCGCGAATGAGCCGCGTATTCAGCATTGCTACCTGCCTTACGACTTGCCGTGGGCGGCCGCGCGCTTTTTGAATCGCGTGCAACCCAAACTCGCGGTCATCATGGAAACCGAGTTGTGGCCCAATCATATCCATCAGTGTGCCAAGCGCGGCATACCGGTGGCGCTCGCCAATGCCCGCTTGTCGGCACGCTCGGCCAAGGGCTATGGCCGCTTCGCCCGCCTGACCCGGCCCATGTTGGAAGAAATGAGCCTGATTGCCGTGCAGACCGAAACCGAAGCCGAGCGCTTTCGTCAATTGGGTGCACGACCTGAGTGCGTTGAGGTCACCGGCTCGATCAAGTTTGACCTGACCATCGACCCCCAGCTGCTGGTCGATGCCCGGGAGCTGCGTGAGCAGTGGCAGGCTCTGGCTCGCCCGGTATGGATTGCAGCCAGCACCCACGAGGGGGAGGACGAGATTGTGCTCGCGGCCCATCGGCAATTGCTTGGCCATTACCCCAATGCGTTGCTGATGCTGGTGCCTCGGCACCCGGAGCGCTTCAATCAGGTATTCGAGCTGTGCCAGCGCGAAGGGTTTGCCACGGTGCGCCGTTCCAGTGGCGAGCCGGTCACCGCAAGTACCCAGGTCATGCTGGGTGATACCATGGGTGAATTGCTGTTTTTGTACGCGCTGGCAGACACCGCTTTTGTGGGGGGCAGTCTGGTTCCCAATGGCGGGCACAACCTGCTGGAACCGGCGGCGCTGGCCAAACCGGTGTTGAGCGGGCCACATCTGTTCAACTTTCTGGAAATCAGCGCGATGCTGCGCGACGCCGGAGCACTGGAAGAAGTGGACGACGCCCAAGGGCTGGCGCTGGCGGTACAGCGCTTGTTCGAGTTGCCGCAAGACGCCCGGCGCATGGGCCAGGCGGGCCTTAAAGTCATGCAGCGCAATCAGGGCGCCTTGCAGCGGTTGCTCGATGGCCTGGGACGGTTGATGTCGCGCTAGTCGGCCAGTGGCAGAAACCAGCGTTCGGCCAGGTCTTTACCAATCTGGCCGCGATGCACGTTTACGATGGCAGGGGCAGTTTTAGCCTTGTCCAGCTGGACAATGTAGCTGAATTTTCGCTGCTCTTTTGTCTTCAAGTGAGCGGCCGTGTAGTTCGCTTTCGGGGTATGGGCCTCGTCATAGTGAAAATGGGCATACCACAGCGGGCTGCCCTGGCGGTCGTTGACGGCGTACTCCTGCATGTAGTCCTGCCGCTCACCGGTTAACGGGATGCGCTTGCCTAGCCCCGCTATCTGGACCTGTTTCTCATCAATCAGGTACTGCAGGTTGCCATGGGTCGGCGGCAGTTCGAAGCTCAACTTGATGCGCATCTCCCTGCCTTCCCTGATCATTTTTTGGGCAGCACTGCGCATGCTGTCGATCAGGGTCTGATCGTCCTGGGACCTTGAATCCTCGGCTTGGGTCTGCAGGGCCAAGTGCAGTTCAGTGGCCAGCTTGTCGAGCTTATTGGCTTCGCGAATGAGTTCTTCCTCGACTTCCTGCGGGTAGCGGGTACTCATGCTGTGCACTGTGGCCTTGTGCAGATGCCATTCGGACAAGGCGTAAAGTTTGCGCGCATCACCCTTGATGATATTCAGTGCCCGTGTGCGCGGTGATTCAGTGCGCACGGTTTTAATCTCGATCCATTCGTCCTCGTGCTGCAAATAAGTCGACAGTAATTGCTCGTCATAGTCTGAGCGGATTTCAATGACATCACTCAGCCATTCGTTGTCTGCGGGCCGGAGTTCGCCGATCAATTTGCCTTTGCCACGGACATGAATCACTTTTTTGGAGCGACTACCAGCGGCAGGTGGTGTGCGCTTTCCAGGTCTTTGTGCGGGGGGCTGCGGGGGCGGCTTGATCTCGGCCGCCAGTTGGCGGGTGACATCCTGATAGAGCTCTGTCAGCAACAGACGAAGCTTTTTGAAGTACTCGGGATCCAGTTCATCGGCATACATCAAGCCAATGCCTTCCAGGGCATCCAGCGCCTGGCCGTAGTTCTCCGCGAGGCTGTCCAGTACCTCCAGGCGTTTGTCAGCGTCGATTTCCAGAGTATTGAGCTGGTTATGGGTGTGGGTGTGCTCATTGAGCGGGTCAATGGCGCTATCAAGGCTTTCTTCTGTGAGACTGCTTGCGGAGGGGGTGGAGCTGGCCTGTTTCAGGCAGTCGAGCTGAAAACCCTTGAGAGTCAGGCTGGTATGTCCGGCCGCAGGTATTGAGCGGGCCAGTTCGGTAGCGGCAACGATGCCCGCTTCGCCGAAGTTGTACAACTGCTCCAGATAGCCGTCTCTTTGCTCGATACGTTCTATCGTGATCTCGTTGATTGCCACCTGCTCGCGGTTTGACTGTGCATACCCCTGGGGGTCTGCCTGTACCGCGGCCTCGATATCAGCGTCCTCTGCATTGAACTGCGGCCACTTGTTGATCAGGGCTCTTTGTTCGTTTGCCGAGACAACCAGGGAGATGATCCGGTTGTCGAAGGACTTCTCCAGCATGGAAATCACGATCGTTTCGTGAAAGGGGATATCAAGCTTGCTGCGTTCCTCGGCAGTGGCCAGCAATGCCTGGTAACCGCTCAACTCCGCGTGCAGTGCGGTTTTGAGCCTCTCGCGTAAAGCGGCGAGCTGCTCGGCAGTGAAGCGTGGGTCTGCCATTGCACTTCTCAGGGCGCTGTGGGTGATATCAACGGCCTTCTGCCGCGGAGCTTCAAGGGGGTAAAAGTCAGTCAGCTGTGTTTGCAGTTCACTTTTACGCCGGGCTTTTTGCGCTTGCAGGGACGCTATGCGTCTGGAGAGGCCCCCAGCCTGTAAACGCAGGCGGGTGTCTACAAACCAATTACCTTTACCATCCGTTCTCAGGTTCGGGCCAATGCGATTGATATCGGTGCTTGAAGAGATGGCGACATTATCTTCGCTGTCGATGTGCACGGGGTACAGCCCTTCACCGAGCAAGGCGTGCCACTTCTGATCAATTAAATAAAGCCCCTTGAACAGGCCGTCGGGTATCGGAGGCGGTAAAGTTTCGGGTCGCGCCACCTTGAAACTGGCCAACAGCTCGCGTCTGCTGGCAGTCAGGCGATCGCTGGCGCTGGCGATGCCCAAGTCCAGCTCGGTGCTGCGGGCACCAGGCAACTCGCCGGGCAGGGCCACGATGCCCGTGACAATTTTGGGCGGCTCCGGCTCCGGCCAGATTTCGGCGATACGGGCCGGCGCCTGCGCTCGCAAGGCCTTGCCCATTAACCCTTCTGGAAGTGGTGTGAGTTTCTGCAGAGCCGTCTGGGACTGGTGGAACAGCAACATGCCCAGGTTAAGCAATACATCGGCGGCTGCCAGCTCGCGAGTCGCGGCGTCACTGCTGGCAAGAGCGGGGATGTCCTGGCTGGCCAGTTTCGCGACACTCAGCAAACCGCCGGTCAGCATGATGGGGGGTGGCAAGCCCGGCAGCAGCAACAGGCTGTTGAAAATCAGGCTGCCACCTTCCAGTAGCACCCCCCAGCGGCTTTCCGTATTGGACACCGAATCTGTGTTCGCCTGCTCCACCAGCGCCCTGGCATTACAGCCAAAGAGGTACTGCATCAACTGGCCGTTCTGTAGAAATTGCAGTAACTCGTCGCTGCCGTTGGTGGCCAGCCTGGCAGGACCCGGCCGTTCAATCGGAGCGAACTCACTGCCCAAACCGAAGCGCAGGTAATGTGGCTCCTTGAAGCCGCCGTTGTCGTAGATCGGACGGGCAATGTCACTCAACCAGGTCAGTACGCTGGTTTGCAGAGGCGAGGGCTCGACAATGGCGTCCAGCAGTGCGTCGCGGGTGCTGAACTCCAGCAGTGATGGCGAGTAAAAAGGCCGGTACAGCACATGTGGCCCATACTCGACGTTGGCCGGCTCGATGATAAACATGTTGCCCACAATGTCGGGCAGGGCTTCGGGGTGGCGTAGCAGGGCCAAATGACGAATGACCACTGCCAGTCCTTCGACCTGTTGCTCAGCGGCGCAGGTGTGTACCACTGCGGCCACATGGCGGGCGCCCAGCGGGGTCAGGCCATTTTGTTTTTTCAGGCTCAGTTCCAGCGCTTCCATCGGCAGTTGCACGCTGGTTTGAGTGGCGAAAAACCTTTCGCGCACCAGGGCGTCGGGTGTGTTGCTCAACAGTGCGTTTTCAAGATACTTGGGGTACACCCTGCCGATATCGACCTTTTCGATCAGCCCGCCGCGTCGGGTGATGTAGTCGGGCGTCAACCATCCTGGCAGTGGCTCCCCCAGGCGATGGCGCAGGCTGAGTGCACCTTCGGGCCGACCGATCAGATTTTTCAGGGACAGCTCGGTCAGGCTCATGGTGGTGCTCTCCACGATGCCGATGGTCCCGGGCAGGCCGGTGGCGGACAGAAAAGTCAGCTCGATATCATTGGGTGCAAACTGATCCATGCGCTCTTGCATGGGGATATCTTGCTCGAATTGTCGCTGGTCGGCGCGCATTTGCCAGTGCAACGCGTCGGCGGCATAGGTGTGGATGTCGCTGATGCCATACAGGTAGGTCTTGCCTTCGCTGGCCTGTTTGGCGGCATACAGGGCAAGGCTGTAATGGCGATAGCGTGCGATGCTGGCCGCTGACGCGTTATTCAGCCATTCGGGCAAGTGGTTTTTGACCGTTGTAAGGCTCTGCAAGGTGGCTTTGGGCGCGTCGGCAAAGTATGCCGAGGTATCCGTGATGGACCTGTAAACCCTTTGCAGTGCCTGCCAGCCGATACTGGACGGCACTTTTAGCGTGGCTGTGCGTTCAAGTTGCCGGTTCAGAATGGCGGCGGCGCTGGCATCGAAAAAATTACCCTCCAGCTCAAATTGCTTCATGCGAATTTCTTTTACGGTGTACGAGCTGATGATTTTCCTGGCCCAGGCCTGACCCAGTGTGGCCATGCTTTTAAAGGTGAGGGTGTCGCCGTCAGCTTTGCACATCAGCACCTGGTTTCGGGTGACCAGAGCAATCCTTGTATTGAGCCCGGAGTAAACCACCTCAGGATTCAGCAGGGTGGCTTCGAGCCAATAGGCGCGCACAGCGTTCTCGCCATACAGGCGGATACGCTCTTCGAGGTCAGGCGTGGTGATGACCTGGTTGATGGCAGCAAGGGCGGCCGGGTTCAGACCGGTTTGCCGAATTGCACCAATTGTCAGGGTGTCCCGCATCACATCGCTGAGCCACCGCCAGCGGCTGGTGCCGGTATCGGTTTTTTTTGTCCACCACTGGTGCAGTGCATTCTGCAGTCCGACGGGCAGGCGCCAGGGGAGCTCCTTGACCAGGCTTTCGATAACCTGCATATCCAGCTCACCGTCATCGGGCTTGAGCCAGTCGGGGGCGTTATCGGTCAGGTAGTAGGGTTGTGTGTTGACGGGGCTTAAATCCAGCGTGACACCGCTACCCAGGTAATCCAGCACCCGGGGCATGAACGGCTCCAGCGACCAGCCTCCACCGGGCCTGGGCACGGCCAGGCGGGTGCGTTCGAGGCTGATTCGCAGTGAGGGATAGCGCTGTGCAATGGCCGCTGCGAGCATTTGCCGGGCGACCGTTGTGAGTGGGGGCGGGTTGGCGAACTGTGCCCGTACGGCATTTTCGGGCAGGGCGAGGGAGGGCGAGGGGACTGTAGGCATGAGCGTTCCTGTGTTGCGTTCCAGAAGGTCATACGACCGATGCCGTATTAACTTCTGGAGCGTTCAAGGAACGGTGTTAGCTGGATATGTCAGCCAATCAAATTGCGCGAAAGTCAGTTGCCCGGCGAGCGCAGATTGGCTTCGGCGGCCTTGGCCAGGTCCGGTGGCAGAAAGTCCTTGTCCGGGTTGTAGTCGGCTTTCAAATAATGTGACAGCGCTTCCAGATCCCCCGGGTTCAACGTTCCTGCAGCCTGCTTGAGGCGCAGGTTGTCGAGGATGTAGTCGTAGCGACTGTTGTTGTAATCACGTACCGAGTTGTACAGCTGGCGCTGGGCGTCGAGCACGTCGACGATATTGCGTGTGCCCACCTGGTAGCCGATTTCCGTGGCTTCCAGTGCGCTCTGGTTGGAGATGATCGACTGTTTGCGTGCCTGCACCTGTTCAACGTCGGTATTGACCGCACGGTGCAGGTTGCGGGTGTTTTCCACCACCTGGCGGCGCAAGGCTTCACGCTGTTGTTCGGTCTGGTCCAGGCGCGAGTACGACTCGCGCACCTGGGAGCTGGTCAGCCCGCCGCTATAGATCGGGATATTCAACTGCACGCCGATGCTGCGCTGGGACACGTCGCCGCCGTAACGCTGGTTCAGGGCGTTGGGGTTGCTCAAACCGAAAGCGTCGTTGTCGCCGGTTTTGTACTGTGCCACGGCATCGAGGGTTGGCGCATGGCCAGCCTTGCGCTGCTTGAGGGTTTCTTCGGCGGCGTTTACTGCGTAATTGCTGGCCAGCAGGTTGAGGTTCTGCTGCGCGGCGGTGTCTACCCATGACTTGGCGTCATTGGGCATCGGCGGCAGGATCGGCAAGGTGTGACGCATGCCTTCAATCGCATTGTACTGGCGGTTGGTCAGGGTGATCAGCGATTCAAAAGCGTCTTCGACCTGACGCTGGGCCAGCATCCGGTTGGCCCGCGCCGTATCGTAGCTGGCCTGGGATTGCAGCACGTCAGTCTTGTCCGACAGACCCACGTCAAAACGCTCGCGGGACTGGTCCAGCTGGCGCTTGAACGCGGCCTCTTCGGCCTTGGTCGCCGCCAGTGTGTCCTGGGCGCGCAGTACCGAGAAGTAGGCATTGGCGCTTTGCAGAATCAGGTTTTGCTCGGTGGCCGAGAGTTGCAGTGCAGCCTGTTCGTTGATCGATTCGGCGGCTTTCAACTGGAACCAGCGGTCAATCCGGAAAATCGGCTGTGCCAGCGTGGCCTGATAGACCACGGCGCTGCGGGTGGTGGTCAGCGATGGCTGGTCGATGGCCGTGCGCACGTTGCTCGACTCGGCCCCCCCTGACAGGTTGGGCAGCAAGCCAGCACGGGCCTGGGGCACCACTTCCTTTTGCGCCTCGTAACCGGCGCGGGCCGCCGCCAGGTCGGCGTTGTTGTCGACCGCTTCGTGGTAAACGCTGACCAGGCCGTTTTGGCTGGACAATGGGGCGGTGGTTTCCAGCGCCATTGCGCTGGACGCCCAAGACACGGCGATAGCCAGTGATAGTTTGCGCAGCATGAGCGATCCCTAGTTCAAGAATGCGAAAAATGAAAGCCCGAGTCCGACTCGCGGTTTCAAGAAGTAGCGAGTGTAGTAGTGGTGGCACCTTGCAACAATGCCGTTCTTGCGCCTTTTATCACGCCATTGATTGAGGGGTTGGCGTTCTGCCTCACTCTTCTCTAGACTGGGCGCGTTCTTGTCGGGGTGCCTTGCTATGAGGCTGAGATCGAATAATTTCGGATCCCGTTGAACCTGATCAGGTTAACGCCTGCGTAGGGAACAAGATTTCTCGTCTCCCGGCGAGTCCTCTTGAGTGCTGTCCGGGATTGATTGGTCAAAAAATGATCAATCATTCGAGGCCGTCACTCAGCACCCAGTCCTTGGGTGCATCCGTACATTTTTCAGGTTCTCCCTCCGACAATCCGCCTGGATGCAGTCTGGAGAGCCGTGATGAGTACAAAACCAAAAAACGCGATCAATCTCAGTGATTCGGCCAAGGTCGATGAGCAGTCGGTCAAGCCGTTTACCCGCTCGCAAAAAGTCTACGTACAGGGTTCGCGCCCGGACATTCTGGTGCCGATGCGTGAAGTCAGCCTGGATGTCACACCTACCGATTTTGGCGGTGAAGTGAACGCCCCGGTATTGATCTACGACACTTCGGGCCCGTATACCGACCCGTCGGTGCAAATTGATGTGCGCAAAGGTCTGGGCGATGTGCGCTCGGCGTGGATTGACGACCGTGACGACACCGAGCGCCTGCCGGGCCTGAGCTCCAACTTTGGGCAGATGCGCCTTGAAGATGCAGAGTTGACCAAACTGCGCTTCGCCCACGTGAAGAACCCGCGTCGGGCCAAGGCCGGTGCCAACGTCAGCCAGATGCACTATGCGCGTCAGGGCATCATCACCGCCGAGATGGAATACGTCGCCATCCGCGAAAACATGAAGCTGCAGGAAGCCCGCGCCGCCGGTTTGCTTGACCAGCAGCATCCGGGCCACAGCTTTGGCGCCAGCATCCCGAAAGAAATCACCGCCGAATTCGTGCGTGATGAAATCGCCCGCGGCCGCGCCATCATCCCGGCCAACATCAACCACGTTGAGCTGGAACCGATGATCATCGGTCGCAACTTCCTGGTGAAGATCAACGGCAATATCGGCAACAGTGCGCTGGGCTCTTCTATTGAAGAAGAAGTGGCCAAGCTGACCTGGGGCATTCGCTGGGGATCGGACACGGTCATGGACCTGTCCACCGGCAAGCACATTCACGAAACCCGCGAGTGGATCATCCGCAACTCGCCGGTGCCGATTGGTACGGTGCCGATTTACCAGGCGCTGGAAAAGGTCAACGGCGTGGCCGAAGACCTGACCTGGGAGCTGTTCCGCGACACCCTGATCGAGCAGGCCGAGCAGGGCGTGGACTACTTCACCATCCACGCAGGTGTGCTGCTGCGTTATGTGCCGCTGACCGCCAAGCGCGTGACCGGGATTGTGTCCCGTGGTGGTTCGATCATGGCCAAGTGGTGCCTGGCGCACCACAAAGAAAACTTCCTTTACACCCACTTCGACGAAATCTGCGAAATCATGAAAGCCTACGACGTCAGCTTCTCGCTGGGCGATGGCTTGCGTCCGGGATCGATTGCCGACGCCAATGACGCGGCGCAGTTCGGCGAGCTGGAAACCCTTGGCGAGCTGACCAAGATCGCCTGGAAGCACGACGTGCAGTGCATGATCGAAGGCCCTGGCCACGTGCCGATGCAGTTGATCAAGGAGAACATGGACAAGCAGCTGGAGTGCTGTGACGAGGCGCCGTTCTACACCCTCGGCCCGCTGACCACCGACATTGCGCCGGGTTACGACCACATCACCTCGGGCATTGGTGCGGCGATGATCGGCTGGTTCGGTTGCGCCATGCTTTGCTACGTGACGCCCAAGGAACACTTGGGCCTGCCGAACAAGGATGACGTGAAGACCGGGATCATCACCTACAAGATCGCGGCCCATGCTGCCGACCTTGCCAAGGGTCATCCAGGCGCTCAGATCCGCGACAACGCCCTGAGCAAGGCGCGTTTTGAGTTCCGTTGGGAAGATCAGTTCAACCTGGGCCTGGATCCGGACACGGCGCGCTCCTATCACGACGAAACGCTGCCCAAGGATTCGGCCAAGGTCGCGCATTTCTGCTCCATGTGCGGGCCGAAGTTCTGCTCGATGAAAATCACCCAGGAAGTTCGTATCTACGCCGCCAACCAGCGCATAGATGCCATCGACGTGGATGTGGCCAAAGGCCTGGCCGAACAGGCCGAGCGCTTCAAGCAGGAAGGCAGTCAGCTGTACAAAAAAGTGTGATGTGAGCAGTCCCCTTGTGGGAGCGGGCTTACTCGCGATTGCAGCACCTCGGTGATTCAGCTGCACCGAGTTGATTGCATCGCGAGCAAGCCCGCTCCCACAGGGTTTTTTAGGCGGTTTTCTCTTTGTGGGATTCATTCCTTGAACACACCCGGTACTTACTCTCCCGACCTTGCTGTTCCTCTGGACCGGCGTGCATTCGGTGGTCGCGATTTGTTCTCCCTGTGGTTCTCCCTCGGCATTGGCCTGATGGTGTTGCAGACCGGCGCGTTGCTTGCGCCGGGGCTGGGACTGTCAGGGGCATTGCTGGCGATTTTTCTCGGCACGCTGGTAGGCGTGTCGCTATTGGCTTCGGTCGGTGTGATTGGCAGCGATACCGGCCTGTCGTCGATGGCTGCGCTCAAGCTCAGCCTGGGCAGCCGCGGTGCCATGCTCCCGGCCATGCTCAACGTGCTGCAACTGATCGGCTGGGGCTCGTTTGAAATCATCGTGATGCGCGACGCAGCCAGCCTGCTTGGCGCCCGGGCTTTTGGCGAAGGCAGCCTGTTGAGCAACCCCCTGTTGCTGACGCTGTTGTTCGGCGCCTTGGCCACCTTGCTTGCGGTGAGCGGGCCATTGACCTTTGTGCGCAAGATTCTGCGCAAATGGGGTATCTGGTTACTGCTGGCAGCCTGTCTATGGCTGACCTGGAACCTGTTCGCCAAAGCCGATCTGCCAGCGCTGTGGGCGCAAAAAGGCGATGGTTCGCTGCCGTTCGCAGTGGGTTTTGACATTGCCATTGCCATGCCGCTGTCGTGGTTGCCGCTGATTGCGGATTACTCACGCTTCGGCAAGCGTGCACAAAACGTGTTCGGCGGCACGGCCTTGGGCTTCTTTATCGGTAACTTCTGGCTGATGAGCCTGGGCGTGGCTTACACCCTGGCATTCGCCCCGAGTGGTGAAGTGAATGCGCTGCTGCTGGCGCTGGCAGGGGCCGGGCTGGGGATTCCGCTGCTGCTGATTTTGCTCGATGAGTCGGAAAACGCATTTGCCGATATTCACTCGGCGGCGGTGTCAGGCGGGATTCTGTTGCGTTTGAAAGTCGAACATCTGGCCCTGGCCATCGGCGTGGTCTGCACCTTGATCGCCTGCTTTGCGCCGCTGGCGCAGTACCAGAACTTTCTGTTGCTGATTGGTTCGGTGTTCGCGCCATTGTTCGGCGTGGTGCTGGTGGATCACTTTATCCTGCGCCAGCGCAGTGCCCGGGTTGCGCCTGAGTTGTGGCGCTGGCCGACGCTGCTGGCCTGGCTGGGCGGGGTGCTGACCTATCACCTGCTGGCGAACGTGCTGCCGGATGTAGGCGCAACATTGCCCGCGTTGTTGCTGGCCGGCGGGTTGCAGTGGCTGTTGGGGCGCGGGTCAAAAACGGCCTAGCACACTGTGGGAGCGGGCTTGCTCGCGATGCTGGCGACGCGGTTTTCAAGTGAGACCGTATCGATCCCATCGCGAGCTAGCCCGCTGCCACAGGGGCGGTTGGCGTTACCCGCGACCCGGAAACCACTCTGGCTTTAAAATCCCGTTCAAACGCGAGTACGGAATCTTCAACTCAACATGGCCCTCAGAGTACGGCGCAATGCTGTACACGTCGTACTTGAGCACTACGTTGTCTTTGAGCAGCGCCACATGCGGGGTTTTCTCGAACGGCCAGTTTTTCACGAACTCCGGATCGCTGCCGTAATGGCTGCTGATCAGCCAGTTGTTGTGAGCCACTTTGGCTGCACCCCAGAAAGCCTGTTCCTGACCCGGCAGCAGCATGTCCTGCAGGGTCACGTCCTTTTGCTGTGAGCGCGAGTAGTTGATAAAGCCGCGGCCCGGCATGCCATGGGCGCCCCCGGTATCCAGGTAGCTGGAAAGCTCGACAATCACCAGACCGTCATGCTGCTCGCGTACCTTGGCCTGCAAATAAGTGCTGTTACGGCTGTCGGCCGTACGCAGGAAGTGTTCGCGATAGGCGTTGAGCGAGGGCGCCAGTTTGTCCTCAGGCGAATTGACGGTCATTCGCAACAGGCGATTTTCGATCAGCGCATCGAGCTTGGGGGCGTCGGGAAAATGCAGTGTATCGATGTTCACCAGCGGGCATTCCTGGCCGGTGCAGCCTGCCTTGACTTGCTCGGAAGCGTCATTGGCAAACGCCAACGGCTTTTGCACCGCAGGCTGGAACACGCTTTGGCAAGCGCCCAGGGTCAGGGCGATGCAAGTCATGGAAGCAAACTTTAAAAGCGACATGGTCGTCCTTCATCGTCGGAAGAGTGGGGGAGTGATGGTGGTTCGACTGCCAGCATGGGCATCGGTTCGCCACTAAGCTTATGTAGAGCCAATTAGAGTTGTTTTGCAGGCGATCCGTCTATCCCCGTGTTAGAAAAGAGGCTGCATCCGCAGTCTCTGGCGCGTTAGGATGCGCGATGCCGAGGGTCCGCCCACGGTGAAATTCGCCAGCAAGGGGTTTGTAATGACTGACATCACCAAGGCCAGGCCAAGCACCGTCGAGATCGTAAAGCGCGAGAACGGTTATCAGGGTTTTTACAAGCTTGATCGGGTGCATCTGCGACACGAACTCTTTGCCGGAGGCATGAGTCGCGAGATCAGTCGTGAGGTGTTTGTACGACATGATGCAGTCTGTGTGCTGCCCTACGACCCGCAGCGTGATGAAGTGGTACTGATCGAACAGTTCCGCGTCGGCGCCCTGGGCAAGACTGACACGCCCTGGCTGATCGAGCTGGTTGCCGGGCTGATCGACAAGGCTGAAGTGCCCGAGGAAGTGGCTCACCGTGAAGGTGAGGAAGAGGCCGGGCTGACGTTCTCGTCGTTGTGGCCGATCACTCGCTACTTCCCGTCGCCGGGGGGCAGCACCGAGTTTGTTCATCTCTATCTCGGGCGTTGCAGCACTGAGGGCGTCGGGGGCTTGCATGGTCTGGAGGAAGAGGCAGAAGATATTCGTGTAACGGTATGGGCGTACGAAGATGCGCTGCAAGCAGTACGTGATGGGCGTATTTCCAATGCAGCGAGCATTATTGCCCTGCAATGGCTGGCGCTTAATCGCGCTGAAGTGAGGGGGTTATGGTCGTAAATGGGGTTCGCGATCGTTATCGGGTCGATCTGATCGGGCTGCAGGCCGCTTGCGAGGCCAACTATGCGCGCCTGATGCGTTTGTTGCCCGAAATGCGCGAGCAACCCGGCCCGCGCCAGATTGCCGTGACCCAGGGCGATCAGATGCTGGGCGTGCTGACGCTGGAGGTGATCCTCGATTGCCCGTACACCAGCACCCTGCGTGTCAGCCAGGAGCACAGCTTGCCGTGGTTGCCGGTGCCTCAATTGCAGGTGCAGGTGTATCACGATGCGCGCATGGCCGAAGTGGTCGCGGCCGAGCATGCGCGGCGCTTTCGCAGCATTTATCCCTACCCCAATATCGCCATGCACCAGCCCGACGAAAAGGCCCAGCTCAATGTGTTTTTGGGTGAGTGGCTAAGTCATTGCCTGGCCTGTGGCCATGAGTACGCAGATGTGCGCTGAAATCCTGGCAAGCGCACCAAAAAACTGGCCTCTGGATCAAGGCGCTTACTCCCATAATGGCCATACTCAATGGCATAATCGCGCCATTCACTGACCCTCCCCGGGAGAGCCACCTTGCCGAATGTATCCACGCTGACCACCGAAGACCCGGTGCTGCTGGTGCAGCTCTCTGACAGCCACCTGTTTGCTGAAGCGGATGGCTCGCTGCTGGGGCTCAAGACCGCGCAAAGCCTGCAGCAAGTGATTGATCTGGTGCAGGCCGAGCAGCCGCATATTGACGGCCTGCTGGCCACTGGTGATCTGACCCAGGACGGCAGTGTCGAGGCTTATCAACGCTTTCGCACACTGACCGCGCCGTTGGCACCCTTTGGCCGCTGGATCCCCGGCAACCACGATCAAGTTGCGCAGATGCGTGAAGCGGCCGTGCAAAGCCGTCTTCTGGAGCCGGTGGTCGATATTGGCAATTGGCGCATTACGCTGCTCAACTCGGCTGTTCCCCACTCCACCCCCGGTTACCTGGAGGACGATCAGTTGCAATTGCTGGCCCAGTCCTTGAGCGAAGCCCCCGATCGCCATCACCTGGTGTGCCTGCATCACCACCCGGTGTCGGTGGGCTGCCCGTGGCTGGAGCCGATCGGTCTGCGCAATGCCAAAGAATTCTGGTCGGTCATGGACCGTTATCCCCAGGCCCGGGCGGTACTGTGGGGGCATGTTCATCAGGCGTTCGACCAGCAGCGCAACGACGTTCGATTGCTGGCCACGCCCTCTACCTGCATCCAGTTCGCGGTGGGCAGCCCAGACTTCAAGGTCAGCGGCGAGGCACCGGGCTATCGCTGGCTGCGCTTGCAACCGGACGGCACTCTGCAAACCGGCGTGTCGCGCCTGGCGGATTTCACCTTTGAGCCGGATTACAGCGCCAACAATTACTGAATTATCTTGAAGCGAGTCATTGCCCCTGAGTCAGGCTAAACTGCGCGCCTTTATTGTTGCTGTGTTCAGCTTAACGGGTCTTCGGGGGTCATCGCATGTCAGGTTCCATCTTGTATATCCACGGGTTCAACAGTGCCCCCGAGTCCAAGAAAGCCATGCAGTTGACGTCGGCTATGCACGGCATGGGCCTTGGCGGGCAACTGCGGGTGCCTGCCCTGCACCATCATCCGCGCCAGGCCATTGCCCAATTGCAGGGCGTAATCAGTGAGCTTGGCAGCCCATTGCTGGTCGGCAGCTCGCTCGGCGGCTACTATGCGACATGGCTGGCCCGCCAATACGGCCTCAAGGCCTTGCTGATCAATCCGGCCGTCAGCCCGCACCGGATGTTCGACGGCTATCTGGGCACGCAAACCAATCACTACAGCGGCGAAACCTGGGAACTGACCCTCGATCACGTGCAGGCGCTGGCAGAACTTGAAGTGCCAGCCCCTCAGGACGCGCAGCGTTGTCAGGTGTGGTTGCAGACAGGCGATGAAACCCTGGACTACCGCTACGCTGAACAGTACTACGCGGCATGTACGTTGCGTATTGAGGCGGGCGGTGATCACAGTTATCAGGGCTTTGCCCAGCAGCTGCCCGACTTGCTGAACTTTGCAGGGATCGGCGCCGAACAGTTTGAAACCATCGACTTCGCGGCCCTTTAAGGCGCCCGTCGAATGGCCCTTTTTTTCACTTACGACTAACGACGAGACCCTATGGCCACTCCCAGCGCTAGCTCTTATAACGCCGACGCCATCGAAGTCCTCTCGGGCCTCGACCCGGTGCGCAAACGCCCCGGCATGTATACCGACACCAGCCGGCCCAACCACCTGGCCCAGGAAGTCATCGACAACAGCGTCGACGAGGCCCTGGCCGGTCACGCCAAGTCGGTCAACGTCATCCTGCACGCCGATCATTCGCTGGAAGTTAGCGATGACGGGCGCGGCATGCCGGTGGACATCCACCCTGAAGAGGGTGTGCCGGGCGTCGAGCTGATCCTCACCAAGCTCCACGCGGGCGGCAAGTTCTCCAACAAGAACTACCAGTTCTCCGGTGGCCTGCACGGTGTGGGCATCTCGGTGGTCAACGCGCTGTCGACGCTGGTGCGGGTCAAGGTCAAGCGTGACGGCAACGAGTACCAGATGACCTTTGCCGATGGCTATAAAGCCACCGATCTGGAAATTATCGGTACGGTTGGCAAGCGCAACACCGGCACCAGCGTGTACTTCGCGCCGGACCCGAAATACTTCGATTCACCCAAGTTTTCCGTCAGCCGCCTCAAGCACGTGCTCAAGGCCAAGGCCGTGCTATGCCCGGGGCTGCTGGTTACGTTCGAAGACAAAAACACCAACGAAAAGGTCGAGTGGCATTACGAAGACGGCCTGCGCTCGTATCTGGTCGATGCAGTCAGCGAATTTGAACGCCTGCCCGACGAGCCGTTCTGCGGCAGCCTGGCCGGTAACAAGGAAGCCATCGACTGGGCCTTGCTGTGGCTGCCCGAGGGCGGCGACAGCGTGCAGGAAAGCTACGTCAACCTGATCCCTACGGCCCAGGGCGGTACCCACGTCAACGGCCTGCGCCAGGGCTTGCTCGATGCCATGCGCGAGTTCTGCGAGTTCCGCAGCCTGCTGCCGCGGGGTGTCAAGCTGGCGCCTGAAGATGTGTGGGAGCGCATTGCGTTCGTGCTGTCGATGAAAATGCAGGAACCCCAGTTCTCGGGTCAGACCAAAGAGCGTCTGTCATCCCGTGAGGCGGCGGCATTTGTCTCGGGCGTGATCAAGGACTCCTTCAGCCTGTGGCTCAACGCCAACCCCGAGTTGGGCATGCAACTGGCCGAACTGGCGATCAACAACGCCGGGCGCAGGCTCAAGGCCAGTAAAAAGGTCGAACGCAAGCGCATTACCCAGGGGCCGGCCTTGCCGGGCAAGCTGGCGGACTGCGCCGGGCAAGACCCGATGCGCTCCGAGCTGTTCCTGGTGGAAGGTGATTCTGCAGGCGGCTCGGCCAAGCAGGCGCGGGACAAGGAGTTCCAGGCGATCCTGCCGTTGCGCGGCAAGATCCTCAACACCTGGGAAGTCGACGGCAGCGAAGTGCTGGCGAGCCAGGAAGTGCACAATATCGCTGTGGCCATCGGTGTCGATCCGGGCGCGGCCGATATGAGCCAGTTGCGTTACGGCAAGATCTGCATCCTTGCCGACGCCGACTCCGACGGCCTGCACATTGCTACCTTGCTCTGTGCATTGTTTGTGCAGCACTTCCGCCCGCTGGTGGATGCCGGTCACGTCTATGTGGCGATGCCGCCGCTGTACCGCATCGACCTGGGCAAGGAGATCTTCTACGCCCTGGACGAAGCCGAGCGCGACGGCATTCTTGACCGTCTTGTCGCCGAGAAAAAACGCGGCAAGCCGCAAGTCACACGATTCAAGGGGCTGGGTGAGATGAACCCGCCACAGCTGCGCGAAACCACGATGGATCCGAACACCCGTCGCCTGGTGCAACTCACTCTTGAAGACTTCGCCGCCACGTCAGAAATGATGGACATGCTGCTGGCCAAGAAACGCGCCGGTGACCGCAAATCCTGGCTCGAATCCAAAGGCAACCTGGCGCAGGTGCTGGCCTGATGCGCAGTGCCTTGCTGGGCTTGTTCTGTTTGGGTGCTGCGCCGGTCATGGCCGATACCTGGCCAGAACTGGCGTTGCAGTCAGAGCATCCGGTTGAAGGCATGCGCGGTGGCAATCTGTCCGGGCTGGCATTATGTTCGGGTGAGCTGTGGGCGGTGTCTGATCGTGATGATGATCAGATTTATCGCCTCGATACCCGCGAGTCTCTGTGGCAGGCCGAAGCCTTGCCTGTCGATGTGCCGCCAGCGCCGGAAAGCGGCTTGCCGTGGGGCGTGCGCATGATGGGCAAGGCCATCAGCCCGTTGCGCGGCGGCGAGCTGGACTTTGAAGGGATCAGTTGCGATGAGGCGGGCAACCGGTTCGTGGTCAGTGAGTCCCATGCAGCGGTACTGCAAATCCCTCAGGCCGGGGCGCCTTCATGGCTTAAAATCGACCCGGCGCTGGTGCGTCAGGCCCGTGCCAGCGGCATGTTGCTGCATTTCAATGCGCTGTTTGAGGGGATTGCCGTCAACCCGCAGGGTAATCAGATATGGCTGGCGGCCGAGCGTGAGCGCCGTGGCTTGCTGACGATTCGCAAAAAACAGAGTGTATGGGACTGCGAAAACGGCTGCGTGCTGATGAGCGAAGGCGGTCTTGAACAGCCGCCGCCGCAACTCAACGCCAAGGCCCAGGCAAAGGACTTTGCCGACCTGGCGCTGTTCGAGGACAAGCTGTTTACCCTTGAGCGCATGGCCTATCGCATTTGCCGGCGTACCCCGGATACGGGCGAGATCGAACGCTGTTGGTCGTTTGCCAATGATGCCCTGACCGATGCCCGGCGTTACAACACCGGCTATGGCAACACCGAGGCCCTGAGCCTGGATGCCAAGGGTGCCTGGGTCGGGGTCGACAACGGCAGCCATAGACGCGCCGATGGCGAAAAACGTCCCATCGTCTGGCGCTTTGCTGCACCGCAAGGTGGCTGGAGTGCCAAACAATGAGCCAGCAAGCACCGGGCAAAGGCGTGGGGCGTATCTTCATGATCGTGGCCTGGTGCGCGGGACTGTATCTGGCCACGCAGTTTTTCGGGCGCTGGGAACAGCGTCAGCAAAACCCCAATACCGAAGTGACCTCGCAGCAAGGCGAGGGTTATATCGAAGTCAAACTGCTCGGCAACGTGCAGGGCCATTTCGTCGCCAGTGGCCGGATCAACAACGTGCCGGTGGAATTTTTACTCGATACCGGTGCCACCGATGTGGCAGTACCGCTGGATCTGGCCAGGCAACTGGCACTGCCCAAGGGCCTCCCGGTGACCCTGAGCACCGCCAATGGCCGCACCCAGGGCTACCAGACCCGCATCGATCGCCTGCAGCTGGGCGCCATTGTGCTGCGCGATGTGCGAGCTGTAGCGGCCCCCGGGCTGGACGGCGAGCAGGTGCTGCTGGGCATGAGTGCGCTGAACAAACTTGAATTTACCCAGCGCGGCGGCACCATGCTGCTGCGCCAGACAACGAACTGAATGAGGTCCGCATGAGCGACTCCCTTGATCTCAGCCTGGACGGCGTAGAACGCCGGTCACTGGCCGACTTCACCGAACAGGCCTACCTCAACTACTCCATGTACGTCATCATGGATCGGGCCTTGCCGCATATCGGCGACGGCCTCAAGCCCGTACAGCGGCGTATTGTTTACGCCATGAGCGAGTTGGGCCTGGACGCTGACTCCAAGCACAAAAAATCGGCGCGTACCGTCGGTGACGTGCTCGGTAAATTCCACCCTCACGGCGACTCGGCCTGCTACGAAGCGATGGTGCTGATGGCACAGCCGTTCAGCTATCGCTACACCTTGGTCGACGGCCAGGGCAACTGGGGTGCGCCGGACGATCCCAAGTCGTTTGCGGCCATGCGTTACACCGAAGCTCGCCTGTCGCGTTACTCCGAGGTCCTGCTCAGCGAATTGGGCCAGGGCACGGCGGACTGGGTACCGAACTTTGACGGTACCCTCGACGAACCTGCGGTTTTACCGGCACGTTTGCCCAATATCCTGCTCAATGGCACCACCGGCATCGCCGTCGGCATGGCCACCGATGTGCCGCCGCACAACCTGCGTGAAGTGGCGGCGGCGTGCGTGCGTTTGCTCGACGAGCCGAAAGCCACGGTTGAGCAATTGTGCGAACACATTCAAGGCCCGGACTACCCGACCGAAGCTGAAATCATCACCCCGCGCGCCGACCTGCTGAAGATCTATCAGACCGGCCGTGGTTCGGTGCGCATGCGTGCGGTGTATCACATCGAAGACGGCGACATCGTGGTCACTGCACTGCCGCATCAGGTGTCGGGTGCCAAGGTGTTGGAGCAGATCGCCGCGCTGATGCAGGCCAAGCCGACCAAGCTGGCGATGGTAACCGACCTGCGCGATGAGTCCGATCATGAAAACCCGTGCCGTATCGTCATCATTCCGCGCAACAACAAGGTCGATCTCGACGAGCTGATGCAGCACTTGTTCGCTGTCACCGAGCTTGAGTCCACGTTCCGGGTCAACATCAATATCATCGGCCTGGACGGCAAGCCGCAGCTGAAAAACCTGCGTGCCCTGCTGGTGGAATGGCTGGAATTCCGCGTCAACACCGTGCGCCGCCGCCTGCAGTTCCGTCTCGATAAAGTCGAGCGCCGCCTGCACCTGCTGGACGGTTTGCTCACCGCTTACCTGAACCTCGATGAAGTGATCCATATCATTCGCACCGAGGAACACCCCAAGGCTGAGCTGATTGCACGCTTTGCCCTGAGTGAAACCCAGGCTGATTACATCCTTGATACGCGCCTGCGCCAACTGGCCCGTCTGGAAGAGATGAAGCTGCGCGACGAGCAGGATGCACTACGTAAAGAGCAAGCCAAGCTGCAAGCCCTGCTGGGCAGCGAAGCCAAGCTGAAAAAGCTGGTGCGCACTGAACTGCTGGAAGACGCCAAAACCTACGGCGATGATCGTCGTTCGCCAATCGTGGCCCGCGCAGAAGCCAAGGCCCTGTCGGAAAACGAGCTGGTGCCGACTGAAGCGGTCACGGTGGTGCTCTCGGAGAAAGGCTGGGTACGTTGCGGTAAAGGCCACGATCTGGACGCTACCGGCCTGTCCTATAAAGCGGGGGATGGTTACAAAACCGCCGCTGCCGGGCGTTCCAATCAGTTTGCGGTGTTTATCGACTCCACGGGGCGCAGCTACTCGGTGGCCGCGCATACCTTGCCGTCGGCCCGCGGTCAGGGTGAACCGCTGACCGGTCGTCTGACGCCGCCGCCGGGGGCGACATTCGAGTGCGTGCTGTTGCCGGAAGACGACGCGTTGTACGTGATCGCCTCCGATGCCGGTTATGGTTTTGTGGTCAAGGGTGAAGACCTGCAAGCCAAGAACAAGGCCGGTAAAGCGCTGCTCAGCCTGCCCAAAGGCGCGCAGGTGATGCAGCCGCGGCCGGTGTCCGATCGCGAGCACAACTGGCTGGCGGCGGTAACCACTGAAGGGCGCCTGTTGATCTTCAAAGTCAGCGACCTGCCGCAGCTGGGCAAGGGCAAGGGCAACAAGATCATCGGCATCCCCGGCGATCGCGTGGCCAGCCGCGAAGAGTACGTGACCGACATCGCGGTACTTCCAGACAATGCCGCATTGGTATTGCAGGCGGGCAAGCGTACCTTGACGCTCAAGGCGGATGACCTGGAACACTACAAAGGTGAGCGTGGCCGTCGTGGCAACAAACTGCCTCGTGGGTTCCAGCGTGTGGATGCCTTGTTGGTAGAAACCCCCAATTAAGCCTGTTTAGTGCGCCCGGCCTGCGTTTTTAAGCGCAGATCGGCGCGACAGCGCTGGAGTCATGCCCAATATTCGCGGATGATATGCCGCGTTAGCGGCACGGCTTATGGCAATGTGCTTTGCGAGCCTTTCGAGAATTACACTGCGGCTCGCCCTGAGGCGGCCACCTGGATGGAATGATGAACGTTCTACGCCTTCCTTTAATTGCGTTGCTGACCGGTGTGTTGGGTCTGGCGGGGTGCAGCACGCACCAGCCGGCGGCCTTGTACCAACTGGACAGCGGCACCCCCGGCCAGCCCGCGCAAAGCGCCGGCATGGCTGTGGTACTTGGCCCGATCAGCGTGGCCGACTACCTGCAACGTGAAACCCTGCTGCAACGCCAGCCTGATGGCAGTTTGAGCGCTGCGACTGACGGACGATGGGCGGGTAGCCTGTCGGCAGATATCGACCAGCTGCTGGTGCGCCAACTGGCATGGCGCCTGGACAGCCAGCGTGTGGTCCAGGCCCCGGCACCTGCGGGCTTCAGCCCGGATGTGCAAGTGTTGTTGTCGATCACTCGGCTGGACTCGGGCAAGGATCTGCCTGCAGTGCTGGACGCACAATGGCGCTTGATTGACCGTCGCGGGCAAGTGCGTGACAACCGCATCGTGCACCTGGAGCAGCCGCACGGGGGCAGTACGGCGGACCAGGTCAAGGCTCAGGGCAAGTTGTTGCAACAGTTGAGCGAGCAATTGGCGGTGGCACTCAAGCCTCTGGCCAACCAGCCGCCTCTGGTGGAAGCGCCCAAGGCGCCGTCCAAGGCAGCCCCCAAGCAGGGTGCGGATAAACCTCGTATCCCGATGGCCTCACCGATACGCACGGATATGGAAATCTTCCGCTTCTGAGGCTGTAGCCAGAAACAAAAAAATCCCGCACATGTGCGGGATTTTTTATGGCAGGTCAAAAGCCCCTCACCACGCCTCTCCCTCCGGGAGAGGGCCAGGGTGAGGGTGCTCTTGGCTTTGGCTACCCGCGACTCTCGTGCATCCGCGCCAGCTGGCGCTCCAGCATCGAAGGGTAAGGCTCCATCAGGCGCTCTACGCAGCAGGCGCCTTCCGGGCTGGCAATCGGGCGGATTCGGGCGCGCTGGCGGATCAGCGGGTCATCGCTGATCTTGCGCTCTACCAGCAACAGGTTGCGGCTGTGTTGCGACAAGGCCAGTGCATCCTGCGCCGTTTCGGTCAGCAGCAGGTCAATCTGACTCATGCCGCTCAGGCCTTCACCCAGCACCAGGCCCAACTGCAATTGCAGGGTAATGCCGCTGTCTGCCACTTCGATTTGCAGGGCGTGACCCAATGCACGCAGCAGCTCGCCGCAGCAAATGGCGTTGGTCAGGTAGTCGTCGCCGCTGTCTTCACTGTGGAACAGCATCAGTGTGCTGCCATCGTTCAGCGTATGCAGTTCGCTTTGGTACAGCGAGGCTGCCTGGTTCAGACAATCACGATAGCGTTCCAGCAGTTCCATCAATCGGGCGCGGGGCAGGCGGCGCAATTGCTCCTGTGCCCCCAGTTGCACCGCGAGTACGGCACTCGGTTGCGGCGCCGCAGATGCGACCGGTTTTGGTTTGGCCAGGGCAACCGGCGCGGCACTCGCCGTGCTGGTGTCGCGCAGGTCGGCAAACGGGTCTTCGTCGTCGTTCTCGTCTTCTTCGGTGCTCACCAACTGTCGAGGTGCAGCCTTGGGCGCAGGTGCCGCTGCAGTCTCATCGAACGTCGGGTCACTCAGGTTGCGCACTTCAAAGCTCGGCTCGTTGTCTTCGGCCTCTTCGTAGTCGCTGTCGTCGTAGTCGTCTTCTTCTGGTTCCGGCTCAGGCTCTGGTGCCGGAGGGGCCAGGCGGGTGTGGAGCTGACGAGCCAGGTCGCCGATCTCATCCTGGCGCTGGATGGCCGGGGTGTAAGGATCGGGTTCGCGCAGCCATACCCGCAGTTGCAGCAGGGGCGTGGTGATATGACGGCCCAGACGCAAGCTTAAGGCCAGGGCAAGGGCCAGCAGGATGGCACTCAAAATGCCCATGCTTTGCAGGCTGATGGTCATCGGCTGCTCGAACTGGTGCATGTCCAGGCTGATGCGCAGATGCCCGGCGGTCACATCCTGAAAGGTGATCTTGGTTTGATACACACCTTCGGTTTCGCCCAGCAGGCCATTTTTGGGACGTTGCCCGGCTTCGGCGAGGATACGGTTATCCACGCTATAAATGGCCGCGTGGGCCACCAGCGGGTTTTTGGTCAGGTTGTTGAGCAGCACGTTGAGGCTGAGGATGTCGTTTGACACCAGCAGCTCGGTCGCCGAGGTGGCGGTTTGCGTGGTCAGGCTCTGCCCCAAGGCGTCGGCCTGTTCGTGCATGGCCTGCTTGAATTGCAGGCCCATGACCACGGCATAGATGACCAGTGCCAGGGCGACCAGGATCACGTTATGGCTGGCGATACGCAGAGCAAGCGGAACGCGGCGATCGCGCAGGGCCCGGAAGATCAGCAGGAAGAAGTTATCGGTTTTGACAGGCGATGGCCGGTTCACTGAGCGCGGCTCTTAGTCCGTTAAGTTGGTGCGCAGTATAGCGAGCGGCCTGAGGGCGGCAAAGCCTTGGCGGTGCCCGATGGTCACTGAAAGTGGGTAGAATGCGTTTTTTTTAGCGAATGGGGGTGTGCCTTGCGCGAAATCGTCCTGATAAACATCACAGGTGAGGACCGTCCGGGTCTCACTGCGGCCATTACCGGTGTACTGGCCAGCAATGGTGTGAATATTCTCGACATCGGTCAGGCCGCCATCCATGGCGTTTTGTCATTGGGTTTTCTGGTCGAAATTCCACAAGCCGAGCTGGTTTCGGCAGTGCTCAAGGACCTGCAGCCCTTAATCGCGAAGGAAGGTTTGCAGCTGCGTTTCGACCCGATCAGCGAAGAGCATTACCAGCGCTGGGTCCACGAACAAAGCCAGACCCGGCATGTGGTCACGCTGATGAGCCGCCAGGTGACCGCCCATGAGCTGCAGCGCGTGACATCGGTGATCAGCCAGCACGGTTTGAACATTGAGCAGACGGATCGCCTGTCCGGTCGCGTGCCGCTGGATGCGTCGACCGAGTCGAGCAAAAGCTGCATCGAGCTGCGTGTGTGTGGCGAGCCTGTGGATGTTGACGCGCTGCGTGCCGATTTCTTCAACCTGGCCCAGGAGCTGGGCGTGGATATCGCCCTGCAGGAAGACACCCTGTTCCGTCGCAATCGCCGCCTGGCGGTGTTCGACATGGACTCGACGCTGATCGAAGCTGAAGTGATCGACGAGCTGGCCAAGGCGGCAGGCGTGGGGGATCAAGTGGCGGCCATCACCGAGCGCGCGATGGCTGGCGAACTGGATTTCAAGGCCAGTTTCAAGGAGCGCATGGCGCTGCTCAAGGGCCTGGACGTGGGCGTGCTGGATGCCATCGGTGCTTCGTTGCGCCTGACCGAGGGCGCTGAAGTGCTGTTCGCCGAGCTCAAGCGTCTGGGTTACAAAACTGCGATTCTGTCAGGCGGTTTCACCTACTTTGCCAAACAAGTGCAGGCCAGACTGGGCATCGACTATGTCTTTGCCAACGAACTGGAAGTGGTGGACGGCAAGGTGACCGGTGTTGCGGTCGAACCGATTGTTGATGCCCAGCGCAAGGCAGATTTGCTGCGCGAACTGGCACAAAAGGAAGGCTTGAGCCTGGAGCAGACCATTGCGGTCGGTGATGGCGCCAATGATTTGCCGATGCTGGCGATTGCCGGGCTGGGTGTGGCATTCCGTGCCAAGCCGCTGGTCAAGAAATCGGCCAAGCACGCAATTTCGACTTTGGGCCTGGATGGCGTGCTGTACCTGCTCGGTCAGCGTGACCGTAACAGTCAGGGCTGAGCACCCCTGTGAATGACCTGTGGGAGCGGGCTTGCCCGCGATTGCATCACCTCGGTGAATCAGATGCACCGAGTTGCCAGCATCGCGAGCAAGCCCGCTCCCACAGGGTTATGGGTTATTCGGCGTGCGCCGGTGCACCCATTTTCTGACCCGTCATCACCGGCGTTCCTGCCGTCAGGCCTTCGGCCCATTTCACCTGATCCGCGCCAAACAGCACGATCGCCGTCGAACCCAGTTTGAAACGACCCAGCTCGGCACCTTTTTCCAGGTGGATCGGCGCACGGGCAGCTTCGTCGTAACGGAAGGTTTTCAGCTCGCGTTTCGGCGGGGTAACCAGACCGGCAAACACGGTTTCAATGGATGCCACGATCATGGCACCGACCAATACCACGGCCATCGGGCCGCGCTCGGTGTCAAAAATGCACACCGCACGTTCGTTGCGGGCAAACAGCTCCGGCACGTTTTCGGCGGTGGTCTGGTTGACCGAGAACAGGCGCCCCGGCACGTAGATCATTTCACGCAGGGTGCCCGCCAGTGGCATGTGCACGCGGTGGTAGTCCTTGGGCGACAGGTAGATGGTGGCAAATTCGCCGCCCATAAACTGGGCTGCTACTGCAGCATCGCCACCCACCAGCTCCAGCACGCTGTAGCTGTGGCCCTTGGCCTGGAACACGCGGCCGTGTTCGATCGGGCCCAGCTGGCTGACCGCGCCATCGGCAGGGCTTAGCACCGCACCCGGAGTTTGATCCAGCGGGCGGGCGCCGTCTTTCAGGGCGCGGGTAAAGAAGGCGTTGAAGTGCTCGTAGGCGGTCACGTCTTCAACCAGGGCCTGGGACATGTCTACCTGATAACGCTTGGCGAACCAGCTGGTGAACGCATTCTTGAACCAGCGTACGCGGCATTCGGCAATACAGCCGGCCAGGCGTGACAGCAGGTGATGCGGCAACAGGTACTGACTGAGGAGGAACAAACGCTTTTTCATTCAAGGTCCTTAATTTTTTACAGGTAGCTCGACGGGGGTGTCGGGGTGGTTGCCCCATTCGCCCCAGGAGCCGGCGTAGCCTTTGACGCGCGGGTAACCGAGCGCCTTGGCGACGAGATAGGTAAAGCCGGAACGGTGGTGGGTCTGGCAGTGGGTTATCACTTCTTTGTCTGGCGTGATGCCCAGATCCTTGAGGATCTGCGCCATGTCCGGGCGGATACGCAGGTTACGGGTTTTATCCATGCCGGTGGTCCACTCAAGATGCTTGGCCCCGGGGATATGCCCGCCCTTGGCCGCCAGCACTTTTTCGCCGCTGTATTCGGCGGCACTGCGTGCATCCCAGATCGCCAGGTCGGCGGCGCCCAGGCGGCTTTGCAGGTACTCGCGGGTGGCAGTAGGTTCATCGTGCAAGGTCAGCGCCACCGGGCCATTGACGGCGGCAGGCACGTCCTGGCTGAGGGCATAGCCTTCGCCAATCCAGGCGTGAATGCCCCCGTCCAGATAGTGGTATGCCTTGTGCCCGATTACATCAAGCAGCCAGATAAACCGCCCGGCCCAGCCGCCGCCTTCGTCGTCATAGACCACATAGACCGCGTCGGGATTGTGCCCCAGCTCGCCGAACAGGGTTTCGAGTGACGCTTGCGACGGCAGCAGGCCGGGTGCCGGTGGCAAGCCCAGTTGCGTGCGTTTCGGGTCGACAAAACGGGCGCCCGGAATATGCCCGGCCTCGTAGCGTGCAACACTGGTCAGGTCAACCAGGATCAGTTCGGGTGCGTCGAGCCGGGCGAGCAGGTCGCCGGGCTCGATCACTAATGGCAAGCCAGAGAAGCCAGGCATAGGAAGCCTCCAGAGCAAAAAGGGGGGATTGTAGCGCTAGCGCCCGCGACTACTAAAGGTATTCAAGGCTTTCTCGATGCATTGGGCCGTTTTGCCAAAGGCTTGCACGCTGGTTTCGGAAAATGGCCCGCCGCCCTGGTCTGCCAGTATGAGCATGACCACGCGACCGTTATTGCTCAGCGAGCGTAGCAGCAGATGCTCGCCGGGGAACAGGCTGCGCAGGCTGTAGGGCAAGACTGCGGAGATCACCGCGTTGTTTTCGGGCGTCAGGCGCACTTGTGCAGGTTGCATCATCAGGCGTTGCAGCGCGGTGCTGTCACTGATGTTGACGGTCAGGTCGAAGGCGGTTCTGCCCAGGCCGGCAATCTGGTTGACGCTCAGGCTGGTCGAGGTCTTGTCGGGGGTGAGTATCATCACCCGGCGCATGCCGCACGCCTGCAAGGCTTCGCGGGCACAGGTGCTCAGATGCATCGGGTTGCTGAATGCGCTGGGTTGCTCCAGCAGCTGCCCGCAATGTTTGCGCCAGGCGACGAGTGCCTCGGCCGAGGGAGGCGGGGCTGCCTGCGAATTGTCCCCGTTGCGGCGTGAGTCCCACGGCCAGAGCAATGCCTGGGCCGGATGCCAAAGGTCGGGGCTGGAGTGATAGCGCGCGCTGCTCGCGGCCTGCTGGTGTGCCTGCTGCTGAACTTCGTCCAGGGGCATTTGCAGGTAAAGGCTGGTGACGTACTGCCAGCGCAGGTTGTGCGGTGTGTCCCAGCCCTGCTGGGCTGACAGCGCCAGGCAGTTGGCCAGCAACACACTGTTGGCAGGCTGGTTGAGCCAGCGCCGCAGGGCCGGGTCGGCGTCCAGCAGTTGTTGCTGACGCAGGGGGTGATGGGTGTCGCGGGCGATATGCAGCACCCTGACCAGGGTGCGGCGCTCTTCGGTGATCACCGTATAACCTTGCATCACCCACCCCGGCAGACGCCACAGCTCGGCCAGGCTGCGGCAGATATCAAACAGTGGCACACCAAAAAGCTGGCGCTCGACTTTACTGGCGCACTCATTGTGCCCGACCACCCGCCGTTCCCAGGTTTCGAGCAGCAGTGGGTGGGTCAGTGCCAGGGCCCATAGCGGTGACAGAAACAGCAAGCTGCTCCAGTAGATTTCCTGCCAGAGCCGCGCCAGGCGATTGCCGAACAGGCCAATGGCCTGTTGTGCGGCGTGCTGGCTGATCAGCTGGATTTGTCGGTAGGCCAGCGGGATATCCTCGATCGCCAGCGCCGGCACATGTTCGAGCAGCATCTGGGTGCGTTTGAGGCCCAGGCGGTTGATCGCCACTTCAAGGCTCTCGGCCGGCTCGCTCAGGCTGCTTTGGGCTTGCTGGTTGGCCTCGCGGATCAGTCTGAGGGCCAGCGCCGGGCTGTCCTGCATAACCTCGGCAATTTCGCGTAACGAGCGGCGACTGTCGTTGAGGGTCTTGAAGACCCGCGCATGGCTGGTTTGCGGGATCGGCAGATCGACGGCGTCCAGGTGTGCAACCCAGGCATCCAGGGTGGTGGGTGTTGATATCGGTGCGCGGGTTTCGTTGGCCATAATGAGGACGCGATGATCATCCAATCTGGGGGTCGAATGGCTTTTCGGCTCTACCGGCTATAGTCTGGCGCAGATTCGCCGATAAGGAGAAGAAGAGTTTTAGCTACGCTGGAATATGACCTTGAACCGACCCAAGAAGTACTTTTATATCTATGGCTAAAATTATCGGCATCATCGTCGTGTTCGCGAGTGTGCTCGGCGGATACGTACTTTCCCACGGCAAAATCGGGGCGCTGATCCAGCCGTTCGAGGTTTTGATCATCGGCGGTGCGGCCTTCGGTGCGTTCTTGCAAGCCAACCCCGGTTACATGACCATGCATGTGATCAAAAAATCACTGGGCATGTTTGGTTCGCGTTTCTCCCACGCTTTTTATCTCGAAGTGTTGGGCCTGGTTTACGAGATTCTCAACAAAAGTCGTCGCGAAGGCATGATGGCCATCGAGAGCGACATTGAAGACGCGGCCGCCAGCCCTATCTTCGCCAAATACCCCACTGTCCTTAAAGATGAGCGCATGACCGCGTTTATCTGCGATTACCTGCGCATCATGTCCTCGGGCAACATGGCCCCCCACGAGCTTGAGGGGTTGTTTGACATGGAGCTGTATAACCTCAAGGAAGAGCTGGAGCATCCTTCCCACGCCGTTACCGGTATCGCCGACGGCATGCCGGGTTTCGGTATCGTCGCCGCGGTACTGGGTATTGTGGTGACCATGGCCTCGCTGGGCGAAGGTGATCAGGCGGCCATCGGCATGCACGTTGGCGCCGCGCTGGTAGGTACCTTCTTCGGTATTTTGGCGGCCTATGGTTTCTTCGGTCCGTTGGCGACGTCTTTGGCTCACGATGCCAAGGAAGAACTCAACGTGTATGAATCGATCAAGGCCTCGCTGGTGGCTTCGGCCTCAGGCATGCCGCCGTCGCTGGCGGTCGAGTTTGGTCGCAAGGTCCTGTACCCCAAGCACCGGCCCAGTTTTTCCGAGCTGGAACAAGTGGTTCGTGGTCGCTGATTTATGGAAAACAACCAGCCCATAATCATCAAGCGCGTCAAGCGCTACGCCGCAGGCCATCACGGTGGCGCCTGGAAAATCGCCTTTGCCGACTTCGCCACGGCGATGATGGCGTTCTTTCTGGTGATGTGGCTGATGACGGCGGCCACGCCCGAGCAAAAGATCGCCATTGGTGGTTATTTCAAAGATCCGATCGGATTCAGCGAAAGCGGCACGCCCTACGTCATCGACCTGGGCGGCACTCCGGCCTTGGCGCCGGACAACACCCTCAACCCTGAAGAAAAACTGCAGCCCCAGCCCGACAAGATCAAGGTAGATGCCGAGCAGGTTGAAAGCATGGCCGAGCAGGTCGAGAAAGAGCGCCTCGAACTGCTGTTGCAGGAGTTGCAGAACAAGGTCGAAGAAAACCCGCAGCTGCGCAAGTTCAAGGATCAATTGCTGTTTGAAATCACCCCGGACGGCCTGCGTATCCAGATCATGGATGCCGCAAACCGGCCGATGTTTGACGTGGGCAGTGCACGGCTCAAACCGTACTTCGAAGATATTTTGCTGGCCATGGCCGACACCATCAAGGCAGTACCCAACAAGGTCAGTATCAGCGGCCACACCGATGCCATGCCTTATGCGGGGGGCGGTGATTACGGCAATTGGGAGTTGTCGGCCAACCGTGCCAATGCTGCGCGGCGTGCGCTGGTGGCGGGCAGCTACCCGGAAGGGCAGATTGCGCGGGTGGTGGGTTATGCCTCGTCAGTGCTGTTCGACACGGCTAACCCCAATAATCCGGTCAACCGTCGTATCGACATTGTGGTGCTGAACAAAAAGGCCCAGCAGGCGATTGAAGGCGAGCAGGGTGCGGAGTCAGTCAAGCCCCAGGAACTGCCCAAGGCGCCAGTTGACCCGATCAAGCTGCCCGCCGACAAACAGCCACTGCCGATGCATGAAGAACGGCAGAAGCTGAATCTGTTTGACGACCCGCCGCCCTCACCCTAACCCTCTCCCAGAGGGAGAGGGGACTGAGCGCACGCGGCTTCAAGAACACTGAAAATTTGCCCCCTCTCCCTCCGGGAGAGGGCTGGGGTGAGGGGGCTTCTGGCCTGAATCAGTAACTCGACTCAGGCAAGCTGGCAATGATCGAGCGATAGCTGTTCATGCGCTGTTGCTGCACGCGGCCATCTCCCAGGGCCATCAGCAATGCACAGCCCGGCTCGCGGTCATGCTTGCAGTCGCGGAAGCGGCAACGGCCGATCAGGTCGTTGAACTCGATGAACCCCGCCTCGACATCGGCACGGCTGACGTGGCCCAGGCCGAACTCACGAATACCCGGGGAGTCGATCAGATCGCCGCCGCCCGGGAAGTGGAACAAGCGCGCCGTGGTCGTGGTGTGCGTACCCTGGCCGGAAATCTCCGAGAGCGGCCCGACCCGAAGGTTGACCTCAGGCAGCAGGCTGTTGACCAGGGACGACTTGCCAACGCCCGACTGACCCACAAACACACTGATATGGCCGTCCAGTTGCGCTTGCAACTGCTGCATGCCATCGCCGTGATGGGCCGACACTTCCAGCACCGGATAACCCAGTTGACGATAAACCCCCAGCAACGCATTCAGCGCCGGTGCGTTCTGCTCGTCGATCAGGTCAGCCTTGTTGAGCAGCAACAGCGGGCGAATCCCGGCGTGCTCGGCGGCGACGAGATAGCGGTCGATCAGGTTGGCGTGCGGCTCGGGCATGGGCGCGAACACAATCACGATCATGTCGACGTTGGCTGCAACCGGCTTGAGCTGACCACGGCTGTCCGGGCGGCATAGCTCGGTCTTGCGCGGCAACTGGGCGACGATAACGCCGATGCCCTGATTGCCGGCGCGCCACACAACCGTGTCACCGGTTACCAGAGCGGGCAGGTTGGCGCGCAGGTGGCAACGGAACATCTGGCCTTTGAGCTCACCTTCCTGGGCTTCGACTTCGACCTGCACACCAAAGTGCGCGATCACCAGGCCAAGTTGCTCGGGGCCTAAATCGCCGCCTTCAAGCGCTTCGACGGCACTGGATTCGCGTTTGGCGGCGCGGGCAGCGCGCTCGCCCTGGATCTTTTCGATGCGCCAATTCTGACGACGGTTGAGCTGGCGTTTGGCCATGGGTGTTCCGTGTTGATAAAACGATAAGAAGGGTAAAACGCCGGGGAGTTTAGCACGAGGGCCGCGTGCCTAAGCTAAACTGCGCACCTAAGCACTGGAGGCCATTATGCAAAACGCGCAGAACCTGATCTGGATCGACCTGGAAATGACCGGTCTGGACCCTGACAACGACGTCATTATTGAAATGGCCACCATCGTTACCGACAGCAACCTCAATACCCTGGCTGAAGGCCCGGTCATCGCCATCCACCATAGTGATGCCGTGCTGGCGCGCATGGACGAGTGGAATACCCATACTCATGGCGGCAGCGGCCTGACCCAGCGGGTCAAGGACAGCACCACTACTATGGCCGAAGCCGAAGCGCAGACCATCGCGTTTCTTGAGCAGTGGGTACCCAAAGGCAAATCGCCGATCTGCGGCAACAGTATCTGCCAGGACCGCCGCTTCCTGTACACCCATATGAAAGCGCTGGAAAGCTACTTCCACTATCGCAACCTGGACGTTTCGACGCTCAAGGAGCTGGTTGCACGCTGGGCGCCGGAAGTACGCGACAGCCTGGTGAAAAAGGGTACGCATCTGGCGCTGGACGACATTCGCGAGTCGATTGCCGAGCTGCAACACTACCGCAAGCATTTCATCAAATTCTAGGCTGCCGTTGATCCCCCTGTGGCAGCGGGCTTGCTCGCGATGCAAGCGACTCGGTACATCTACCGAACCGCAGCGAAGCCGTCGCGAGCAAGCCCGCTCCCACAAAGAACAGTATTTGTTGCCCGCTTTTGGTGCCAATGCCAACTGAGAGTAGACTGCGCGCCTTCTTGCAAGGATCGCTGCCATGTTGCTGATGCTTTATTTAGTTGCCATTACTGCCGAAGCCATGACCGGCGCGCTGTCTGCCGGGCGTCGGGGCATGGACTGGTTCGGTGTGGTGCTGATCGCCTGCGTCACCGCGCTAGGGGGCGGTTCGGTGCGTGACGTCCTGTTGGGGCACTACCCGCTGACGTGGGTCAAACACCCGGAATACCTGGTACTGACCACGTTCGCTGCATTGGTGACGATCTTTATCGCGCCCTTGATGCGTCATCTGCGTTCGCTGTTTCTGGTGCTCGATGCCCTGGGGCTGGTGGCGTTTACCCTGATCGGATGCATGACCGCGCTGGAGATGGGCCAGGGCATGCTGGTGGCTTCGGTGAGCGGAGTGATTACCGGGGTCTTCGGCGGCATCCTTCGTGACATCTTCTGCAATGACATTCCGTTGATCTTCCGTCGCGAGCTGTATGCCAGCGTTTCGTTTGCTGCGGCGTGGTGTTTCTTGTTGTGTACTTATCTGGAAATGCCCAACGAACAGGCGATTTTCGTCACCTTGTTCGGCGGGCTGCTGCTGCGTTTGCTGGCGATCCGCTTTAACTGGGAAATGCCCAAGTTCGTTTATAACGACGAGCATTAAGCAGCTGTGGCAGCGGGTTTGGTTCAGGCCCGCTTGGCGTGTTGTGTCAGCGCCCACTCCACATGCTCGCGCACCAGCTCCGACGGGTAATCACGCCGCGCATTCAGGGCTTCCAGCACCGGGATCGTCGACGGCGCATTGCCCAGGCCTACCGCCAGGTTGCGCAGCCAGCGTTCGTACCCGGCCCGGCGCAGCGGCGAGCCTTCGGTGCTGCTCAGGAATGTGTCTTCATCCCACATAAACAGCTCGGCCAAGCCGGCATTGTCCAGGTTATGCCGTGGCTTGAAGTCCCCTTCTGCGGTGGTGCGGGCAAAACGGTTCCAGGGGCAGACGATCTGGCAGTCATCGCAACCGAATACCCGGTTGCCGATCATCGAGCGCAATTCTTCAGGGATCGCGGTTTTCAGCTCGATGGTCAGGTACGAAATGCATTTGCGCGCATCCAGCACATAAGGCCCGACAAAGGCATTGGTGGGGCAGATGTCCAGGCAGGCGGTGCAGCGCCCGCAGTGTTCGGTTTCGTGGGGGGCGTCGACCGGTAGCGGCAAATCGACAAACAGCTCGCTCAGGAAGAAGTAGCTGCCCGCCTTGCGATTGAGCACCAGGGTGTTCTTGCCGATCCAGCCCAGACCCGCCTGTTGCGCGATGGCCTTTTCCAGTACCGGGGCGCTGTCGACAAAGGCGCGGAAGCCAAACGGGCCAATGTCCTTCTGGATGCGGTCGGCCAGTTGTTGCACGCGCTTGCGGATCAGCTTGTGATAATCGCGGCCCAGGGCATAACGTGAAACGTAGGCTTTTTCCGGTTGGGCCAGCAGCTGCGCCATATGGGTGTCACCGGGCAGGTAGTCCATGCGCAGGGAAATCACGCGCACTGTGCCGGGCACCAGCTCTTGCGGGTGTGAGCGCTTGCTGCCGTGGGCGGCCATGTAGTCCATGTCGCCGTGGTAGCCGGCTTCCAGCCAGCGTTGCAGATGGTGTTCGTGTTCTCCCAGGTCGAGGCCGGCAATGGCGACTTGTTGAAAGCCCAACTCGCGGCCCCATTCCTTGATGGACCGGGCGAGAGCGGGGAGGTCGGCAGTAATAGCAGGCATGGGACAAGAGAAACCGGAGCTGAGATGCGTATAATTCTGCCAGACATCGGAGCCAAACACGCATGCCGCAGACCAAACACCTGTTAGCCGACCCCCAAGCCCTTAGCGCAGATAATCTGGCGCCACTACCTCGACGAGCCCCGAGCGCCCATAAAGGCCAGTTCGGGCATGTGCTGCTGGTGGGTGGCGATCGTGGATTTGGCGGCTCGATTACCCTCAGCGCCCAGGCTGCACTACGCTGTGGCGCTGGCCTGGTATCACTGGCCACGCGCCCCGAGCACGTGCCTGCTGCGCTGGTGCGGGTGCCCGAGGTGATGGTGCTCGGCGTATCGTCGGCCAACCAGTTGATGGGCGTACTGGCGCAGGCTTCGGTGGTCGTGGTGGGACCGGGTTTGGGGCAGGCGCCCTGGGGGCGCAGTCTGTTGTCGGCCGCGGCACAGGCAAAAATGCCGCAGGTGTGGGATGCCGATGCGCTTAATTTGTTGTCCAACGCAGTCATCACGCTGGCACCAGGGTCGGTGATGACCCCGCACCCGGGTGAAGCCGCACGCTTGCTGGGTATCAGCACCGGGCAGGTACAGGCCGATCGACCGGCTGCGGTCAGGGCGTTGGTTAAAAAATACTCAGCAGTGTGCGTCCTTAAAGGTGCAGGCAGTCTGATTGCAGGACTCAATGGCGAGTTGGCCATTTGCAGTCCCGGCCATCCGGCAATGGCTACGGCCGGTCTTGGGGATGTGCTGGCAGGCGTGATCGGCGCGCTGCTGGCTCAGGGGTTGGGCGCTTATGACGCCGCATGCCTGGCGGTGTGGCTGCATGCCCGCGCCGGTGAGCAACAAGGACAATTGGGCCGTGGGCTGGCGGCCAGTGATTTGATTCCAGCCATTCGTCAGTTGTTGGAGGAACACGCACCGTGCACGAAATAACACTGCAACTGGCCGACGAAGAGGCCATGACCGCATTTGGCGCGCGCCTGGCCACTGTCACTCAAGGTCATGGCCTGATTTTTCTCGACGGCGACCTGGGTATGGGTAAAACCACCCTGTCACGTGGCCTGATTCGCGGCCTTGGTCACACGGGTTCGGTCAAAAGCCCGACCTTCACATTGGTCGAGCCCTACGAGATTGGCGATATTCGGGCCTTCCACTTTGACCTGTATCGGCTGGTCGACCCGGAAGAGCTGGAATATATGGGGATTCGCGATTATTTCGACGAAGACGCCCTATGCTTGATCGAGTGGCCCGATAAAGGTGCAGGCTTTTTGCCAAAGCCTGACCTGACCATTACCATTAGGCCGCATAACACCGGGCGTTTGCTGACGCTGACGCCCCAAGGTTCTCGTGGCGAGTCTTGGTGTGCCGCATTGGCGCCGGAATACAAATAATGATGGGGTTTGGTATGCGCTTTCGCGCGTTAGCAAGTGTGGTGGGTGTGTTGCTCAGTGTCATGGCATTCAATGCTGTGGCCGCAACCCAGGTCAAGAGCGTGCGTCTATGGCGGGCGCCGGACAACACTCGACTGGTTTTTGATCTTACCGGGCCGGTGCAGCACAGTGTGTTTACGCTGACTGCACCTGATCGTCTGGTCATCGACATCAATGGCGCGACCCTGGGCGGGCCGCTGAATGTGCAAACAGCCAATACGCCAATCACCAGCATGCGCTCGGCGCAGCGTACCCCCACCGACCTGCGCGTGGTTATCGACCTGAAAAAGGCCGTGACCCCGAAAAGTTTCGTTCTGGCGCCCAATGCCCAGTACGGCAACCGCCTGGTGGTCGACCTGTATGACCAGGGCGCCGATCTGGCGCCAAGCCTGCCGGCCACCAACGTGGCAACGGTGCCGGTGGTGCCGGTGACGCCCGCGCAACCCGACGTTAAATTGCCGCCGATCCCGAGCGGTAAACGCAGCGTGGTGGTGGTGATCGATGCCGGCCACGGCGGTGAAGACCCGGGGGCCTCGGGCTCGGCTGGCCAGCGTGAAAAAGATGTGGTGTTGGCGATTGCCAAAGAACTGCAGCGCCAGATCAACGGCATGAAAGGCTTCAGGGCCGAGCTGACGCGTACCGGCGACTACTTTATCCCGCTGCGTGGCCGCACCGAAATCGCCCGCAAGAAAGGCGCCGACCTGTTTGTCTCGATCCACGCCGATGCTGCACCGTCCAAGGCTGCCTTTGGTGCTTCGGTGTTTGCCCTGTCTGAACGCGGCGCGACTTCCGAGACGGCGCGCTGGCTGGCCGACAGCGAAAACCGCTCCGACCTGATCGGTGGCGCAGGCAACGTCAGCCTCGATGACAAGGACCGCATGCTGGCGGGTGTATTGCTTGACCTGTCGATGACCGCGTCGCTGACCTCCAGCCTCAACGTCGGGCAAAAAGTGCTGAGCAACATAGGTCGGGTCACCCCGCTGCACAAGCAGCGCGTGGAGCAGGCCGGGTTTATGGTGCTGAAGTCGCCGGACATTCCGTCGATTCTCGTCGAGACCGGGTTTATCTCGAACTCCAACGAAGCGTCCAAGCTGGCTTCGAGCAGTCACCAGCAAGCGCTGGCCCGTTCGATCAGCAGCGGCGTACGCCAGTTCTTCCAGCAAAATCCGCCACCGGGCACTTATATCGCCTGGCTGCGTGACACCGGCAAAATCGCCCAGGGTGCCCGCGAACACACGGTTCGCCCCGGCGAAACCCTGGCGATGATCGCTGTACGCTATCAAGTGGGCGTGGCGACATTGCGCTCGAGCAACAGCCTGAAAACCGATGAACTGAAGGTTGGCCAGAACCTGAATATTCCGGCAACTGCCCTGGCGGCACAGTAATGAGTGATGAAGCATTGAGCAGCAGCGCGCGGATTGAATTGCTCAGCCCGCGCCTGGCCAACCAGATCGCTGCGGGCGAAGTAGTTGAACGCCCGGCTTCGGTGATCAAGGAGTTGCTGGAAAACAGCCTCGATTCGGGTGCCAAGCGCATTGATGTGGACGTGGAGCAGGCCGGGATCAAGCTGCTGCGGGTACGTGACGATGGCAGCGGAATTTCCAGCGACGACTTGCCGTTGGCGCTGGCCCGTCACGCCACCAGCAAGATTCGTGATCTGGAAGACCTTGAGCGGGTGATGAGCCTGGGCTTTCGCGGTGAGGCGCTGGCTTCCATCAGTTCCGTGGCGCGCCTGACCCTGACCTCGCGCACCCGTGGTGCCGATCAGGCCTGGCAGGTCGAGACCGAAGGCCGCGACATGGCGCCCCGGGTTCAGCCGGCTGCGCATCCGGTGGGCACCTCGGTTGAAGTGCGCGACCTGTTTTTCAACACCCCGGCACGGCGCAAATTTCTCAAAACCGAAAAGACCGAATTCGATCACCTGCAGGAAGTGATCAAGCGCCTGGCGCTGGCACGTTTTGATGTGGCGTTCAATTTGCGCCACAACGGCAAGTCCATCCTCAACCTGCACGAAGCCCGCGACGATACTGCCCGCGCCCGGCGTGTGGCGGCCGTGTGCGGCTCCGCGTTCCTGGAACAGGCAATGCCCATCGAGGTTGAACGCAATGGTTTGCACCTGTGGGGCTGGGTCGGTTTGCCGACTTTTTCCCGCAGTCAGGCGGACTTGCAGTACTTCTATGTCAATGGCCGCGCGGTACGCGACAAACTGGTGGCCCATGCGGTGCGCCAGGCGTATCGCGATGTGCTGTTCAATGGTCGCCACCCGACCTTTGTGCTGTTCTTTGAGGTCGACCCCTCGGTGGTCGACGTCAACGTACACCCGACCAAGCACGAAGTACGCTTCCGTGACGGGCGCATGGTGCATGATTTCCTCTATGGCACTTTGCACCGTGCTCTGGGTGACGTTCGCCCCGAAGACCAACTGGCCGCACCAGCGCCGGTGCCCGGGGCCGAGCGCCCGACGGGGCTGGATGCTGGCGAATTCGGCCCGCAGGGTGAAATGCGTCTGGCGGCCAATGTGCTGGAGCAGCCGCAGTCGGCCCCGTCACCGCATGTGGCAGGTTCGGGCGCTGGTGCGGGCTATCAGTACCAATACCGTCCGCAGTCCTCCGCGCCCCCGGTGCCCGTCGAAGAAGCGCGCAATGCCTATCGCGAGTTTTTCGCACCATTGCCTGAGGCCAATGCCGCGCCTCTGCCGGACGGGCAAGGTGATATTCCGCCGCTCGGCTTTGCTCTGGCCCAGCTCAAGGGCATTTATATTCTCGCGGAAAACGCCCAGGGGTTGGTGCTGGTGGATATGCACGCGGCCCATGAGCGGATCATGTATGAGCGTCTGAAAATCGCCATGGCCAGTGAAGGCCTGAGTGGTCAGCCGCTGCTGGTGCCGGAATCGATTGCGGTCAGCCAGCGGGAAGCCGATTGCGCCGAAGAACACGCCGAGTGGTTCCAGCGCCTGGGCTTCGAGTTGCAGCGCCTTGGCCCGGAAACCCTGGCCATCCGCCAGATTCCAGCCCTGCTCAAGCAGGCCGAGGCCCAGCGACTGGTTCACGACGTACTGGCCGACCTGATGGAATACGGCACCAGTGACCGGATCCAGGCGCACCTCAACGAGCTGCTCGGCACCATGGCCTGCCACGGTGCGATCCGCGCCAATCGCCGTTTGGCGATCCCGGAAATGAACGGTCTGTTGCGTGACATGGAAAACACCGAGCGCAGCGGTCAGTGCAATCATGGTCGTCCCACCTGGACCCAAATGGGCCTGGACGACTTGGACAAACTCTTTTTGCGCGGTCGCTGATGACAGGTTCCAACGCTTTACCCCCGGCTATTTTCCTGATGGGGCCGACGGCCGCCGGCAAGACCGACCTGGCCATCGAGCTGAGCAAGGTGCTGCCGTGCGAGCTGATCAGTGTCGACTCGGCGCTGGTCTATCGCGGCATGGACATCGGCACTGCCAAGCCGTCGAAAGAAATTCTGGCGGCTCACCCGCATCAGTTGATCGACATTCTCGACCCGGCCGAGAGCTATTCGGCGGCCGATTTTCGTCGCGATGCGCTCAAGGCCATGGCCGAGATCACGGCGCGAGGCAATATCCCGCTGCTGGTGGGCGGCACCATGCTCTATTACAAGGCACTGATTGACGGCCTGGCCGACATGCCTCCGGCGGACCCCGAGGTGCGCGCGCAGCTTGAAGAAGAGGCGCAGCGCCTTGGCTGGCAGGCCCTGCACGACCAGTTGGCAGCCATAGATCCGGAGTCTGCCGCGCGAATTCACCCCAATGATCCGCAGCGTCTGACCCGGGCGCTTGAGGTTTATCGGGTCAGCGGCATGAGCGTGACGGCCCATCGGCAAAAACAATCTGAACAAACGACTAAAGCAGCGGCTTCTGGGCACAGCCAATTGCCCTATACTGTCGCAAATCTGGCCATCGCTCCGGCGAACCGTCAGGTGCTGCATGAGCGAATTGCACTAAGATTCGGGCAGATGCTGGAACAGGGGTTCATTGACGAGGTCATAAACCTGCGCAACAGAAGTGACCTGCATGCCGGGTTGCCGTCTATACGTGCAGTGGGTTACCGCCAAGTCTGGGACTACCTCGACGGCAAGCTGACAGCGGCCGAGATGCAGGAGCGCGGCATCATAGCCACGCGCCAGTTGGCCAAGCGCCAGTTCACCTGGTTGCGCAGCTGGAATGATTTGCATTGGCTTGACAGTCTGGACTGCGACAATCTGCCACGAGCCTTGAAATACCTGGAATCGGTCTCCATATTGAGCTGAGTCTTGGCAAATGCCGTCTATCCTATGGATGTGGCGACAGCGGTCATCTAATTTTTGTTTCTATTTTTTATCCTTACAGGAGTGCGGCATATGTCAAAAGGGCATTCGCTACAAGACCCTTACTTGAATACTTTGCGTAAAGAGAAGGTTGGCGTTTCCATCTATCTGGTCAACGGGATCAAGCTGCAGGGGACCATCGAGTCTTTCGACCAGTTCGTGATCCTGCTGAAAAACACCGTCAGCCAAATGGTTTACAAGCACGCAATTTCGACAGTCGTACCAGTACGTCCAATTCGTCTGCCTAGCGCAACCGAATCGGATCTGGCAGACGCTGAACCAGGTAATGCCTAAATAGGAGCATCCTTTGTTCTTTGAGCGCCACGGTGGTGGTGAGCGAGCGATCCTCGTTCACTTGGAAGGACAGGACCCTGAGGCGCGCGAAGATCCGCAGGAGTTCCAGGAGTTAGCTGTGTCGGCTGGCGCCGATACCGTCGCGTTTTTTAACGTGCCGCGTCATCGGCCATCGGCCAAATACCTGATTGGCAGTGGCAAGGTCGAGGAGTTGCGCGATCTGGTCAAGGCCGAGAAGGTCGACATCGTGATTTTCAATCACGTACTCACGCCCAGTCAGGAACGTAACCTCGAACGTGTTTTCGAGTGTCGCGTGCTTGACCGTACCGGGCTGATTCTCGATATCTTCGCTCAACGCGCCCGTACCCATGAGGGTAAGCTGCAAGTCGAACTGGCTCAGCTTGACCACATGAGCACGCGTCTTGTACGCGGCTGGACTCACCTTGAGCGTCAAGGTGGCGGCATTGGCATGCGCGGGCCGGGTGAAACCCAGCTCGAAACCGACCGCCGACTGTTGCGTGTGCGCATCAGCCAGATCAAAGCCCGTCTGAAAAAAGTCCGCAGTCAACGTGAGCAGTCCCGTAGAGGGCGTCAACGCGCCGATATTCCTACAGTGTCGCTGGTGGGCTATACCAACGCCGGTAAATCCACGCTGTTCAACAAGGTCACCGGCTCTGACGTCTTTGCCGCCGACCAGTTGTTCGCCACGCTAGACCCGACCCTGCGCCGCCTTGATCTGGGTGACCTGGGGCCGATCGTGCTGGCCGACACCGTGGGCTTTATTCGTCATCTTCCGCACAAGCTAGTTGAAGCATTCCGGTCTACGCTCGAAGAGTCGAGCAATTCCGATCTGCTGCTGCATGTGATCGATGCGCACGAGCCTGAGCGCATGGCGCAGATCGAGCAGGTGATGGTGGTACTGGGCGAAATCGGTGCGCAGGACTTGCCGATTCTCGAGGTCTACAACAAAATCGATTTGCTTGAAGGTGTCGAGCCGCAGATCCAGCGTGATGCCGATGGCAAGCCGCAGCGGGTCTGGTTGTCGGCCCGTGATGGTCAAGGGCTGGAGTTGCTTGAGCAGGCCATCGCCGAGTTGCTGGGCAATGATTTGTTCGTGGGCACCTTGCGCTTGCCGCAACGTTTTGCTCGACTGCGTGCACAGTTCTTCGAACTGGGGGTTGTGCAAAAAGAACAGCATGACGATGAGGGCTCCAGTCTGTTGGACGTACGCCTGCCGCGATCCGAGCTCAATCGCTTGGTCAGCCGCGAAGGGATGCAGCCGCTGGAATTCATCGAAGAACACACTTTGCAATAAAAGCCTCGCAAAGCGGTCGTGCCGCTGTGATAGGCATTCTGTAGCATTGGTCGGCGCGCCGTGGGCGCGTCTTTGCTTTATCAGATGGAGAGCGCTATGGCTTGGAATGAGCCGGGTGGCAACTCGAACAATCAAGATCCTTGGGGTGGCAAACGCCCTAAAAATGGCGACCGCAAGGGGCCACCAGATCTCGACGAGGCCTTCCGAAAGCTGCAGGAAAGCCTGAATGGGTTGTTCGGTGGTGGGAAAAAACGTACTGGCGGCAGCGGCAGTGAGGGTGGTTCGAATGGCAAGGGCGCCGGCTACGGTCTGCTCGGCATCGGCCTCGTCGTGCTGGCGGCTGCCTGGCTTTACAGCGCCGTGTATGTAGTCGATGAGCAGGAGCAAGCCGTGGTGCTGCGCCTGGGCAAGTACTACGACACCGTTGGGCCGGGCCTGAATATCTACTTCCCGCCGTTCGACAAAAAGTACATGGAGAACGTGACGCGTGAGCGTGCGTACACCAAGCAGGGTCAAATGCTGACTGAAGACGAAAACATCGTCGAAGTGCCGCTGACCGTGCAGTACAAGATCAGCAACCTGCGCGACTTCGTGCTGAATGTTGATCAACCGGAAGTCAGCTTGCAGCAGGCGACCGACAGCGCCTTGCGTCACGTCGTGGGTTCCACGTCGATGGATCAGGTGCTGACCGAAGGCCGTGAGCAAATGGCCGTGGAAATCAAGGAACGCCTGCAGCGTTTCCTCGATACCTACAAGACCGGTATCACCGTGACCCAGGTCAACGTACAGAACGCAGCCGCACCGCGTGAAGTACAGGAAGCCTTCGATGACGTGATCCGTGCCCGAGAAGACGAGCAGCGTGCCCGCAACCAGGCCGAAAGCTATGCCAACGGCGTTGTACCGGAAGCACGTGGTCAGGCCCAGCGCATCATCGAAGATGCCAACGGCTACCGTGATGAAGTGGTTTCCCGCGCCAAGGGTGAGGCTGACCGCTTTACCAAACTGGTTGCCGAGTACCGCAAAAATCCTGAAGTGACCCGCGACCGTCTGTATCTGGACACCATGCAGGAAGTCTTCAGCAACACCAGCAAGGTACTCGTGACCGGTAACAAAAACGGCCAGAGCAACCTGCTTTACTTGCCGTTGGACAAAATGATCGAAGGCCGTAATGGCAGCACCCCGGCAACGGGTTCGGCAGCCGCAGCGAGCAATACTGATTCCGGCTCGCACGTCAGCACGGATCTGCCGCCACAACCGCGCACCAGGGAGAGCCGCTGATGAGCAATAAATCGCTGGTTGCCCTTATTGTTGCTGTTGTCGTGGGGATCGTTGCCTGGAACAGCTTCTACATCGTCTCGCAAACCGAGCGTGCGGTACTGTTGCGCTTCGGCCGTGTGGTTCAGGCTGACGTTCAGCCGGGCCTGCATGTGAAGATTCCTTACGTCAACCAGGTGCGCAAGTTCGACGCCCGCCTGATGACGCTGGACGCGCCGACTCAGCGTTTCCTGACGCTGGAAAAGAAAGCGGTCATGGTTGATGCCTTCGCCAAGTGGCGTGTGAAAGATGCCGAGCGCTTCTACACCGCAACTTCGGGCATGAAACAGATTGCTGACGAACGTCTGTCGCGTCGTCTGGAATCCGGTCTGCGTGACCAGTTCGGCAAGCGCACCCTGCACGAAGTAGTGTCGGGTGAGCGTGATGCGTTGATGGCTGACATCACTGCATCGTTGAACAAAATGGCTGAAAAAGAGCTGGGCATTGAAGTGGTCGACGTTCGCGTCAAGGCCATCGACCTGCCAAAAGAAGTAAACCGCAGCGTTTTCGAACGTATGAGCACCGAACGTGAGCGTGAAGCACGCGAGCATCGGGCCAAGGGTAACGAACTGGCAGAAGGCATTCGTGCTGACGCCGACCGTCAACGTCGTGTTCTGCTGGCTGAAGCTTATCGTCAGTCCGAAGAAGCACGCGGTGATGGCGATGCCCAGGCAGCTTCGATCTACTCCAAGGCTTATGGCCAGGATCAGGAGTTCTACAAGTTCTATCGCAGCCTGCGCGCTTACCGCGAAAGCTTCGCGAGCAAGAACGATGTGCTGGTTCTGGACCCAAGCAGCGATTTCTTCCGCTACCTGGAAAAATCCAAGCCTTCACAGCAGTAAAAGCGCTTCAAGCCTGTGGGAGCAGGCTTGCTCGCGATGCAAGCAACTCGGTCTGTCTGCTAAATCGAGTTGATGCCATCGCGAGCAAGCCCGCTCCCACACTGTTTTCAGAAGGGTTGGCATGTTCATCACAGGCCCTGATTCACTCCGCTTGGCGGTCAAATGGCCTCGCAGGGTGATCCTTTTAGAAAACGGGTGTATGATGCGGCAGCCGGGAAATTCCCGGCTTTTTTGCGTCTGCATGTTTGATTGTCCGAATGGCTGTTACAGCATCGGCAGAATTTTCGAGGAATGTGCGAGCCTGTCGTTCAGGCTTTTTTGCTGTGCGCGTTCAAGACGCAGCCACGTTCTGCTTTACTCAAGGCTCGCCTGCTGGCTGGCCGCCCG
>Ga0256410_1000184_pt1 | contig 77536 bp, 67 predicted proteins | sample PhyWR1_FD_185983 | JGI IMG/M metagenome (GOLD analysis project Ga0256410, IMG submission 185983) | Leaf surface microbial communities from wheat plants in UC Gill Tract Community Farm, Albany, California, United States - DLSL W.R1 | ecosystem: Host-associated > Plants > Phyllosphere >... | reverse complement strand
AAAATGATGCGCGGCATGGGCTCGATGATGCCCGGCGGCGGCATGCCAAAAATGTAATTTACCCGCCCGGACGCTTGCGTCCGGGCAACTCGCAGCAATGCGAGACACCCGGCAAACCCGCACTGTGCGGGAGCTGACCTGTCACCATTCGTGGTGACCTAGTTGCAAGTCTGTACGGCATGCCGATAGGCGCCAGAAAAAGACATTTGCAAAAGTCCGGATATTCCTTAGAATATGCGGCCTTTCGGGCACCTATGCCCGCTGTGCCTTTAGATTTGCAGCACCGACTACAGGAACGATGTTCACATGCTAACAATCCGTCTTGCCCTTGGCGGCTCCAAAAAGCGCCCGTTTTACCACTTGACCGTTACCGACAGCCGTAACCCACGTGACGGTTCCCACAAGGAACAAATTGGTTTCTTCAACCCGGTTGCCCGTGGTCAGGAAATCCGTTTCTCCGTTAAAGAAGACCGCCTCGCCTACTGGCTGAGCGTTGGTGCTCAACTGTCTGAGCGTGTTGCTCAGCTGGTTAAAGAAAACGCTAAGGCTGCGGCCTGAGCAATATGAGCGTGACGCCTGAAACTGCTGATGATTTGATCGTTATCGGCAAAATCTACTCGATTCACGGCGTGCGCGGCGAAGTGAAGGTTTATTCCTTTACGGATCCAATTGATAACCTGTTGGACTACAAAAAACTGACGCTTCGGCGCGGTAATGATGTACGACAGGCAGAGCTGGTCAGTGGCCGTTCTCATAACGGCAAGTTTCTGGTTGTAAAGCTCAAGGGTCTCGATGACCGTGATGAAGCTGGTCTTCTTCGTGAATTCGAAATCTGCGTGCCGCGTAACCTGTTTCCTGAACTGACCGACGGCGAGTACTACTGGTACCAGCTGCAGGGACTGAAGGTGACCAACCTTGAAGGGCAATTGCTCGGCAAGATTGTTGACCTGATGGAAACTGGCTCGAACGATGTCATGGAAGTCAAACCTTGCCCAGGTAGCCTGGATGATCGTGATCGCTTGTTGCCCTATACAGAGCAATGCGTGTTGAGCGTCGACCTTGCAGCTGGCGAGATGAAGGTGGATTGGGATGCGGACTTCTAAGCGTGGCTAAATTGCGCGTAGAAGTGATCAGTTTGTTTCCCGAAATGTTTTCCGCCATCAGCGACTACGGCATCACTAGTCGTGCGGTGAAACAAGGGCTCTTGCAGCTGACTTGTTGGAACCCGCGAGACTACACAACGGATCGGCATCACACTGTGGATGATCGCCCATTTGGCGGTGGTCCGGGCATGGTGATGAAGATCAAGCCTCTGGAAGATGCACTGGTTCAGGCCAGAGAAGCAGCCGGAGAGGCGGCGAAGGTGATTTACCTGTCGCCCCAAGGCCGTCAACTGAATCAGTCGGCGGTACGCGAGCTGGCGAATGAGGAAGCATTAATCCTTATTGCAGGTCGTTATGAAGGCATTGACGAGCGTTTTATAGACGCTTATGTCGATGAAGAGTGGTCAATTGGTGACTATGTACTCTCTGGTGGCGAGCTGCCGGCGATGGTTCTGATTGATGCGGTTACACGACTGCTGCCTGGAGCTTTAGGGCATGCGGACTCCGCGGAGGAAGATTCCTTCACGGATGGTCTGCTGGATTGCCCGCACTACACCCGACCGGAGGTGTATGCGGATCAGCGTGTTCCCGACGTATTGCTTAGTGGCAATCATGCACACATCCGGCGTTGGCGTTTACAGCAGTCCCTTGGGCGGACCTTTGAACGACGCGCCGATCTTCTGGAAAGCCGCTCGCTTTCTGGAGAAGAGAAGAAGCTGCTCGAGGAATACATCCGCGAGCGGGACGATAGTTAACAACGTATCGATGGTAGATCAGTTGATCTACCTTAGGAGCACAGCATGACTAACAAAATCATCCTTGCACTCGAAGCAGAGCAGATGACTAAAGAGATCCCTCCTTTTGCCCCGGGCGACACCATTGTCGTTCAGGTGAAAGTGAAGGAAGGCGATCGTTCGCGTCTGCAAGCTTTCGAAGGTGTAGTGATTGCCAAGCGTAACCGTGGCGTGAACAGTGCTTTCACTGTTCGTAAAATCTCCAACGGTGTTGGCGTAGAGCGTACTTTCCAGACCTACAGCCCGCAAATCGACAGCATGGCTGTTAAGCGTCGCGGTGACGTGCGTAAAGCCAAGCTGTACTACCTGCGCGACCTGTCGGGTAAAGCAGCTCGCATCAAGGAAAAACTGGCTTAAGTCCAGCTTCCCGATGCAGAAAAAAGCAGCCTTCGGGCTGCTTTTTTGTTGCCTGAGATTTGTCAGACCTTTGTCCAGTTGTAGGTAGTAAGAAAGCATGACTTCGCGTGAGCAAGAGATTCAACGCCGTACCGACCTCTCCGTTACCCGTATTACCAAAGCGGTATTCCCCTCTACCACCAATCACCACAACACCCTGTTTGGAGGCACCGCGCTGGCGTGGATGGACGAAGTTTCGTTTATTGCCGCAACGCGTTTTTGTCGTCTGCCGTTGGTGACTGTGTCCACGGACCGTATTGATTTCAACCATCCGATCGCGGCTGGCTCCATCGTTGAGCTGGTGGGGCGTGTGGTTAAAGTTGGCAACACCAGCCTCAAGGTTGAGGTCGAGGTGTATGTCGAAAGCATGAGCTGCGATGGTCGCGAACTGGCGATCCAGGGCTTGTTCAGCTTTGTCGCCATCGATGATGACAAGCGCCCGGTACCGGTGTTGCCAGGGTTTGCCTCGTAACAGCTGCTACGGGTGCCTGATCAACGCCAGCAGCGTCCAGCCGGAGCCTGGTTTCAATTCACTGTCAGGTGTCACTACATGCACCCAGCCAGTGTTGTCGCGGGCGAAGAGCAGGGTGACGCGCTTGCCATGCAGGGCCAGGTAGTCCGCCCAGGTGAAGTTGTCGGTCAGTGTGGTGCTGTACAGCTCGGCTCCCTGGCTCAACTCACTGGCGAGCTGACCGTAGGTCAGCGCCGGGTTGCCCAGGGCTTGACCGCGGTACTCGTGGCTGGCGCGATGCTTGTCAGTGCGGCGAATTTCCTGGCCATTGGTCAGTGTAAACAAGCGCTGCAGCCCGAACTCGTGATGAAAGCGTGCCGCTGCCAGGGTATTCAACTCGCCAGAGGGTGACAGTGCGAGCAAATGCCCCAGCCCCACCAGATCCAGGTGACTCTCGGCATGCTCTGAAGCCGGATTGCCAAAGTAAGTGGGCAAGTTGTCCATGCGCGCGGCGCGAATGTGTTCCCAGTTGGAATCGGTTAGCAGTACGCGGCTGCCCAGTTGCTGCAATGCCTTGCCAATAACCCGGGCCGGGCCATTGGCGCCAACGATCAAAAAACCGCTGGGGGCCGGCTCCGCCACTTTGAGCAGGCGGGCCAGGGGCCGTGCCGTCGCGCTTTGCAGCACCACCGTACCGATGATCACTGCAAAGGTCAGGGGCACCAGTAGCAGCGCGCCGTCATGGCCTGCTTCGTCCAGGCGGATCGCAAAAATTGCTGAAACGGCTGCCGCGACGATCCCGCGTGGGGCGATCCAGGCGAGCAAGGCGCGTTCGCGCCAGTTCAGTTTTGAGCCAAAGGTCGAAATCACCACGTTCAGCGGCCGGGCGATAAATTGAATAATCAGCAGCAACACCAGCACCACAGGCCCCAGGCCGATCATGGCGTTCAAGTCCAGGCGCGCCGCCAGCAGGATAAACAGCCCCGAGATCAGGAAGATGCTCAGGTTTTCCTTGAAGTGCAGGATGTTGCGTACATCCACCCCCTTCATATTGGCCATCCACATGCCCATCAAGGTGACCGCCAGCAGTCCGGACTCATGCATCACCGTATTGGCGCCAATAAATACGCCCAGCACTGCTGCCAGCGTGGCCAGGCTGTGCAGGTACTCCGGCAGCCATTGGCGGCGTACGATCTGCCCCATGATCCAGCCACCTACAATGCCGAACAAGCTGCCGCATACAATCACCCCGGCAAAGGTCAGCAGGCTGTGGCTCAGGCCCTCGCCCGTGGCGCTGGCGATGATAAAGCTGTAGACCACCACCGCCAGCAGCGCGCCAATCGGGTCGATGACAATGCCTTCCCAGCGCAGGATATTGGCAATCGATGCCTTGGGCCGTACTACGCGCAGCATCGGCACAATCACCGTAGGCCCGGTGACCAGTGTCAGCGTGCCGAACAGCAAGGCCAGAAGCCAGTCAAAGCCCAGTAGCCAATGGGTCGCCAGGGTGATCACGGCCCAGGTCGAGAGCGCACCGATAGTGACCAGCCGATGGACCACAGTGCCGATTTCGCGCCACTCGGACAAATGCAGGGTCAGGCTGCCTTCAAACAGAATCAGCGCCACCGCCAGTGAGACCAGCGGCATCAGCAGCGGTCCGAACAATTCTTGCGGGTCCAGCCAGCCCAATACCGGGCCGACCAGGATCCCGCTCAACAGCAGAAACAGGATGGCCGGCAGCTTCAGTCGCCAGGCCAGCCACTGTGAGCCCAGGGCAGCGATGCCGATGCCGCCGAAAGACAGCAAAATCTGTTGTTCGGTCATAAGGTCATCCTGTGAAAACTTGGGGTTTATGGCATCCGCCAGCCATGAAAGACTAGCGCTCACTTTTGCAATTCACTTTATATTTGTGCGCAGCCTCCGGCCTGTGCGTTTCGAGAGCCAATGCCCGCTATAGACGACCCACTTATCGACCGTTTTCTGGATGCCCTGTGGCTGGAAAAAGGCCTGTCGGACAACACCCGCGGTGCTTATCGCAGTGACCTGGCCTTATTCAATGGCTGGTTGCAGGAGCGCGGTATCGCTATGGCCAGCGCCGGGCGCGAGTTGATCCTCGATCACCTCGCCTGGCGCCTGGAGCAGGGCTACAAGCCTCGCTCGACTGCGCGCTTGCTCTCAGGTTTGCGTGGCTTTTATCGTTATCTGCTGCGAGAAAACCTGATTGCCGTCGACCCTACCTTGCAGGTCGATATGCCGCAGTTGGGCAGGCCATTACCCAAGTCCCTGTCAGAGGCAGACGTAGAAGCGCTGCTCGCCGCCCCTGATCTGAGTGAGGCCATCGGCCAGCGTGATCGGGCCATGCTTGAAGTACTGTATGCCTGTGGCCTGCGCGTAACCGAATTGATCAGCCTGACCCTGGAGCAGGTCAACCTGCGCCAGGGCGTTTTGCGCGTGATGGGCAAGGGCAGCAAGGAACGCCTGGTGCCGATGGGGGAGGAGGCCATCGTCCGGGTCGAGCGCTACATGCGCGATGCCCGGCATGAGCTGCTGGGCGGTCGCCCCAGTGATGTGCTATTTCCCAGTCAGCGCGGTGAACAGATGACCCGCCAGACCTTCTGGCATCGCATCAAGCATCAGGCCAGGGTGGCCGGGATCGACAAGTCGCTGTCGCCACATACCTTGCGCCATGCCTTCGCCACCCATTTGCTCAATCACGGCGCCGATTTGCGTGTGGTGCAAATGCTGCTGGGGCACAGCGACCTCTCGACGACACAGATTTACACCCATGTTGCCCGTGCCCGACTGCAGGACCTGCATGCCCTCCATCACCCGCGTGGCTAGTCGGAGTCGGTCATGCAGGCCATCTGTGGTAGGCTTTGCCGGTTTAGAAAGCGCGCCGCCCAAACCCGTTGTTTCAGGACGGGTATCGGGGTTGGCAGCTTTGCCCGTCTTCAGGAGTTCCCATGCGTGTGATCCAGATTTTCGCCGCCGCAGCCATTGCGTTGGTCAGCACCTTCTCGTTCGCCGATACCGGCGCCGAACAAGCAATCCGCAAGAGCCTCGAAACCCTGCAACTAGATGTGCCGGTCGAGAGCATCAGTGCCAGCCCCATGGCCGGCCTGTATGAAGTCAAGCTCAAGGGCAGCCGCGTGCTGTATGCCAGTGCCGATGGCCAGTTCATCGTTCAGGGCTACATGTTCCAGCTCAAGGACGGCAAGCCGGTGAACCTGACCGAGCAGGCCGAACGTGTTGGCGTGGCCAAGTTGATTAATGGCATTCCGGTGGCAGAGACCGTCGTTTACCCTGCCATCGGCGAAACCAAGTCCCATATCACGGTATTTACCGACACCACTTGCCCGTATTGCCACAAATTGCATGCCGAAGTCCCGCAACTGAACAAGATGGGGATTGAAGTGCGCTATGTTGCGTTCCCGCGTCAGGGCCTCGGCTCACCGGGTGACCAGCAGCTGCAGGCGGTGTGGTGTTCCAAGGACAAAAAAACGGCGATGGACAAGATGACTGATGGTAAAACCGTCGAGGCGCCAAAATGCGCCAATCCGGTTGCCAAGCAGTTCGCCATGGGCCAGTCCATCGGCGTCAATGGCACGCCAGCCATCGTTTTGGCTGACGGTCAGGTGATTCCGGGTTATCAGCCTGCTGCGCAGGTTGGCAAGCTGGCACTCAGTGTTAAATAATCCAGTGTCGTCACGATAAGCCTGTGACGATCATGGCGGGGCAGTTCAGTTGCCCGGCCATTAATAGAGAACCGTGGCAATCCACGGTTGTTTTTCACGGCCGACCTTGAGTCGGCCGTTTTATGGGGAGTTCAGCGTGAATCCGGTCAAAGTAGGTATCTGTGGGCTCGGGACCGTCGGTGGCGGCACCTTCAACGTACTAAAGCGTAACGCCGAGGAGATTGCCCGCCGTGCCGGGCGTGGTATCCAGGTTGCGCAAATTGCAATGCGTACGCCAAACCCTCAGTGCGACATTACCGGTACCCCCATTACCAACGATGTATTCGCTGTTGCGACCAACCCTGAAATCGACATCGTTATCGAGCTGATCGGTGGTTACACCATCGCCCGTGAACTGGTGCTCAAGGCCATCGAAAACGGCAAGCATGTCGTGACCGCGAACAAGGCGCTGATTGCCGTTCACGGTAATGAAATCTTCGCCAAAGCCCAGGAAAAGGGCGTGATCGTGGCGTTCGAAGCGGCCGTTGCAGGCGGTATCCCGGTGATCAAGGCGATCCGTGAAGGTCTCTCGGCCAATCGTATCAACTGGGTGGCGGGCATCATCAACGGTACCGGTAACTTCATCCTCACCGAAATGCGCGAAAAAGGCCGTACGTTCGAAGACGTGCTGGCTGAAGCACAAGCGCTGGGTTATGCCGAGGCAGACCCGACGTTTGACGTTGAAGGTATCGATGCGGCGCACAAGCTGACCATTCTGGCGTCGATTGCTTTCGGTATCCCGTTGCAGTTCGACAAGGCCTACACCGAAGGCATCACCAAGCTGACAACCGCTGATGTGAATTACGCAGAGGCGCTGGGTTATCGCATCAAGCATCTGGGTGTTGCACGCAGCACGGCCAACGGCATCGAGTTGCGGGTTCACCCGACGCTGATTCCGGCTGACCGCCTGATCGCCAACGTCAACGGCGTAATGAACGCAGTCATGGTCAACGGTGACGCTGCCGGTTCGACCCTGTTCTATGGTGCTGGCGCCGGTATGGAACCAACGGCTTCGTCCGTGGTTGCCGACCTGGTAGACGTGGTGCGTGCCATGACCAGCGACCCGGAAAACCGCGTACCGCACCTGGCCTTCCAGCCGGATCTGCTCTCCGACCATCCGATCCTGCCGATCGAAGCGTGCGAAAGCGCCTACTACCTGCGCATCCAGGCCAAAGATCACCCGGGCGTATTGGCCCAGGTGGCGAGCATCTTGTCCGAGCGCGGCATCAACATCGAATCGATCATGCAGAAAGAAGTCGAAGAGCATGACGGCCTGGTGCCAATGATCCTGTTGACCCATCGGGTAATTGAACAGCACATCAACGATGCCATTGCCGCGCTTGAAGCATTGCAGGGCGTTGTGGGTCCGGTCGTTCGCATCCGCGTTGAGCATCTTAATTAATTAAGAGCGGCAAGCGGCAGCGGCAAGCGGCAAGCAAGAGCACATCGGCTTTTACTTGTTGCCTGGCGCTAAACCGCTTGGCGCTCAAACCGAAGGTTTGAACCCATGCGCTATATCAGTACCCGTGGCCAGGCACCGGCCCTGAATTTTGAAGATGTGTTGCTGGCCGGTCTGGCCAGTGATGGCGGTTTGTATGTACCGGAAAACCTGCCGCGCTTTACCCAGGAAGAAATCGCCTCCTGGGCCGGCCTGCCGTATCACGAGCTGGCCTTTCGGGTCATGCGCCCGTTCGTGACCGGCAGCATTCCGGATTCTGACTTCAAGAAGATTCTCGAAGAAACCTACGGCGCGTTTTCCCACGCAGCTGTAGCGCCACTGCGTCAGCTAAACGGCAATGAATGGGTACTTGAGCTGTTCCACGGTCCGACCCTGGCGTTCAAGGACTTTGCCCTGCAACTGCTCGGCCGCTTGCTCGACTACGTGCTGGCCAAGCGTGGCGAGCGTGTGGTGATTGTCGGCGCCACTTCCGGGGATACCGGTTCGGCGGCGATCGAAGGCTGCAAGCATTGCGAAAACGTCGACATCTTTATCCTGCACCCCAACAACCGGGTATCGGAAGTCCAGCGTCGGCAGATGACCACGCTGTTCGGTGACAACATTCATAACATCGCCATCGAAGGCAACTTCGATGACTGCCAGGAAATGGTCAAGGCCAGCTTCGCCGACCAGGGTTTCCTCAAGGGTACACGCCTGGTCGCCGTAAACTCGATCAACTGGGCGCGGATCATGGCCCAGATCGTTTACTACTTCCATGCCTCCCTGCAACTGGGCGGGCCACACCGTTCCGTGTCGTTCTCGGTGCCTACCGGCAACTTCGGCGACATCTTTGCGGGCTACCTGGCACGCAACATGGGCCTGCCGATCAACCAACTGATCGTTGCCACCAACCGCAACGACATCCTGCACCGCTTCATGAGCGGCAATCAGTACGCCAAGGACACCTTGCACGCGACTCTGTCGCCGTCGATGGACATCATGGTGTCGTCGAACTTCGAGCGCTTGCTGTTCGACCTTCATGGTCGCAATGGCGCAGCCGTTGCCGGTCTGATGGATACCTTCAAGCAAACCGGTAATTTCAGCGTTGATGAAGATCGCTGGACCGAAGCGCGTCGTCTGTTTGATTCGCTGGCGGTTGATGATGAGCAAACCTGCGAAACCATCGCTCAGGTATTTGTCGAAAGCGGCGAAGTGCTCGATCCGCACACCGCTATCGGTGTGCGTGCGGCCCGTGAATGCCGTCGCAGTCTGGATATCCCGATGGTCATTCTGGGCACGGCACATCCGGTCAAGTTCCCTGAAGCGGTTGAAAAAGCCGGCATAGGAAAAGCGCTCGAACTGCCGTCTCACCTTTCTGACTTGTTTGAGCGAGAGGAGCGTTACACCGTACTGGCTAATGACCTCAAGGCTGTCCAGGGCTTTGTCAGCCAGCATGGCAACCGTGGCAAGCCGCTTTAACGGCATTCGTCTTACGTAATTTGAAGCCCGTCATCTGACGGGCTTTTTTATTGGTGCATGGCAAACTTGCCAGGTCTTCGCCCCTTCTGTGCTGGCGAATACCCGGTCAAGGATGCTGTCATGTCACGTATTCACCAGACATTTGAATCATGGATGCGCATAGTGCTGGGCATGGCCTTGTTGAGCCTGGCCCTGCCGGTGATGGGCGCTTCCGGAACGCCTTTCAGGCTCGCAACACGCTTTGTGGATATCCAGCCTCTGCAACTGGATGCCCCGGAGCGGCAATGGCTGGCCAATCATGGAACGCTACGGGTTGGTATCGCCATCGGTGATTACGAACCGGTCGACATCACCGACGACCGCAATAACTATCAGGGCATCAGCGCAGATTACCTGAGCATCGTTCGAGACACGTTGGGCGTGCCTGTTGAAGTCCTGGGCTACAGGCGTCGTGATCAGGCCGTTGCAGAGCTGCTGGCCGGCAATATCGATATTCTGGCCAGCGCCAGCGGGTTTGAGCGAGGGATTGAAGGTGTAGCTTTTTCCCGGGAGTACATGACTGATCGACTGGTTATCGTTTGTCGCTCATGTGAGGAAGAGCCGGTCAAAAACTGGGTCGGGAAAAAAATCGGCTTTATGGAGGGCTACGTCGATATTCATACCGCCCAGGCGTTTTACCCTGACAGTGAAATCACCACCATCAGTGACCTGCATAATGCAATGGACGCGCTGGTTGAGGGGGATATCGACGGGTTTATCGGCAATGAACTTATCGTGCAGTCATTCAAAAGTGTGCGGCCTCATTCGGGGGTGCGCATTATCGGTGATAGCGCCTTGCCATCCTCCGGTTTTGCATTTGCTACACGCCTCTCTGACCCCGAACTTGGGTTGCTGATCAACCGCGCGCTGGGCAGCCTTGATGACAATACATCGCGCATGGTGCTTTCACGCTGGATCATCGGGCTTGAAGGGCACGCTGTTCAATCGCATATCAACCTGCTGCCTGGCGAGCTTGAGTGGATCCAGCGCAATCCGGTTGTAGCCCTGGCGACCCAGCAGTTCCCCTTGTACGCATTCAAGACCGGGGACGGTCGTTGGGTAGGGCTGAGTGTGGATATTCTGGCGCGAATTTCTCGCATGACCGGGCTGCAGTTTGTACATAAAGAAGCGTTTTCAACGGTACAAATCCTCGACATGCTCAAAAGTGGCGAGGCACTGATGAACTCAAGCCTCTCCAGAAGTCGTGAGCGCAAAGCTTTTTTGAACTTCACCTATTCCTACGGTGGGGCACCCTGGGTGTTTGTTGTACGAGTCAATGATTCCCGGCTGGGTTCATTGGACGAACTGGCCGGCAAGGTTCTGGCGCTTCCAGCCAGGCATGCCCTCGAAGACTTGATTCGACGTGAATACCCCGCAATCACCTTGCATCTGGTTGATACCTACGCCCAGGCACGTCACGCGGTGGCCAATGGCGAGGCAGATGCGACGATACAAACAGAGACACAGGCTCATCTTTACCCACCGGGGCGCCTCAAGGTCGGACGCAGTGTTGACGGGCAATGGGCTGCCGCCAGCTTTTCGGTCCCTGTTCTATACCCGGAGCTTTTCAGCATCATGAACAAGGCGTTGGAAGCCATGCCCATGGCCGAGATTCGGGCGCTGAGAACCAAGTGGCTGGGGGGGGTGGGCAAACCGCTGATCATCGAGAGTGGCCTGTATCACTCAGCCCGTCTTTATTGGGCGATAGCGGTCTTGATTGCGGCCGGGCTTATGTTGTTTGTGTACAACTGGTTTCTGCGCAGGCAACTGATTATTGCGCGTGAAGCCGAGAAAACCCTGAATGAGCAGTTGGGGCTCAGTCACCGCTTTCTGGATGGCATTCCCAGCCCGATTTTCGTGGTTGGCCTGGAGGGAGAGCTGATTACCTGCAATCAAAGCTATGAGCAGCGTTTATCAGTCCAGTTGGGACGGATTCGCGGGTTGAAGGTGACTGATGTTGATTTGTTTTCGAAGGAGCTGGCCGAGAAGCTCCAGCGGGAAATAATGCGCATGATTCAAAGCCGCAAACCCTGTTACCAAAAACGTTGGGTGGAGTTTAAGTCCGGAGGCATGGAAATCTATCAGTGGGTTGTTCCGTTTTATTCAGAGACTGGGCGTCTGGAGGGGCTGGTAGGAGGATGGTTCGACAAATCTGAAGCTAAAAAGTGGGATTAGTAAGCTGGTTTGAACCAGTAAATGAAAGGCGTTGTGGATTCCTATGGTATTTACAGATATGTCCTATGTGTATTGAGTGTTGAGCCCACTAAGGTTTACCTCCTCTGTAGCGCTAGGTTTATGCCTGAAGGCCCATGATGCGATCTTTGAAAGTATTGATTCTTGAAGACAACCCGTTTCAATTAATGGTGTTGCATCAGATGTTGAACGCCTTCCGCATTTTTGACGTGTTGACGGCCGAAAGCGTTGATTGCGCCCGCGAGTCCTTGCTCAGGCGCGGTGCCATAGACGTGGCCATTTGTGATTTGTATATGGAAGGGGCATCAGGGCAGGAGCTGATCAGCGAGTTGGCCCTTGAACGCAAAGCTGCAGCGTTGATCATTTTGAGTGCTGCTGCACCTCCGGTGGTCGAGAGGGCGGCCAGAGTGGCCCGCAGTCAAGGTCTCAGGGTGCTGGGGTGTCTGTCAAAACCCGTGACCATAGGGGCGCTGGGGCAATTGTTGGGTGCCTTCGAGCTACAGCAGATAAGTGCTGATGGCGCGAATGCAGATTAATTGCCAGTACCGGGGGAACTTCCAGCAGGTTTGGTTTGTCAGATTTTTCATCAGCAGGAGCAAGTTTATTGCTCCGATACTTGTAGCCTGTTGAGCGGGTTATCATGACCCTGTTAAACCCCGAGCAGCCTCCCCACTGCTCGGGGTTTTTTTATGCGTACGTGTCATTGCTCATCCAGGTAAGACAGGGATGGCGAGCCCAATGTGGTGAGTATCGAATTGACCCTGCGAATGACCTCACGTCCTTGCGCAGTGTCCGAGCAGCCAACGTAAATCGACTGATATTCCGGGGCGCCCTGGATCGGATAAAACAGCAGTTCGTCGGATGACAAACCTTGCTGACTGGCCTTGGCCTGGATTTCTGGCCAGTAGCCCAATAGCGTCGGCATACGGCCTGCATGTTGCATTTGCAGCAGGCTGCCCAACGGATCGTTACCGTAATGCATGACAATCTGGCCTGGCGGGCTCAGCTTCAGCTGGCTATCAATCAATACTCCGTAGCTGCGTTTGGCAATGATTCCAAGCTTGAGGGTTTGCGCCTTGAGCAGCCCCGGCAGGTCTACCTTGTCGTCATGGACAAAGGGTTCGATCAAATGCTGATTCTCACGCAGTATGGCCATGCCATTGCTGTGCATGATCGCAACGGGCTCGGAGTAAACGATCGAGAGGGCGCGGGCGGGATTCCAGATCAGCGCCGGATCGCAGGTCAGCGAGGGTTCTTCAAGCATCTGCAGGGCCCGAGCCCGGTTAACCCGCATTATCACGTGCTGGTATTGCGGCATGCCTGCGATCAGGGCTGGCATCACCTGGTCGACTATCCCCTTACCTTTTTGCGGGCCATGAAACACCGTTAACGGTGGCAGGTCGCGCAACAACCAGATGAGTGTGGGTGCTGCCTGACTGCCAGGGGCCCAGGCCAGAAACAATGCGGTGATCAGGCCTGCCCAAAGTCTTCGCAAGGTCGAACGCTGGGTCATGCTGCTGATCTCCTTGGGTGGCCACTAAAAATGGGCAACACGCCTAGATGGCGCCCGCTTGCTTGAGGTTGGCGATTGCTGCAGCGTCGTAACCCAGGTCGTTCAACACCTCGATATTATGTGCACCCAGTTCGGGGCCTACCCAATCTGCCGTGCCCGGAGTATCGGAGAGCCTTGGCACGATACCGGGCATCTTGAAGTCTTTACCGTCAGGCAGTTTGGCCTGCAGGAACATTTCACGGGCCAGAAATTGTGGATCGCTGAACATGTCTTCTGCCGAGAAAATACGGCTGGCCGGTACCTGCGCTGCGCCCAGTTGTTCAAGTACCGTGGCCAGCGGCAGCGAGCCGACCCAGCGGTCAATCACGCCATACAGTTCGTCACGGCGTGCGTCACGACCATCGTTGTGTGCAAGCTCCGGGTCGTTGGCCAGATCGTCGCGCCCGATAATCTGCATAAAGCGCTTGAAAATGGCGTCGCCATTGGCGCCGATCTGTACGTGCTTGCCGTCCAGGCTGGTATGGATGGAAGAGGGCGTAATACCCGGCATGATATTGCCGGTACGTTCACGGATGAAACCGAATACATCGAACTCGGGCACCATGCTTTCCATCATGGCAAAAATCGCTTCGTAGAGCGCCACGTCTACCACCTGGCCCTGGCCGCCGTTGACCTCGCGATGACGCAAAGCCATAAGGGCACCGATCACACCCCACAGCGCGGCAATCGAGTCGCCAATCGAGATGCCTGTGCGCACTGGCGGACGATCTTCGAAACCGGTGATATAACGCAGCCCGCCCATGGATTCGCCGACCGCACCAAACCCCGGCTGATCTTTCATCGGGCCGGTCTGGCCAAAGCCGGACAGGCGCACCATCACCAGCTTGGGGTTCAGTGCATGCAGCACATCCCAACCCAGTCCGAGTTTCTCCAGGACCCCGGGGCGAAAGTTTTCGATCAGGATATCGGCGTCTGTCAGCAGCTCCTTGAGAATGCTCAGACCGTCGGGGTGTTTTAGATTCAGGGTCAGGGATTTTTTGTTGCGCGCCTGGACGAACCACCATAGCGATGTGCCTTCATACAGCTTGCGCCATTTTCGCAGCGGGTCGCCGCCGTCAGGGGATTCGACCTTGATCACCTGGGCGCCAAACTCGGCGCAAATGCGCGATGCAAATGGCCCGGCGATCAGGGTACCCAATTCAACAACTTTAAGGCCTGAAAGGGGTTTGGTGGCGAGCGGCATGTGGAATCCTTGTCCAAGGGCGAGCGAGTACAGCCTTTTAACATAGCTGGCGGCTGGCAAGAAGCTGGCCGATTCGTTCAATCACGGTGTATCGGTTAGACTTGTCGCCTTTCTCCGTATCAAGAAGCCCGTTCATGGCACAGCCGTCCACGACCTACAAGTTTGAACTCAACCTTACCGATCTCGATCGCGGGGTCTATGAAAGCGTCAAGCAGACCATCGCCCGCCACCCTTCGGAGACCGAAGAACGCATGACTGTGCGCCTTCTGGCCTACGCTTTTTGGTACAACGAGCAGCTGTCTTTTGGTCGAGGCCTGTCAGATGTAGACGAACCGGCCCTGTGGGAAAAAAGCCTGGATGACCGTGTTCTGCACTGGATCGAAGTCGGACAGCCCGATGCCGACCGTCTGACCTGGTGCTCGCGCCGTACCGAGCGCACCAGCCTGCTGGCGTATGGCAGCTTGCGTGTGTGGGAAGGCAAGGTGATTCCTGCAATCAAGAACCTGAAGAACGTCAATATCGCAGCCGTTCCGCAAGAGATTCTTGAGGTGTTGGCCAAAGATATGCCACGGGTTATCAAGTGGGACGTGATGATCAGCGAGGGTACGATTTTCGTGACAGATGATCGCGGCCAGCACGAAGTGCAACTGCAGTGGCTGCAAGGCGAACGCGGCTAAGTTCCAACCCTTTTTTACGCTTAGAGACTCTTCACCTGCTTATGCGCATCGAACCTCGTCCATTGCCTGAACCCCTGCCTTTTCTGGGCGAAATGCCAACCCTGCTGACCCGCCTTTACGCCGCACGGGGTGTGCAGTCGCAAGCTGAGCTGGACAAAAGCCTGGCGCGGTTGATCCCGTATCAGCAGCTCAAGGGCATTGATTCAGCGGTGGACTTGCTGGTGGTCGCGCTTGAGCAGCGCCAACGCATTCTGATCGTCGGCGACTTTGACGCCGACGGTGCCACGGCCAGCACCGTGGGTATGCTCGGTCTGCGCCTGCTGGGGGCGGCCCATGTCGATTACCTGGTGCCCAACCGCTTCGAGTATGGCTACGGCCTGACCCCGGAAATCGTCGAAGTTGCCCTGACCCGCACGCCGCACTTGTTGATCACGGTCGATAACGGAATCTCCAGTATCGAAGGTGTGGCCGCAGCCAAAAAAGCTGGTTTGAGCGTGCTGGTTACCGACCACCACTTGCCGGGCAGCGAGTTGCCGGCCGCGGATGCCATCGTCAACCCCAACCAGCCCGGCTGCGAGTTCCCGAGCAAGGCGCTGGCGGGGGTAGGGGTGATCTTCTATGTGCTGATCGCCTTGCGGGCGCGCTTGAACAGCCTGGGCTGGTACCAGGACAGCAAGGCGCCGAATATCGCCGAGTTGCTGGATCTGGTGGCGCTGGGCAGCGTCGCGGACGTGGTGCCGCTGGATGCGAACAACCGCATCCTGGTACACCAGGGGCTTGAGCGCATCCGTGCCGGGCGTGCCCGGCCCGGGCTCAAGGCTATTCTGGAAGTGGCCAAGCGTGACCATTCGAAAATTACCTCCACCGACCTGGGTTTTATCCTCGGGCCGCGCCTGAATGCCGCCGGGCGCCTGGACGACATGAGCCTGGGTATCGAATGCCTGCTCACCGATGACGCCAATGCCGCACGGGATATGGCTGCGCAACTGGACGAGATGAACCAGGACCGAAAATCCATCGAGCAGGGCATGCAGCGTGAGGCGTTGGCCCAGCTCAAGGACCTGACGATCGACAGCATGCCGTTTGGCCTGTGCCTGTTCGACCCCGAGTGGCACCAGGGAGTGATCGGAATTCTGGCTTCGCGGCTCAAGGAACGTTACTTTCGCCCGACTTTTGCCTTTGCCGATGCCGGGGATGGCATGCTCAAGGGCTCCGGCCGATCGGTGCCGGGCTTTCATATTCGTGATGCACTGAGTGTGGTGGCTGCACAGCATCCGGACTTGATCAGCAAATACGGTGGCCATGCCATGGCGGCCGGGCTGACTTTGCCTGAGGTCAATTTCCCGCTGTTCTGTGAGGCCTTTGATGCTGAAGTGCGGCGTCAATTGCGTGAAGAAGACCTGACCGGGCGCATGCTGTCTGACGGCAGCCTGGCAGTGGAAGAGTTTCACCTGGAGCTGGCGCGTGCCCTGCGCAATGCCGGGCCATGGGGGCAGCACTTTCCCGAACCGCTGTTCCACGGGGTATTCCAGTTGGTGGAGCAACGCATCGTGGGGGAGCGGCATTTGAAAGTCGTGCTCAAGACCGAATGCGGCAGCGTAAAGCTCGACGGCATTGCTTTCGGGATCGACCGCGAAGTGTGGCCGAACCCGACCATTCGCTGGGTGGAACTGGCCTACAAGCTTGACCTCAACGAATTTCGCGGCAACGAAACCGTACAGTTGATGATTGCCCATATCGAGCCGCGCTAATCCGCCAATCCCCTGTGGGAGCGGGCTTGCTCGCGATGCTATCACCGCGGTTGGCCTGACAGGCCGCGGTGCCCGCATCCCGAGCAAGCCCGCTCCCACCAAAACCACCACGTCCCGTTGCGATATGAACTCCCCCTCATCCAGTGTTGTCGACTAGGCTCTTCAGAAGTACTTGGAGCCTGCCCACTGGAATTAGAGGTGACCCATGAGTCTGCTGCTCGAACCCTATACCCTGCGCCAACTGACCCTTCTTAACCGCATTGCGGTCTCGCCAATGTGCCAGTACTCCAGCGTCGATGGGCTGGCAAATGACTGGCACCTGGTCCACCTGGGCAGCCGTGCCGTTGGCGGCGCCGGGCTGATTTTTACCGAAGCCACTGCCGTCACCCCCGAAGGCCGTATCACTGCCCAGGATCTGGGCCTGTGGAACGACGAGCAGATTGAACCCCTGCAACGCATCACCCGCTTTATTCGCGCCCAGGGCGCTGTAGCCGGTATCCAGCTGGCCCATGCCGGGCGTAAGGCCAGCACCCACCGCCCCTGGTTGGGCAAGCATGGCAGCGTCAAGGTGGAGGAGGGCGGCTGGGTGCCTGTCGGGCCGTCACCCATTGCCTTCGACCCACAGCACACTGCGCCAGTGCAACTGGACGAGATCCAGATCAATGAGGTTATCCAGGCGTTCGTGGCTGCCGCCAAGCGAGCGCTGGAGGCTGGCTTCTCGGTGGTTGAAGTACATGCTGCTCATGGTTACTTGTTGCATCAATTTCTTTCACCGTTGAGCAACCAGCGACGTGACCAATACGGCGGTTCGTTCGAGAATCGCATCCGTCTGGTGTTGGAAGTCACCGAGGCCGTGCGCGGTGTATGGCCGCAGGAGCTACCGCTGTTTGTGCGGGTCTCGGCCACCGACTGGGTGGAAGACGGCTGGAACCCTGACGAAACCGTCGAACTGGCACGACGCCTCAAGGCATTGGGCGTGGACCTGATCGACGTGTCTTCGGGCGGTACCGCAGCCAATGCCGAGATTCCGGTGGGGCCTGGCTACCAGACCCGTTTTGCCGAGCGCGTGCGCAAGGAGGCCTGCATTGCCACCGGTACGGTGGGCATGATCACCGAACCGGCCCAGGCCGAGCATATTTTGCGTACCGGGCAGGCCAACCTGATCCTGCTGGCGCGTGAACTGTTGCGTGACCCGTATTGGCCGTTGCATGCAGACGATGACCTGGGCGGTAAAAAGGCCATCTGGCCAGCCCAGTACCAGCGCGCGACCCATCGCGACCAACCGATTCATGAGTCCGACCTGCGCGACTGATAGCCAGTGCTCTTTACGATAAACCTGCCTGCGGGCGGGTTTTCTGGCGCCCCCTGACCCTGTTAAGAGAGGATGCTTATGAGTTTGCTCGACCAACTGCTTAAATCCGGCCAACAGATGCTGGCGAAAAAAACCGGCGCCCAAGGCAGCGCCTCCCGTGACGATAAAGGCGGCCTGGGTGACCTGCTCGGGTCTGGTGGTCTGGGCGGCCTGCTTTCCGGCGCGGGTGGCGGCGCTCTGGCAGCCAGTGCCCTGGGGCTGCTGCTGGGCAACAAGAGTGCGCGCAAATACGGTGGTCAGGCACTGACCTATGGCGGCCTTGCCGCCCTGGGCGTTCTGGCCTACAAGGCCTACGGCAACTGGCAGGCCAATCAGGGCACGGCACCGCAGACCGAGCCGCAAACCATTGACCGTGTTCCGGCGCCGCAAGTGGAGCAACACAGCCAGGCGATCCTCAAGGCCCTGGTGGCTGCTGCCAAGGCTGATGGGCATGTGGATGAGCGTGAGCGCCAACTGATCGATGGCGAGTTGAACAAACTCAATGGCGACCCTGCATTGCGCCAATGGCTGCAAGCTGAACTGAACAAGCCGCTGGACCCGGCAGAGGTTGCCAGAGCTGCCAGCACCCCGGAAATCGCGGCCGAAATGTATATCGCCAGCCTGATTCTGGTGGATGAAGAACATTTCATGGAGCGCGCCTATCTGGAAGAGCTGGCCAAACAGCTCAAGCTCGACCCGGGGCTCAAGATCGAGCTGGAAGCCCAGGTCAAGCAGGCGCAGGGCTAGCGCACTCTGTGGGGCGAGCCTGCATCACGATGCAGGCGCCGCAACATGCTTGTTTTAGACGCTCCGAGCCGCAACGGCCCGGGGCGTTTTTTTATGCTTCGTGGCTTCGATCCACTGCAACTTCCCCGTCATAATCCCCTGTTAGCCTGCCCGCCAGAAATAATTTGTTACGTGTAATCAGGAAGCCGCAATGAGCGACAAGAAAGACCAGGACACCCAACGCCCGGCCGACAGCAGCCGCCGTCGCTTCCTCGCCGGTGCTGCCGCACTGGGCGTTGGCGCGGCCACCTTGAGCGCTTGCGGCAGCAGTCAGCATGAACCCCCCGTCAGGCCGCAACCGCTGACCCCGGCCGAGCTGGACAAAAAGCTCCACGAACAGGTCAAGACCATCGTGGTGATCTATGCCGAGAACCGCAGCTTCAACAACCTGTTTGCAAACTTCCCCGGTGTCGAGAAGCCGTTGTCGGCCCTCAAACCCGCCGACTACCAGCAACGCGACCGTGATGGCAGCCTGCTACAGACCCTGCCACCGATATGGGGCGGGCTGCTGCAAGTGGGACCGCAGACGGTAGATGGCGTGACCTATGCGCCGGGTGAGCAGTTTCAGGAGAACCTGCCCAACGCCCCCTTCGCGCTGAAAGGGCCGAATCAGCAAGATCTGCCGTTGAATCTGGTGACCCGCGACCTGTGGCATGTGTTCTATCAGAACCAGATGCAGATCAACGATGGCAAGAACGACCAGTTCGTGGCCTGGGGGGATTCCGGCGGCTTGCCCATGGGCTACTACGCCCAGTCGCAGTATTCGCTGCGTCTGTGGGACGTAGCCCGTGAATTCGTACTGTGCGACAACTTCTTCCAGGGGGCTTTTGGCGGTTCGTTCCTTAACCACCAATACCTGATCAGCGCAGCGGTGCCGTTCTATCCGAACGCGAATACCTCTGTTGCCGAGGCGCAGATTGCTGTTTTGCAGGGCGATGACCCTGCCGGTACACGCTTGAAGCCTCTGGACAAATCCCCGGCCAGCGCCATGACCGGCGCCGCGCAGTTCGGTCCCAGCGCTCTTACTCCGGACGGTTTTGCAGTCAACACCATGGCGCCGCCTTACTGGCCGACCTGGATCCGCGACCCCGAGCGTCCCGACTATGCCAAGCCCGACCTGCCAAGCGTACTGGTGCCACAAAGCCATGAGCATATCGGCGACAAACTGAGCAAAAAGAACATTGACTGGGCCTGGTACGCGGGGGCCTGGCAGGCCACGCTGGAGCAGTTCAAGGGCTCGGACGGGATCCCCAAGATCCCCAACTTCCAGTACCACCACCAGCCATTCAACTACTTTGTTCAACAAGGTCCGCAGAACCCGCAGGAGCGCAGCAAGCGCCTGCGCGACGCAGGCCTGGGCGATGAGTCCGGCAGCAACCGCTTTCTGGCTGACGCCGAGGCTGGCAGCCTGCCAGCCGTGAGTTTCTACAAGCCTCAGGGCAACCTCAACCTGCACGCTGGCTATGCCGATGTGGCTGCTGGTGACCGGCACCTTGACCGTGTGCTCAAGGTGCTGCGCAACAGCCCGCAATGGCAAAACATGGTGATCGTGCTTACCGTGGACGAAAACGGTGGCTGGTGGGATCACGTTGCACCGCCCAAAGGTGATCGCTGGGGGCCGGGTACAAGGATTCCGGCTCTGGTGGTATCACCTTTCGCACGCAAGGGGACGGTGGATCACACGGTGTATGACACCGCTTCGATTCTGCGCCTGATTAGCCGGGTGCATCAGCTGGAAGTGCTGGATGGCCTCAAGCAACGTGACGATGCCATGAAGGCGCGGGGGCAAGCGCCCATGGGCGACCTGACCAATGCATTGATGTTTTGACAACAGCCCCCCCACAGGTTTGAAGTTTTGCATGTAGGAATTTTTGTCTATTGCTGTGAGATCTGTCTCAACGCCTGTACGAATCATTGCTTACCCTCGGCTATACTCACCTTCATTTGAATGGCACCCGAGGATCGACTGTGAAGAACTGGACGTTACGCCAACGCATCTTGGCGAGCTTTGCTGTAATCATCGCCATTATGCTGCTGATGGTTGTTGCGTCTTACTCGCGCCTGCTGTCGATCGAAACCAGTGAAGAAAAGGTGCAAACCGACTCGATTCCCGGGGTCTATTACAGTTCGATGATTCGTAGCGCCTGGGTCGACAGCTATGTCCTGACCCTGGAGCTGGTGGGCTCGCTTAATCAGCGTGACCTGACCAACGAAGACCGCAAGTTGTACGCCAGCTACGAAGACCGCTTGAACAAAGAACTGGATAACTATCGCGGCACTATTTTTGAAGGTGAAGACAGGGCCCACTTCGACGACTTCGAGCGTCTGCATGGAGAGTACGGCGTGGTGTTGGCGAAAATTCTTGATCTCTATCAGAACAAGGATTACGCCCAGGCCCACAAGGTGCTTAGTGAGCAACTGGCTCCAGCCTGGATGGAAGGCCGCAAGTTGCTCAACAGCATCATTGAAGGCAACAGCGAGTCGGCCAAGCTCGCCACTGACAATATTGGTCACGCCGTATTGACTGCCAAGATCAGCATGATCATTTCCCTGGTTATTGCCGTACTTGCAGCAGCGCTGTGTGGCTTCCTGTTGCTGCGCGCAATCATGTCGCCGATGCAGCGTATCGTCACGATTCTGGAAGTGATGCGTTCCGGTGACCTGAGCTCGCGCTTGAATCTGGAGCGCAAGGACGAGTTTGGCGCGGTGGAAACCGGCTTCAACGACATGATGGCCGAGCTGACTACGTTGGTGTCCCAGGCCCAGCGCTCTTCGGTGCAGGTCACTACGTCGGTTACGGAAATTGCCGCTACCTCCAAGCAACAACAGGCCACAGCAACTGAAACCGCAGCCACCACTACGGAAATAGGTGCAACTTCCCGGGAAATTGCCGCCACGTCCCGTGACCTGGTGCGCACCATGACCGAAGTGACCTCGGCAGCCGACCAGGCCTCGATCCTGGCCGGTTCCGGGCAGCAGGGCCTGGCCCGCATGGAAGAAACCATGCACTCGGTGATGGGGGCTGCCGATCTGGTCAACGCCAAACTGGCGATCCTCAACGAGAAGGCCGGTAACATCAATCAGGTGGTGGTGACCATCGTCAAGGTCGCCGACCAGACCAACTTGCTATCGCTTAACGCGGCCATTGAAGCTGAAAAAGCCGGTGAATACGGCCGCGGTTTTGCTGTGGTTGCTACCGAAGTGCGCCGTTTGGCCGACCAGACTGCCGTGGCTACCTACGATATCGAGCAGATGGTGCGCGAGATTCAGTCGGCAGTGTCGGCGGGCGTGATGGGCATGGACAAGTTCTCTGAAGAAGTACGCCGTGGCATGTCCGAAGTGCAGCAAGTGGGCGAGCAGCTGTCGCAGATCATCCATCAGGTTCAGGCCCTGGCGCCGCGTGTACTGATGGTCAATGAAGGCATGCAGGCTCAGGCTACCGGTGCCGAGCAGATCAACCTTGCGCTGGTGCAATTGGGTGATGCCAGCAGCCAGACCGTCGAGTCCCTGCGTCAGGCCAGCTTCGCGATCGACGAATTGAGTCAGGTTGCCGTTGGGTTGCGCAGCGGCGTTTCGCGTTTCAAAGTCTGATGAGCGAGCTTTCAGCCAAAAAACCGGGCGCCAAGGTGTCGCAAAAACGCCTGTTTCTGGTGTTTTATATTGGTAACGAGCGCTATGCACTGGCCGCTGGCGATGTGGTCGAAGTGTTGCCGCGCTTGCCTCTCAAGCCCATAGCCCATGCCCCCGAGTGGGTAGCGGGGGTTTTTGCTCATCGTGATCGAATGGTTCCGGTGATCGATATCAGTGCCATGACCTTTGGCACCGCCGCCGTAGCCCGCACCAGCACCCGGCTGGTGCTGGTCAATTATCGCGGACAATTGCTCGGCCTGCTGCTTGAACAGGCCAGTGACACTTTGCGCTGCGATCCGGCGGAGTTTCAGCCCTACGGTGTCGATAACCGCGATGCGCCTTACCTGGGACCGGTGCGTAAAGATGAGGCCGGGCTGTTGCAGTGGTTAAGTGTCGACGATCTGCTCAGCCCTGCGGTGTCTGCTCTGCTTTTTGCCCAGGGCGAAGATGACACCTGCGTCCAGGTGGCGCCATGAGTCTTGATCAGCGTTTTTTTGACTATTTGAAGCAGCGCATCGGCCTGGATGTGGCATCGGTCGGCCCGGCGATTATCGAACGTGCCGTACGCCAGCGCTGCATTGCATTGGGCATGGCTGATAACGATCGCTACTGGCAGCGCCTGCTCAGTTCCCAAGATGAACAGCAAGCCCTGATCGAATCGGTGATCGTGCCCGAGACCTGGTTCTTCCGTTACCCCGAATCCTTTGCCACACTGGGCCGCCTGGCCAGGCAGCGCCTGGCGGAAATCGGCAGCCGACGCCCGTTGCGTATCCTGAGTCTGCCGTGTTCGACCGGCGAAGAGCCGTATTCGATTGCCATGGCACTGTTCGATGCCGGCTTTGCTGCACACCAATTCAAGGTCGACGCCCTGGATGTCAGTCCGCTTTCGGTGCAGCGTGCGCAAAACGCGCTGTATGGCAAAAACTCCTTTCGAGGCCAGCCAACAGATTTTCGTGAGCGCTACTTCTGTGTCGAGAGCGATGGTTATCAGTTGTCGGAGCGGGTCTGCGGACAGGTCAGCTTCACCGCAGGCAATCTGCTGGATCCGATCCTGCTCGCCAGCCACGAGCCTTATGACTTTGTGTTCTGCCGCAACCTGTTGATCTACTTTGATCTTAAAACCCAGCAGCAGGCCCTGGATGTGCTCAAGCGCCTGACCCGTGATGATGGTGTTTTGTTTATAGGTCCGGCCGAAGGCAGCTTGCTCAACCGGCTGGGCATGCGTTCGATCGGTGCTCCGCAGTCATTTGCCTTTTGCCACAATCATGAGCCATTGCCGGCAGCGCGCCCTGTGCTTGCCGAACTCAAGCCACTGACGCGACCAAAAGCGCCAGCGCCAGCGCCTGTGCCGACACCGGTCAGCCGGCCTTTTGCCCCGCGCGTGCAAGCCCCGGTCGGGCAAAAATCGGCTTCGCCAGTCGATGGGCCGGGTCTGTTGCTTGAACAGATTGCCAGCCTGGCCAATGAAGGCAAAAGCCTTGAGGCGCGTGCGGTCTGCGAACAGTTCTTGCAGCGGCATGACCCGCAGGCCGAGGTGTTTTACTGGTTGGGCCTGCTCAGCGATGTGCAGGGCCAGACCTCAGAGGCCCAGGGCTTCTATCGCAAGGCGCTGTACCTGGAACCCCAGCATTCGGAAGCGCTGGCCCATCTGGCAGCGCTGTTGGCTTCACAAGGCGATGAAGCAGGCGCCCGGCGCTTGCACGAGCGCGCAGCCCGTAACGGGCGTTCCACTCAAAGTGAGCGTAAACAATGAGCGCTTTAGCAGCACAGAGCTTGATTCACTCCGAAGCGCAGGCCATTGATGACTGCTGGAACCGCATTGGCATCTACGGTGACAAAAGCTGCCCGTTGCTGCCCCAGCATATCCATTGCCGCAACTGCGACACGTATGCTGCTGCCGCGACCCGTTTGCTCGACCGCTATTCATTTGAGCAGCAAAGCCAGGAGCTTTATGCCCCGCAGGCCCATGAGCAAAAGGTTGCAACCTGCTCACTGGTGATTTTCCGCCTGAGTGAGGAGTGGCTGGGGCTGCCCACGCGTTGCCTGGATGAAGTGGCACCGATGCAAACCATTCACTCCCTGCCGCACCAGCGTTCCCGGGCCTTGCGCGGTGTGGCCAATGTGCGCGGTACTCTGGTGCCGTGCCTGTCGCTGGTTGAACTGCTGGGGCTTGACCCAGCCACGCCGGGAGCCTCCTCGCAGCGGGTGATGCCGCGCATGCTGATTGTGGCCGCCCACGGTGGAGCCGTGGTGCTGCCGGTGGATGAGGTGGATGGCATTCATAATATTGCCGAGGGCGACATCAATGCTGCATCGCTCTCCGGCGAGCATGTCAGCGCCAAATACACCCGGGGTGTGCTGCAGTGGAAAACCCGCAGCCTGCGTTTACTGGATGAAGAGCAACTGTTGAGCGCAATCACCCGGAGCCTGACATGACCCCCGAGCAAATGCGCGACGCCTCGCTGCTTGAGCTGTTCAGCCTGGAGGCCGAGGCGCAAACCCAGGTGCTCAACGAAGGCCTGCTGGCGCTGGAGCGCAACCCGACCCAGGCTGACCAGCTGGAAGCCTGCATGCGCGCGGCCCACTCGCTCAAGGGCGCAGCCCGGATTGTCGGGGTGGATGCCGGGGTCAGCGTGTCCCATGTCATGGAAGACTGCCTGGTCAGTGCCCAGGAAGGCCGTTTGTACCTGCAACGCGAACACATTGATGCCTTGTTGCAAGGTACCGACCTGCTGATGCGCATTGCCACCCCCGGCAACACTGTCACGCCTCACGACATCGACGCCTATGTGGCGCACATGAATGAGCTGCTGGATCCGTCTGCCCCCGGTGCGCGGGTGGCGCCGCCCGAATTTGACGTGTCGCAGCTGTTGTTGATGCCCTCGCCAGCTGTACCCGAATTTGCGCCAGAACCTGTGGTTGAGCGTCAGGTCGAGGTGCCAGCCGAGCCGGCAGCGGAGCCAGCACGTCGCCCCCAGCGTCTGACCGAAAGCGGCGAGCGGGTACTGCGGGTCACGGCCCAGCGCCTTAACAGCCTGCTCGATCTGTCGAGCAAATCCCTGGTGGAAACCCAGCGCCTCAAACCCTTTCTGGTGACATTGCAACGGCTTAAACGCATGCAAAGCACCAACTTGCGGGCCATGGACACGCTCAATGAACACCTCAAGGTCTCGGGCATCAGCCATGAAGCCGAGCAGGCACTGGTCGATGCCCGGCAGATGCTGGCCGAGTCCCAGCACCTGCTCAGCGAGCAGACCGCCGAACTTGACGAATTTTGCTGGCAGGCTGGCCAGCGTGCGCAATTGCTCTACGACACTGCACTGGCGTGTCGCATGCGGCCCTTCGCCGATGTGCTGGTCGGGCAGGAGCGCATGGTGCGTGATTTGGGTCGCGCCCTGGGCAAGCAGATCCGCCTGGAAATCGAAGGCGAGAAAACCCAGGTTGACCGCGACGTGCTGGAAAAGCTCGAAGCACCCTTGATCCATTTATTGCGCAATGCCGTCGACCACGGTATTGAAACCCCGGAACAGCGCTTGCTGGCGGGCAAACCGGCCGAAGGCCTGATCCGCCTGCGCATCTCCCATCAGGCCGGTCTGCTGGTGCTGGAATTGAGCGATGACGGTGCCGGTGTCGATCTGGACCGTTTGCGTCGCACCATCGTCGAGCGTCAGTTGTCCACCGAGGAGACGGTGGCGCAACTGAGCGAAGAAGAGCTGCTGACCTTTCTGTTTTTACCCGGTTTCAGTCTGCGCGACACCGTCACCGAAGTATCGGGGCGCGGTGTGGGGCTGGATGCCGTACAGCATATGGTGCGCCTGTTGCGCGGTGCCATTGTGCTGGAGCACACCCCCCAGCATGGCAGCCGCTTCCATCTTGAAGTGCCGTTGACTCTGTCGGTGGTGCGCAGCCTGGTGGTTGAAGTGGCCGACGAAGCCTATGCCTTCCCGCTGGCCCATATCGAGCGCATGCGCGACCTTGAGCCCGACGACATCGTGCAGCTCGAAGGCCGTCAGCACTTCTGGCATGAAGGCCGCCATGTGGGGCTGGTTGCCGCCAGCCAATTGTTGCAGCGCCCTGCCAGCCAGAGCGATGACGAAACCCTCAAGGTGGTGGTGATTCGCGAACGCGACGCGGTCTATGGCGTGGCCGTTGAGCGCTTTATCGGCGAGCGCACCCTGGTGGTCCTGCCCCTTGATCCGCGTCTGGGCAAGGTCCAGGACATTTCCGCCGGGGCCTTGCTGGATGATGGTTCACCGGTGCTGATCGTAGATGTCGAAGACATGCTGCGTTCGGTAGACAAACTGCTTAATACCGGGCGTCTTGAGCGTATCGACCGGCGTAACCGGCACACCGCCGAATTGACCCGCAAACGTATTCTGGTGGTGGATGACTCATTGACGGTGCGCGAACTGCAACGCAAGTTGCTGATTAACCGTGGTTATGAAGTGGCTGTGGCGGTTGACGGCATGGACGGCTGGAACGCGCTGCGTGCCGAACATTTCGATTTGTTGATTACCGACATCGATATGCCGCGCATGGATGGCATCGAACTGGTTACCCTGTTGCGTCGCGATAACCGATTGCAATCAATGCCGGTGATGGTGGTGTCGTACAAAGATCGTGAAGAAGACCGTCGGCGCGGCCTGGATGCAGGCGCCGACTATTATCTAGCCAAAGCGAGTTTCCATGACGATGCCCTGCTCGACGCAGTGGTTGAACTCATTGGTGGAGCCCAGACATGAGAATCGCCATCGTCAACGATATGCCCCTGGCGGTTGAGGCCTTGCGCCGGGCGCTGGCGTTCGAACCCGCGCACCATGTGATCTGGGTTGCCGGTGATGGTCAGGAGGCGGTGCGCCTGTGCGCCGAGAACACCCCGGACCTGATTCTGATGGACTTGATCATGCCGGTCATGGACGGCGTCGAGGCCACGCGCCGGATCATGGCTGAAAGCCCTTGTGCGATTGTGATTGTCACCATCGACCGCGAGCAGAATGTGCACCGTGTTTTTGAGGCCATGGGCTTTGGTGCGCTGGATGTGGTGGATACCCCCGTGCTGGGCGGCAGCAACCCCAGAGAGGCGGCGGCGCCTTTGCTGCGCAAGATACTCAATGTTGGCTGGTTGATGGGGCAGAGTGAGAAACGGGTCAAGCCGGTAGTGACCCATGCTCGTGTACCGGGTGTGCGGGCAGGGCTGGTGGCCATCGGTTCGTCGGCAGGTGGTCCGGCTGCACTTGAAACCCTGCTTAAAGGTCTGCCGAGAAACTTTGAGGCAGCTATCGTACTGGTTCAGCACGTTGATCAGGTGTTTGCTGCAGGTATGGCCGAGTGGCTGAGCACTTCGTGCGGACTTGATGTGCGCCTGGCCCGCGACGGGGAGACGCCGCAGGTGGGCACTGTGCTGCTGGCGGGCACCAATCACCATATCAGGCTATTGAAAAATGGCACGCTGGCTTACACCGCCGAGCCGGTCAATGAGATTTATCGGCCATCGATCGATGTTTTTTTTGAAAGTGTTGCCCGCTACTGGAATGGTGAAGCGGTGGGAGTGCTGTTGACCGGCATGGGGCGTGACGGGGCTCAAGGTCTTAAACTCATGCGCCAGCAGGGGTTTCTCACCATTGCCCAGGATCAGCAGAGCAGCTCGGTGTACGGAATGCCCAAAGCGGCAGCGGCCATCGATGCCGCAGTCGAGATTCGCCCATTGGACAAGATTGCGCCACGCTTGCTGGAGAAATTTGCCAAATGACTGGTAGAACCCGGCAAGAGTGGCTTGAAGGCAGTAATTCAGGTGAACGCGCATGAGCGACTTGCAGTTGGACGACGTTAAAACTGATGAAAACGCGGCCATGGTGTTGCTGGTAGACGATCAGGCAATGATCGGCGAAGCCGTGCGCCGAGGGTTGGCCCTTGAACAGAACATTGATTTTCACTTCTGTGCCGACCCGCACCAGGCCATTGCCCAGGCTATCCGCATCAAGCCGACGGTGATTTTGCAGGATCTGGTGATGCCGGGCCTGGACGGCTTGAGCCTGGTGCGCGAATACCGCAACCACCCGGCGACGCAAAATATCCCGATTATCGTGTTGTCCACCAAAGAGGACCCGTTGATCAAAAGCGCGGCGTTCTCGGCCGGGGCCAATGATTACCTGGTGAAGCTGCCGGACAACATCGAACTGGTGGCGCGTATCCGCTATCACTCGCGCTCCTACATGACGCTGTTGCAGCGTGATGCTGCCTACCGTGCGCTACGGGTCAGCCAACAGCAATTGCTGGACACCAATCTGGTGCTGCAACGGCTGATGAACTCCGATGGCCTGACCGGGCTGTCCAACCGCCGCCACTTTGATGAATACCTTGAGCTGGAATGGCGTCGCGCCATGCGTGAGCAGAACCAATTGTCGTTGTTGATGATCGATGTTGATTACTTCAAATCATACAACGACTCATTTGGCCATCTGGACGGCGATGAAGCGTTGCGCAAGGTGGCGGCGGGCATCCGTGATGCCAGCAGCCGGCCATCTGACTTGCCGGCCCGTTATGGCGGTGAGGAATTTGCCATTGTACTGCCCAACACTTCCCAGGGCGGCGCGCGGCTGGTGGCAGAAAAACTGCGCATGGCGGTTGAAGCGATGAAAATCCCGCATATTTCGCCGACAGCAGGCTCCAGCCTGACCATCAGTATTGGCCTGTCGACCATGACCCCGCAGCAGGGTAGCAACTGCCGTGAGCTGATTTCGGCGGCGGACAAGGGGCTTTACCTGGCCAAGAAGAATGGGCGTAATCAGGTGGGTATTGAGTGATTGCTCTCAAGACCTTGTCGCTTGCATCGCAGGCAAGCCAGCTTCCACAGGTTTTGTGTCGTTCACACAGCCGGAGTGCTTACAGCACTGTCGTGGGAGCGAGCCTGCGCGCGATGGCATCAACGATGACTGCTTTGCCGCACGCTACAGGTTTCCCGGGAGCACGCGGGCCAGGGTAGTCCTAAGGGTATCCACCAGGGTGCGGGTGGTCTGGTCGATTTCGATATTGACCCGGTCGCCCACCCGCAAGCTGCTCAAATTGGTCAGGGCGAGTGTTTGCGCAATCAGATTGACCGTCATCCAGTGCCGCTCTTCATCCAGGCTATCGATGGTGAGGCTGCAGCCATGCATACCGACAAAACCCTTTTTGAACAGGTAGGCAAAGGTCGACGCATCCAGCTGGAGTTGCGCAGTCACCGTTTCGCCCAGTGGCTGCCACGACACGACCTGCGCGGTACTTTCAACATGGCCGTACAGTGCGTGCCCGCCATTCTCATCGCCAGTTCGATGTGAGCGTTCAATATTGACCTGCTCATCGATACTCAAGTGTTTGAGTGTGGTGATTTCGGCCGTTCGGTGAGAAATATCAAACGTCGCGGTGCCTGCAGAGTAGGCAACGACGGTCAGGCAGGTGCCGTTGACCGACACGCTGGCACCGATATCAACGTTTTCGAATAGAGACGCTTTCTGGGCCAGGACGATACGTTTGTGCCCAGCCTGCGTGTGCACCGACAGCACCCGGGCAGTGCCTTGAACAATTCCGGTATACATCAGGCAGCCCTCCTTTTAAGCAGCATCAAGCCAGTGGAATACGCGGTTTTGTATTCTGCGGCGCAATAGTGCTCATAGAGTTTTTGATAGTAAGCGGCGATTGCCAGGTCGCGGACGCTTTCTTCGAACTGGCCATAGACCACGGAGCCGCTACCCAGGTGCCAATCCCTGAAATCTTCAAACGTCTTGAAGTGCACGGGTTCCTCGATACGGTGCGAGCGAATGATCTCGAAACCGTGAAGTGCCGTGACAAGGGAGTGCCTGTTGAACCTGAAATCATCGAATACCACGGGCTCAGCAATACAGGGGTATTGCTGGCGGATAGCGGTCAGCACCCGCTCCTGGATCGATCGCTCACCTTGTACATAATCGAAGTCGAAAGCACAGGATAAATATAAGTAACCGCCCGGTTTCAAAGCCCTGAATAATTTATCGATAACAGTTTGTTCGTTGGGAATAAACCAATGCAGGCAGGCGGCACAGACGGCTGCGTCAAACGCTGGCCAGTGTTCGAGGGGACAGTCCAGGAAGTCGCTGACCATAAATCTGATATTGGGTGCTGCATGAGCGCGGTTGGCGTACGCAATCATGTCAGCGGAAATATCAATGCCCACGTACTGCTCAATCTTTTCTTTGTCCGTGAAGAGCAGGGTATTACCGGTTCCGCACCCGACATCCAGCAATGTGCCTTGGGGGGGAGCGAACGACAGCAATAGTTTCAAACAGCGTCTCTGCAGGTTTTTGGAGGTGCGTTGATAATTTTCGGGAGTAAACCAGACATTCTCCATTTTCTGTTTCCTCGTATCAGTCAACGATAGGGGGCAAGCCATAGCGACCTTGTCCAGGTTGCAGTCCTAGTTGTTCCCTGACCTGCCTGGGGGTGGCGGGTGTCAACTCCTGCAGGTTGGCAATGGCGGTGATGCGCTCGAGCAGGCTGCGATTACTCGCCAGGGTGGTGCGTTTATGGTCGAGCCAGATATTGTCTTCAAGGCCGATGCGGATGCCGTGACCAGAGGCGAGAGCCAGGGTATTGCTGCGCAGTTGATAGCTGCCCAGCCCGGCGAAAGAACTGACGACATTGCCCGGCAGTGAGCTGGTAATGGCTGCCATATGCGCAAAACTGGGCTGTGCGCCAAAAATATTGCCCAGCAAAATATTGGCGTAGACAGTGGGCGGCATTAACGATTTTTTGATCAGGCAATGCAGGTAGTTCGACATGCCGCTATCAAATATCTCAACCTCGGGCGAGATGCCTTTTAGCGCCATTTGTTCGGCGAGGTAGTTGATTGTCGCCGGGGCATTAATGCTGGGCTGCGTGGAAAAGTTCATGGACGACAAGGTCAATGAACCCATATCGGGTTTTGCGTCACCGTCCAATGACAGGGGCAGCGCTCTGAGAGTTGGATCGGAAATGTTTCGACCACTGAGTGAGGCGCATAAAATCAGTTGTTTATTATATTTTCTGATGCCTTCGAAGAGAGTGGCAAATGTGTTGAGGTCGCAGGTCGGTTCGCCGGTTTTTTGATCCCTGGCGTGCAGGTGCGCAATGGACGCACCCAGTTCGGCGGCCATCAATACATCGTCGATAATTTCTGAGGTGCTGATGGGTGTGTGGGGGTTCATCTGCTTTGTCGGTAGCATGCCTGTAGGTGAAAAATTCAGAATGTAAGTGCTCATTGCGATCACCATTTTTTGTTTTTCAAGTTGATCGTATGGTGTTTTTTATTGATTTTGCTGCGCAGGTAGTCCTCGTTTTCGACGGTCAGGAAAACCCCGGAGGGCAGGGTGGTATTGATGGTGATATCGCAATTTTCCAGGGCCAGGATTTTTGCCGGGTTGTTGGTAATCAGGTCGATGTGATGAATATGCAGGGCCTTGAGCATGGCCCCCGCACTTTCAAACTCTCTCAAGTCATCGGCGTACCCGAGCATCTCGTTGGCAGTGAAGGTATCAATGCCCTGGTTTTGCAGCAGGTAGGCATCGAACTTGGAGTACAGGCCAATACCGCGCCCTTCCTGACGCAGATAGATCAATACGCCACCCCCTCGCGCGGCTATTTGCGACAGGGCTTCTTTGAGCTGGGCGCCGCAATCGCAACGCTTTGAGCCGAATACATCGCCTGTCAGGCACTCGGAATGAACCCGGGTGAGTACGGGAGTGGTTTGACAGTCACCAATCAATAGCGCGAAGTGTTCTTTATCGACACCTTCAAAGGACACAAATCGGGTGAGTTGAGGAACGCCCTCTATCGGAATTTCAACGGTGGTTTTCAACGTCAATGCTTTCATCTTCAGCTCCTTGCGTAACACCACATGAGTACGGGACATACCCAGGTTTTCCGTTAATCGGACTTGAAGTGCATGGGGTCGATATGGCTCCTGTTTGAGTTGGGCAGGCGCAGTGCGCCCAGCACGGTAAGAAGTGACGCAAGCGTCACGGTGGACATGCCGATCGTGAAGAACGGCAGGTGTTCGGGAATAAAGAAGGCACTCAGAAGGGCAGGTACTGCCTGGCCGATCAGGGCGTTGTGTTGCATCACCGAACTGATCAGGATATTGGCGTGATGCATGCGGTGCTGTTGCACATTGCGCAGTGCGGTGGATGAGTAGCCGAGAAATTGAAATGAGCGTGCGCAACCGTGTAGAAAACACATCAACCACAGTGCCGGTAGTTGGCTGAGCAGTGGCGGGAAAAGAAACAGGCCCAACGTGACGGATGTCGTCAGTGCCGAATAGATGAAATAGCGTTTCAGGCAGCGGCAGCCCGTTAATAGCCGGACTGCCAGTGGTTTTGAAACAAGGTTGCCGGCGAAAATAAACAACAGGCAGTGGCCAATCGAAACGGGCGAATAATTCGAGTTTTTCATGAGGTGAATAATCAGCAGCGTTGGAAATGCATAAATGCTGATACGGAACAAACTGCCGGAGAAAATGTTGAACTTGAACGCCGGATCATTGAGCAAGGACAAATCAAACAATTGCGCCTTCGCGTGCTGGTGCAGCCTTGTGCACAGTCGTTTGCTGCCATAGAGCATTGCACCTGCGGCCAGAACGCTGCAGAAGAGCCAGTTATTCGAAGCCGCCATAAACATCATGAACAAGGCCGATGAGGACAGTGCCCATAGTGCGTAGGCATGTTTATCAAGCTGTAAACGCGGGGTTTCAGGGGCAGGCAGTGAGTACAGGGTGATGCGGCAGGCAATAATCAATCCTGCGGCAAAGAGTCCGATAGAGGCAAAAATCAGTCGCCAGTTGCCGATGTTTAACAGCAGGTTGGCCATATAGGGGGCAACCATCGGGGCGACGAGCGCAGGCGCAATCAGCCAGGCCATGGTTTTGGGAATGGCAATCTTCGGGGTGTTGGCCAGGATCAAGGCTCGTCCGGCAGGTACCACCAACGCACTGCCAAAGCCCTGGACAAGGCGGGCGATGCACAGCAGGTAAATATTCTGGCTGATGGCGCAGGCCAGGGAGGCGAGGCAAAAAATCGCCAGGCCGCACAGGAATTGTTGGGCAAGCGCGAAACGGTTGAACAAATGCCCGCTCAGGGGCAGGAACAAGACCAGGGCCAGTAGATAGGTGGCCAGTGACAGTGTCACGCCGCTGATGCTGGCGCCCAGGTCGTTGGCCATGGGGATGATGGCCATCAGCATGATGGTTGCATCCAGTACTTCCAGAAAGAAAGCACTGGCGACAGTCAGTATGGCTGCATGGCCTGAACCGCAACTGTGAGCCTTCATACCGCCAGCGCCACACCGCTGCCACGAGGGTCTGCAGCGGCGAACACCTGACCGGTCAGGGTGTTGATGCCAGCCAGCTGTACCACCCCGAATTTATCGGATAGCCCGTGAGTACAGGTAAATATCGGGTTCGTTTGTGCGGATTCGCTTAAATAGGTAATGCCGTTTGTCTTCGGGTGCCGGCCCAGATTGGCAAAGCGCGGGCTCGACAGGGCGGTTTGAACCGGGCATTGCTCAGCGATAATTTTGTAGATGACGTACGCCAGTGTCTGGGACTGCACAGGCCCCCCGGATGTACCAATGATAAATTCCAGGTGATCGGTGGTGACGCGCACGCAGTTGGTGGTGTGTTTGGCGGCTGTGTTGCCTTTGAAGGTCGAACCCAGATGGGGGCCATTGAATGAGAATGCCCGGTTGCTCAGGATAATGCCTGTGTCATCGATCTCGAACAGTGACCCCAGGGGGGTAAAGATGGAGTTGGTTATGCCGGTCAGGGTCCCGTCGGCCTCGGCACATGCCATAAAGATGGTGTGGGAGGGTTTGGACAATTGAGGCACAGGTTCGGGGTTGTCGAATTTGAGCTGTTGATAGATCAGGGCGGCCTGTTGGCTCAGGCTGTCATCGCTGTGCGTCTCTGAAGAAAGCGGCGATGCCACCCAGCTGTCGATCAGCCCGGCTGCCGTACAGAGCTGTGCCGGTGTGAGCAAGGCCGTGTCTTCGGCACTCCACTGGTAGACTTTCAAGAGCAGGAACAGCTCTTTCCATGGACTGTTACTGCCATGCGCCGTGACATTGGCGTGCATGAAGGTGGTTTTTTTTACTTCAGAGGGGTTAGGGGTAAAGTCGGAAAAATCTTCAGGTGTATACAAATGCGGGTCGCAGGTCGACAGCGCGTCAAATACCTGCGCCGCCAACTGCCCCCTGTACATGGATGCAAAACCTTCACGCGCCAAAGTGGCCAGGGTTTGACGGTAGAAGGGCGCTGGATCTTGCTGTTGAATAAAGTATTTGTTCCATTGTGAAAATCGTGTCTGTCTGAGTGAGTCTTTAGTGCTGTTATCAAACGCCTGAATCAAACTGCTGGACGCCACCACGCCATGTTTCAAGTCATTGTTGTGCAGGTGTTTAAATACGCCGTTCAAGTCGATGTCATGTAGGCGTGTATAACGATCATAAGCTGAAGGACAGCCATAGATCATGGTGCTGTAAATCCCTCTGCGAGGAATTGATACAAGGCCTTTATGCAAGTAGTTGTCGTGATGCTGGTGAAAACCTGTTCTGCCCGTTCCGTTGAAGATGGCCAGATTATGGGGGGTTGATTGCATGATAATTGCGTCGCCTCCCAGGCCGCATAAGTGCGGGAGGTTATACGTCAGTGACACGGCTGCACTTAATACGGCATGCGGGGTAGCCCCTGATGTTAGATAGGCCTGCATGGCCATCATCGAGGACTTGAAGTGGGGGGTCGCTATACCGAATGAGTGACCGTTCGCTAAGTTCGACATGGGGCTGCCATTTAATTATTGGTTGTTCGGATATGGCGTGTGGGTATCAGGTAATCAGGTGTTGTAAGTGTGTTGTAGGTATAGCGGTGCAGGTTTTTAAGTGCAATTATTTGGCGCGTAGTACTTTTCTCTCAAATTGGGTAACTATTCCTATGTAGTATTCAAACTTGTCGTACGGCTGAGATGGCCTCGTCTTTCAGATGTAATTCTGTGCCCAGAATTATGTGCGACGTATCGCTCATCGAAGAAGGCTTGCGACCTGTTGTCACTGGCCACATAACCCCGCCAGGCGGGCTGCTGATACGCTCGGTTTACGGTATACTCCCCGGCTTTGTAAAAATCGCCTGAGAGTGCCGCCAGCCATGGAAATCAACCCGATCCTTAACAGCATCAAGGACCTGTCAGAGCGCTCCGAAACCATTCGGGGGTATCTTTGACTACGATCAAAAGCATGAGCGTCTGACCGAAGTCAATCGCGAGCTTGAAGATCCGAGTGTCTGGAACAACCCTGCATACGCCCAGGAACTGGGGCGCGAGCGCTCCCTGCTGGCGCAGATCGTTGAAACCCTCGATGAGATGCACACAGGCCTGGCCGATGCCAAAGACCTGCTGTTGATGGCCGCCGAGGAAGAAGACCAGGGCGCCGTCGATGACGTGGCCGCTGAAGTTGAACGCCTGCGCGAAGCCCTTGAAAAACTCGAATTCCGCCGCATGTTCAGTGGTGAGATGGATGCCAACAACGCGTACCTGGACATCCAGGCTGGCTCCGGTGGCACCGAAGCGCAAGACTGGGCCAATATCCTGCTGCGGATGTATTTGCGTTGGGCCGACAAGCGCGGCTTCGATGCCACCATCATGGAACTGTCCGCCGGTGAAGTTGCCGGTATCAAGGGTGCAACCGTTCATATCAAAGGCGAATACGCATTTGGTTGGTTGCGCACCGAGATTGGCGTCCATCGTCTGGTACGCAAAAGCCCGTACGATTCGGGCAACCGTCGTCATACCTCGTTTTCGGCTGTATTCGTTTCGCCGGAAATCGATGACAACATCGAAATCGACATCAACCCCTCTGACCTGCGGATCGATACCTATCGCTCCTCCGGAGCGGGTGGTCAGCACGTAAACACCACTGACTCGGCCGTACGTATCACTCACGTGCCGACCAATACCGTGGTGAGCTGCCAGAACGAACGTTCCCAGCATGCGAACAAAGACACCGCGATGAAAATGCTGCGGGCGCGTCTTTACGAGCAGGAAATCCAGAAGCGCAATGCCGCTTCCCAGGCCCTGGAAGACACCAAGTCGGACATCGGCTGGGGTCATCAGATCCGCTCGTACGTTCTCGACGCCTCGCGGATCAAGGATTTGCGTACCAATATCGAGCGCAGCGACTGCGACAAGGTGCTCGACGGCGATATCGACGAATACCTGATAGCCAGCCTGAAACAAGGGCTGTAAGTCGGCAACAAAACGTGTGCGAAGCCAGTGCGATGCCCAGAGGGCGCGCCAAAGCCCGCTTCCCCCTGCCGCAAGGCGGGGGCAACAGAACTGTGATGGAATTTTTAAAGACATGAGCGACCAACAACTCGACCCGCAAGACCTGCAACAGGAAGAAAATGCCCTGATCGCCCTGCGCAAGGAAAAGCTTGCTGCCGTGCGTGCCAAGGGCAATGCCTTCCCGAATGACTTCCGCCGTGACAGCCTCTGCGCTGACCTGCAGAAGAAGTATGCGCAAGCGTCCAAGGAAGAGCTGGCCGAAGCCGCCATTCCGGTGAAGGTTGCCGGTCGCATCATGCTTAACCGTGGCTCGTTCATGGTGATCCAGGACATGACCGGTCGCATCCAGGTCTACGTCAACCGCAAGACCCTGCCGGAAGAAACCCTGGCCGAAGTAAAAACCTGGGACCTGGGCGACATCATTGCCGCTGAAGGCACCCTGGCCCGCTCCGGCAAAGGTGACCTGTACGTTGAAATGACCAGCGTGCGCCTGCTGACCAAATCCCTGCGTCCGCTGCCGGACAAGCACCACGGTCTGACCGACACCGAGCAGCGCTATCGCCAGCGTTACGTTGACTTGATCGTTAACGAAGACGTGCGTCACACCTTCCGTGTACGTTCGCAAGTGATTGCCCACATTCGCAGCTTCCTGATGGCACGCGACTTCCTGGAAGTCGAAACGCCGATGCTGCAAACCATCCCGGGTGGCGCTGCGGCCAAGCCGTTTGAAACCCACCACAATGCCCTGGACATGGACATGTACCTGCGCATCGCGCCGGAACTGTTCCTCAAGCGTCTGGTGGTGGGTGGTTTCGAGAAAGTGTTCGAGATCAACCGCAACTTCCGTAACGAAGGCGTGTCGACCCGTCACAACCCTGAATTCACCATGTTGGAGTTCTACCAGGCTTACGCCGACTACGAAGACAACATGGACCTGACCGAAGAGCTGTTCCGTGAACTGGCGCAGCTGGTTCTGGGCACTACAGACGTACCGTACGGTGACAAGGTGTTCCACTTTGGCGAACCGTTTGTGCGTCTGTCGGTATTCGACTCGATCCTCAAGTACAACCCCGAGCTGACCGCTGACGACCTCAACGACATCGACAAGGCTCGCGCCATCGCCAAGAAAGCCGGCGCCAAGGTGCTGGGCTTCGAAGGTCTGGGCAAGCTGCAAGTGATGATTTTTGAAGAGTTGGTCGAGCACAAGCTGGAGCAACCGCACTTCATTACCCAGTACCCGTTCGAAGTGTCGCCGCTGGCCCGTCGCAACGACGAGAACCCGAACGTTACTGACCGTTTTGAGCTGTTCATCGGTGGCCGTGAAATCGCCAACGCCTACTCCGAGCTTAATGACGCAGAAGACCAGGCAGAGCGCTTCATGGCACAGGTAGCCGACAAGGACGCCGGTGACGACGAAGCCATGCACTACGATGCCGACTTCGTCCGCGCCCTGGAATACGGCATGCCGCCGACTGCCGGTGAAGGTATCGGTATCGACCGTCTGGTGATGTTGTTGACCAACTCACCGTCGATTCGCGACGTGATCCTGTTCCCGCATATGCGCCCGCAAGCGTAACGATGCAGAATAAGAAGCCGCCGTTAAAGGCGGCTTTTTATTGCCTGGCATGCAGCCAGCAGAATAATCAGGAGAGTTTGTGGGAGTGAGCCTGCTCGTGAAGGTGGCTTTCGCGAGCAGGCTCGCTCCCACAGTTTCGGTAACGCCGCTCAATTCAGAAGGAATCTGTGATGCCTCCTCAAGGCGCAGCAAATGTTGCGGTGGCGCTTGCCCAAAGTGTCGAATACCAGGGTCGCAAGGCCAGCCGGCATGGCAGCGAGCAGCGCCGCCAGTTGATTCTCGATGCTGCCATGCGCATCGTCATACGCGACGGCGTGCGGGGCGTGCGCCATCGGGCGGTGGCCGCCGAAGCGGGGGTGCCGTTGTCGGCAACCACGTATTACTTCAAGGATATCGATGACCTGATCAACGACACCTTCGCCCAGTATGTGGAGCGCAGTGCGGCCTTTATGGCCAAGTTGTGGCAGGGCACCGAAGGCAAGTTGCGGGAAATGATGGCCCAGGGCGATGGCAGTCACCGGGCGAGGGGGCTGCTGGCCGATGATATTGCACGGATGACCGCCGATTACCTTCAGCGCCAACTGCTCACCCGCCGCGACCAGTTGATGGCCGAGCAAGCTTTTCATCAGGCCGCATTGATCAACCCGCGGCTGGCGGTGCTGGTACGTGCCCATCAGCAGATTTTCCTGCAGGGTGCCGGGCAGATCTTCGAAGTGCTAGGCTCCACACAACCTCAGCAGGATGCCAAAGTCTTGACGGCGATTATCGGTCGGATGGAATATCAGGCCCTACTTGATGGCGCGCAGCCCGAGGCGGATGACGACCGTCTGGCTATTCTTACGCGTTACATGCACTTGGTGTTGGCCGCTCTATAGAAGGATGCAGGCATGAAAGTTTGGCGCGTGATGCTTATGGCATTGTCGTTTTTGATGTTGAACGGCTGTCTGGTGACCTTCAGCCAGGCCCCGATCGAGGCGCAGCCGGCACCCAAACAGCTGCTGGGCAAATGGATCAGCAAGGATGCCTGGGGCCAGGCACGCAATCTCGATATCAGTGCCATCGACAAAACACGCTACCAGGCCGTCGTGTACCCCAAGGGCGAACCCAAGGCCCGTGAGCGCTATGTCTTTATCGTCGCCCGCCACGGCAGCCGCTGGTATGCCTCGGCCGCGATACCGGCCAAACTGGGCGGCAACCATACCCTCAGCGGATTTGAGCTGACCGATAACGGCGAACTGGTGATCTACGATCTTGACCTGGATCAGATCAAGCAGGCCATTGGCCAGTCCGCGTTGAACGGTGAGCCGGTGGAAACCGCTGAAGGGACGGGTACCCTGATCAAAAGCCCGTCGGCTGAAGTCTTTGCCTATCTGGATGACCCGGCCAATTCCGACGTATTTGTCGAAGCGGCCCGCTATAAACGTGTGGCCAAATAACGCTGTTAACTGAAGGAAGCTGCCGGTGGACGACTACCAGCGCACGATACGCACCTTGTCTGACCGCATCGTGCTGGCACAGACACCGATCCGCGTGCTGGATGCGGTGAAGTGGGATGACAGCATCCGCCAGGGCTTTTTAAAGGCCAAAGGCAAGGCCATGCCTGCAGTTGATCGCGACTATTACCTGGGCCGGCCACTGGCTTTTGATTCGGCGGCGGTGAAGTCCGAGTTCCAGAACATCGAGCGGGATATCACCCGCCAGTTGGGGCAATTCAACCCGGTCGGGCAGATCATGCGGCGCATGTGCAAGGAATACCGCATGGTGGTGCGCATGCTCGAAGCCCGTGGCACCGAGGATTTCGGGCTTATTTCCCAGGAGCTGTATGGCGCAGCTTCCGATGCGTTTCATGCTGGCGATCCGACCCTGGCTGACCTGGGCCTGATGATGTCCGATTACCTGGACAACATCGACGGGCGCGGGGCGCTCAAGGACGAAGCCAAGATCCTGACCGCCAAGGATGCCGTGAATCTGCTGCAAAGCCGCCTGAACAAGGTGTTTGGCGAGGCTGAAGAAACCATCCGCGTGTTCGAGTCCGACGGTATCGTGGCAGATGCGGCGGCGGGTGCCGACTACATCAAGATCCGTACCGATGCGATGTTCAACGAACGCGACGTGCGCGCCCTCGAAGTCCACGAAGGGCTGGTGCATGTGGGCACCACGCTCAATGGCCTGAACCAGCCGATCTGCACCTTCCTGTCCAAGGGGCCGCCTTCTTCCACCGTGACCCAGGAAGGCCTGGCAATCCTGATGGAAATCATCACCTTTGCCTCCTACCCCAGTCGCCTGCGCAAACTGACCAACCGAACCCGCGCCATCCATATGGTGGAGGAGGGCGCAGATTTCATGCAGGTGTACGAGTTTTTCCGCGAGCAAGGCTTCGAGATGCCAGAAAGTTATGGCAACGCGAGTCGGGTTTTCCGTGGGTCGGTGCCAAATGGACTGCCATTCACTAAAGACTTGTCCTACCTCAAGGGCTTCATCATGGTTTACAACTACATTCAGCTGGCCGTACGCAAAGGCAAGCTGGAACAAGTGCCGCTGCTGTTCTGTGGCAAGACCACTCTGGAGGACATGCGAACCCTGCGTCAGTTGGTGGATGAAGGCCTGGTGGTAGCGCCCAAGTACCTGCCGGACCAGTTCCGCGACATGAACGCGCTCTCGGCCTGGATGTGCTTCAGCAACTTCCTCAACCATTTGAGCCTTGACCGTATCGAAGCGGATTACTCCAACATTTTGTGAACCCTGTGGGAGCGGGCTTGCTCGCGATACAGGCGCTGCGGCGTTTCAGTTGAACCGCGTCGATGCCATCGCGAGCAAGCCCGCTCCCACACTCACTCGTTCAGGCGAATCGTTCTGATGAAAATCCTGGCTGCACTCTGCCTGCTGTTGACCCTCAGCGGATGCAGTTCCCTGTTGTTCTACCCTGAGCCCGGCCAGCCGGTTACCCCGAAAGCCGCTGGCCTGGATTATAGCGATGTCACCCTGACTGCCGCCGATGGCACGCGCCTGCACGGTTGGTGGCTACCGGCCAAGAAAGGCGTGCCGCTCAAGGGCACGGTGCTGCATCTGCACGGCAATGGCGGCAACCTGGCTTACCATCTCGGCGCCACTGCCTGGTTGCCGGAGCAGGGTTATCAAGTGCTGATGCTCGACTATCGCGGTTACGGCCTGTCCCAAGGAGAGCCCGGGCTGCCGGCGGTGTATAAGGACATCGATGCCGCTTTTGACTGGTTGCAGCATGAGCCGCAAACCCGCGGCCTGCCGTTGATTGTGCTGGGGCAAAGCCTGGGCGGCGCCATGGGCATCCACTACCTGAGCGAGCACCCGCAGCAGCGCGCGCGAGTCAAGGCGGTGGTGCTCGATGGCGTGCCGGCCAGTTACCGCGAAGTGGGGCAGTTTGCTCTGAGCACGTCCTGGCTGACCTGGCCGCTGCAGGTGCCGCTGTCCTGGCTGGTACCGGATGCCGACAGTGCTCTTTACGCGATACCGAACATGGGCGACACGCCGATGCTGATCTTCCACAGCCTCGATGATCCCATCGTGCCGCTTTCCAATGGCCTGCGCCTGTACCAGGCTGCGCCACCGCCCAAGGTGCTGCAACTGACCCGTGGCGGCCATGTACAGACGTTTGCCGACCCGACCTGGCGTCAGGTAATGCTGCGTTACCTGGATGACCCGCAACATTTCAATGGCGTGCGGCGCCTGGGCGAAATTGCCAATTACCCCGCGTCACCGAACACCGAACTTGAATCCGAGAGCCAACAATGAGTGAAGAACGCAACGCCATCCCCCTGATCATCACCGGTATCTGCAGCATTATCGGCACCGTGGGCGCCCTGTGGTACTACGGTTACCTGCATTTTGCCAAGCCCGAGGACGCCTTGCTGCTCAGCGACTTCACCATGCTCAAGACTATCCCGGGGGAGGACTATAAGGTTTCGCTCACGCCGGCCAACCAGGTGGCACAGTGCATCGACGGCATCATCGTCTTGTTCGATACCGAGCAAAAAGGCCTGACCGGTGTGCTGGTCAACAACAAGAAACAGGCCGTACGTTGCCTGGGCCAGGAAACGCCGAAGCTGGAGCAGTAACGTTCTGTTGTGGGAGCGGGCTTGCTCGCGATTGAATCGCCTCGGTATGCCTGACGAACCGCGCTGTCTGCATCGCGAGCAAGCCCGCTCCCACAGTTGTAGATATATTTGCGCAAAAAAAAGCCCCGCCTGATTACTCAGGCGGGGCTTTTTCATGTCTTACTTCATGGTTGAACGCGGAGCAACCGGCTGGTTGTCGTTGGAGATGGTCACTTCAACGCGGCGGTTCTGGGCGCGGCCAGAATCGGTGCTGTTGCTGGCCACCGGGTATTCCTTGCCATAGCCCTGCGCCACGATGCGGGTAGGGTCTACGCCTTTGCGCACCAGTGCATTACGCACAGATTCGGCACGGCGCTCGGACAGGGTCTGGTTGAAAGCCGCCGAACCGACACTGTCGGTATAACCCTCGACAATCACCTTGCGGTCCGGGTTCTGCAGCAGGTATTCGGCCAGCGTGTTGATATTGCGCATGCCGTTGGGTTGCAGCTCGGATTTGCCGAACTGGAACAGCACATCACCAAAGGTCACCAGTGTGCCGCGTTCGGTTTGCTTGGCGTTCATGCCTTTGAGTTGCTGGATCTGCGCATCACGGGCATCGAGCAAGGCCTGGTTGCGCGCCGCACCGGCGTTTTTCAGATTGTTTTCAGCGGTTCGCAACGCGATGGTCTGCTTGGCCACTTCCACACGCTGGTTGGTCAGGTAAGCCAGCTGGTCAACCTTGGACTCGTCTTCCTTGTTCAGGTAAGCCTTTTCAGCCTTGTCCAGCCATTCGCTGGCGTCCTTGGTTTCGAGCGCTGCAACCTTGGTCGCTTCAGGGTTGGTTTGCAGGGCCGAGAAGTTGGTCTTGGCGTTTTCCAGGTTGACGTTGGGCTGGTGCGAGCACGCCGCCAGGCCAACGCTCAGGGCCAACAGGGCAGGGATCATTACTGTATTGCGCATGATATGTCGTCCTTTCTATCGATTAGGAATGCTGTGTCGTCAGATGCAGTCAAAAAAGGGCAGCGTTTACTGAACGCTGCGCATGCCTTCCTGACGCAATTGCTGAACGGCATTCTGAGCATCCTGAACAGCCTTCTCTGCTTTAGCTGCCTGGGCCTTGCGCTCTGCTACGCGTGCATCCCACTCAGCCTGTTCGGACAGGCGGCGGGCCTCGTCATATTTTTTGTCATGCATGGCCAGCTCGGCCTGCTTGAGCTTGTCCTGGGCTGACTTCATTTCCACCGGTGCATATTCAGTGGCACCTGCGCTCACGGCGTTGTTCACCGCCGATTGCGTCACGGCGTACTGCTCTGAAGGTGGATTGCCAGCACAACCGGCCAGAACGAAGCTGGTGCCGATTGCCAGCGCAGCCAGTTTTAGCCCGCGCAGGCGAGGTGAGGTGGTTTTGACAGTGCGGGTCATCATGGTCTTCAACTCCATTGGGAAGCTCCTTAAAAAAGCAAATTCCATCACGACTGGCGACGTCACCCGGAGTGTTGGAACACGAGTTCCAGCGGTGATGGTTAATGGCTGTGACCGAAGCGTTTTTTGAATAGTTCAAAAAAAGATGGCATTTGGCCTAAAAGATTTTCTGACCGATTGGTCAGCGCATTTTTTTAAATCTGTGCTTCCCATGGCTTGCCTCCAACTGCCTTTGCAACGCACTCTTGGGGCACGAGCTGTCCCCGGATCCTGCTGGAGAAACTGCTGATGACCGATATTGATGCACGCTTGCGCGATGATGTTCACCTGCTGGGTGAGCTGTTGGGTAATACGATTCGTGACCAATACGGCGAAGCTTTTCTCGCCAAGATCGAGCGCATTCGCCAGGGGGCCAAAGCCGACCGGCGCGGCACCACCGGCGAGGAGTTAAGCGCCATTCTGGACGCCCTGGGCGATGACGAAGTGCTGCCCGTTGCGCGAGCCTTCAACCAGTTTTTGAACCTGGCCAATATTGCCGAGCAGTACGAGCTGATCCACCGCCGTGAAGAAGGCCAGCCCCAGCCGTTCGAGGCGCTGGTGTTGCCGCAACTGCTTGCGCGCCTGCTCGCCGAAGGCCATGACCCCGAGTCGCTGGCGCGCCAGGTCAGCCGTCTTGAAATTGAACTGGTACTCACCGCACACCCCACTGAAGTGACTCGCCGCACCCTGATCCAGAAGTACGATGCCATTGCCGAGCAACTGGCGGCCCAGGACCATCGTGACCTGACCCTCGCGGAAAAATCCGAGATTCATCAGCGCTTGCAGCGGTTGATCGCCGAGGCCTGGCACACCGAAGAAATCCGTCGCACCCGACCTACCCCTGTGGATGAGGCCAAGTGGGGTTTTGCGGTGATCGAGCATTCGTTATGGCACGCCGTGCCGCATATGCTGCGTAAGGCTGACAAGGCCCTGCATGCCGCGACCGGCCTGCATTTGCCGCTTGAGGCCGCACCGGTCCGCTTTGCTTCCTGGATGGGCGGCGACCGTGATGGCAATCCCAATGTCACGGCCAGCGTTACCCGTGAAGTACTGCTGCTGGCGCGCTGGATGGCGGCGGACCTGTACCTGCGCGATATCGACAAACTGGCGGCCGATCTGTCGATGCAACAGGCCTCGGCGCAACTGCTGGCCGCCGCAGGCGACAGCGCCGAGCCGTATCGCGCCGTACTCAAACAATTGCGTGAACGCCTGCGGGCCACCCGCAATTGGGCGCATACAGCCTTGCACAGCACCCAGGCCGCGCCGCCTGAAGTGCTGCAGGACAATCGCGAACTGCTGGCGCCGTTGCAGCTGTGTTATCAGTCCCTGCATGCCTGTGGCATGGGCGTAATTGCCGATGGCCCGCTGCTCGATTTCCTGCGTCGGGCTGTAACCTTCGGCCTGTTCCTGGTGCGCCTCGATGTGCGCCAGGATGCTGCACGCCATGCCTCGGCCATGACTGAAATCACCGATTACCTGGGCCTGGGCCGCTATGAGGACTGGGACGAGGATGCGCGTCTTAGCTTTCTGATGCGCGAATTGAACAACCGTCGGCCGCTGTTGCCCGGTTATTTCAAGCCGGGTGCCGACACCGCCGAAGTGCTGGCGACCTGCCGCGAAGTCGCTGCCGCACCGGGCGCCTCGCTGGGCTCCTACGTGATCTCGATGGCCGGTGCTGCCTCGGATGTACTGGCGGTGCAACTGTTGCTCAAGGAGGCTGGGCTGGAGCGGCCGATGCGGGTTGTACCGCTGTTCGAAACCCTCGCCGACCTCGACAATGCGGGGCCGGTGATCGAGCGCCTGCTGCTGTTGCCGGGTTATCGCGCGCACCTGCAGGGCCCGCAGGAAGTGATGATCGGCTATTCCGACTCGGCCAAGGATGCGGGCACCACCGCGGCCGCCTGGGCGCAGTACCGGGCGCAGGAAGCCCTGGTCAATATCTGCCGTGAGCAAGGCGTCGAGCTGCTGTTGTTTCATGGTCGCGGCGGTACCGTGGGGCGCGGCGGTGGCCCGGCTCACGCGGCCATCCTGTCGCAGCCGCCGGGCTCGGTGGCGGGGCGTTTCCGCACCACTGAACAGGGCGAAATGATTCGCTTCAAATTCGGCCTGCCGGACATTGCCGAGCAAAATCTCAACCTGTACCTGGCCGCCGTGCTGGAGGCCACTTTGCTGCCACCGCCCCTGCCGGAGCCGGGCTGGCGGGTACTGATGGATGAGCTGGCGGCAGACGGGGTCGCTGCCTACCGTGGCGTAGTGCGGGATAATCCGCAGTTCGTCGAGTACTTTCGCCAGTCCACTCCGGAGCAGGAGCTGGGCCGCTTGCCTCTGGGCAGTCGGCCGGCCAAGCGCCGGGCAGGGGGCATTGAAAGCCTGCGGGCCATCCCGTGGATTTTTGGCTGGACCCAGACCCGCCTGATGTTGCCCGCCTGGCTGGGTTGGGAAACTGCATTGCGTCGTGCGCTGGAACGCGGTGAAGGTGATCAACTGGCACAAATGCGTGAGCAGTGGCCCTTCTTTCGCACCCGTATCGACATGCTGGAAATGGTCCTGGCCAAGGCCGATGCCGATATCGCCCGGCTTTACGACGAGCGCCTGGTGAGCCCGGAACTGCTGCCATTGGGTGCGCACTTACGCGACTTATTGTCGCAGGCGTGCGCAGTGGTGCTGGGCTTGACCGGGCAGGCGCAGTTGATGGCACATAGCCCGGAGACGCTCGAGTTCATCCGTTTGCGCAACACTTACCTTGATCCTCTTCATCTATTGCAGGCCGAGCTGCTGGCACGCTCGCGTCGCCAGCAAGCGGCGCAGGACAGCCCTCTGGAACAAGCGTTGCTGGTGACTGTGGCCGGGATCGCGGCCGGCTTGCGCAACACCGGCTAAGGCAAAACAGCGGCAAATGTCGCGCCAGAGCGGGCGGGGACACGGCAGACTGGATGCCGATCGCTGCGCGGGCGCGACACTTTATTGTGGGGTTGCGACCTGTGACACCCGGCCGCACAGGCCCGTTTGGCTGTAATTTTTCCTACTTTGGGCGGCTTGTGTGGGCCGGGCCTGCTGTGTATCTTGATCAGCCCTTGGCCGTTTTGATGGCCATAACCCGATTTTGAGACTGGCCCAAAGAGGCGAGTTTGTTGTCATTTAAATAAAAAATTTGAGGAGCACATCGATGCGCGTAATTCTGCTGGGAGCTCCCGGGGCCGGTAAAGGTACTCAGGCAAAGTTCATCACTGAAAAATTTGGCATCCCGCAAATCTCCACCGGCGACATGTTGCGTGCAGCCGTAAAAGCCGGCACCGAGCTGGGCCTGATCGCCAAAGGCGTGATGGACAGCGGCGGCCTGGTTTCCGACGACCTGATCATCAATCTGGTCAAAGAGCGCATTGCTCAGCCGGATTGCGTAAACGGTTTCCTGTTCGACGGTTTCCCGCGCACCATTCCGCAAGCTGAAGCGCTGGTTAAAGCCGGTGTCGAGCTGGACCACGTGCTGGAAATCGCCGTTGAAGACGAAGAGATCGTCCAGCGTATTGCTGGCCGTCGTGTACACGAAGCCTCGGGCCGTGTGTACCACACCGTCTACAACCCGCCAAAGGTTGAAGGCAAGGACGATGTGACCGGCGAAGATCTGGTACAGCGCAAGGACGACACCGAAGAAACCGTTCGTCACCGCCTGTCTGTTTACCATTCGCAAACCAAGCCGCTGGTGGACTTCTACCAGAAGCTGGCCGCTGCTCAGGGCAAGCCCAAGTACAGCCACGTTGAAGGCGTTGGCTCGGTAGAATCGATCACGGCCAAGGTGCTTGAAGCACTGAGCTGATAAGTCGATTTTGCGTCATGACAACAGCCCGCTTGCGGGCTGTTGTTGTTTATACTGCTGCACTTTTTTCAATTCTGATTCTGACGGGAACACCGATGACCACCTTGCTGGCCCTGGATACCGCGACTGAAGCTTGCTCAGTTGCCTTGTTGCACGATGGCAAGGTTACTAGCCACTACGAGGTGATCCCGCGCCTGCATGCGCAAAAGCTGTTACCGATGATCAAGGCGCTGCTGGCCGCGGCCGGTGTCGAGCTGTCGGCGGTTGAGGCCATTGCCTTCGGTCGCGGGCCTGGTGCCTTTACCGGTGTGCGTATTGCCATTGGCGTGGTTCAGGGCCTGGCCTTTGCACTGGAGCGCCCGGTGTTGCCGATCTCCAACCTGGCGGTCCTGGCCCAGCGTGCTCACCGTGAGCACGGCGCAACCCAGGTGGTGTCGGCGATCGATGCACGCATGGACGAGGTGTATTGGGGCTGCTACCGCGAAGAAGCGGGTGAAATGCGCCTGCAAGGCGCTGAAGCGGTATTGGCGCCTGAGGCTGCGGCCTTGCCCGATGGTGCTACAGGCGACTGGTATGGCGCGGGCACTGGCTGGGGCTATGCCGAGCGCTTGAACGTCAAGCCGTATGCAATGGACGCAGGCATGTTGCCCCACGCCGAAGACCTGCTGACCCTGGCCCGCTTTGCCTGGGCACGCGGCGAAGCCATCCGTGCCGATGACGCCCAGCCTGTGTACCTGCGCGACAAGGTAGCGGCTACAAAAGCCGAACGTGGCGTTTGATCCGCTTTTGTAGCAGCTGCCGAGCGGAGCGAGGCTGCTGCTACAAAATGGCCGGCCCATTTGCTTAGTCTGCCCTGCGCCGCTAAATTGTATCTATCGTTACAGAGCATGCAGCCATGCGCATTGACAGCTTTTCTCCCCGGTCATACCCCATCAAGCGCAAGCCGCGTAATGGTCAGGCGGTGGTTGATGAGTCGGTTGAAGACACTGAGGCTGCGCCCGAAAACACCCCCCGCACATCCTCCGGCGCCGAGCGCATCAGCCAGTTGCCGGTGCGCTCGCAAGACATGATCTTCCAGCGCGCCATGAGCAAAAGCGCGGCCAGTGCCCTTGCCAGCTACCTGACCACCGCAGGCTTCGTCGACTGGGAACAGGAAGTGCTGGGCCTGGATCTTTACATCTGAGTACATGACTGACCTTCCTTACTACCTCGGTTGTCCGTCCTGGAGTGAAAACGCCTGGCGCGAAGGGCTGTATCCGCAAAACGCCCGCCCGGCGGATTTTCTGAGCCTGTATGCGCAGGTGTTCAATGCGGTCGAGGGCAACACCACGTTTTACGCCAGGCCTGCACCGACCACGGTGGTCCGATGGGCACAAAGCCTGCCTGAACACTTTCGGCTGACGGCCAAGTTCCCTCGGGATATCAGTCACGGCGGTGATTTGCGCGAGCAATTGCATGCAGCCGAAGACTTCCTGCAACTGTTGCAGCCCTTGGGGGCGCGTGTAGCGCCATTTTGGCTACAACTCCCGGCAAGCTTCGGGCCACAGCGCCTGGCGGAGCTGGTGAGCTTTGTGGACGCCTTGCAGAGGCCGTTGGCCGTTGAGGTGCGGCATCCGGAGTTCTTCGCCAAGGGCGATGCCGAGCGCCTGCTCAATCGTCTGCTGATGGATCGAGGGGTTGAGCGTATCTGCCTTGATTCGCGGGCACTGTTCAGTTGTGATTCGGGCGACCCTGCCGTGCTTCACGCACAATCGAAAAAGCCCAGGGTGCCCCCACGTCCGGCGGCTTTCACGCAATGTCCGCAGGTGCGTTTTATTGGCCGTCCGGAGCTTGAGGCCAACGATCCTTACCTGGTGCCCTGGGTTGAAAAAGTCGCGGGCTGGATCGAGGAAGGGCGCACGCCCTATGTTTTTTTGCACACGCCGGACAATCACCGTGCTCCGGAACTGGCACGGCGTTTTCATCTTCAACTGAGTGAAAGGTTACCTGGGTTGCCGGCATTGCCCGAGCTGCATCCCCCCCAGAGTCGCGAACAACTAGGCCTGCTTTAAGCCGCCAGGCGCAAATTGTTGACCACCAGCGGGCGTGCCCAGCCCAGATCGAAATCCATGGCCCGTTGTTGCTCGATCAGGGTCATGGCATCGAAGGGCTCGGCGGGCGGCGGCAGCAAGTCAGACTCAAACTCGGCAATGGGCAGATGCAACGCGCGAGGTTCAGGCGCAGGGCCCGGCTCAGGCAGCGGATGGCCCTGAGCCATGACTACTGGGCGCACCCACGTAGTGTTGAAATCCTGCTGGTGTTGTTGCTCGACAATGACCTCAGGCGGGTAGGGCACGGCGGGCGGTGGCAGCAGGTCCAGTTCAAATTCGGCAATGGGCAAAAACAGGGCTTCAGGCGGGCGCAGTTCAGTGTCCTGAACGTCGCAGTGGCGCTGGGTCACGATAGTGCCCAAAACCTCACTGCCGCCACGGGGCTCGGCATTTTCATTTTTGGCTGTCGGCGCTGTATCAACCGTCGCATAGTCTTCAGTACCGGACTGCTCGGCCAATGCCTGGGCGTAGAAGTCCTTCCACAGGTGGTTGACGCTTCCTGTGATCTGGGAATTGTGTCGGCTAAAGTCACCAATGGGCGCAATAAAGCCGATAGATGCGGATTGAATGTCTGACATAACTCTCGGTTGGCGCTCAGCTCTGGCAAAATGCCGGATATTTCATTTATCGGCAGTCTTTGCCGATCATTAAATTTTTGAGCGTGTTTTTAGATGATTGAGCAAACAGCGGGCTGTCGTATCAAAGTCGAGGCACTGGACGAGGCTTATCAGGCCCTGGCCGAGCAATGGGCCGAGCGTCTGGGTTTGTCGTTGGACGAACCGGACGCCGAGTTCGCCTTGCAATTGAGCGCCCAGGGTTTGCAGCTGCAGCAGTTGGGCGCAGATGCGCCGGGCCCGGTGCGGGTCGACTTTGTCGAAGGTGGCGCGGCCCATCGACGTTTGTTTGGCGGCGGCACGGGGCAGATGATCGCCAAGGCCGTGGGCATCCAGCAGGGTGTGCGCCCGCGGGTGCTGGATGCCACGGCGGGCCTGGGCAAGGATGCATTTGTGCTGGCGAGCCTGGGCTGTGAAATGAGCCTGATCGAGCGCCAGCCGCTGATCGGTGCCTTGCTCGAAGACGGGCTGGCCCGTGGTCTGGATGACTTTGAGGTGGCGCCGATCGTGTCGCGTATGCACTTGCTCAAGGGCAATTCGATCGAAGTGATGCGCAATTGGCAAGGCGAACCGCCGCAGGTGATTTACCTGGACCCGATGTTCCCCCATCGCGAAAAAACCGCCCTGGTGAAAAAGGAAATGCGCTTGTTCCGGCCATTGGTGGGTGATGACAACGATGCCCCGGCGTTGCTGGAAGCTGCGCTGGCGTTGGCCAGCCACCGGGTGGTGGTCAAGCGCCCGCGCAAGGCACCGTGCATTGCCGGGCCCAAGCCGAGCCATGCGCTGGATGGTAAGTCGAGCCGTTACGATATTTATCCGAAAAAAGCGTTGAAACCTTAAAAGCCCCTCACCCTAGCCCTCTCCCGGAGGGAGAGGGGACTAAAGGCAAAAGCAAATCTGCGTAACACCACAGATCAGCCCCCTCTCCCTCCGGGAGAGGGTTGGGGTGAGGGTAAAAGGCGCCGCGGTCTCACGACAATGGCTGATACGCCCGCATAAATATCCCCACCACTTCCTGCACATGGGCCTCGCTTTCCTCGGGCCCCGGCGGCTCACCGCCGGCAAACAGCAGGCGGAAGTTCGGCGCGCCCTTGAGCATGCAGAAGAAGTGCTCCGCCGCATAATGGGGGTTGTCGATCTGCAGCGCGCCACTTTGATCCATCTTGCGCAGTAGCCCCTCCATCTCGTGCACCACGCGCTCCGGCCCGGCCTCCAGAAAGATCTGCGACAGCTTGGGGTCCTGGCTGCCCAGAGCAACCATCAGGCGATGCAGGTTCAGCGACTCTTCACTGTTGATCAGCACCTGAAAACCACGGGCAATGTTCAGCAATACATCCTTGATCGGCTTGCCCGCCGGCAATTCAAAGAACAGTACCGGCAACTGTTCGGTGCATTTGGACATGATGGCCGAGGAAAACAGGGTCTCCTTGTCGGTGAAGTGACTGTAGACCGTCAGTTTTGACACGCCTGCCAGACCCGCAACCGCATCCATGCTGGTGTTGGCATAGCCCTTGGTCAAAAACAGGGTTTTGGCGGCGTCGAGGATCGACTGGCGTTTTGCCAGGTCCTTGGGGCGCCCGAGGGCATTGGGGGGTAAAGGATTGTCAGACATATCCGTTTATTACTGGACTGGTGAGTTTAGTATTAATAACATGCTGCCAGTATAAATATTCCAAGCCCCATTAGCGAAAGGTCATCACCATGTTGCGCCATGCCTTGCCCCGCGCTGTGCCTGTGTGTCTGCTGTTTTTATTGTCTGGGTGTGGGCAGCAGGAGCCCGCAAAAATCAGCATCAGCCCGGCGATGGTGGTGCAACCGCAGCCTTCGGCACTGGCCAGCCAGAGTTACCCCGGCGAAGTGCGGGCACGCTTTGACCCGCAGTTGGCGTTTCGCATTGGCGGCAAAGTTACCAAGCGTCTGGTGGACGAGGGGGAGCGGGTCAAGGCTAATCAGCCGCTGGCCGAGCTGGACCCGCAGGACGTGCGCCTGCAACTGGACGCCACCCGCGCCCAGGTCGCCGCCGGGCAGGCCAACCTGAACCTGGTGCGTGCCGAGCGCGACCGCTACAAGACCCTGCTGGACCGGCAGATGGTCAGCCGTTCGCAGTTCGACAACGCCGAAAACCTCTACCGCTCAGGCGAAGCCAGGCTGCAACAGCTCAAGGCCGAGCAGGACGTGGCCAGCAATCAGGCGAGTTATGCGGTGTTGCGTGCGCCGCAAGACGGTGTGATTGCCCAGCGCCAGGTCGAAGTGGGGCAGGTGGTCAATGCCGGGCAAACGGTGTTTACCCTGGCTGCCGATGGCGAGCGTGAGGTGTTGATCAGCTTGCCGGAACAGGATTTTGGCCGTTTCAAGATAGGTATGCCGGTAGCGGTCGAGTTGTGGTCGCAGCCTGGCCAGCGCTTCAGCGGTCGCATCCGCGAACTGTCGCCTTCAGCTGATCCTAAATCGCGCACCTTTGCTGCCCGTATCGCTTTCACCGCTGGCAAAGTGCCTGCCGAACTGGGACAAAGTGCCCGGGTGTTTATTCAGAGTGAAGGTGTCAGCTCGCTGTCGGTGCCGTTGTCGGCCCTGACTGCGGAAAATGGTGCGTCCTATGTGTGGCGGGTGGGCCAGGGCAACAAGCTGGAGCAGGTGCCCGTGCGTGTGGGGCCGTTTGGAGAAAGCAGCGTGCCGGTGCTCGAAGGCCTTACGGCCGATGACTGGATTGTCGCCGCCGGTGTGCATGTGTTGCATCTCGGCCAGGAGGTGCGGCCGATTGATCGCTCCAACCGGGCGATCAATGTCGCGGCTAAGGAGTAGTCGCCATGGGTTTTAACCTTTCCGCATGGGCGTTGCGAAATCGTCAGATCGTCCTGTTTCTGATGCTGTTGCTGGCAATCGTTGGCGGTCTTTCTTACACCAAATTAGGGCAAAGCGAAGACCCGCCGTTTACCTTCAAGGCGATGGTAATCCGCACCCTGTGGCCGGGCGCCACGGCTGAAGAAGTCTCGCGTCAGGTCACCGAGCGAATCGAGAAGAAACTGATGGAAACCGGCGAGTACGAGCGCATTGTCTCGTTCTCGCGCCCGGGTGAATCGCAAGTGACCTTTATGGCCCGCGATTCGATGCATTCCGACCAGATCCCCGAGCTGTGGTATCAGGTACGCAAAAAGATCAGTGATATCCGCTACACCTTGCCACCGGATGTTCAGGGGCCGTTCTTCAACGATGAATTTGGCACGACCTTTGGCAATATCTACAGCCTGAGCGGCGAAGGTTACGACTACGCGGTACTCAAGGACTACGCTGACCGTATCCAGATCCAGCTACAGCGGGTCAAGGATGTGGGCAAGGTCGAGTTGCTGGGCCTGCAGGACGAAAAAATCTGGATCGAACTGTCCAACCTCAAGCTCGCGACCCTGGGTTTGCCGCTGGCTGCCGTGCAAAAAGCCCTTGAAGAGCAAAACGCAGTATCGACGGCGGGCTTCTTCGAAACCCCGACCGAGCGCGTGCAATTGCGTGTGAGCGGTAACTTCAAGACGGTCGAAGAGATCGAGCGCTTCCCCATTCGCGTAGGCGAGCGCACCTTGCGCATCAGCGACGTGGCGGATGTGCGTCGCGGTTTTAATGATCCTCCGGCACCGCGCATGCGCTTTATGGGCCAGGACGCGATTGGCCTGGCCGTGGCGATGAAGGACGGTGGCGATATTCTGGTGCTGGGCAAGGCACTGGACACCGAGTTTGAGCGGATCCAGAAAAACCTTCCGGCGGGGATGCAACTGGGCAAAGTGTCAGACCAGCCTGCGGCGGTGAAAACCAGCGTTGGTGAGTTTGTGCAGGTGCTGGTCGAAGCACTGGTCATCGTTTTGCTGGTGAGTTTTTTCTCCCTAGGTGTGCGTACCGGCATGGTGGTGGCGCTGACCATTCCGCTGGTGCTGGCCATGACCTTTGCCGCCATGCATTACTTTGGCATCGGCCTGCACAAGATCTCGCTGGGCGCGTTGGTGCTGGCGCTGGGCCTGCTGGTCGACGACGCGATCATCGCCGTGGAAATGATGGCGATCAAAATGGAGCAGGGCTACGACCGGCTCAAGGCCGCCAGCTTTGCCTGGACCAGCACCGCGTTCCCGATGCTCACCGGTACGCTGATAACGGCTGCGGGCTTTTTGCCGATTGCCATGGCGCAGTCGAGCACCGGCGAATACACCCGCTCGATTTTCCAGGTGGTGACCATTGCCCTGCTGGCGTCGTGGGTGGCTGCGGTGGTGTTTGTGCCGTATTTGGGCGCGCTGTTGTTACCGGACCTGGCGAAGATTCATGCGGCCAAACACGGCACAGGGGCTGGCGTGCCTGACCACTATGCAACGCCATTTTACCAGCGCGTACGTCGGTTGGTGGAGTGGTGCGTTACCCGGCGCAAAACCGTGATTGCCCTGACCGCGTTGGTGTTTATAGGCTCGGTGGTGCTGTTCAAGTTTGTTCCGCAGCAGTTCTTCCCGGCGTCCAGCCGACTGGAGCTGATGGTCGATATGAAGCTGGCCGAGGGTGCTTCGTTGAGCAACACCACCGACCAGGTCAAGCAGCTCGAGGCACTGCTCAAGGATCACCCGGGCATCGAGAACTATGTGGCTTACGCAGGCACCGGTTCGCCCCGCTATTACCTGCCACTGGATCAGCAACTGCCCGCGGCGAGCTTTGCCCAGTTTGTGGTGTTGGCCAAGACCATCGAGGACCGGGAAAGCCTGCGCACCTGGTTGATCGACACGCTCAATGAACAGTTCCCGACGATACGCTCGCGGGTGACGCGTCTGGAAAACGGCCCGCCTGTGGGCTATCCGGTGCAGTTTCGGGTGACCGGTGAGCATATCGAAGAGGTACGGGCGCTGGCGCGCAAGGTCGCAGCCCAGGTGCGGGGCAACCCCCATGTGGTTAACGTGCACCTGGACTGGGAAGAGCCGAGCAAGGTGGTCAACCTCAACATCGATCAGGACCGGGCGCGTGCCCTGGGGGTGAGTACGGCCAACCTGTCGCGCTTCTTGCAAAGTACCTTGCTGGGCTCGACGGTCAGCCAGTACCGCGAAGATAACGAGTTGATCGAAATTCTGCTGCGCGGCACAGCCCAGGAACGTACCGAACTGGCGCTGCTGCCGAGCCTGGCGGTACCGACCGATAATGGCCAGAGCGTTGCCCTGTCGCAGATTGCGACCCTGGAGTACGGCTTTGAAGAGGGCATTATCTGGCACCGCAATCGTCTGCCGACCGTGACGGTGCGGGCGGATATTTACGGCAAGGAGCAACCGGCGACCCTGGTGCAGCAGATTCTGCCGACCCTGGAAGGTGTGCGTGCCGAGCTGCCAGATGGCTATCTGCTGGAAGTGGGTGGCACGGTGGAAGACTCCACCCGCGGCCAGGACTCGGTGAAGGCCGGCGTACCTCTGTTTATCGTGGTAGTGCTGACGTTGCTGATGGTGCAGTTGCGCAGTTTCTCACGCATGGTGATGGTATTCCTGACGGCGCCTTTGGGTTTGATCGGGGTGACATTGTTCCTGTTGTTGTTTGGCAAACCGTTCGGTTTTGTGGCGATGCTGGGCACCATTGCGTTGTCGGGGATGATCATGCGCAACTCGGTGATCCTGGTGGACCAGATCGAGCAGGACAAGGCGGCGGGGCTGGACCCGTGGCGGGCGGTGATTGAAGCGACGGTACGGCGGTTCCGGCCGATTGTGCTGACCGCGCTGGCGGCGGTACTGGCGATGATTCCACTGTCACGCAGCGTGTTCTTCGGGCCGATGGCGGTGGCCATTATGGGCGGGTTGATCGTGGCGACTGTGCTGACGTTGCTGTTCTTGCCTGCGTTGTATGCGGCTTGGTTCAAGGTGAAGAAGGTCTAGGAGCCAAAGCCCCTCTCCCTAACCCTCTCCCGGAGGGAGAGGGGACCGACCGCGTTGATGCGGGATTCAACTCAATGCTTTCAGACTGCCGAGATTCTTGAAAATCCCCCAATCGGCTCCCTCTCCCTCCGGGAGAGGGTTGGAGTGAGGGCGAGCCTGCGGATTAGCGAATCTGATCCACGCGCACACGGATCGGCTGCTGGGTCTTGGCCGTTAGGTCGACACTGTTGCGCTCGGTGTTGATAAACAGCAACTGGCCGTTCTCTTCAATCCGCGCGCTGATTGCGTAAGTGTGGCCGGGTTTGATTTGCGCCGGGTCATAGGTCAGGTGGAAAGGCAGTGGCACCTGGCCTTTTACCGGGCCGCTCTGTTTGGCCAGTGTTACCGCTGGCGCGTCGGCCAGAGACACATCCTGCAGGCTCACTTCCAGTGTAGCGGTAGGTGGCAGGGCGATACGTTGCAGGTAGAACACTTCACCGTCGAGGGACGCTTGCGGGGTCGAGGTCATGGAACTACAGGCTCCCAGCAGGGCGGTCAGGCTCAGTAAAAGTAACTTTTTCATAGGGCAGACTCCGTTTCTTTTCCTGTGTAAGACATTTCACACTGGAGAATGGAAGGGATTCTAGCAATGAACTTGCCTTTGAAGCGGCAAACCTGTGCCTGACAACCGCTGCTGTTTCAGTGGGTTATTCAGTCAGAGGTTCATCCTGGGATTCGTCAGGGGGGTTGTTGTGGCTGGCGGGTTGGATGCCGTTGCCACCGTGGACGCTGCCATCGGGATTCTGAACATGCCAGGGCGTGCCAGCATTGCCCCTGGTTTCAGGAGAGGGGTGTTCGGAGGGGGTGTTGTTGTCTTGGGTCATTTCCAGACTTCCTTATCGTTGGTTTGCTTTGGATGTGTGCCGAAATTTTCGGCACACATCCAAGGCTAGTCGCGGATTGGAAGGCTGAAACCGGTCGAGACGTTTCAACTCAACTTTGCAGGATTATCCCACGCTCTCGGAAATATCCGCGGCATCTTCACTGCGGTGCAATGCCACCTGGCGAATGGACAGGCGGATTTCCGCAGGCAACACGCGCTTGGCGGCCCCTTCAGCCAGTTCACCGAGCAGTTCGTGGTAGCTCAGCTTGCCATTGCTATCGCGGCGCAACACGTCCTCTTCAAGCAAGGTCTGGATAAAGTGCCGGAACAGGCTCTTGTCGAAGAATTCCGGGGCGTTGAGCCCATGCAGAATCGACAGGCGCTGGGCCATCATGGTGCACAGGTCTTCCAGTTCTTCGGCGCTCAGGGTGTTCTGGCCGCTGTTGAGCAGCAGGGATATGGCCATGTAAAAGCGCTGCAGGGTTTGCGCAATGCTTTTGGACAGCAGCGTCAGCAATACAAAGTGTCGCGAGCTTGGCGCAGGGCGCAGGTACACGTCTTTTTCGAACCGCAGCAACCCTTGCTCGACAAAGGCTTCAAGCCATTGATCGACCACACCGTCGAGTTCTTGCTCGGACCAGCGGATAAACAGTTCCGATTGCAGGTACGGATACAGCGCATGGGTGTAGCGCAGGATCTGTTCGCGGCTCATGCGCGAAGTGCTCTGGAAGAAGCTGGCGAGTAAAGATGGCAAAGCAAAGATATGCATCACGTTGTTGCGGTAATAAGTCATCAGTACCGCGTTCTGCTCATCCAGATAGAGGATCTTGCCCAGCGCATCGCTTTGCTCGGCCAGCAGATTCATGTCTTTGACATGCTTGATCAGCGCCGGGCCATCGCCTTCGGGCAAGGTGGTGTACGGCGAGTAAGGCACACGGCGCAGCAGGGCCAGATAGAGGTCCAGTACCCGGGCCATGGCTTGCTCATCCAGGGCCAGGCGGGTAGTGGACAGCAAGGCCAGTGCCACCAGGTTTACCGGGTTGATGGCCGCCGCTTCATTCAGATGCCGGGCAACCTTTTCTCCCAGGCGGTTGGTGGTCTGGCTCAGCCATTCAGGGCGGTAGGACGGTGCAAGCTCCTGCTGACGCCAGCCGGGCTGCTCCTGCTCAAGAAACTCGGCCAGCTTGATCGGCTCGCCGAAGTTGACTGCGACCTGACCGAACTTCTGTTTTTTCAGCGCACCGATCACTTTGAAAATGTCAAAAATCGACTCTTTTTTCTTGCTGGCGCCGCGCAGCTCACCCAGGTAGGTACGGCCTTCAAGAACGCGTTCGTAACCGATGTATACGGGTACGAACACGATCGGCGTGCGTGATGAACGCAGGAAACTGCGCACGGTGATGGCCAGCATCCCGGTTTTCGGTTGCAGCATGCGTCCGGTGCGCGAGCGGCCACCTTCGACGAAGTACTCTACCGGGAAACCCTTGGTGAACAGGGTGTGCATATATTCGTTGAACACCGAGGTGTACAACGGGTTGCCCTTGAAGGTGCGGCGCATGAAAAATGCCCCGCCACGGCGTAGCAGCGGGCCCAGCACCGGCATGTTCAGGTTGATCCCGGCGGCAATGTGCGGCGGGGTCAGGCCGTTGCGAAACAGCAGATAGGACAGCAGCAGGTAGTCGATATGGCTGCGGTGGCACGGCACATAAATGATCTCATGGCCCTGGGCGACCTTTTGCACGCTCTCGATCTGGTTGACCTTGACCCCGTCGTAAATCTTGTTCCAGAACCAGCTCAGCAGCACTTCAAAAAAACGGATCGCGGTGTAGGTGTAGTCCGAGGCGATTTCATTGGCGTAGCGCAGCGCAAGGGCACGGGCCTTGTCGGGCGAAATATTCTCGCGCTCGGCTTCATCGAGGATCGCCTGGCGCACGGAAGGCTCGTTGACCAGGCCCTTTACCAGCGTACGCCGGTGCGACAGGTCGGGGCCGATGGTCGAGATTTTCAGGTTGCGAAAGTGCACCCGTAAAATGCGCTGGGCCATGCGCACGGTGCGTTCGTGGCCCTTGTTGAGGTCGACCAGCTCACGCATATGGATAGGGGCCGAGAACTGCACGCGGGTTTTACGGCCCAGAATCAGGATGCGCAGCATGCGCCGCAAACGCCCGGTCACGGCCCAGCTGTCGGCGAACAGCAGTTTCCAGGGGCTGGACTCGCTGTCGGGGGACTGGCCCCAGAATACGCTGACCGGGATGATTTGCGCGTCTTCCCCCGGGTGCTGGCTCAAGCCGTCAACCAGTCGGGTCAATACCGGCGGTGCGCCACGCTTGTCCTGACGCCCCAGCCAGTCCGGCTCGGGGGTCAGGTAGAAGAAGGCAGCTGGCTCTATCAGCTCGCCTACGGCAACTGGCAGCACCGGGCGCGGCAGGCCGGCTTTGGAGCACTCGGCGTCGACAACGGCCAGCTCGGTCAGCGAGGGCGATTGCAGTACATAGAACACCGGTCGGCTGCGATCCAGGTTCAGGGTCAGCGAAGACTGGTTGATGGTCTCCGAGCGCACCCACAGGTACAGCAAGCGACGCAGGGCGCCAAATACAAGGCGGCGGAATGGGGAGGGGGTCATACGGCTTCTGCGTTAGTGAATTAAACGAGCGTTTACTCGGTCGGGTAGTTTGCAGTATCAGCGCAAAATCGGCAAAAAAGCGCTGAACTAATATTGATTGAGTGTTTTTTTGCCTGACCTATACTCGGTGGTCTTTCGCGATACTGCGTCAGACAGAGTTTTGCAGAGTCAGGTTCAAACGATAGTTCTCAAAGGGCCAGTTAACGAGCCCGATCAATAATAAAAAGGGGGGAAGTTCCATGACTGCACGTGTAACGGGCAATGTGAAGTGGTTTAACGACGCAAAGGGCTACGGCTTTATCCAGTGCGAAGACGGGGCTGATGTGTTTGTGCATTACCGTGCCATTCGCGGTGAAGGCCATCGCAGCCTGGCCGAAGGTCAGCAGGTCGAATACACCCAGGTCTCGGGCGCCAAGGGCCTGCAGGCCGAGGATGTAGTGGGGTTGTAAGGCACTGCTTGCCCTCCCTGTGGGAGCGGGCTTGCTCGCGATTGCATCAGCGCATGTGCACATAGACACCGCGTCGGTCGCATCGCAGGCAAGCCAGCTCCCACAAGGGATCTATGGCCGGTCCGAATCAGGAACCGGTTTTCCAGGTGATTTCTTCCTGGCCGTCTTCGCTGATGCGGATCCAGCGATCGGCGTCTGCCTCGCCCTGTTCTTCAACCCAGCTGCCCGGCGCGCAGCGCACTTCGATGTGCAATGCCTCAAAAGCAGCCTTGGCGCAGGCGATGTCGTCTTCCCACGGCGTCTGGTCACTGTCCAGGTACAGGCTATTCCATTTGCCTACAGCTTTTGGCATCCAGGTTACGGGCACGTTGCCGGCCATGCACTTCCAGGTTTCGCCTTTCTTTTTCCATTCCGTGCACGGTCCCAGCACGTTTGCCAGCCAGGCTTCGACGTCTTTGTAAGTGACGGCTTCTTTCAGGTAAATCTCGATATCGGGTTGGCGCATGGATGTCCTCACTGCGTGTCTGAAAAATCCATTCGCGGATTAGTCGGGCCAAGGGCATGTGCACCTGGCCGTAAAATGGGTTATTGAAGTACGAAGTAATCGTAGCGCATCGACACGGTCACCACTAAAGGCTCGGGGTGCTCGATGACCTCGGCGCGCCGCTCGGCACTGGCACGCCAGCCGTGAGGGGTCATGGCCAGCAGGTTGGCGCGATCCTGGGGTTCGCTCAGGCTGAGGGTGAACTCCAGTGTTTCACTGTGCTGTAGCGACATGCCTTCGGGCACCAGGGCCAGATGCTTGTCGTCGGCGTAATCCCGGACTTCGTCGTACAGGCGTTCGCGCAATTCCATCAAGTGACCGCGGGTCGGGCCTACACGCATCAGGCCGCCACCGGGGGTGAGCAGGCGCTTGGCTTCGAGCCAGTCCAGCGGGCTGAACACACTGGCCAGGAACTGGCAGCTGGCGTCAGCCAGTGGCACGCGGGCCATGCTGGCGATCAACCAGGTCAGTTGCGGGCTGCGTTTACAGGCACGCTTGACCGCTTCGCGGGAGATATCCAGCGCGTAGCCATCGGCGTTGGGCAGCGCGTCGGCGATTTGCGCGGTGTAGTAACCCTCGCCACAGCCGATGTCGAGCCAGCGCTGCGGCGCGCGTTCGGCGGCCAGTTCGGCCAGGCGTTTGGCCACAGGGGCGTAATGCCCGGCGTTAAGAAAGTCGCGGCGGGCTTCAACCATAGCCTGGTTGTCGCCTGGGTCACGGCTGTTCTTGTGTTGCACCGGTAGCAGGTTCAGGTAGCCCTGGCGGGCACGGTCAAAGCGATGGCCGGCAGGGCACACCACACCATTGTCTGCCGCGTTGAGCGGCTCGGAGCAGATCGGGCAGGCGAGCATCAGGCGAGCAACTTGATCAGGGTCTGGTAGTAGATTTCGGTCAGCACGTCGAGATCGCTGGCCAGCACCCGCTCGTTGACCTGGTGAATGGTCGCGTTGACCGGCCCCAGTTCCACCACCTGGGTGCCCAGGGTCGCGATAAAGCGACCGTCGGATGTGCCACCGCTGGTGGAAGCCTTGGTTTCGCGACCGGTCACCTGCTTGATGCTCGACGACACGGCATCCAGCAGCGCCCCCGGCTCGGTCAGGAACGGCAGGCCGGACAGCGCCCAGTCGATGTGCCAGTCCAGGCCGTGCTTGTCCAGGATGTCCGCGACGCGCTTTTGCAGGCCCTCAACGGTGGACTCGGTGGAGAAGCGGAAGTTGAACACTGCAACCAGATCACCCGGGATGACGTTGGTCGCGCCTGTGCCTGAGTTGAGGTTGGAAATCTGGAAGCTGGTCGGCGGGAAAAAGGCATTGCCGTTGTCCCAATGCTCGGCGGCCAGCTCGGTCAGCGCAGGCACGGCCAGATGAATCGGGTTCTTGGCCAGATGCGGGTAGGCCACATGGCCTTGAACGCCGCGAACGGTGAGCTTGGCCCCCAGAGAGCCGCGACGGCCGTTCTTGACCACGTCACCCACCAGGGAAGTGCTCGACGGCTCGCCGACGATGCACCAGTCCAGACGCTCGTTACGTGCGGCGAAACGTTCGATCACGGCCTTGGTGCCGTGATGGGCCGGGCCTTCTTCGTCACTGGTGATCAAAAATGCGACCTTGCCCTTGTGGTCCGGGTAGTCGCAGACAAAGCGTTCAGCGGCCACCAGCATGGCTGCCAGGCTGCCTTTCATGTCGGCCGCGCCACGGCCGCAGAGCATGCCGTGCTCATCGATCAGCGCGTCGAACGGGTCGTTCTGCCAGGCCTGTACCGGGCCGGTCGGTACCACGTCAGTGTGGCCGGCGAAGCACAGCACCGGGCCTTCGTGTTTGCCGTGGGTGGCCCAGAAGTTGTCGACGTCTTCGATGCGCATCGGCTCAAGCATGAAGCCGGCATCGCCCAGGCGCTGCATCATCAGCTTCTGGCAGTCAGCGTCGATCGGCGTCACGGAAGGGCGACGGATCAGATCGCAGGCGAGTTGCAGGGTCGGCGAAAGGTCGGCGTGGGCCGTCATGGTAGGGACTCCGAAGCGGGACACAAGGCACAAAAGGGCGGTTATCTTAAAGCAAAACGGCGGCCAGAGGCCGCCGTTTAGTGGTTGCAGTCGATTTATGCAGCGGGTTGCTCTTGTGCTTCTTCGACCGGTTTAGGCAACGAAGACATAAAGGCCATGATCAGCGCTGCCAGATACGGCAACGATTGCACCAGCAGCATCACCACCCAGAAACGCATGTCGTTGCTCGGCAGGCCTTGTACGAAGAAAATCCCCACAGCCGCGCCCCAGAGCAGCAGCATGATGAACACCTCTTCGCGGGCTTCCGAGATCGCTACCCAAAAGCCGTGGTTATCGGCGTTTTTAGGCGTCCGGAAGAACGGGATGCTGGTGGTGAAGAACCCGTACAGCACGGCTTTGGCGATGGTGTGGGACAACGCCAGCCCGGCCAGTGCCGCGGCGAATGCGTCCTTGAGGTTGACCCCCACTGCACGGCGGTACAGGAAAATGATCTTGCCCACCTTGAACACAAATAGCGCCAGTGGCGGAATGGCGAAAATCAACAGTGGCGGGTCGACCCGCGTTGGCACGATGATCATCGCCGCCGACCACAACAGGGCACCGACAGTGAAGAAAATATTCATGCCGTCGGCCACCCATGGCAGCCAGCCTGCGAGGAAGTGATAGCGCTGGCCACGGGTCAGCTCCGTGTCTTTGCCCAGCAACAGGCTGGAGGTGTGACGCTTGATAATCTGAATCGCACCGTAGGCCCAGCGGAATCGCTGTTTCTTGAAGTCGATAAAGGTATCGGGCATCAGGCCCTTGCCATAGCTGTTGTGGGAATACGCGGCGGAATACCCTTTTTCAAATACCCGCAGGCCCAGTTCGGCGTCTTCACAGATGCACCAGTCTGCCCAGCCCAGTTCTTCGAGCACTGAACGGCGGGTCATGGTCATGGTGCCGTGCTGAATGATCGCATCGCGGTCGTTACGGGTGACCATGCCGATATGGAAAAAGCCCTTGTATTCGGAGTAGCAGAGCTTTTTGAAGGTGCTTTCGTTCTGGTCGCGGTAGTCCTGTGGCGATTGCACGATGGCGATTTTCGGGTCGGCAAAGTGCGGCACCATATGCTTGAGCCAGTTGCGGTCCACGCAGTAATCAGAGTCGATCACGGCAATCACTTCGGCATCCGGCGCGGTATGCGGGATCAGGTAGTTCAGCGCGCCGCCCTTGAAACCGGCCAGGGGCGCGACGTGGAAGAACTTGAAGCGCGGGCCGAGGGTGGCGCAGTAATCGCGCACCGGCTCCCAGACTGCCGGGTCCTTGGTGTTGTTGTCGATGATCAACACTTCGAAATCGGGGTAGTCGAGGTTGGCCAGGGCGTCGAGGGTCTGTTTGACCATCTCCGGCGGCTCGTTGTAGCACGGCACATGGATCGAGACTTTCGGACGGTAGGCATCGTCGGCTTCTACCGGTAAAAACTCCCTTCGCCGCTTGCGAATCCATACTGCTTCGGCCAGTTCATGGGCCTCGGTGAGCAGCACGATAAACACCCCGAGCGCACCTAAGCCAAGCAGAAAGCCCACAGTCAGGCTGAACCAGGTGCTGTATTGCTGGCTGTAGTCATAGGCGATCCACACCAGCACCGAGCCGCAGAGGAAAGCGGTAAAGGTCAGGAAGGTGCGGCCACGCTGGCGCAGGGCGGAACCGTCGATCAGCAGCAGTGCCAGCGACAGCAGGCCCATGACCACCGAGCCGATGGCCAGTACGCGCCACTGTGGAATCGCCACCACCGGCCCCTCAAAATTGAATTTTTGCTGGCGGGCAGCGTTGTACACGCCCCAGTACGCGCCCACTGAACCTTCGTCGCTGGCCTTCCACGGCTGGTCGAAGGCTTCGATCACAAAATAGTTGTAGCCCCGGCGGTTGAGGGTATTGACCAACGTACGCAGATAAATCGCCTGGTCGGCCGGGGTAGCGTCAGCGCCACCGCGCATGCGGCCATTGCTCGGCCAGCCAACTTCCGACAGCAGCAGCGGTTTTTTCGGGAACATTTTTTTCAGGTCGCGGGCACGGTCCAGGACGAATTCGCCGGCCTTGTCCACCGGGATAAATTCCCAGTAGGGCAGGATGTGCGCGGCGATCAGGTCAACGTGCTTGGCCAGTTGCGGGTACTTTTCCCAAATATGCCATTGCTCGGACGTGGTGACCGGCACCTTGACCGCGGCGCGCACCCGATCCAGCAGCACGATCAGGTCTTCGGGCGTGATTTCTTCGCGGAACAGGGCTTCGTTGCCCACCACAACCCGCACCACGCTGCGTGAGTTGTTGGCCAGCTCGATGGCTTTCTGGATTTCCCGCTCGTTGCGCTCCAGATCAGGGCTGATCCAGATCCCGATGGTCACGCGCAGGCCGAATTCTTCGGCCAGCTTGGGAATGTCGCCCAGGGTGCCGTCAACCGAGTAAGTCCGGATGTTGTCGGTCAGCTTGCTGATGATTTCCAGGTCGCGACGCATTTCGTCGTCGGTCGGGTACTGGTCTTTCTGTGGGTACTGGCCTTGCTGGAACGGCGAGTACGAAAAACCGGAGATTTGCTCGGGCCAGTTGGGCGCAGAGACCGGGCGATTGATCAGCGCCCAGAAGCCTGTGAAGAGCGCGGCGATGGCCAGGACCACCACCAGATTGAGTCCAAATTTACGCGATGACATAACTATTTCGGGTTCCAAAGGGAGTGGAACGAAGATCGGTCGGCGGGTGCCAAACGGCGCGCATCCTACACTGTGCTTTGACCAATCGTATAGCGGACGGAATTGAGTCGGGCGTTTGGCACTTACAGCCGACTTAAGTTCTTTCTTTATTAGTTGTAGCTCTTATCTTCTTCCGTAGCAGGCTATTAAAGCAGGCTTGGTCGCATAGCTTGTAGGAAAGATACTCAATGCAATGTAAGAACCCTATAATGCGCGCCGGTTTTTGGGGTGTTGGTCATGAGTACAGAAGATCCACGTTTTGCCGGTGTAGCCCGGTTATATGGGCTGGAAGGCCTTGAACGACTGAAGGCGGCGCATGTGGCGATCGTCGGTGTAGGCGGCGTCGGGTCGTGGGCAGCGGAAGCGATTGCGCGCTGCGGCGTCGGCGAAATTTCGCTGTTTGATCTGGATGACGTGTGCGTCAGCAACAGCAACCGCCAGTTACACGCCTTGAGTACGACCATTGGTCGGGACAAGGTTGAGGTGATGGCCGAACGCCTGCGTCAGATCAATCCTGACTGCAAGGTCCATGAGGTGGCCGATTTCGTGACGCGCGAAACCATGGCCGACTACATCACCCCCGATATTGATTGCGTGATCGACTGCATCGACAGTGTGAATGCCAAGGCGGCGCTGATTGCCTGGTGCAAGCGGCGCAAGATACAGATCATCACCACCGGTGGCGCGGGCGGGCAAATTGACCCGACGCTGATTCAGGTCTGTGACTTGAACCGTACCTTCAATGACCCTCTGGCCTCCAAGGTGCGTTCGACCTTGCGCCGCGATTATGGATTTTCGCGCACCATGACCCGTCACTACAGCGTGCCGTGTGTGTTCTCCACCGAGCAGCTGCGCTACCCAAAGCCGGACGGCAGCATTTGCCTGCAGAAGAGTTTTGTCGGTGACGGGGTGAAGCTGGACTGTGCTGGCGGGTTTGGCGCAGTGATGATGGTGACGGCCACCTTCGGCATGGTGGCGGCGACCAAGGCGGTGGACAAGATCGTGGCGGGCGTGCGCCGGCCTTCGGAGAAGGTAAAGCCTGCACCACAGGAATAAGGCTCGCCTCGGACCTGGCCTGTGGGAGCGGCCTTGCTCGCGATAGCACCGGCGCGGTGTTTCAGATAAACCGAATCGCCCGCATCGCGAGCAAGCCCGCTCCCACAGGGGGCGGCAATGGTCAGGCTGCCAATTCCCGCATCCGCACCAGCACCGCATTGAGCCCATTGCTGCGCGATGGCGACAACTGCCGGCTAAGCCCCAATTGCTCGAACCATCCCGGCAAATCGACCTGCAGCAGCTCTTGCGTGGTCAAGCCGTTCACCCGCACCAGCAGCAACGCCACCAGCCCGCGAATCAGTCGCGCTTCACTGCTGGCCGCGAACTGCCATTGGCCATCGACCTGTTTGCCCACCAGCCACATCTGGCTTTCACAGCCATGCACCCGGTTGGCGTCGGTTTTGTCGGCTTCGCTGAGTTCCGGCAATCGCTGGCCCCATTGCATCAGCAGGCGTGCACGCTGTTCCCAGCCGGTGCAATGCTCAAAGCTGTCGAGCGCCGCCTGGGCGTCGGCGGGCAGGGTCATTGCAGCAACTCCAGCGCCTGATCGAGGGCGAGGAAAAAACGCTCCAGATCTTCTGAGTCATTGTACAGCGCCAGCGAAACACGGATGGCACCAGCCAGACCAAGGCTTTTAAGCAGTGGCATGGCGCAATGATGCCCGGCGCGAACGGCAATCCCCTGTTCGGTCAGCAGATGGGCCAGATCGGCGTTGTGGACGCCCTCGACTACAAAACTGACCAGGGCCAGTTGCGGGGCGCCCAGCAGACGAATGCCCTGGCGCTGCTGCAAACCCTCGACGAGCAATCTGTGCAGTGCTGTTTCGTGGGCCTGGACTGCGCCCTGGTTGAGGTTGGCCAGATAGTTGAGGGTTGCCCCCAGTCCGATCACGCTGGCAATCGGCGGGGTACCAGCCTCAAATCCCAGCGGTGCCGGGCGAAAGGTGGCGTGCTGATAGTCGGCGTCCTGCACCATCTCGCCACCAAACTGCCAGTGTTGCAAGCGGGCCAGGGCTTCATGACGGCCAAACAGCACGCCCAGCCCGTCGGGGCCATAGAGCTTGTGGGCGGAAAACACATAGAAGTCACAACCCAGCGCCTGAACGTCCTGGCGACCGTGGACAACACCCTGGGCGCCGTCAACTACGGTTAGTGCATTCTGTGCCCTGGCCAGCGCCAACAGTTCGGGCAGGGGCTGCCACACACCAAGGACGTTGGATAGCTGGCTCACGGCCAACAGGCGGGTGCGCGGGGTGATCAGGCGTGCGGCGGCCACGAGGTCGATCACGCCGTCGGCATCCAGAGGCAAGATCACCAGATTCAGCTTTTTACGCTGTGCGAGCTGCTGCCATGGCAGCAGATTGGCGTGATGTTCCAGGGCGCTGATAACGATTTCATCGCCCGTATTGAATTGGTGCTCCAGGCCGTAGGCCAGAAGGTTCAGCGCTGACGTGGCGCCGTGGGTGAGCACGATTTGCCCGCACTCGCCGGCATTGAGCCATTGCGTCACTTTGTGGCGGGTGTTTTCGAATGCCTGGGTCGCGTGGGCGCCCGGCAGATGTTGGGCCCTGTGTACATTGGCTGCGCCGTTGGCGTAGTAATGCGTCAGTGCGTCGAGCAGGGCTTGGGGTTTTTGCGTGGTAGCAGCGCTGTCCAGATACGTCTGGTCCTGACGTTGCAAGGCGGCGATGGCGGGAAAGTCAGCGCGCCAGGGAGAAGGCAAAAGCATGGTGTTCGGGCTCTGTTGACGAGGCCGGAAGCCGGCCCCGTCAGTTGCAGACAGACGCTTAGTTGTGAGCGTGCAGTGCTTCGTTCAGCTCGATGGCCGACTTGTGGGTTTTGCATTCCACAGCGCCGGTTTCCGAGTTGCGGCGGAACAACAGGTCAGGCTGGCCAGCCAGGTCACGGGCCTTGACCACTTTGACCAACTGGTTGTTTTCGTCCAGCAGGGCCACTTTGGTACCTGCGGTCACGTACAGGCCGGACTCGACGGTGTTGCGGTCACCCAGCGGGATGCCGATACCGGCGTTGGCGCCGATCAGGCAGCCTTCGCCCACCTTGATCACGATGTTGCCACCACCCGACAGCGTACCCATGGTCGAGCAACCGCCACCCAGGTCCGAACCCTTGCCGACAAACACGCCTGCCGATACACGGCCTTCGATCATGCCCGGGCCTTCGGTACCAGCGTTGAAGTTGACGAAACCTTCGTGCATCACGGTGGTGCCTTCGCCGACGTAGGCGCCCAGGCGAATACGCGCCGCATCAGCGATGCGCACACCGGCCGGAACCACGTAGTCGGTCATTTTCGGGAACTTGTCGACCGAGAACACTTCCAGCAGATCGCCACGCAGGCGCGCTTCGAGTTGACGCTCGGCCAGTTCGCCCAGATCGATGGCGCCCTGGCTGGTCCATGCCACGTTTGGCAGCAGCGGGAACACGCCCGCCAGGCTCAGGCCGTGGGGCTTGACCAGGCGATGGGACAGCAGGTGCAGCTTGAGGTAGGCCTCTGGCGTCGAGGTCAGAGTGGCGTCTTCGGCCAGCAGGGTGGCAACCAGCGGCTTGTGGCTTTCGGCCAGGCGGGTCAGCAGGGCAGCCTGGGCGGCGTCGACCGGTTTGGCGGCTTCAGCCATCTGTGCGGCTTGGGCGGTAGTAAAGGTGATTGCCTGATTGCCACCGGTGTAGCCCAGAATCGGTGCGATGGCTGCAATCAGCTCGGCCGATGGATTGACCAGGGGTTGTGCGTAGAACACTTCCAGCCATGCGCCTTGGCGGTTTTGGGTGCCGACGCCGAAGGCTGCGCTGAACAGGGTAGTAGACATGCAATTACCTCTTACAAAAATAAATGGGCGGGCGCTTACAGAAGGGCCGCCGCATAAAGATCTGGCTTGAAGCCAATCAGGGTTTTGTCACCGAGATCGAGCACCGGGCGCTTGATCATCGAGGGTTGGGCGAGCATCAGTTCAATGGCTTTGGCTTGGTCGAGATCGGCTTTGCGTTCGTCGTCGAGCTTGCGAAAGGTTGTACCGGCGCGGTTGAGCACCACTTCCCAGCCGTGCTCATTGCACCAGCGGGTCAGGTGTTCACGGTCAATGCCGCTGCTTTTGTAGTCATGGAAATCGTAGTGCACTGCATGTTCATCGAGCCAGGTGCGAGCCTTTTTCATGGTGTCGCAGGCTTTGATGCCGAAAAGGTGCAACGTCTTGCTTGAATCGGTCACGGAAATTGCCCCCCCTTTGGAGATGCGGTAAATGAGCAGTCGCGGATTATGCCATGCGCAGCGCCCTTGGGCGTGATTGGCTGCGAGCTTGGCACAGACTTGTGACATGTCGTCGCACTGCTACTTTTGTTCAGGCTCGGCTTTTACGGTTAGACGCTACTATGGAGCGCAATGGGAAATTGTTGCTATTTATTTAGTTTAAAACTGATCGTTCGGGAACTCTGCTGATATGCAAACCGCCTATACCGTCCTTATCCTGCTGATGCTGGTGGGGATTTCGCGTCTGTTGGGGCGTGTCATACCTCTGCCTTTGCCGCTGGTGCAGATTGCCGCCGGTGCCGTACTGGCCTGGCCGACACTGGGCCTGCATGTGGCGCTGGAACCTGAGCTGTTCCTGTTTCTGTTCTTGCCGCCGCTGCTGTTCTCGGATGGCTGGCGCATGCCCAAGCGTGAGTTCTGGCGCCTGCGCGGGCCGATTCTGACCCTGGCAGTAGGGCTGGTTTTGTTTACGGTGGTGGGTGCGGGGTATTTCATCCATTGGCTGTTGCCGACCATCCCCTTGCCGGTGGCATTTGCCCTGGCAGCAGTACTGTCACCCACTGATGCGGTGGCGGTATCGGCCATTGCACAGAATCGCTTGCCCGCACCCTTGATGCACATGCTGCAAGGCGAGGCGCTGATGAATGACGCCACGGGCCTGGTGACCTTCAAGTTCGCCCTGGTGGCTGCCATTACCGGGGTGTTTTCCCTGGCCAATGCCAGCCTGACCTTCATCTTGGTGGCCTGTGGCGGGCTGGCCATTGGCGTCGCCCTGAGCTGGCTGGTGGGGCGTTTGCGCGCGTGGATGATCGCTCGTGGCTGGGATGACCCGGCCACCCATGTGGTGTTTATGTTGCTGCTGCCTTTTGCCGCCTATGTACTGGCCGAACGCTTGGGTGCTTCGGGCATCCTGTCGGCGGTGGCGGCGGGGATGATGCAGAGCTGGCTGGACCTGTTGCCGCGTCAGACCAGCACCCGCCTGCTTAATCGCAGTGTGTGGTCGCTGCTGGAGTTTGCCTTCAACGGGTTGATCTTTTTGCTGTTGGGCCTGCAATTGCCGGACATCATCAAGGCGGTGGTCAGCCACGAAACGACTCTGTGGCCGACCTTGATGTATCGCTGCCTGGATGTGGTGGCGATTTTCCTGGTGCTGCTGGCGCTGCGCTTCATCTGGGTGCAGAGCATCTGGCGGCTGTCCGGCCTGTTGCGCCGCTGGCGTGGCAAGGGCGATCTGACGATGGTGCCGACAGCCCGCTCCTGCTGGCTGCTGACCGTGGGCGGGGTACGCGGTGCGGTGACCCTGGCGGGCGTGATGTCGGTACCGCTGCTGGTCAGCGAGGGTTTGAATTTTCCTGAGCGTGATTTGCTGATCTTTATTGCTGCCGGGGTGATTTTGCTGTCGCTGGTGGCAGCCTGCATCGCCTTGCCGGTGTTGTTGCGCGGTATTCCAAAAAGCCCGGACGATGCCATGCGCAAAGAAGTGCGCGAAGCCTGGCGGCGCACCGCAGAAGCGGCGATTCATGCGCTGGAAGCAGAAGAGGTGGTGGAGGCCGATGGTCAGCAGGATGCGGCCCAGGCGGCTCTGGCGGCTGAGCTAAAGGCGCGGATCATGTCTGAGTACCGTCATCAGCTTGAGGTGTACAACGACTCGGCGGAGGCCCAGGCACTGGCTTCGCAAATGGACCAGCTGGAAAGCCGCTTGCGGCTCAAGGCGCTGCGTGCGCAGCGGCTGGAACTGTACAGCTTGCGCCGCCATCACGAAATCGGCGACGACGCCCTGAGCGAAATCCTCAAGGACCTGGACTTGAGCGAGGCCAACCTGGGAACGGTGAAATAACCCAGCTTTATGTGGGAGCGGGCTTGCTCGCGATGGCATCGCAGCGGTTCGTCTGGCAGACCGCATCGCTTGCATCGCGAGCAAGCCCGCTCCCACAGGGGCGGTTTAGCCGCGGCGCTGGATAAAGTCGCGGATCCGCCCGGCGGCTTCCACGCACTCAGCCAGTGGCGCAACCAGGGCCATGCGTACGCGACCAGCGCCGGGGTTGAAACCGTCTACTTCGCGGGACAGATAAGAGCCCGGCACTACGGTGACGTGCTCTTGGGCAAACAGATCGCGGCAGAATTCGGCGTCGTCGCCTTCAACCCTGGGCCACAGGTAGAAGCCGCCATCCGGGCGCTGCACATCCAGTACCGGGGTTAAAATCTCCAACACCGCATCAAACTTCTCGCGATACAGGTCACGGTTGCTACGTACGTGGTCTTCGTCGTTCCAGGCGGCAATGCTTGCCAGCTGGGTTTGTACCGGCATGGCGCAGCCATGGTACGTGCGGTACAGCAGGAACGCCTTGAGGATGTCGGCATCGCCGGCCACAAAACCGGAACGCAAACCCGGCAGGTTGGAGCGCTTGGACAGGCTGTGGAACACCACGCAACGCTTGAAGTCTTCACGGCCCAGGGCCACACAGGCGCTGAGCAGGCCGACCGGTGGTGTCTTCTCGTCGAAGTACAGCTCGCTGTAGCACTCGTCTGCGGCGATCACGAAGTCGTGTTCGTCGGCCAGTGCGATCAGTTTTTTCAGGGTTTCAAGCGGGATCAGCGCACCGGTCGGGTTACCCGGCGAGCACAGGAACAGGATCTGGCAGCGTTTCCAGGTGTCGACGGATACGGCGTCGAAATCCGGGTTGAACCCATGCTCGGCCAGGCACGGCAGGTAGTGCGGCTGAGCGCCTGCCAGGAAGGCAGCCCCTTCATAGATCTGGTAGAACGGGTTCGGGCTCACCACCAGAGCGTCGTCACCACGGTTGACCACGGTCTGGGTGAAGGCAAACAGGGCTTCACGGGTGCCGTTGACCGGCAGGATATTGCGCGCCGGGTCAAGCCAGCCTTTTGGCACGTTGAAACGACGCTCGGCCCAGTCGGCGATAGCTTCGCGCAGCGCCGGGATGCCCAGGGTGGTCGGGTAGACCGCCATCTGGTCGAGGTTGTCAGCCAGTGCCTTGGCCACGAAGTCCGGCGAGCGGTGCTTGGGTTCGCCAATCGACAGCGCGATCGGGCGCTTGTCGGCGTTGGGCTGCACGCTGCCAAGCAGGGCGCGCAATTTTTCGAACGGGTAAGGCTGCAGCTGGTTTAGAGCGTTGTTCATGGGGTGCGGGTCTCACTCGGCGGCGGTTAAATGCTCAGGCGCCACGGTTCTGGGGTTGAATCCTGGTTGACCGTCAGTTGCTCGACGATCGCTTCCTGCAAACGCATGCACAGCTGCGGGTCGGACAGCGGCTGGTTGTTTGCATCGGTAATGAAAAAGACGTCTTCGACGCGTTCACCCAGGGTGGCAATCTTGGCGTTCTGCAGCGACAGATCAAACTCCAGAAAGATCATTCCGATGCGAGCCAGCAGGCCGGGGCGGTCGGGGGCGCTGAGCTCCAGCACGGTCACCGGGCGCTGGGCGTCGTTATGGATCGTGACCTGGGGCGCAAAGGCAAAGTGCTTGAGCTGGCGCGGCACGCGGCGCTGGATGATGGTCGGGTAGTCGTCCGGGTTGCGCAGGGCTTCGGTCAGCCCCTTGCGGATTTTTTCGATACGCGCCGGGTTGTTACCAATCGAGCCACCATCGTTGTCGAGCACGATATAAGTGTCGAGGGTGAACTGGCTGCTGGAGGTGATAATGCGTGCGTCATGGATGTTCAGGTTGAGCTGGTCCATGGCGGCCACTGTCACGGCGAAGAAGTCGTGCTGGTCGGGTGCATAGATGAAGATCTGCGTGCCGCCCTCGAACTCCCGCTGGGTGGTTTCCTTGATCAGCACCAGCGGGCCGCCATCGGCAGGCTGCTGCAGGATGGCTTCGGTATGCAGGGCCACGTCGGCAGAGGAGTGTCGCAGGAAATAGTCGTCGCCCAGCTGTGACCAGAGCTGTTCCACGTCATCCTGGTCGGTACCCCCGCGCACCAGAATATCCAGCGCCGCACTTTGCGTCTGGCGGATCTGTTCTTCGCGGTCCACCGGGTTTTCCAGGCCTCTACGCAAGGCACGCTTGGTCTCGGTGTAGAGCTGGCGCAACAGGCTGGCGCGCCAGGAATTCCACAGCGTCGGGTTGGTGGCGTTGATATCGGCGACAGTCAGCACATAGAGGTAGTCGAGGTGGGTTTCGTCCACCACAATCTGGGCAAAATCATGGATGACCTGCGGGTCGGACAGGTCCTTGCGCTGGGCGGTGGTGGACATCACCAGGTGGTTTTGTACCAGCCACACGATCAGGCGCGTGTCCCACTGCGGCAACTGATGACGGATGCAGAACGCTTCTGCATCCACGGCACCGATTTCGGAATGGTCGCCGTGGCGGCCCTTGCCGATATCGTGGTACAGCCCGGCCAGGTAGATCAGCTCGGGCTTGGGCAGCTTGGCCATCAACTTGCTGGCGAGCGGGAATTTCTCCGATACCTGGGTGTATTGCAGCTTACGCAGGTGTTTGATCAGGTTCAGGGTGTGGGCATCGACCGTATAAATGTGGAACAGGTCATGCTGCATTTGCCCGACGATAAAACCAAACTCGGGCAGGTAACGGCCCAGGATGCCGTAACGGTTCATCCGGCGCAGGTTGCGGTGGATGCCGATCTTGCACTTGAACAGTTCGATAAACAGGCTGGTGTTGCGGATGTCTTTGCGGAAATCTTCGTCGATCAGGTAGCGATGTTCGCGTAGCAGGCGGATGGTGTCGGCCCGCACGCCCTTGATCTCGGGGTGCTGTGCCATCAGCAGGAAGATTTCCAGCATGGCGAAGGGGGTGCGCTTGAACACGTGGTCGCTGGTGGCTTCGATATAGCCATCGTGCAACTGGAAGCGCGAGTTCAACGGGGTTGGCGGCGCTTCGTCCTCGGGGGCGAGGATCACCTCTTCGAAGTGCTGGATGATCAGGTCGCTGAGCTGGGCAATGCTCATGACCACCCGGTAGTACTGCTGCATGAAATTTTCGATGGTCTGCTTGGCGTCTTCGCCGGTAAAGCCGAGCAGTTCGCCGATGCTGCGCTGGTGGTCGAACAGCAGACGGTCTTCGGCACGCCCGGCAAGCATGTGCAGGGCGTAGCGCACCTTCCACAAAAATTCCTGGGACGAGGCCAGCAGGGCGTGCTCGCTTTCTACCAGAAAGCCTTCGCCGGCAAGGGCGCGCAAATTCAGGGTGCCGTACTGGCGGCGGGCTACCCACAAAATGGTCTGGATATCGCGCAGGCCGCCGGGCGAACCCTTGACGTTAGGCTCCAGGTTGTACTCGGTGTCGTTGTACTTGTGGTGGCGGGCCTTTTGCTCGGCGCGTTTGGCCAGGAAAAACTCCTTGCTGGGCCACATGTGGGCGGTGCTGGTGACGTCCAGCATGCGCTGACGCAAATGCTCGGGGCCCGCCACGGTGCGGCTTTCCATCAAGTTGGTGATGATGGTCAGGTCGGCGCGGGCCTGCTCTGCGCACTCATCCACCGAGCGCACGCTCTGACCTACTTCTAGGCCTATGTCCCATAGAAGTGTCAGAAAACGCTCAATGGAATCACGGAAAACTTCGTGATCTGCGTTGTCCAGCAGTATCAGCAAATCGATATCGGAATAAGGGTGCAACTCGCCGCGGCCATAGCCGCCGACGGCGACCAGCGCGATGTCGGCCTCAGCGCTCCAGCTGAACTGGTCCCACGCCTGTTGCAGGATGTTGTCGACGAACCATGCACGGTCTTCGATCAGGCGGCGAATATCACGCCCCTTTTTGAAGCGTTCGTCGAGTACCTCCCGAGCCTGGCGGATCGCCTTTTTGAAAGCGGCAATGGGGCTCGCCTTTAATGCCAGCTCGGCCTGGAACTGGCCGCGGTCAAAAAGTTCTGGATCCACCTGCGGCATCGATTGGCATTCCTGTGCTGGGTTTTACGGGCTAAACGGTGAAAACACGCAAGTTTCAGGCCGAAACGCGGGGGATGGTGTCATCGCTGCGCAGGGTGAAAATTTCGTAACCGGTGTCGGTGACCAGCAGGGTGTGTTCCCACTGGGCAGACAGCTTGCGGTCCTTGGTGATGGCGGTCCAGCCGTCGCCCAGCACCTTGGTGTCGGCCTTGCCCTGATTGATCATCGGCTCGATGGTGAAGGTCATGCCGGCCTTGAGCTCCATACCGGTGCCAGCGCGGCCGTAGTGCAGGATCTGCGGCTCTTCGTGGAATACCTTACCGATACCGTGGCCGCAGAACTCGCGTACTACAGAAAAACCGTTCTTTTCAGCGTGTTTCTGGATCACTTCGCCGATATCGCCCAGGCGGCAGCCCGGTTTAACGATTTCGATAGCCTTGTACATGCATTCCTGGGTCACTTGCGACAGGCGCTCGGCCCATACCGGAACCTTGCCGACGTGGAACATGCGGCTGGTGTCGCCGTGGTAGCCGTCCTTGATCACGGTGACGTCGATGTTCAGGGTGTCGCCGTCCTTCAATACCTTGTCGCCCGGGATGCCGTGGCATACCACGTGATTGATCGAGGTGCAGATCGACTTGGGAAAGCCTTTATAGTTGAGCGGGGCAGGGATGGCCTTTTGCACATTGACGATATAGTCATGGCAGATGCGATCCAGCTCTTCAGTGGTGACGCCGGGTTTTACGTACTCGGCGATCATTTCCAGGACTTCGGCGGCCAGTTTGCCGGCGATACGCATTTTTGCGATGTCCTCTGGGGTTTTGAGGGTGACGGTCATTCGGGCTCTCTTCGCGCGTTGGCGCTCATCATCAGGATTGCGGGCGTGCTGTGAATCGCGGCACGCCGTCATAAAAGTACGATTCTAACAGACGGTCGGCGTTAGTCGTGGGCCTGTAGCCATCGCTTCTCTTAATAGATAGGAGCATCCTGGTTCTATTCCAAGGCCCCGCGCGAATAAGGTAAGCGGCCGAAGCCTGCGCTTTTGATTTTTTCGCCCTTCGTGAGGCCGAATAGGTATGTGCTCGGTAGTTTTAACTGGCATTGCGCGTACATATCCAGCATTTGTGTCTAACTGAGACTATGGTTTCGACCTTACGTCGAGTCCCTTTTGGAAGGACCCAAAAGGAACCAAAAGGTCCTCGCCCCATCGTACGGCCTTCGCTGCGCTCAGGTTCCCTCGCTCCGGCTCTGCTCCGTGGGCCCGCCGCCACGGGCCATCCATGGCCCATCGCGGCTCTCCCGGCATCCATGCCGGTCGACCCACTCCGCAGAACCTCCTCTCGGCCTCCCGGGAGGGCAGGCAGATCAAAAGCACTGCGCCCCGAGGCGGCCGACCGGCCGGCCTGTTCGGTCAATTCAGAAGCGGCCCTGGCCCAGGTGTCAGACTTGTTGTGTTGTGCGGCCGTCTGGCTCCGACGCTGTTATGGGCTTGCTCGGTGTTTGGAATATTTTGCTGGTGGAAGTGGTATTGTTGGACAAGAAGCAAGAGCAAGCCAGGCGTAAGCCCTTGCAGGACAACGCTTTAGCAATAAAGTCTGAATTCACACTTCGTTTTTAATGCATCTTGTGGTATAAAATGCGCCGCTTTGCGGGTATAGCCCGCAGAGCACAAACCCACACACGTGTCGACACGATGACCTGGGTGCCTTCAGCTTTGAAGCTGCTGGTTGGTCGTTGGGATACGTGGAGGCCTA
>Ga0256410_1000180_pt1 | contig 79543 bp, 69 predicted proteins | sample PhyWR1_FD_185983 | JGI IMG/M metagenome (GOLD analysis project Ga0256410, IMG submission 185983) | Leaf surface microbial communities from wheat plants in UC Gill Tract Community Farm, Albany, California, United States - DLSL W.R1 | ecosystem: Host-associated > Plants > Phyllosphere >... | reverse complement strand
AAATTGCTGCTTGCACCTGAAGGCACAATAGAATAAAAATACACTAAATACGAATATTCATGCAGTGAGGTTGTGTTGTGGTAAAGGAACGTAGAACCGAGCTAGTCCAGGGTTTTCGCCATTCTGTCCCCTATATTAATGCCCACAGAGGTAAAACCTTTGTCATTATGCTAGGGGGTGAGGCTATTGAACATGAAAACTTCTCCAGTATCGTGAATGATATTGGTCTGCTGCATAGCTTGGGAATACGCCTGGTGGTGGTGTATGGCGCACGTCCACAGATTGATGCCAATCTTGCCGACCATCACCATGAACCGATTTATCACAAGCAAACACGTGTTACCGACGCTAAAACGCTGGAGCTGGTAAAGCAAGCCGCAGGCTTATTGCAGCTTGATATTACCGCCAGACTCTCTATGAGCCTGGGGAATACCCCATTACACGGCGCCCACATCAACGTGGTCAGCGGTAACTTTATCATCGCTCAGCCACTGGGTGTCGATGACGGGGTGGATTACTGCCACAGTGGCCGTGTTCGTCGTATTGATGAAGAGGCCATTCATCGCCAGTTAGACAATGGTGCCATCGTTCTGATGGGGCCGGTAGCGGTTTCCGTGACCGGTGAGAGCTTTAATCTGACCTCAGAGGAGATAGCCACTCAGCTGGCTATCAAACTCAAAGCTGAAAAGATGATTGGCTTCTGCTCATCTCAGGGTGTCACTGACGAACTGGATAATGTTATTTCCGAATTGTTCCCAGCCGATGCTGAAGCTCGTATTAAGACCATCGAAAGCACAGGCGATTATCACTCCGGTACCGTTCGTTTTCTGCGTGGTGCAGTAAAGGCCTGTCGTAGTGGAGTCAGGCGCTGCCATTTGATTAGCTACCAGGAAGACGGAACACTGTTACAAGAGCTGTTCTCTCGCGATGGTATCGGTACTCAAATCGTGATGGAAAGTGCCGAACAAATTCGCCGCGCCACTATCAATGATATTGGCGGCATTCTGGATTTAATCAGCCCGCTGGAACAACAGGGTATTTTAGTCCGTCGCTCCCGCGAACAGCTGGAAATGGAAATCGATAAGTTCACCATTATTCAGCGCGATAACCTGACTATCGCCTGTGCCGCACTCTATCCGTTCCCGGAAGAGAGTATCGGTGAAATGGCCTGCGTGGCTGTTCATCCCGATTACCGGAGTTCATCACGGGGTGAGGAGCTACTCCAGCGTGTGGCACTGCAGGCCCGTCAAATGGGCCTCAGTAAACTGTTTGTGTTAACAACACGCAGTATTCACTGGTTCCAGGAGCGGGGCTTTATGCCGGTTGACGTTGACCAGCTACCGGCCAGTAAAAAAGAGATGTACAACTATCAGCGTAAATCAAAAGTCTTAATGGCTGATTTAACCTGACAAATATCCTCGTCATACTTCAAGTTGCCCAGAGTTGCTGACGTTCAGCCCCTGCAAGCAACTTGAAGGGAACAACGTCCCTGTTAACTGCCAGAAAAAATGGCCGTCAGTCCGCTGCGTCGTTCCGTTCCCGTCATAATGGCCTTATTAAGAATTTTTTTATCCGCATACAGCGACAAGCGTTTTTTGGCTCGGGTGATGGCGGTATAAACCAGTTCGCGCGTCATCACCGGAACAAACTGATTCGGCAGCACCAGTGCGGCATGGTCAAATTCAGAGCCCTGCGATTTATGAACCGTCATAACCCAGGCGGTATCGTGCTGCGGCAGACGACTAGGCTGCACTGATTTCACTGAACCATCCGGCATCGGGAACCAGACACGCAGCCCTTCCTCACTTTCCAGAGCAATACCAATATCACCATTAAACAGTCCGAGAGTGCTTTCATTACGGGCAATCATCACCGGACGGCCGCTATACCAGCGGCTCGCGGATTTTGCTGGCAGATAAATCAAACGTTCGCGCACCAACGCCAGTTCAATCCGCTCATTCAAACCACTGACCCCAAAGGGCCCCTCACGCAATGCACACAGTAACTGGTAGCGACTAAAAGCATCAAGGATAGCTGCCGGTTCAGCTCGAGTCTTAACGAGTTGCAGATAGTGACGATAACCCTCAACCACATCCTCTATCATCCTGGCGTAGTCTTCGGTTTCCAGCAGAACTTGATGATAAATGTCTTTAAAATCTGAGGAGAAAACCACAGCCACGCGTGGTAAATCGCTACTATTGACCGCTAGCGCCAACTGGCCGATACCGGAGTCATCACCAAAACGGTAGCTTTTACGCAGCAGGCACAGACAGTCCTGGAGTGCGCCTTCAGACACCGTTTTTCCTACAGGCACTTCACACCCCGTCAGACGCTGTAACTGTTCGGCTCGTCGGGCTGAATAGCCTTGGTTCACGTAATGGCAAATATCGCCCAGCACCGCGCCCGCTTCTACCGACGCCAGCTGATCCCGGTCACCCAAAAAAATAACCTGTGCATGCTGCGGTAAGGCGGCAATTAAACGAGCCATCATAGGTAAATCAACCATCGAGGCCTCGTCCACCACAAGGACATCCAGATGCAGTGGGTTATCAGCATGATAGCGAAATTTCTGGCTTTGACGCTGTGCGCCAAGTAGCCGATGAAGGGTACAAGCATCTCCCGGTAACAGGTTTTTCTGTTTGTCATTAAGCGGTAACTGACGCAGTGAAGATCCTAATGATTCAGTCAATCGTGCTGCGGCTTTGCCCGTGGGCGCAGCCAGTTGAATACGCAATGGCTTATCGACACAGAGCTGCACCAGGGCGACCAGTAATTTAGCCACAGTGGTTGTTTTGCCGGTACCCGGTCCGCCGGAAATAACAGAAATTCTTCGGGTTAATGCGACGGCGGCGGCGACTTTCTGCCAGTCTGTTTGCTCGCTGACGCCGAACAGTGTATCCAGCACGGTTCGCACCTTTGCTTCTTCCCACTGAACGCTGCGGTTATGCGTTCCGAAAAAATCGGCAACTCGTTGTTCATTACGCCACATCCGGTTGAGGTACAAACGGTCATTAACCAGTTTAATCGGTGTCGCACTCTCATCCTCGCTCACTGCATGGGAGTCCAGCAGCAGTGGCGGCCAGTTCTGAGGATTTCCTGCCGCTGCAAATAGCTGAACGGCCAGATCAGGAGATCGCCCGGCAAACAGATATTCAGGACTAAGGCGAGACAGAGGCAAACAAACGTGTCCCTCACCCGCATCACTACTTAGTAGCGCAGCAGCCAGCATGACGGCGGGTTGCTCATCACTGGCTACCATCATGGCAAACTGTCGGTCTAATGCGCTGAGTAGTTTGAGCTCTACTGCCTGATTAAGTAATTGCGAAAGACTCATTTATGCCTCCTCTTCACTGTTACCGGCAAACAAACGATCCATCGCTTCAATCAGTGCCTGATCCGGGCAGGTAGTAAAAATACCTTGTCCCGGTTTATCTTGCTCTACCCCGCGCAGGAACAGATAAATCACGCCGCCAAAATGCTGCTGATAGTCGTATCCAGCAAGGCGATGACGTAGATAACGATGCAATGCGAGGCTATAGAGCTGATACTGCAAGTCATAGCGGTGAGACTTCATCGCTTGCTCCATCGCCAGCTGACTATAGGCACTCCCCTCTTCGCCCAACCAGTTGGACTTGTAGTCCAGCAGATAGTATTTACCCTGCCAGCAGAAAACCAAGTCAATAAAGCCTTTAAGCATGCCCTTCACTTCAAGAAAATTCAGTACCGGACAATCCGCTGACAGCGAATCGTAATGCTTTATCAGGCTGTCGAGTTTTTCTGCCCGTAACTCATGGGCAATAGGAAGATAAAACTCCAGCTCAGCATGTCGCTGCCGGGCCGTTAGCTGCTGCAAACTCACTCCGCTCTCATTCAATGGAGCCGCGAGTATCGCCGTCAACCACTGGGTCATCATCGGCTGCCATTCATCGCTTATTCCTTGATTACGCAGCTGTTCGGCAACCCATTCACTGTCCACGGGTTGGTTAAAATCGATATTTTCAAACAGGCTGTGTAAAAAAGTCCCGGGGGAAGCGCCGCGTGGGAAAGTATGTACTGTCAGCGACGGAGCCGCCTGAACATCGATATCCCCGACGGCATCGACATCGAGACGTGGCATTAATTCCAGCAAGGAATGTCCGCCACGCTGCGAAAGCCCTGAATAACTGGTCACACGCCAGTTATCGGCAACCGGACGCGTTAAATAACGCACGCTCAGCTCTGGCTGTGCCAGGGCAAGAGGTTGCCAGGGAGTATTGTCCTGGGCGGATAAGGTTTCAACGCTAATTGCGTCATCTTCCAGCTGCTGTAACTGTTCCGCGAGCCCTGAAGCATCCATCGCCGCGCCCTGTTGCAGTAAATACCCTAGCGCACTGAGGTGCACATCGGTCAGCCCTTTTTTAGAACGGGAACCACGAAACAGAGGGGCAATACCCATACTGCAATGCCAGATTGAGCGAGTCAGGGCAACATAGAGTAAACGTAAGTCTTCTGCCAGCCGCTCTTCTTCCACCAGACGCTGGCTTTCTTCATCATCGCTTAGGTCCAGCTGTGCATCATAAGTACTACGATCGTGGTAGATACCGCTTTGCTGCTGGCGGTAATTAGTGATAAACGGCAACCAGACCAGTGAATACTCCAGCCCTTTTGACTTGTGTATCGTCACCACTTGTACCAGATGTTTATCACTTTCAAGGCGTAACTGCTGGCTGGAGGCATTATTATCAGGTTCAGCAATACGCTGCCCCAGCCAGCGAACCAGCGCATGCTCACTTTCAAGTGAAACGGATGCTTCTTGCAATAATTCGCTGATATGCAGAATATCGGTTAAACGTCGCTCTCCGGCAGGCGTCGCCAGTAGATCCTCGGCAATCTTTCTTTTCTTAATCAGAGCCCGTAGCATCGGCATAACGCCACGCTGACTCCAGCGCTGGCGGTAAGATAAAAACTCGTCAACTAGCTTGTCCCAGGCGACTTCATCCCGATTCAGCTCGTCCAGCGCACGGGCATCCAGCCCCAGCATTCCGGTTGCCATCGCGCAACGCAGCGTAGATTCAACTTCCGGAGCCAGTACTGCTTGTAAAATCCATAACAACTCACGCGCTTCTGGAGTAGCAAACACCGAGTCGCGGCTGGAAAGGTAGACTGAAGGAATATTCAGGCTGCTTAAGGCATCACGAACAATCGTCGCTTCATGGCGACTTCGTACCAGCACGGTGATATCGGAAGCCGCAACCGCGACCGCTGTATCTCCTCGCCACAACAGTGCTTCCCCCTGCTGACCAGCAGTCAGCCAGTCACGAATTTGCCTGGCACACTGCATTGCCATCGCCTGCTGATAGTCATTGACCCCTACGCCTTCACCAGGCTGAAGCCAGAACTTAAGCGCCGGTTGAGTCTTACCCTGCAGAGTAAACCGGGCCCTCTCATTCTTTTTCGCTGATAAAACAGGTAGAAAAGGGATTTGGTCAAACAGAAAAGGAGAATCCACTTGCTGAAAAAGCCGGTTTACCGCCGTTATCATCGCTGGTGATGAACGCCAGTTAGTTTCCAGCGTGTAATGGGCGCTGATTTCATTTCGCGCTTTAATATAGGTAAAAATATCGGCACCGCGGAAGGCATAAATAGCCTGTTTCGGGTCGCCAATCAGTAACATAGCCGTCAGCGGTTGTTGCAGATAAAGAGAACGGAAAATACGATACTGCTGTGGATCGGTATCCTGAAACTCATCAATCATCGCCACTGGAAAACGCTGACGAATAGAAGCGGCCAGATTCTCGCCTCCCGGCTTAAGCAAAGCGTTATCAAGGCGACTAAGCATATCGTCGAAGCCGAGTTCCCCCCGGCGCGCTTTCTCGAACTGTACCCGATCCCGGATTTCGACCAGGGCACGGGTAATCACCAGATTACGCAGCGTCAGCGGTTGCGCCAGTAAGGTTTCTACCGCGACAAACAGGCGATGGCTGGGAACTTCACCCTTTTTCGTTTTTTCCGCCAACGCTGCCTGGGAGAATTTTGCCAGCGCATCCGGGAGCTGATAGCCCAGGGTTTCGCTCTGCGCCCACTCGCCGACGATAGCCAGCCAGTTAGGCAAATGTTTACTGCTGTAGCTACGCTTATCCACACCTGAATTTTCAATTACCGCCTGTAATTCACCGGCGGCGGCAAGCCACTGCTGTTTCAGCGCATCGATACTGGCGATGATTTTGTTATGCAGGCTTACCAGGGTTTCATCATCCGGCAGCTTCTGCTTGAACGCGGGTTGTTCACCCTGTAGCCAGTAACTGATATCCCTTAATAAAGCTTCAGGCCCGGACCACTGCTCGCTGACCGCCAGGGCGACGGCTTTTGGTAACGGATAACAATGGCGGCGCCAGAAATCAGCACAAGCCTGACGCCGTAACGAAGCTTCATCTTCCAGCAGTTGCTGTTCAAACAGCATGCCTGACTCAAAAGCATTCAGACTCAGCATGCGTTGACAAAAACCATGAATAGTAAAAATTGCCGCCTCGTCCATCTGCTGTTCCGCTAACAGTAGCGTCCTCGCAGCCAGCTTTTTATCCTCAATCTGCGACAGCAGGCTGGCCAGTAACGGATTTTTGGTCTGGTTACGAATACAGGCAACGCGCAGTTCATGAATATTTGAGCGAATACGACCGCGCAGCTCTTCGGTTGCAGCCTCAGTAAAAGTGACCACCAGCAGCTCTTCCACTGAAAGAGGACGTGGAAATGCCTGAGCGCCCCCTAATCCCAGAATAAGGCGCAGATAGAGCGCTGCTATGGTGAACGTCTTACCGGTCCCGGCTGAGGCTTCTATTAACCGTTCACCGTGCAGTGGCAAGATTAAGGGATCAAGTGACTGAACGGTGGTATCAGACATTATTTTTCTCTTACCTCAGGTAAAGTTTGTTGTAATCCACTGACTGAATCCCACACTTTCCAGCCTTCAGGCTTCGCATAGTCCACCACGCCACCTTCACTACCAGAAACTTGCGATAGCATCGCCATTCCCTGAGGATCTATCACGGCTGCATGGAAAAAATCTGCCAGTTTTTGCGGCGTTAAGGTATTAATTTGCTCGACCAGTTTATCCCGGGAATCATAAGCGCTGTTGCGTCTGTCGAAGTCTCTACTCAGCTGAGATGCCTCTTCTGCCAGTGTTTGCGGCGCCTGTTGGATCAGGCCTATCACACCTTGCTTAATTTGTGCGAAATCCTCCGGGCTGATATCGCGTAACCGTTGTTCAATCTCTGGATAAAACGCGGTAAAGCGCTGATAGAGGTAGGCAGGCTGTTTATTACTGCTTTGCAGAACAAACCCCACGCCCCACTGCTGGCCGATGGCAACAGGAAAAGCGGAGGCGACATAACCCAGCTGTTCCTGGGTTCTGAGCTGGTTATAGAACCAAGGCTGGATAATCTGGCCAATCAGTAAGCTGTAAGCTTCGCTGGTCGCCTCGTCATAACCTTTGGGGACATAGACTGCTGACAGAGCAGAATCACTGCTGGTGCCTGGCTGCTGAAAAATAACCTGATTCTTTTTATCGATCAGGATAGTTTTATTGCGAGTCCATTGATCCCCCTTCAGTTTCAGCGCATCTCTGACGTTATGTGCTAACGCTTTTGCCTGTTCCGGGGTCATGTTACCGACTATCAGAAACTCTGCTCGTGAGTGATTTTTCAGGGTTTCGCGATACTCGAGTAAGTCTTTCAGCGTTAATGTCGGTAACAGGTTTTTACGATCCTGTCGCTGAAAATAGGGCAGTTGAGAGATGACCTGAGCAGGAAGCAGGGCTTGCTCATAGGCTTTACCTTTATCAGCAGCACTCAGTATTTGCTCGTACCAGGACTTTGCCTGGGTAAATTGCGCTTCTGTGGGGGTGTAAGAAAAATATCCACTCACCAGCTCTTCAAAAAGCTTGGGTAACTGTTGAGTATAACCATTAGCAGTGATCATTAAGCCGCTATTGGCATGCGAGGAAAAACCTATTCCCCCCACGGATGCTCGCTGACTCAGTTCGTCCAGAGCTAAACCAGCCAGATAGTCATTCAGTGCAAACAGAACCTGATGCTTCATCGTATCCATAGCGTTGGGATTACGCAATATCATGGTGACATCGACTTTAGGCTCACTGGCAAAGTGATGGCTTGGCATATACATCACTCTGACATTATCTTCATTCAGTATCATTTCCGGACGCGAGTACTGTTTATCCGCAGCATAGACGGTGAAATTATCCGGAATATAGGGATTCAGCACCGGTAATTCGAGTTTCAGGGCTTGTGCCTTTTGCTGCCATATCTCCATAGTCTTGCTTGAGATTTTATCGACTTTATAGGGGGCATCAACGAAGTAGGCGGTTTTATTATGGGGCTCTTCCGGGCTGATATACCAGATACGTGCATTCTGAGGAGTCATCTCTTCCAGCCGGGCATGAACGGACTCAGGATCGAATTTGTCGGCAATGTTCACAGCATCAAGAGTGTGTGATACCGGAACACGTAACATGGTATCGCCTAGCCATTCAACATAACCCATATCACGGGTAATAGAGGGATAGCGGAAATCTAAATCCAGAACATGAGAAAGCTCGTTAAAATAACGCTTATCAATGCCTTTTGTTCTTAACATCTCAATGTATGAGAAAATAGCCGCCACGACTTCGTCACGATTCGCCTGCCCTTTATCGGTCAGGGAAACGGTGATCGAAAATACGCCGCTATTTCCGGTTGCCATCGGGTCAGCGCTGGCGCTGATACTGTCCGCAAGCCCCTGCTCTTGTAGCCAGTCGGAGAGTGTATTATGGCTACGATTACCTATCATATAGCCAATTAACTCATCGGTTTTACTCCGAAATTTATCGCTATTATTCTCTATACGAAATTCAACCCGTAGCGCTTTGCGGGGCACGGCTGGAACATAGTGAATAAAAATCCCTTTTTGGGCATCGGTGACGACAGGGACTTTAATCACAGGTAGCTCAATATTTTTATTCGCCACCCGTCCATAAGTGTCTGCGGCAATCTTTGCCAGTTCTGGCAAAGGTTTATTGCTATAGATAACCGCACGCATTAGATTTGCAGAGTAGTATTTGTCCCGGAAATTTAATAACGCATCCCGCAGTAAACTGCCGGGTTTATCACTGAGTGTTTCAAGATTGCCACCGGAAAAGCGTGAGCCGGGATGCTCAGGATTCAGGGTTTCAGCGCTCACCTGGGCCATGCGCATCCCGTCACGAGAACGCGCCATGGTGAGTTCTGAATTAACCGCATTGCGTTCACGTTCCGCGTATTTTTGATCCAGAGTTGGTTCTGCAATCGCATCCGCAATGCGCTCAACCGCCCCCTCAAGAGCATCATTTTCCACTTCCAGATAATACGCCGTACGATAAGGCGCAGTGCTGGCATTATGGCTGCCGCCATGTTTTTTGAGATATTCAGCCAGGCTATCCGGATCCGGATACTTTTTAGAACCCATTAACGTCATATGTTCGAGATAATGAGCAAGGCCAGGATGCGCATCAGGATCGGCGAGCGATCCTACCGGTACCACCAGGGCAGACAGTGATTTAACCGCCTGAGGATCCGATACCAGCAGCACTGTCATACCATTATCTAAACGAATAGCCTGGTACTCACGAGGATCTTTTTCACTTTTACGAATCGTCTCAGGGAGTACCTGCCATCCGCTTTCAGCATAAGAAGCCGGTGCCCAGAGGGCAAAAATAGACAAACAAATAACAGTAAATCTCTTGATGCTTTTCGGCATAAAAAAACCTCGTCTTACGTACCTATTGTGCTCAAATTTTGTCGAGTCAGCCGACTTAAATTTTGACTACCTGACATAGACACGAAGTATCAAATGCATCATATATCAGCCATGTTTCAAGTGACCTGGGTGTTGCCTGCGTTCGGCCTACAAGTAACTCAAATTATTCAGGATATATACCCGTCATACTTCAAGTTGCTTGGGCGTTGCTTTCGCAAATCCTGCTGAATCACATAGTTTATCTATGTTCATCACCAGAATTTACTCAGCGCCTACAAGCAACTCGAATTATTTTGGGTATAGATGAGCTACAAGCGCTAAATTATCATGACTCACTTTTGTTTAGCTTTGGTTGAAACGGAAAACGGGTAACAGATAGTTTTCAGCCTCACTGATAATCGCTTTGTAGTAATTCTCATCCAATGAGCGATATAAGCGTTGTAACCAAATATCGGCACCTTCTCCCTCAACCAGAGTATTTCCTTCCCACGCAGAAACCAGCTTACTTCGGGCTTTTAGCTGAGTCTGCTCATCCCATAGAATGGCATCTTGTTGCGGGTCATAACAAGCCTTTAGCCATGCCCCTCCACTTTGCGGCAACAGCATCAGTGGCTGATTAATCCCTGTTTTATAACCTTCAATTAACTGCTCCAGGTAATGTTTCGCCTGCTCTTTTTCCATCAGCGGAAAGTGCCACTGTGAATCTTTACGCCCGTACATGTAGCTTTCGCCTTTTCCGCCCGATGCAGACCAGACAAGATGCTCAAGCCATAATTGTAAGCCGTGTCCGACGGTTAGAATCGAAGGCCGCCAGCGTAGTAAACCTTGCGGCTGAACATCGGAAAGCCAGCCCGTGAAACGAACCCCCGCAATAGAGAGATCCACTTCCCAGTTTTCTGTCGGCTGGCGCGCAGCAATGATTTTTTCAGCCAGAGCCTGCATTTCAGCTTGCTGCTTTTCCCAGACAATTTCGCCAAAGGCCCCATAGGGTAATTCGCCAGCGGCTCGGTATCGGGTGAAGAGTTGATGGGGATCCTCCTGCTCGATTAGCGTATTAAGCACTTTTTGATTCAGTAAGAAACTCTCAAGCGAATCAAGGGTAAAAGGCTCGCTATCGGGTAGTTCCGTCTCATCAAGACGGAAATTCACGCCGAGTCGGGTCTGGAAAAATGCGCGTACCGGATGGCGCCAAAAACGCTGTAGTTGTTCCAGCGATATTTCCTCAAATGGATCAGCAGTTAAAGGCTCAACAATAAAGGGGGTGTGCGCTTTTCCTTGCTGATTAGCCGCAGCAAGCCATTCTTCGGCAAAACTTTGAGCGACATTTTCCGGCAGGTAATTTTCACTGGCAAAGGGCGTTCGCGAGTGCTGCACAATTAAACGTTGCTTAACTCGCTCACTACTGGCGTCAATATCCAGCCGCTCATCACCAGGTAAATAGTGACTATTAACGATATAGTCGAGCAGTTCCTCCACTAATACTGAAGGATAGCGACGGCTGTTATCCTGAATCGAACGACCGATATAACTGATATATAAACGTTGCTCTGCGGAACTTAAGGCTTCAAGAAACAGGTAACGGTCATCATCACGTCGACTTCTGTCACCACGCTGCGGATTCTGGCTGATTAAGTCAAACCCCAGGGGAGCCAGCGTTCGGGGATAAACACCATCGTTCATTCCCAGCAGACAAACGACTTTAAACGGAATGGCACGCATCGGCATCAAGGTACAGAAGTTAACCTGACCCGCCAGGAAGCGCTGACTCATTCTTTGCTGATCAAGGCGTTGTGATAATGCGCTACGTAGCAGAACCAGTGAAACAGGCTGGTTAAAGGCTGCCTGAACGCCTTGCTCAATCATTTCCTGCCACTGGGATTCGATTAAGGCTAAAGCCTCTTCGGATTCGTCATCGGTCTGGAAAAAGCAGGCCAGTAGCTCTTTGCATAACGGCAGCCACTCTTCCAGCGTTTTCGGTTCAGCCAGAACCTGTCGCCACTGATTAAGGCGCATTAATAGCTCAGCCAGCTGCCCGACCAGGCGGGCAATTAAACCGCTCGACTCATCAAAAGGAAGAACAGAGTCCCAGACTCCAGCCTCACTTTCCATGGCATAGCCGAGTAGCATACGTGTCAGACCAAAACGCCAGGTATGCTGGCCTGTCGCCGGTAATTCTTGCTGACGGACGTTGTCGTCATCCAGCCCCCAGCGAATGCCAGACTCGCTGACCCATTGACGCAAATAACGCAGACCTTCTTCATCAATAGAGAAACGGCTGGCCAGAGAGGAAACTTCCAGCAGTGCCAGGACGTCTTCGGCTAAGAAGCGGCTTTCCGGTAACGAAAGTAAACTGATAAAGGCCTGGAGTGCAGGATGAGCGTGACTGGCACGGCGATCGGAAAGGGTGAAAGGTAACCAGCGTTCATCACGAGCATTGCCAAAAACAGCCTGAATAAAGGGACTGTAGCTGTCGATATCTGCAACCATGACAATAATATCGCGCGGCTTTAAGTCAGGGTCGTCCTGCAGCATTGCCAGTAGCTTGTCGTGTAAAATTTCGACTTCACGCTGCGGGCTATGACACTCATGGAAGGTCACAGAGCTATCCTGCGGGCTTAACTGCTGCTTATTATCGCTACGGCTAAACTCCTCTTCAGTCAGCCCCAGTACGGCACTGTTTTTTAATTCCAGCAGGTCGTATTGCAGCCTGTGTAGCAAATTGTCTGGCTCAATATCGACAAAAACATCAACCTCTTCAAACTGCTCCAGTTCTGATAGCAGATAAACATAATCCCGCCCCAGCTTACCCCATGAAGCCAGCAATGGATTAGTCGTGTCCTGTTCACCCATAGCGTTAAAGAGCGCTGCCGCGCTGTCATTATTTTTAAATAACGCATGTTCATGGTCAGCCAAATGGCGGCGGCGACGGCGCTGAGTCAGACGCGCCAGGAATGCTGAGTCTTTAATATCCCCCCAGTAGTAACGGCAAGGGTTAGTAAATAAAACATGAATATCAATATGTTTACCTAATGCCTGTAAAGCCTGAAGGTAAACAGGAGGGAGCGCAGAAATTCCACATAGAAAAATACGTGAAGGCAGACCGGGTGGGCAGGAGTCACTTTCTTCAAGCGTTTTGATAAAGCGCTGATAGAGGTTAGCGCGATGCCATTGTGGATGACCTAAATCAGCTGTATATCGGACTAAAGCAGCCCACAGCGGCGCTTGCCACTGCTGAGCTTCCCCAGCATTGTCTACCGACTCCCCCTTTTCCCAGCGGCTTAGCCAGCCTGGGCGATAAACCAGATACTGATCGTAGAGATCCGCAATACGTGACGCGAGCTGGAAAAGCTTACGATTATTATCATCTTGCTGGAGATAATGTTTCAGCTGAGCAAAAGGCGCTTCGTCGAGCATCGCCGGAATAAGGGTCATCAGCTTCCAGCTCATACTCTGTTTGTTGAAAGCACTCTGTTCAGGAATGCCCGGTAAAACGCAGCTAAACATCTGCCAGATAAAGCTCGCCGGCAAGGGAAAATGGATATTAGCAGCGATACCAAATTTCTGTGCCAGCGTCATTTGCAACCATTGCGCCATGCCCGTGCTCTGCACCAGGACTACCTCAGGTTCCAGAACATCTGTCAGTGGCTGGCGTTCTACAATGAACTCCATAATTTCTTCAAGCACATCAAGGCGGTTGGAATGGTAGACACGCAACATGAAATCGCTACTCCTGATTAGAATTAGGGAACGGACAAATCCGCTTTGATAACTGCCCTGAACGTCCCTGTGGGCTGGTTATCGTGACACTGATACAGAGACAATCCCCACAGGGTATCTGCTGTTTTTGTACTAACCACCCTTCCGGTAATGAGGGAGATTCGGGTTCCGTTTGCTCAAGCGCATAGCGCCATAGCTGCCGGGTTTGCCATTGTGCCTCAGCTCCTTGCTGTAGCACACGGTGATAATTCAAAAGCAAAAGGATAACCAAGGCAAATAGCGCCAGCGCACACAGGGTTTCGGGTAAGCTAAAACCGCGCTGCCTCACGATGACGGAGCCAGACTACAGCGTGTTTTATCGCTTAAGGGGCAATAATCCAGCCATCCATGGGCGCTGGCAATAAATTTCCCTTTTTTCAGCCATCCCCAGCGCCAAAAAACCAAACTTTCAGACAAATTGCCATCCACTAAGGTTCCTGCCAGTAATGCTTCATTATCCTTTTCCTGGTACAAACAAGCATGCAGCCCGGAAAATGCCTCTGTCTGGCATTGCCAGTGCTGCAGCGGTGACCAGTGCAGCCCTGCTCCCCATGCCAGGGCAGATTCGGCGCCAGCGTATCGGACTATCGACCTGAGTTCCTTCATTCCCCACTGCCGCTGGGCAGCATGATAAGATGACAATCCAGCCAGCATCATTAACCCTAATAGCAACAGCATCAACACCATCAGTATGCTGCTGAGCCCGGCTTCGCGAGGTAGGCTCATAAATTTTCTCCTCTGACGATATACCGCACTCTAATTAATGACGAAGTCTGTTTTTGCCTGGCGGTCAGATTGATAACCAGTAACGGTGGGCCGGTATCGCGTAGCCGCTGTGTGACAGAGAAATGAGTTAGCGTCATCAATTCAGGATCGGAAATTTTTTCCCATAACTCACCCGTGAACTCTTTGGTTCCTTTAAGAATTTGCAGCGATCCCTGATGCAAACGGTAGCCTGTCCGTTGCTGCTCACCCCCCGCAGAATTGAACGAATCGGATGCTTGCCACTGGATCAGTACCCGGCTCCCACCTTGTTCGATTTGCAGGGCTGGAGTCATACAAATTCCGCGACAGTATCCTGCACGCCGAAGATGCTTACCGATACGATATGCCAGCTGCCACAGCGATTCACGTACACTGGCAGACTGATACTCCTGCAGAATATTCCGTTGCAGTGCGGGGAAAAGACGCATTGTTCCCAGCAGCAGCACGCTGCTGAGAGCTAATGCCACCAGGACTTCAATTATCGTAAAACCCTGCTGCCTGAGTTGCATCATGTGTTTTCCGCCAGAGCATGAGTACGGATACGTCCCCACACTGAAAGAATAATTTTCCGCTGTCCTGCCGCATTGTTTAAAATGATATGCCCGGGTTTTGCTGTATTCATCACGCCATAAAAACCTAGTCCGGGGGTAATTTCACTTATCGATACCTCCTTAAACCGCGGAATAAATTGCCACTGGCTCGTCGTCACGCAAGGCTTACCGGCATACTGCTGTGTAGTGAGGCACCACCGATCGTGTCGCTGCCAGAGCGTCAGGATATGGTCACGATTAAATTCGTTAGCATCACTACGTAAATGGTGCAGGAACTGACTAAGCTGGTGTGTGGTTTGCCAGAGGCGCTGATGGTGCTGCCATTGCTGAAAGCCATAAATAGCACCGGAGCTCAAAATGGCAATCACCAGCATGGCAATCATCATTTCTATCAGGCTGAAGCCCTGCATTGTTTTATTCATGGCATCAGTATGCCCACTATCTGCTTGCTAACCAGCCGCGAAACAACAGACTCCGGCTATCCTCGAATTAACTTGATTTCGTTGCAGATAATTTCACAGCAGCTTCAAGCATGCTCGAAAAAAAACCCCATGGGCAGCGAGATGCCCATGGGGTTTTAGATACAGGAACTGTTTTAAAACATTAACGAATTAAATCGCCACTGGTGCTTTAATCGCAGGATGCGGATCGTAACCAGTAATTTCAAAGTCTTCAAAACGATAATCAAACAACGATTCCGGTTTACGTTTGATAACCAGTTTTGGCAGAGGGCGTGGTTCACGGGTCAGCTGCAGACGCGTCTGTTCAAGATGGTTGAGATATAAATGCGTGTCTCCGCCAGTCCAGACAAAGTCGCCGACTTCCAGGTCACACTGCTGCGCCATCATATGCACTAACAGCGCATAGCTGGCGATGTTAAACGGCAGGCCGAGGAAGATATCGCACGAGCGCTGATAAAGCTGGCAGGATAGTTTGCCATCAGCGACATAGAACTGGAAAAAGGCATGGCAAGGTGCCAGAGCCATCTGATCCAGCTCACCGACATTCCACGCAGAAACAATAATACGTCTGGAATCGGGATCGTTTTTTAGTTGCTGAAGTACTGTCGTGAGCTGGTCAATATGGCGGCCATCTGGTGCAGTCCATGAACGCCATTGCTTACCGTATACTGGACCTAAATCGCCGTTTTCATCCGCCCATTCGTCCCAAATCGTCACATTATTTTCATGCAGATAAGCGACATTGGTGTCCCCTTTTAAAAACCACAGCAGCTCATGAATAATCGAGCGCAAATGGCATTTTTTAGTGGTGACTAAAGGAAAACCGTCCTGCAGATTAAAGCGCATCTGATGGCCAAAAATAGACAAGGTCCCGGTGCCGGTACGATCGTCTTTCGGAGTGCCTTCTTCAAGCACCTTCTTCATCAAATCAAGATACTGTTTCATATCACCTCAGGATAGTTGCGGTTGTGGGCGACGGCGATAGGCCCAAATCATCATGATAACACCCGCGACAACCATTGGGATCGAGAGGATTTGTCCCATACTGATATATTGTACCCACTCGCCGGTAAACTGAGCATCTGGCTGGCGGAAGAATTCAGAAATAATGCGGAAGATACCGTAACCGATGAGGAATAACCCGGATACCGCTCCAACAGGACGAGACTTACGCACAAAGACATTCAAAATGATAAAGAGAACAACGCCTTCCAGTAATAGCTGATACAGCTGTGAAGGATGACGAGGCAGGCTACCATATTGATTAAACAAGGATTGCCATTCCGGATGGCTCGCCAGCAGGCCAATATCTTCTCTGCGTGATTCAGGGAATAGCATCGCCCATTTAAAGCCCGGATCAACACGACCCCAAAGTTCGCCATTGATAAAATTACCCAGACGCCCGGCGCCCAGTCCAAAAGGGATCAGTGGGGCAATAAAGTCAGACACCTGGAAAAAGGATCGTTTGGTTCGGCGCGCGTAGATAATCAAGACACAGATGACACCGATAAGCCCGCCGTGGAAGGACATTCCGCCATCCCACACTTTGAATAAATAGAGCGGATCGGCAAGAAATACAGGGAAATTATAGAAAAATACATACCCCAGTCGTCCGCCAACAAAGACACCAACAAAACCAGCATAGAGCAAGTTTTCGACTTCATTTTTGGTCCATCCGCTACCCGGACGGCTGGCACGACGGCCGGCAAGCCACATAGCAAAGACGAAGCCGATAAGGTACATCATGCCGTACCAGTGCAGGGAAATAGGCCCGATGGAAAAAAGTACCGGGTCAAATTCAGGGAAACGCAGATAGCCACTGTTCATCTGTCACCACAAGCCATTGTTACACCACCATCAGTAGGATGGTGGAAGTACAAGTACGCATTTTATATCCAAAATAATTCGAGTGACTTGTGGGTGCAGAGCGAAGCGTGGCGATGAGCATAGACAAACTATGAGATTCGGCACGAAGAGCTCCGGTAGCCCCCAGGCAGCTTGAAGTATTACGGGTATAAAGAATGCGCTCCGAAAGCAGCGCATCATAGCATAAAGGCTGGAAGTGATTGATTAACAAAGTTGTAAAAGATATGTAATGCTATTTTTTATCCACGCCGGTTAACAGCTGCTAACGACCACCACGGATCAGACCACCCATCCCTCTTTTTTCCATAAATTCATTTACTTGCTGGCGAACGTCAGCGGCCGTCTGGGCTTCAATACAGCGGCAAGCTAAAGCCTCTGCATCTTCCTTTTCAAGATGACGCAGTAAATATTTTACGCGGGCCACTGAGCGACCATTCATGGACAGATGCCGGTATCCCAACCCCACTAACAGGGCAACACAGCGCGGGTCCCCTGCCATTTCACCACATAACGCGAGACCGATACCGTAGTGCCGGGTTTCCTTCGCAATCAGATCTAACGCCTGCAATACGGCAGGATGCAGGCTATCGTAGAGGCTTGCTACTCGCGTATTATTTCTATCTACTGCCAATAGATATTGGGTCAAATCATTGGTTCCAACCGAGATAAAATCAACTCGAGTCGCCAGATGTTTAAACATAAACAGCATGGAAGGAACTTCAACCATCACCCCTAAACGCAACTCAGGGAGCTCGTAACCCAGAGAGGCTTCGACTTCTTGTTCTGCCCGCTGAATAAGCTTACGGGCTTCATCTAACTCTTCGATGCTGGTTATCATCGGCAGCAGGATACTGAGGTTACTGGTCGCCGCATTAGCGCGCAGCATTGCTCGCACCTGAATTAAAAAGATCTCAGGCTGATCGAGCGTGATACGTATTCCACGCCAGCCAAGAGAAGGGTTCTCTTCAATGATTGGCATGTAGGGAAGCGGCTTGTCGGCCCCAACATCGAGAGTACGTAAGGTCACAGGTTTATCATTAAACAGCTGTAACATCCCCTGATACTGGGCAATCTGTTCTTCTTCGGAAGGAAAGCCAGCCTGTAACATAAAGGGAATTTCAGTACGATACAGGCCAATACCATCAATACGTCGGCCCAGCTTGCCTTCATGTTCAGGGCTTAACCCCGCATTGAGCATCACCTGAACTCGTTCACCGCTTTTCAGCTGCCCAGGTTCATCGGCTCTATCCTCGACCAGGCGACTGAGTTCATTCTCCTCACTCACCAGGCGCTGGTACTCTTTTAGCAGCACTCGTTCAGGATCAACCAGCAATTCACCGCGATAGCCATCAACAATCAGCATACGGCGATGCAGGAACGAAGGCTGAATATCTGCCCCCGTTACGGTAGGAATACCGAGCGCTCGCACCATAATCGCGGCATGGGAATTCACCGCACCATCGCGTACGACTATTCCAGCAAGGCGGTTTTGCGGTAGTTCGGCCAGGGTAGCGGCTGAAAGTTCATCAGCCACCAGAATAAAGCGTTCAGGCCAGCTATTGGGGCTTTGAATAGTGTCATCAAGATGAAACAGCACGCGCTGTCCCAGGGCTCTTAAATCACCCGAGCGTTCTTTTAAGTAACTGTCGGTCAGACTGGCAAACTGAGCAGCAAACTTTTCAATAACCTTTTTCACGGCCCATTCAGCAACAGAACCGCTATCAACTTCTGCGAACAGTTCTCGCCGTAGTCGGGTATCACTGAGTAAGTGGGAATATAAGTCAAAGATAGCCGCTGTTTCTTTCTGAGCTCCGGCAGAAAAACGCTTACTGTAACGCCGGAATTCAGCCGACGATTCTTCTAATGCCGTCATCAGACGCTCACGCTCAGAAACAATATCCAGCGTTGAGGCTTCGGATACCTGTTCCATCAGTGGCAGCGTCGCATCAACCCAGCCTTCGGCTATTGCCACGCCCGGTGAGGCAGGTAATGCAGGAATACGAGTGTGTCGATACTGTCTGAACAGGGCGGTCAGTTGAGACTGAGATAAAATAGCCGCAACTTGAGTCGCAAGCGTAACCAGAAATGACTCTTCACTTTCATCATACTGGCGCAGTTCACGTTGCTGTACGACCAGGACACCCAGCAACTTTCGCCGCTGGATAACTGGAACCCCAAGAAAAGCGCGAAAACGTTCTTCTTTGACGGCAGGAATATATTTGAAGCTGGGATGTTTTTGAGCATCAGCCAGGTTGATAGGCTCAGCAAGACGCCCAACCAGACCAACAATACCTTCATCGAACGCAAGCGTCACTGAACGGCCTCGTGGTTTTTTTAAACCACGTGTGGCCATCAGATAAAAACAGTGTCTGTCATTATCAGCTAAGTAAACGGAACAGACTTCGGTATCCATCGCTTCGCAGATTTCAGTCACCAGAATGTCCAGCGCCTCGTTGAGGCGCGGCGCACTGGCAACTTTTTCGACAATTTCTCGCAAACGAGTCAGCATCTTTGGCGTGACTTAACCTCTTTTACGTCGCCATACGGGCGAATTATTACGTGGTGGAGTCACTTCCTGCAGTGGCATAACAAAGCTGGAAAACTCCTTCATTACCCGCCGATAAACATCGCGTTTAAATGAAACAACCTGCCTTACCGGATACCAATAACTGACCCAGCGCCACCCGTCAAACTCAGGTGTACTACTGGTTTGCATATTAATAGCGGAGTCATTACTCACCAACTGCAAAAGAAACCATTTTTGTTTCTGGCCGATACAAACCGGCTTTGTGTCCCAACGCACCAGACGTTTGGGTAATTTGTAACGCAACCAATTTCGGGTCAAAGCAAGAATGCGCACATCTTTCCGTTGTAAACCAACTTCTTCGAAAAGCTCCCTGTACATTGCCTGTTCAGCTGACTCGCCAGGATTAATGCCACCCTGCGGAAATTGCCAGGAGTGCTGACCAAAACGACGAGCCCACATCACCTGTCCTTGCCGATTACATATTACGATCCCAACGTTTGGGCGGTAGCCATCATCATCGATCACCGGACTACCCCAAAACAAACTTAGATTATGATGATTGTTTCATACAAGTGTCAGGCGGTAAACCACTCTATAAATATGCTGCAAACAGAATAACATTTGAATAACTCACAAAAAAACGCAGGGTTATAAACAGGGGCAAGCTGCCACCCCCGGTTTTATTCACTTTTTCTGTGGATATAACTGTGCAGAACCCTAGAATTACATAGGGACAACTTTAAATAAGCTTAAATTTACAGCGGTTTAAAAAAATATTAAATGCATTTAAATCATAGAGATAAAAATTATATATGATATAAAAAAACCAATATAGTGACATTGATCACATAGCACTGCCGCCTACTGATGAAAGATCGTACAACGTCGTTTTTATCCACAGTTTGTGCAAACAAGTTAGTCACATATTGCTGAAGTATTGTATTTTATCACCCCGTCAAGGCTGTAAATGGAACCAGTAGTACGCCATTTTATCAGTTATCCCATTTTTCTGTGGATAACTGGGTGTAAGATCCTGTTCATTGCCAGTGACCAGATTGGGAAAAGGTTTTTTTCTTCTCATCAGTGAGTGTAAAAATAATAAAAAAAATTCTATAAATCATTATGTTGTCATTTATCTGTAGATCGTGTTTTATAGTCTTTCTATTGTGAATAACTTACGCTCATTTTTTGACCAAAGAGTGTCACTTCCATGATGTTATCAATACGACCCTTTACCTCACCTCCAGACAGTGAAAGCGCCCTGCTGAATCAGGCTCAATCGATTGCTGGCTATACGCTGGGCGAACTGGCAGCCCAGGCTGGCATGCCTATACCCAGTAATCTTAAACGTGATAAAGGCTGGGTCGGTGGATTGCTGGAATTATGGCTGGGGGCGAGTGCGGGCAGCAAACCAGAACAAGATTTTGCCGCCTTAGGGATTGAACTCAAAACCATCCCTGTTGATGCACTTGGCCGTCCGCTGGAAACCACTTTTGTCTGCGTTGCCCCACTGACGGGTAATAGTGGTGTGACCTGGGAAACCAGTCATGTGAGGCACAAGCTGAAACGCGTCTTATGGATACCGGTTGAAGGTGAACGCCAGATCCCGCTCGCTGAACGGCATGTAGGCTCACCGTTGTTGTGGAGCCCTGACGCTGAAGAAGAGGAGCAGCTTTGCCAGGATTTTGAAGAGCTGATGGACTTGATTGTTCTTGGGCATGTGGAGCGCATAACAGCGCGTCACGGCGAAGTGTTACAACTTCGCCCTAAAGCTGCCAACAGTCGTGCGCTGACTGAAGCGATTGGTATTGATGGCGCACCTATTCTGACTCTGCCTCGAGGCTTTTATCTGAAAAAAAACTTCACTGCCGCTCTGCTAGCCAGACATTTCAGCTATTAAAGGGTCTGTTTGTCACTTTTTTCGGGTTCTGCAGCAAAATATCGTCACTTACTGCCTTAATCAGAATTAACTGCTTTTCTTACTCGTTTGATTCCATTACTACTAGAGTTATATCCCCGTCATACTTCAAGTGGCTTGGGTGTTGCCGGCGTTCATGCCGCCGAATCACATAGTTTATCTATGCTCATCGACGGCCTGAACTTGGCGCCTACAAGCCACTCGAATTATTTTGGTTATAGACAGTTCATTCCGGAAAGAGGCTTAAAAATGACAAAATGGGCAGTAGCCATCTCAGCCATTGGTCTGGTATTTGCCGTTTCAGGCTGTAGTAGTGATTATGTGATGGCCACTAAAGATGGTCGAATGATCCTGACTGAAGGCAAACCGAAGGTAGATGATGAGACCGGACTGGTGAGTTATCATGATGCTGAAGGTAACGAAATTCAGATCAATCGCCAGGAAATTTCACAGATTATCAAACGCTAGTCAGACTCGCATGATGCTAAAAGACGTCGATGAACACAGACAGGCTGTGTGATTCGGCGAGTTCACGGCAGTAATACCCAGGTTCTACTCGCGATAAAAAATCATTTTTTATAATGATCTCAATGTTTTCTTCCCTTCTCCTCTTTTTCTTTGTGCTCTCCTCTGCCATGTTATAGCTCTTGGTTAGGGATTTTTCCCGACTGTACAACCATTAAGGAAGCTCAATATGCTCTATCATCGTATACCCTGGAGCTCACTTGAAATAAGTACTTTGGGATTAGGCACCATGACATTTGGTGAGCAAAACAGCGAAGCAGATGCTCATCAACAGCTCGACTATGCCGTCAGCCAGGGTATTAATTTAATTGATGTCGCAGAGATGTACCCTGTTCCTCCTAGGCCAGAAACCCAGGGACTCACTGAAACTTACGTCGGTAACTGGCTCAAAGCTCGCGGTAACAGAGAAAAACTCGTTATTGCGTCAAAAGTCAGCGGTCCACCGCGAAATACCGACTCAGGCATCCGTCCTCATCAGGTTCTTGATCGTAAAAATATTCGCCAGGCGCTTGATGCCAGCCTGAAGCGTTTACAAACAGATTATCTCGATCTCTATCAAGTTCACTGGCCGCAAAGACCGACCAACTGTTTTGGTCAGCTCGGTTATACTTGGACCGATACCACCACCTTTCCGGTGACGATTCTGGAAACGCTGGAAGCTCTGACCGAATTACAACGAGCAGGAAAAATTCGCTATATTGGTGTCTCCAATGAGACGCCATTTGGGGTGATGCGTTATCTGAAGCTGGCAGAAAAACATGATTTACCCCGCATCGTGACCATCCAGAATCCTTACAGCTTATTGAACAGAAGCTTTGAAGTGGGTCTTTCTGAAATAACCCAACATGAAGGCGTGGAGCTACTGGCCTATTCCTGCCTGGCATTTGGAACGCTCAGTGGTAAGTATCTTAATGGTGCCCAACCCGCTGGCGCGCGTCATACATTATTTAGTCGTTTTACGCGTTATAACGGCGAGCAGTCACAAAAAGCCGTGGCGGCTTATGTTGATATCGCCAGACGCCATAATCTGGATCCGGCGCAAATGGCACTTGCTTTTGTTCGTCGTCAGCCGTTTGTTGCCAGTACATTGCTCGGGGCAACAACGCTTGAGCAACTGAAAAGCAATATTGGTAGCTTGCATCTTGAATTGAGTGAGGATGTGCTGAAAGAACTTGATGCGGTACATCGGGTATATACCTATCCCGCACCTTAAGTCCTGGTAAACAGACTACCCGTTTAATGGGTAGTCTCAGATTGCTGACAAAGAAGGAAAAAACGTGGTTTTTCCTCCTTTGTGGTTAACAGCCGAAAATCAATGAATTGATTTTCCTTATTTTTTATTAGGCGACCTATGCTTTGCCAGAGAGAAAATAAGGTTTGTCATCACTCTCAGACTACCCGTTTATCGGGTAGTCTGTGAGACTCTTACAGTTGGGCAGAACGTTTTTTCTGATTGTGTTGCCAGATCCACAATGCCGCAATGGCGAGAGCAAAAATAGCGCCAAACCCAATGCCTATCCCGACTACCGGTAAACCGACTTTCACCGCCAGTGAATAGAGGCCCAGCATCAGTAACATGGCGCTATTTTCCCCCAGATTCTGAACGGCAATAGCATGGCCTGCCCCGACAGTTTGCTTCCCTCTCTCTTGCAACAGAGCATTAAGTGGCACAACAAAGAACCCACCACAAACGCCAATCAAGGTCAGTAACAAATAAGCGGGCAGTAGCGTCTGTTGTATCGCAAAGAAAAGAACTCCAATGCCCAGCAGAATACCGGCAGGCATACAACGGGCAACCGTCTTAAGCGTCACCAGTTTCGCCGCCAGCCCAGCCCCGACGACAATGCCAACGGCCACCATGGCGTTAAGATAGGTCGGCGTGGCGTTATCGGTAATGCCAAGGGCAACCGGCACCCACAGCACCAGTAAAAAGCGCAGAGTCACCCCCGCCCCCCAGAACAGGCTGGTCCCCACTAAAGTGAGACGTGTTTCAGGGCTCTGCCACAAGGTACGACAAGCGCTGGCAAAATGGCGGAACATCGCAAGAAGATGCCAGGATTCACCAGGACGTGCCGGGGCAAGCTTTGGAATAAACAGATTGGCGACCACTGCCGCAGCGTAAACTAGGACACAAACCAGTAACGCAGCGAATAGATTTAAATCCGCCAGGATGCCGCCAGCAACGGACCCTAACAGAATAGCGACAATGGTGGATGACTCCATCAGCCCATTCGCTTTAACCAGGTTAGGACCGGTCGTCAGTTCACCGAGAATACCGTACTTCGCCGGGGAATAAGTGGCAGCGCCGACGCCAACCAGGGTGTAGCCAATAAAAGGATCCAAGCCAAAACAGATACAGGCCGCGCCGAGTAATTTCAGGCTGTTAGCCAGCATCATCACTCGTCCTTTAGCAAAGCTATCAGCAACTTGACCGACAAACGGAGCAAAGACAATATAGGCTCCGACAAAGACCATCTGTAATACCGGCTGGCTCCAGTCAGGATAAAATTGTTGCTTCAACACCGCCAGGGTAACAAAAAGCAGCGCGTTATCACCAAATGCAGAGAGAAACTGTGCTCCGGTTACCGCTATCATACCGCGAGAGTAAAGCGAGTTATCCTTCATTGCCGATTCAGCCATGCGTATTTTCCGCCTCATCAAGTTGTGCTTTCAGTGTCATAAAATCAGGTTTCCCGCTGCCTAACACAGGAAGCTGTTTCAAAAAGCGAATATCACGCGGTACGGCAAGTTCAGGAATGCCATGTGCTCGGGCATAGCTCAGTAAACTGTCGCGTTTCAACTCTGCATCGCTGGTAAAGAGCACCAGCGCTTCACCTTTAGCCGCATCTTGACGCACCACTGTGGCATGGAGCTTTTCGGGTGAGACGCCGATGGCCATCTGTTCAACCATTTCCAGCGATACCATTTCACCCGCTATTTTCGCAAAACGTTTCGCACGTCCCTGAATAATACAGTAGCCTTGTGAATCAAAAGTGACGATATCCCCGGTGTCATACCAGCCGTTTTCAAGCTCACCGTCAGCATTTTCTGCGACCGGAACTTCCAGTACTCCAGGATTTTCGACTCGCAGATAGCCATTCATGATATTGGGCCCTTTTAACTGGAGTCTGCCCCCCTCTTCAATACCCGGCACTGCCAGCAAACGGGCATCCATTGCCGGTAAAATACGCCCGACAGTCCCTGTTTTACAGGCCATTGGCACATTGATCGAAACCACTGGTGCGCATTCTGTGACGCCGTATCCTTCAAGCACCCGTAGCCCAAACTTTTCCTGCCACAGCTGGCGGGTACTTTCCTGTAACTTCTCCGCTCCGGCAACGACATAGCGAATGCGGTAAAAATCATACGGGCTGGCAAAGCGAGCGTAGTGTCCGAGGAACGTAGAAGTACCAAACATCACGGTACAGTTACGGTCATAAATCAGCTCAGGCACCACCCGGTAATGAAGCGGGCTTGGATAGAGGAAAACCTGTGCTCCAGTAAACAGTGGAGTAAATAAACCCACGGTCAGACCAAATGAATGGAACAGAGGTAAAGCAGACATAAAGCGGTCGTCAGCGGTAAAATCAGCAATGGTGCGAATTTGTTCGACATTCGCCAGTATGCTTTTATGGCTATGTACCACGCCTTTCGGATGCCCTTCCGAGCCGGAGGTAAACAGAATAATCGCGGCTTGCTCAGGCTGCTGTTGAACTTGTGCCAGACGCGGCATCAACAGGTGGGCCAAAATCCATAGCTTATCGCCCGTGGTGACGGTGGATTTTAGATCTTCGAGGAAAATCCAGCGGACCTGGGAGAGTTGTTCAGGTAAATGCCACAACTTCCCCTTATCGAGAAATTGTCGTGAGGTGAATACCGTCTTAATTTGTGCCGCAGTAATCGCACTCGTCAGGCCTTTAACTCCTGCACTGTAGTTCATCATCGCCGGGACGCGTCCGCGTAATGAAGCCCCAAAGATAACCGCAGCACTGATAGCCGCATTCGGAAGCATGAGTCCGATACTTTCCCCAGGCTGGCTGTATTTATCCAGAATGCGTCCAACAGAGAGGCTCTTTTTCAGCAAGGATCGGTAACTATCAGGTTTGAAATTAATATCTTCAATGCATGGCTTTCCGCCACCGTAACGATACTTTGCCGCCAGTAGTGCCTCAAATAATGTTTCCCGTGGCCGTACTGCCATACGCGCTTCCATCATTATCTGATGCAGCATTTCTCCGGCAATTTTTCGCCGCTCGCGCGGACGTCTGGCCACCGGCATCTCCAGTGTTGTCGGGGGTAAAATATGCAGAGTGATTTTTGGGAACAGCCGCTGCTTAACCAGCCCTTTTAGCCGACTAAAAAAAGTGAGTTCAGCACCATCAATTCTGATGGGAACCACGACAGCTTTTGATTTAGCAGCAACAAATCCGGCGCCGTCATAAATTTTCATCAGCGATCCACTCACTGAGATACGCCCTTCCGGGAAGATAACGACCGGGCGTCCTTGTTCGACCAAACGTACCAGGTGCTTTATCGCCAGTGGACGTGTCGGATCCAGCGGAACAAAATCGATGATCGATTTTAACCAACGCATATACCACTTTTCAGTAATAGAGGAATACACGGCAAAAACCGGGCGTACCGGCAAAAAGAGCGCCAGCAAAATGCCGTCAATAAATGATACATGGTTCGGTACAATCAGTACGCGTGACTGTTTAAGGCTTTGCGTGTCGCCATAAAGGCGCACTCGAAACAGCACTCGAAATACCGCGCGCAAAAACGTAAAGAACATGAAAACACCCTTTATTATCATTAGTCAGTAATAGCATTCAGCGCACAGAGTACACCAGTTTTTACGCCCCCAAAAAGAGGCATATAAAAATAAGAATAATACCTCACGCTAATGGGAGGAAGGACACACTCAGAACGTCTGATGCTAGCAGCAACGGGTGGGGAAGCTGGTGAGATATGGAAGAGAGCTTATCGGTTACCCGGACATGACGCTGTAACAGGTTTAGCGCTGAAATTCAGGCAAAAAAAAGCCTGCGCATCTGCGCAGGCTGGTGCAAATAAACTGTACTCTATTGAGTATCAAGAATTCTCACCAATCAATACCTCTGGGATGGAGACTGTAGCAGTGGGTTACTGACTTCAGCCATGAGTAAATGGCAACAGCAGACTGCAAAATGTAAGTAAAAATTTGTCCTGCAATATATTCTTGACGAGAAGCTAAAAAACGAGCGGTTATTGGCTAATTATTGAACCTGATTGTCTTTTTTCATCTCAATATTGTGAATTATCAAGCAGCCTAACAGGGAGTTTCTTGAAGTAAGGGGCAATTTCCGCAACACTGAGTCTCAATGAAACATCTCACGGATAAAAGGTAGTTAATGGCGACAATTAAGGATGTAGCGCAACTTGCCGGAGTTTCGGTCGCCACGGTTTCTCGTGTGATTAACCATTCACCGAAAGCCAGTGCTGCTTCCCGTGAGGCTGTTAATAATGCGATGAAGTCCTTGAACTATCATCCCAATGCCAACGCCCGTGCCCTGGCACAGCAAAATACCAAAACCATTGGTCTGGTGGTCGGTGATGTCTCCGATCCCTTTTTTGGTGCCATGGTGAAGGCAGTAGAACAAGTCTCCTATCACAGCGGTAATTTCTTGCTGATCGGCAATGGTTATCATAATGAAAAAAAGGAGACTCAGGCGATTGAACAGCTGATGCGTCATCGCTGCGCAGCTCTGGTGGTTCATGCCAAGAAAACGCCTGACGCACGGCTCATTCCCTTAATGGAACAAATACCGGGTATGGTGTTGATTAACCGTATTCTTCCGGGCTTTGAGCAGCGCTGTATCGCGCTTGATAATCGTTATGGTGCCTGGCTTGCCACCCGACATCTGATTCAGCAAGGCCATACCCAGATAGGCTATCTCTGTTCTAATCATAAAATTTCTGATGCTGAAGAACGATTACAGGGATATCTGGATGCTTTGCATGAACATAATATAGTTGCGGATGAAAGCCTGATTACTTTCGGTGAGCCGGATGAAAGTGGCGGTGAGCAGGCGATGACAGAACTGTTAAGTCACGGCAAAAACTTCACCGCTATCGCCTGTTATAACGATTCGATGGCTGCCGGAGCAATGGGAGTATTAAGTGATAACGGTCAGGATGTGCCGAATGCCATTTCGCTGATAGGTTTTGATGACATTTTAATCTCTCGTTACACACGCCCGCGGCTGACTACTGTTCGCTATCCGATAGTCAATATGGCAACACAAGCCGCTGAACTGGCACTGGCGCTGGCCGAAAATGCGCCATTACCGGAAGTCACTCATATGTTTACGCCGACGCTGGTGCGGCGCCATTCGGTGCTGATGAACAACAGATGAAAACTATAACTGTCGTTGATAGAGATGGACTGAAGTAGCCGGGTAATCAAGCCCATCACCGATATAGTGCCAGCCTGAACGCTCGTAATAATCCTTACAAGCCGAATAGAGATAGAGCGTTTCAAAACCACATTTTTGCGCATAGTTAACCACATGCTGCTGTAGTTTTCCGCCCAGTCCCTTACCACGCTGGCTTTCGTCGATATAGAGCGCAGCCAGCCAGGGCCAGAGATCCTGACGGCTAATCAGATCACAGCGCCACAAACCAACCGTGCCGAGTAAGGTATCCCCCTCAAGCGCAATAAAGGTCATAGGAAGGGCATCCTCTTTCTGGCTTGAGGCAATAACAGAGGCAAAAAAATCCCGGCTATCAGGGCTGCCAAACTCCTGCCATATCCAGTCTGTTACCTGCTTAGCGTGGTGTGGAGCCTGATATAAGGGAATAATGTGCATAGTGAAATTCGCTGTGTGATGAACGGACAATGACCAGCAAAAACCTCTTTGCTGGTCAGAAAAGTGAAGTTTAGCGGCTATTCCGGCAAATTACATAATTTCCAGAGCCAGCAACTCAGCTATGGTCTGACGACGACGGATCAGGCGCGTCTGACCGTTATCAAACAACACTTCAGGTAATAATGGGCGGGTGTTGTAGTTAGAAGACATCGAGGCACCATAAGCACCGGTGTCATGCAGTACTAAATAATCACCCACTTCCACCGCAGGTAGCAGGCGCGTTTCTACTTTACCACCCTCTTGCTGGGTAAAGACATCACCAGACTCACAGAGTGGTCCCGCGACCACAGTTTCAACCAGTCCGACGGAATCCAGTGACCGACCGTCATGTGGCAGCGCGGAAATATGGTGATAGCTGCCGTACATTGACGGACGCATCAAGTCATTAAATCCCGCATCGATCAGCACAAAGTGACGTGAACCCATCTCTTTTACTGCCCGAACCTGAGCGACCAGCACACCCGCCTCAGCAACGAGGAAGCGGCCTGGCTCAATTTCCAGTTTCACCGGGTGACCTAAATGAGAGGCGATCGTTTCCCGGGCTGCATTCCACAAACCAAAATAGTGTTTAGTATCAATGGTTTCATCACCAATATGGTAAGGAATAGACAAACCACCACCCGCGGAGATGGCTTCCAGATCCTGACCAAACTCAATGACCTGGCTGACCATCGCACCGCAAACCTGCTCCAGGTGACCATAATCCACCCCGGAACCGATATGCATATGCATGCCCACTAACTGCAACTGATAACGTTGCATCACTTCTAAAGCCTGTGGCAGATCAGTGTGCCAGATACCGTGCTTACTGTTCTCACCGCCGGTATTGGTTTTCTGGCTATGACCATGACCGAAACCTGGGTTTATACGCAACCAGACCCGATGTCCCGGTGATGCCGCACCGAGCTGATGCAACATATCTACAGAACCAATATTAACGGCAATTTTATGCTCGGCAACCAGCGCCAGGGTCGCATCATCAATCACATCAGCAGTAAAGACGATATCATCCGGATTTTCTGACGGCTGATAGCCCGCAGCCAGAGCGCGCTCAATTTCTCCCTGAGAAACAGAATCGACTTTAACGCCCTGCTCACGCATCAGTTTAAGAATATGAATATTCGAGCAGGCTTTCTGCGCAAAACGAATGACATCAAACTGACGTAACTGCTCGATTTGATGGCGAATAATATCTGCATCATAAGCCCAGACCGGGCAACCATGTTCGGCCGGTAGAGCCAGCAAATTCTGAGCATTGAGTGCAGTGGTGGTATCCGTCAACAGGCGAGGCATAGTGAACTCCAATAAATAATTATTTTCACTATTACGCCATAATTCATACATGATAAAAAATATCGTTTTCTTGCCAGTCTATTCAAATATGATATAGGAAAAAGGAGAGCACTATGCCAGCCATTACTCTGCGTCATATTGAAATATTTCGGGCGGTTATCACTGCGGGTAATCTTACTGAGGCCGCAGCCTTACTGCATACTTCCCAGCCCACCATCAGCCGGGAACTGGCTCGATTTGAAAAGTTAATTGATTTGCAGTTATTTGAGCGAAGCCGTGGGCGTTTGCACCCGACAGTGCAAGGATTGCGATTATTTGAAGAGGTACAGCGTTCCTGGTATGGCCTTGACCGTATTCTCAATGCTGCTGAAAGCCTACGAGAGTTTCGTCAGGGTGAGCTTTCTATCGCCTGTTTACCGGTATTTTCTCAGTCTTTTTTGCCCTACTTATTGCAACCTTTCCTGGCGCGCTATCCTGACTTGAGTCTGAATATTATTCCCCAGGAGTCACCGCTGCTTGAAGAGTGGCTCTCTGCCCAGCGTCATGATTTAGGCTTAACAGAAAATACTCTGACACCAGCAGGAACCGAACGGCAGACTTTGCTGACACTCAACGAGGTCTGTGTGCTGCCTGCCGGACATCGCTTAGCAACCAAAAAGGAACTGACCCCCCAGGACTTTGCTGCTGAGAATTATATTAGTCTTTCCCCCACCGATAGCTATCGTCAGTTACTGGACTCACTGTTTCAGGAGTTTAATGTCAAACGGCGCATGGTGGTTGAAACTCACAGCGCCGCCTCGGTGTGTGCCATGGTCAAAGCGGGTGTGGGGATATCCATTGTGAACCCCCTGACCGCACTGGACTATCAGGGGCAGGGACTGGTAGTAAAGCGATTCAGCGAATCGGTTCCCTTCACGGTTAGCTTAATTCGCCCGTTACACCGCCCTGCCTCAGCGCTGGTTAACGCATTTAGTGAGCATTTACAGCAGCACAGTCATCAATACAGTGACTCGCTTGATACACTGCTTAATCAGTAAAAGGTAATTTAATCATATTATTGGGATCTCTATACCCAAAATAATTCGAGTGGCTTGTCGGCGCAAAGCTTCAGGCCGTCGATGAGCATAGATAAACTATGTGATTCGCCGTATGAACGCCGGCAACCCTGCGCAACTTGAAGTATGACGGGTATATACCCAAAATAATTCGAGTTGCAGGAAGGCGGCACATGAGAGAACCCCGATGAGCTTACTCAGGTAAGTGATTCGGGTGAACGAATGCAGCCAACGAACATGCAACTTGAAGTATGACGGGTATATTTATCACCCAGAATAGCATCCATAGAAACCGCCGCAGCTATCCGTAAGTGGATTGCTGAACAGCAACACATCCTGCCCGACTGCGACTGATAACACATTACCTTTACGATGCCCCACCTGCTCTGGCCGCCAGCTGAATCAGCACCCCTCACGTATCATAGGATGCGAGCCTCATCGATTCATGGTGAGTCGACCTCAAAAGAAGCGATTGAATCTCCTAACCATAAACACCTATAAATGGTTAATCGTCATGATGACTATACCGTTAGATTATTAGTTAATAATTTCATCTCAAATGTTTTAATTGGCAATTATATTAATAATCACATTTAATGAGATTGTAATTTTATGCAGTGAATATATTTTTTAACAACATTAGCGCTTAATGTAGCGACATTCTTCGCATTAAAAAAAACGGTCCATTTAGCATCTGTCATATATTTTTAACAAAAATACAGTACCGTTAAATCACAATAAGTGGCAGAGATAAAAATGAAAACTACGGCATTCTATTTTACACTTTATGCCGGCATGATTGTTAATCCCGGAACCTATCCTAGCCCATTAAATATTCAAGAGGAGGATGTTGTTATAGCTTGTGAGACGCTGATTGAAGGAATGGTAAATGTAGAGCTTTGATTTGGTTTTATTATGGAGAGTATTATTTAGATTACTGTTGCAGCATGCATGGTTAAATAATGACGGCTATAGATTTTTTACAAAAACATTTGTACAACACTGTTGTTCTGGAGTATTAAACAAACCACTAAAAGGAGTTATTATATGTTTTATGTAAAATATAAAAAATATACCCTGGCTATTATTTTTGCTTCTTCATTATTGGCGTTAGAGACCAATGCTCTTGCTGAGGAAGGTAATAAGAATTATGTTAGTGCTGGTAATGTAAGCGTATCATGGGCATTTAACCATTTTCTTGGTAATTACCCCAAGGGTGGTCGTTTAACTGACTTAACGTTTAGATTCACTGTGAATAATGAAACCCTTCACGCAAAAGGAGCTTATTTTGCTCAGCAATTCTTTTTCGATAATTCAGGGAATGAAGGTAATAGTGCATATACAGGCCTTCAACCTCAACCAGATAAAGATGGGAAGCAATATCTAGGAGCGGTATTTTCAACCTTTATTGCAAAATCGAAATCGACAGACAAGAACTGCAGTGATGGGGCTGATGGGGGGGCAGGCGTCAGTTGTGGAGTAGTATTTCCAGCAACCTATATGCATACCTATAAAATATTAGTTCATAAAGATTTAAATCATACATGGAGTGGTGAAGTTGAAGATGAGCAGTCAGGTCAAAAGACGCATATTGGCAGTTGGACACTGCCTGATCACACCGGAGACATTAAACCATCAGGTACTGGTTTTGGTGAGTATTATGCTTATTATAAACCCGGATATCCCCAATTTGTTGTACCAAGTTGTGATAAATTAGCAAAAATAAGTGTTATCTATGGACCTGTTAGTACCACAAATTATGGTGGTGGTGTTGGGAGTATTTATAACCCTCATGAGTACAACAGCAAAGAGTGCAAATCAGAATCGAGTAATTACTCAGCAAAATCAATCAGTACAAAAATAAAGCCATCAGGGGGTAAGGAACTTACAGTCAATGGTCAAGAAATAAAACGAGGATGGATATCTGAAATTTGACGAACTTATTTGCATAGTGAATAGCACGCCTATGGCGTGAGCGGCGCAGCTTCGGGAGTTTGCATGACCAGTGCGCCGCTTTATACTCTGTCCCATGTATATACCCCGCCCCGCTAAACTCCTTTTCACTGTCGATGAAGGCTGGAACCGCTACCTCGAAAAACACGGCGGCAGCATCAGCCAATGTACCCGCACATCCACGTTTCCGTCACCCGTGGCGGCATTGATGTCAAACATGGCATATAGCGTGAGTTGTTTTTCAAAAAGAAGTTTGCTTACTACCGAGCTATTCCGCAGACCATAGAGCAAAATAAAAAGCGTGCTGAGAAAAAATTGACGATGCCAGTTCTGGCAATCGGTGCAGATCATGCCACTGGTCAGGCACCACAGCAGACATTACAGGGCAGAGCGGTAAATCTACGGGGAGCTATACTGCAGCAATGCGGTCACTTCGTCACCGAGGAGTGTCCGGAACAGCTCATGGCCGAATGACTGCCCTTTTTACAACAGTAATCGTCTGACTCAGTCATCAGGGTAAGGCTGACTGTTACCCGCCCCTGACAGGGACTAATACATGAAGCGAGCACTTAATCTTGCAGTCGCTCGCTTCATGCTTCACCTGAACGCTAATTTACGACTCGGTGACCGTCTGTGGCTGACGCCCGGCCCCATTAAAGGTCATCAGGCAGATAATCAAACCGATAACCGCCAGACCCGCGGCAGCCACAGGGACGATAGTCAGGCCAAAACCACCACCGATAACCACGCCCCCGACCCAGGCTCCAAGCGCATTGCCGACGTTAAAAGCAGCAATATTCAAAGTGGAAACCAGATTAGGGGCATTTTTGCCGTGAGCCAGGACATTGATTTGAAGGGCCGGGACGGTAGCAAAAGTCGCGATAGCCCATAAAAATAGCGTGATTTCTGCCAGCCAGGTATCATGACTGGTCCAGCGGAATAGCAATGAGAACAGCGCAATCAGGCTAAAACTCAGTAGTAAACTGAATGAAACTCGCCAGTCAGCCAGTCGACCGCCCAGAATATTACCGATAGTCAGACCACCACCAATCAGAAAAAGTGTCCAGCTCACGCCTTTCGGGGTGATCCCGGTAATTTCTAACAGCATCGGTGCTATATAGCTAAATAGGGCAAACATAGCCGCGGCAAAAAAGACCGTCATGCTAAGAGATAGCCATAGTTTGCCATTAGCCAGCGCTTTGACCTCGGCCTTAATATCGGTAGTTTCAGCATTTTTTTGTGTCGGCAGACTTATTATCAGACAGATAAAGGCCAGGATGCCGATGACGGCGACTCCCCAGAAAGTCGCACGCCAGCCATAAAGCTGGCCAAAAGCCGTTCCTAGCGGCACGCCAAGGACATTCGCCAGTGTCAGACCGGTAAACATCAACGCCACGGCTGATGCTTTACGTCCTTCCGGAACCAGACTTGCCGCCACCACCGCACCTATCCCAAAGAAAGCACCATGGCACAGCGCAGTAATAATACGCGCCAGCATCAGGAACTCATAATTCAAGGCAATAGCACACAAGGCATTACCGACAATAAAAATAATCATCAGTAGCGTTAATGATAGTTTTCGCGGCAGACGTGCTGTCAGCAGGGCCATAATCGGAGCACCGATCGCCACTCCTAATGCGTATCCGCTGATTAACCAGCCAGCAGTCGGAATCGAAATACTCAGACTATTAGCCACTTCGGGCAGTAAGCCCATTATCACAAACTCAGTGGTACCAATAGCAAAGGCGCTGATTGCCAGCGCCAGTAAAGAAACAGGCATGGAAAACTCCCGATTTCAGTAAACGAAAAAGCGGTAGTCTGATGCCTGTCCGCCTGGATTAAGGTCTGTACGTTTTAACACTGAGCCATTCTGCCTGACCTGAGTAATCGGCGGCAGAATGTCGCTAAAACGTGATCTCATTCACAGGTTTATAACACAAGTGATATTACTGAGAAAGCTGACGACTCAGTCAAGCGCCATGGTGGTTACTCACTCAGCATAAAGTCGACCGCTGCCTGAGCATGAATGGCTGTGGTATCAAAAACCGGTATTGAACAGTCATTCTGATCAAGCAACATGCCTATTTCAGTACAACCAAAAATAACGCCCTCTGCACCTAGCTCTTGTAATTCATTGATAATTTGCTGGTAGTAACGCTTTGATGCCGGATGAATAACACCATGACAAAGTTCATCAAAAATGACCTGATTAATTTTCATGCGCTGGTTTTCATCGGGAATAAGCGAGGTAATACCGAAAGAGTCTTTCAGCCGGCCACGGTAGAAATCTTGTTCCATCGTGTAACGGGTCCCGAGCAACGCGACTTGTCCTAACCCGGCATTACGAATCACCTGGCCGGTTGCATCGGCAATATGCAGGATCGGTAGCGAGCAACGGGCTTCAAGATGCGGCACGATTTTATGCATGGTATTAGTACAAAGCATAATCCCCTCTGCTCCGGCCTTTTCCAGCCCCACAGCCGCATCCGCCAGGATCTCTCCCGCTTTATCCCATGCCCCCGTTGCCTGACAAGCCTCTATTTCATAGAAATCAACGCTATGCAATAGGATCTTAGCTGAGTGCAGGCCACCTAAATGGTTATTAATCCCTTGATTTATGAGTCGATAATAGGGAATTGTGGATTCCCAACTCATACCGCCTAACAGTCCAATTGTTTTCATCATATTTACCTTTATTATGACGCGGTTCCTATCCAGATGAAGAGGCTAGCAAAGCATTTTCAGGTCTGCAATTACCTTGACCCGATTATGACAAGAGTTTTTTTCATGCCGGAATGCCAGTATTCAATCAACGTTTTATTTTCAATTAATGAAGGCCGTAACAGTTCATTTTCAGCCGCTTCAGTTGACCCAATATATAACCATCCTCATAAACAGCAAAGGTATATGCTGCTTTAACGAGACAACCAGCCACCGTCAACAGCGACAGTATAACCATTAACATAGTCTGAGGCAGAAGAGGCCAGAAACACCACCGGGCCTTTAAAGTCAGAGGGTTTTCCCCAGCGTCCAGCCGGGATGCGGTCAAGAATTTCGCCGCTACGCTGTTCATCTTCGCGCAGTTGCTGAGTATTGTTGGTGGCAATATAACCCGGCGCTATCGCGTTCACGTTAATACCGTGTTTTGCCCACTCATTTGCCAGCAAACGCGTGACTCCCATAACGGCACTCTTGGAAGCGGTATAAGAAGGAACACGAACTCCGCCCTGGAAAGAGAGCATCGAAGCAATGTTAATAATTTTGCCGCCCGTTCCCTGAGCAATAAAATGTTTCGCCGCCGCCTGAGACATAAAAAAGACGGATTTGATATTAACATTCATCACGTCATCCCAGTCTTGCTCACTGAATTCAAGCGCATCCTGACGACGGATCAGTCCGGCATTATTCACCAGGATATCAATATGGCCAAATTCTGCGACGGCGGTATCCAGCAATGCCGGAATACCATCGATAGAGCCCAGGTCTGCTTTCAGACTCAAAAAACGACGTCCCAAAGCAGTAACTCGTTCAATGGTTTCTGTCGGCTCTGAGCGATTCAGTCCGACAATATCACAACCCGCCTCTGCCAGCCCAATGGCCATATCCTGACCTAAACCCGTATTACAACCTGAAACTACGGCAACTTTACCCACTAAAGAAAATGAATCCAGAATCATAAGATTTTCCTTTGCTGGCCTCTGTTTTAAGGCCTTAATTTATGAGGTGAAGAGACTGGACATCGCTCTATTTTTTAACAATGAAATAACAAATCATGATCAATAGATATGGATGATATTATTTTTAAAATATTATTTCAATTAAACATGAAACGTCGTTTCATTTTTTTGATTTATTTGTTTTTTGCTATTTATATTGACGATAGCAGGCAGGAAAAGAGGCTGATATTCAGGGTGAGAACTGTTTAACAATAATAATATTATCAATGTATTAGTATTTAAATATGACGATCTGACTGAATGTCTCAGCAAGAAACATTCAGTCAGCTATTTTTTAGCGAACCGACTGGGTCATCTCTCCCATAACAAAAGCCAGATTAGCCACTGCAACCAGCACTGATGTACGGGCATCAATCTCAAGCTGTTGAGCCAGCAGTAAGTTATTCGCCGCTTCATTCACCACCGTGATAGTACCAACACCGTGTTTATAGGCATCGAAAGCGGCGTCATAGGTGATTAAGGCCGTTTTAACCAGATTAGCGGAGGCGGTTTCAGAGGCGATAGCCGACTCCAGAACATCACCAGAGACCACAATTTCGCGAGCAGCCATCTCCCGGGTTTTCTCAAACGTTTCGTGTGCACTGGCTGCACGAGACTGCGCTTCCTGGACGCGTATGGCACGCATGCCACCGTCATACAGAGGCAGACTGATACCGAGCAGAATATTGGATGATGAAGTTTGTGGCCCAATCGATGGCAGTCCCTGAATATCAAAACGGGTACGAGCACGGGCGAGTCCACCAGCCATAACAATTTTCGGCATATAGCTGGCTTCTGCAGCGGTAATCCCCTCTTTAGCAGCCTGGGCCAGAGCATAACTGGCCAGCACGTCAGGACGGCGAGCGAGTGCCTGCTCTACCATCTTCTGGCTGGGCTGAATCACCTTCAGTGATGGCGCCTGGTATTCTGGCGAATCGACATCCAGTTTCGAGTTAGCAGGCAAACCGGTTGAGGCGAGTAATGCCTGTTTAGCATCTCGTTGCAGGCCCTGGGCAACGACGCGATTAAGCTCTGCCTGAGCTACTAACTGTGTCACTTGCGCCACTTCCAGTGAAGTGCCAATACCTTGCTGCCTTTTGGCCTCTGCAGCGGCAAGAATATTTTTGCTGTTGCGCAGCATTTCTTCGGTTTTTTTGTAGCGGGCCTGGGCGGCACCATATTGATAGTAAGTGCGGGTAACATCATAAATAATTTTTTGATGGATACCGTTGAAGCCAATATTAGCAGCAAATGACACCTGCTCCGCTGCGTTAGTTAAGGCTCTGCGCTGACCAAAATCAAATACCAGCCACTGTAATACCAGCGCCGGGATCACCGCATGGCTGTTGGTTTCAATATTGTCATGCCCGAGAACGCTCACCGGCAGCGGTGTACGTGTGTGCTGATAGCCCCCGATAACATTAGCTGAAATTATCGGTAAAAATAATGTCTCACTTAAGCCCACCGCCAAAGCAGCCTGACGTGCTTGCTGCCAGGCGATTCGCGTATCCGGATTTTCTAACTGAGCAATATTAATCAGCTCCGGCAGGGAATAAGCATGGTTTAGCTCAATTTTGGGTGTGAGCGGATTATCTAAAATTTGTCTGTTTTCAGGCACTGAAAACGAGTCGGTCACTGCCTGGCTTGTTTGCCCTGAAGGCTGCCATGGCGTCGATGGTGACGCTGGCGCACGCTCTACCGAGTCAGTGACACAAGCACTGAGCAGCGAAGTCATGGTGATTGCCAGGAGCATCTTTGTGACTATTTTTTTATCCATATGCACCATGGGTCCCTTCATTTTAGAAGCCCCTCAAGTCTGGTTAAACTCCGTCTCAGAGCATCTTGCGCGGCCTGGGGCTCAGGCGGAAATTCAGCATCCGCTACCCCGGCGCTATTCGTTGGTTCTGGTGATATCGACTGACTTATACACAACGCTTTTAGTCTTTCTTTATCGGTCTCATCCCGCGCCATCGGTAAGAATAGCACCCGGCAAGCCACGTCTATTTCCAGCAATATTTTCGTCAACCGCTGATACTCATCGCTTGATGGACGTAAGTGTTTCGGTTCAAACGGAACTAAACGAAGTGACTCTATCGTTTTGGCAATCGACTGTTCGATACGAGCGGCTTGCAGAGTGACCTGCATTCGGGCCTGTAGCGGTAATTCAGACAGGATGGATAAATCTTTTAAGTTATTACGAATGCTGGAACGCACTGAGTCAACAATACCGACCGGCCATAGATGGGTGAAAATAACGTAGATAACCACATTCCCCAGCAGGACCCCGAGAATACGCCCAGTGGCAACATCCAAATCATCGCTAGGGGCAAAGCCATGTAGCACCGTCAACAGAAAAGCCAGCCCGACCTGAATTCCGGCGTAGGCAATACGCTCATTTCCCGTCGAAATCCAGGCTGATAAGAGGAGTGCGATAAAGACCAGGATCATCAGCTGGCCCACACCATCCATCCCCGGGACAATAAAAATCAGCGAGAGCATCCCCATCGTGGCGCCAATCAGACACCCGGTAATACGCAGCACCAGTTTATGTACCGTTTCCCCGGTGGTGCCCAGCACCGCAACATAACAGGTTATCATGGCGGTATGGATGCTCTGCCAGTCCAGCAGGGTATAGGTGAGATAACAGATAACACTGGCCAGGGTTGTTTTTAAGGCAAAATAACGGTGGGCAGGGTTAGTCAGCGCATCGGGCGCAAAGAAAGGCGTCTTCACACCAGCAGGCAGTGGTTTATCATCAAGGGTTGCCAGTGCCACCAAGGAATGCGCGACTTCATTATCTTCTTCCTGAGACGACCATTCAGGTAAGGCGGGGATCCGTTTAAGTGCCAGCTGTTGTGCCGCATAGCGACACCAGTCGGCCATTTTCAGACGTGTCGATTCAGGCAAAGTTTCGGCCAGCTCAGAGACCGCCATTAATACCCGATAGCTATTGATGACAGCAGCCGGTAGCCACTTATTCTCAGCACCTCGCCCCAGGTGAAAGACCTTCGAGAGCATCGCTCGTTGTGCCAGGTCACTCTGGTCATCCAGCAACTGTAAGCGCACTTGTCTTATCTGGGTGACATCCGGGTCGCGCAGAGCGGCGGCGGCAATCTGTAACCGTTCAGCCAGGCTTTCATACACCAGCATGACCGGTGAACGGCCAAACAGATAGTTAAAGATAAGCAGCAGGAGCATCGGTGACGCCGTCATCAGCCAGGCATAGAGTATTGCCCGGGTAGCGATTTCGCCAGTAGGGGCAAAACCAATCAGCCCCATAACAAAGGCGATAACCAGAGCGATAATACTCCCCACTTCTCCTAACTGACTGGCTGAACCGAGCCATAAAAAGAAAAAGGAGCTGGCAATCAGGATGGTCATTCGCAGAGGGCCATATTCCAGGGCCATCGGCAGAATCAGGATCACTAAGCCCACCACAATAGTGACGAGTATGATAATGGCCACCGCCATTATCATACTCGTCACTGCGTCGGGTTTCATGATGAACAGAATCAGGTAGCAACTGATGGCTGACTCTGGAATGCCGTAAAACATCGCGACAAAGCTCATCAGTGCCGTTAAGGCACCAATGCGCCATGCCATGGCAAAACGGCCAGGAAAGTAGCGTAGATCCGCCTTTACCTGACGGAACATAGAGTGGCCTAAATTATCAGCAATCATTAGCATTTCGCACAATAGCGACTGCCGTTGCACCGACTCGCATTAAGTCAGGCGGCGGATTATCCAGCACAATCCTTACCGGGAAACGTTGTTCCACACGCACCCAGTTCAATGACTTAGGCACATAAGGCAAACTACGCGGAATATTCAGCTGATCTTCTGACATCACCCCCCAGCCAATACCCTGTACCCGTCCCTTCATGGTTCTGCTGCGATCGGCAAGAACATAGACAGTGGCACAGCTACCAATTTTGATATTCTGGAGATCGGTTTCTCGGTAATAAGCGGCTGCATGCCATTGCTGGGTATCAATCAAGGTGAAGATAACCTGATCCGGTACCACAAACTCACCCGAAGAGGTTCTGAGCCCGACGACGAGTCCATCGTGGGGAGCACGTATTTCTGTGTTAGCCAGCAGTCTTTCTGCTATTGCCAGCGCAGCACGACGAGCACTGACCAGTGCCTGAGTACTGTCGGTATTGCTCACCAGAGCTTCAGCGGCTACCGATTGTTTTAACGCTTGCTGTAACATCACCTCAGCATTACGTTTTATTGTCGTGGCATCATCAACTTGTTGCTTAGTGACATAGCCTTTTGCTTCAAGCGGCTTCAGACGAGCCAGCGTCTGGGTCGCCAGTTGCAAGTTAGTCCGGGCTGCAGTTATCTGGTCATTAGTGATACCCGAGTTAGACTGTTCGGCAATAACAGTACGATGCTGCGTATCCATAGCCGCTTCTGCTATCTGCAAGTCTGCACGCGCCTGCTCTACTTGCAGCCGGTAAACATAGGGGTCGATAGTGAATAACAGATCGCCTTTCTTGACCCGGCTATTTTCCGTCACATTAATAGACTCGATACGCCCGGGAACTTCACTGCTGATTTTCACCACGTTACTGCCGATAACCGCATCTTCCGACAGCGAGTTGTGCTCGCTTTCTCTCAAGACAAACCAGCCTGAGATAATCGCGGCCAGCACGATAATGATGCCAATAGCGATAGCTATTTTAGATTTCGACCCTGATGAATGAGAATTGTCCATTTTCTAGCCCATAAAGAAGAGCAAAGCGGAGATGAATGATACCGTCAGCATCAAACAAAGATAAACCAGCAACCGTAGGGGTAACACATCATCAATACCGGTTTTAATAAATATCACCCGCACAATGATGGCGACTACCAGACCGATTGCCGCACAGACCATCCAGTAAGGAATAAACGATCCAAGGAGTGTAAAGGCTGGAGCCCCGACCTGCACACATCCTGTCAGTACTAAAGTACTGATAGCCACCAGGATTAACGGCTGATGACGCAACGAATTCTTACTCAGTGCCAGATAACACTGTTTCAGAAATGCCATCATCTTATGTTCCATTATTTCAACTCCCTGAACAATATCTGCGATTTTAGTCTGCGACTGAGTATCACAGGGTATATTTAAAAATAATCCCTTCTTTCATTATCACTTTAAAAGACGTTTCTGGCTGGGCAATTAAATCTATATTTTCTAAAGGATCGCCCGCGACAATAATCATATCAGCAAACGCCCCCTCTGCAATCACCCCCAATGTACCAGGATAAGGGTTACGCGGACCTGACATAGCGCAGAGTTCACCGTTAATACTGGTCGCCATTTTCAGGATCTCCAGCGGTGAGTACCAGCGTTTGAGTTTTGCCAGCTGTGCGCCCTGACGCGTAGTCAGATGTTCATTAAACAGGGTATCGGTTCCCCACGCAGTTTTAATCTTATATTTTTTCGCCAGTTGATAGGCATTATCGGTGCCATCGGACATGACTCGCTGCTTTGCCTGCGAGGCTGGTGTCGCCATCGGGACGGCATCTTCGTCATTCAGGAACGGCTGTAAGCACCACCACAGGGACTTATCGGCAATAATTTTGACCGTCTCTTCATCCAGCATCTGCCCATGTTCGATACACTTCACGCCACCTTCAATCGCCATTTTGACCGCGCGTGGAGTATAAGCATGTACCGTCACATAGGTACCCCAGTTTTCTGCTGCGGTGACGGCGGCGCGAATTTCGGCCACGGAGCCTTCGGTAACATCAATTCCGTCATACATCGATGCCACACCACCGCCAGCCATATATTTGATTTGTGAGGCCCCTTTCATCAACTGCTCACGGGCTTTCAGCAAGACACTGTCTGCGCCATCGGCCAGAGCCGTCATACCAATCTGTTCGATATAACTGAGCGCACCCGCTGGGCGTGGCACTTCATGCAACAGACGGAAGTCACCATGACCGCCAGTTTGTGAAATAAAAGCTCCTGAAGGATAAATCCTTGGCCCGACAGCAACCTGCTCATCAATAGCGCGTTTCAAACCAAATACCGGCCCCCCCATATCTCTGACGGTGGTGAATCCACGCAGCAAAGTTGACTGGGCTTCGGCAATGGCCAGGGCCTGAATATAGTTAAAATCAGCCGTCATCGCCGTCATCATTGACGGACGTGCCATAATGGCATGCCAGTGGGCATCAATCAGCCCGGGCATTAATACGCCGCCCTGGCCATCGATGATTTCCGCATCAACGGGTAATGCTGTTTCAGCCGGTAGCAGTGCGCTGATTTTATTACCATCAACTATCACTTGTAAGCCATCTCTGAGTTGGTCAGAGACACCATCAAATACCCGTACATTGATAAAGACTTTAACCGCCCGTGTGAGTTCGGTGTTCTGGCCTTTTGCTGATATCGCACCTGGAACAGCAGTTTTAACTGCTGCAGGACTGATCGGTGGGGCCTTAATGGCTTCGCGAGTCAGAACGGTATTAATACGCAGAAATGCCTTGCTGTGGCACAGACAAGGTTCATCGTGCTCATGGCTGTGAGGATGAGTGACGGCAGTATTTGACATCAGGCAGAACTCCTTATGGCATTGATTTTAAAATTAGCGTTCGCTTTATAATGGCTGACTTAACCCGGCTAATTATTATCTTATCTGGCATATAGCTTTCAAGATGGACTCTGTTAGTAGCGAATATACATCCTGAAAGCTAACGGGTATAGAGACGAAACTCAGTATCCAGATAATAATTTAAGTATCGCAGAACACCGTTGCGAACAGGGAGGCTGAGCAACCTCCGATTATTTTCACATTCAATTAACGATACAGATAAAAATAGGTGAGTGGAGGTTATCAATAACATAACTATTTTCCATTTTAGTCATACGCAGATAACGTCCCTCTTTAGGCGTGGTACTGAAAAATAAATTGTTCATCGTAGTATCATCAATAGTCTCAGAGCTACGCAGCGAGGTATTTATATCCATCAGATGATAAACAGATTCACCCTGTTTTTCGTAGTTAAAATGATAGATTCTGGCCACATCAAAACTTCCATTCTGAGTATCAACTTTACCTGTCAGATCAATAAGTCCACTGCCATTTTTTTGTAACTGTAAAAATATATTTAATCCTGCATTAAACTTAGGATTATCATGCGTTAGTCTAAATGATGTTGAACAGTGAAAATAAACGCCACCTCTAACTTCCTTTTCTGGAATCGAAAACAAAATAATGGATAAAACCACCATCATAAAAAAAGCCAGCAATATTATTTTTTTATATTTAGTCGTTCGTTTCATAGTCGGTACCATAATAGTTATAGCAAGACGACAAGATACCCAACTTCCAGTCTCTCATAGAACAGTCGGCAAGAAAAACTCGCCCGGACTGATGATAAATAACATCGTCTGAAAAACGAACATAATAAAGACTCTCTTCCTCGCAACTAATCGAGAGCTTATTTAAAATATGTCTGGTGATATCCATATTACGATCTTTTAAATTTTCAGCAATAGGCTTTAAAGCCACCACAGGGCAATTACCAATCATACCTATAGGATAGGTTTGCTGAAGTGTGACAAAACTATCTTCATTGTTGCTCTTAGGATAAAAAACATAAAAAATTAACCCCGACAGAAACAAGATAGCCACGAATAATAAAACGTATTGATAGGTGAACACGCTATCGTTTGGTGCTTTCACATGTTCTTCTGTCGCAACTGAATCACTCTCCATTTCAGCATTATTCACCGCTGAAATGATAATAGCAGTAGGCACAGAGAATCCCACTCTGGGAATAGTCACAATTACCTCGCTATCCAGACCCAGGGTTCTGAACATCTGACGCAAATCAGAAATATATTTATTCAGACTATTTGTGGAGGCACGTAATCCGTGAGCCTCCCAGACTTGGCTGAGAATATCGTCTTTCGTCACACTTTCCCCATGTTTTTCAATCAAAAACAGCAGGAGGCGAGACATAGTTACCGTCAGGGTAACAACTGTATGCGGCTCATGATTTTGCTCAAGAGTATGTTCATTCGAATTAAAACTAATTGTCTTATCAATAATGTAATGCACTCAGTGATCCTTGCGTGAAGCTGCTGAATCAGTAGCCAGACAGGTTTAGTATAGCCAATATCAACTTAAAATAAAAAATTTTAAACATAAAAAAATCAGAACAAAAACCTATAAAAGATTTATAAAAACATGTAAATCAAAACTTAAATCTATCTTTTTGGTTATAACCGATACAAATAGCCAAAAAATCGCCGATCAAATATAATTTATTCGACATTAAGAAATGCTAATCACTAACTGATTTCATTTTCTTAAGCTTGTTGCTCAGACATCCGTCACAGCCGCTGTATATCAGAGATGACGATAACCGAGGATAGCACTAACGACACAATGCGATACCTGACAAGGTGATGCTGGGGCTACATAGATAGCCAGCCCCCCCGACGAGTGGCGATATCATCATCCAGTGATAGTTATAAGAAACAGTAATATTCAGCTAATTTAATCGTTATTCAGGAGCGCACTAAAAGCACGAAATATATTTAGAATAGACAACAAAAAAAATTGCCCCTCTACGCTATGGGTAACAGGCACCTTATTGGCTAAAATTTAACTAAAAAATAGAAAAATTAAATCATGAATATCAAAAACCCCGTTATCTCAAATGACAATTTTTTCACCCTTGGTTTAAAAAACCTATTAAGCAATGAACTGGTTAACGATTTCTTTACTATCATCGATCTCGATGACATATCTGAAAATGATATACAAGATATTGCCAGCAGAGATAAAGAGGTTATCGCTTTCGCATCTAATGATTTATCATCCTTATATGCTGATAAATTTATCAAAGTGCCAGTATTAGATAAAAGATGCAGCCTTAAAGATATCCTTAGCTACTTCATGATGAAAGATGAAAAAGGCATTTATCGCTCAAATACAAATCTGACAAAACGCGAAACAGAGATAGTCACCTTATTACGTAATGGTCTTAGTCATGATCAAATAGCAAAAAAATTAAATATTGCAAATAAAACGATGTATTGTCATAAACGTAATCTGATGAAAAAACTCGGTTGTGAAAATCGTATCAACTTCCAAAAAATGTTGTTACAAACAAAATAAAAAATCAATGTCTATGCACAATCAATGAAAGACAGGCTGGTTCAATCTCACCCAGGGTGCTGCTGCGAACCAATATTCCCCGTAATAAATGCTCGTTATTTCATCACAAAAAACAATGAGAAACCTCAATGAATAAGATTAACGATTAAAACATTAATTACTTAAAATGATGCTTACCAGGTCAGTTAAGGCATCTATTCCTCTCTATTAGATAAACTAGATAATTAAATTTCATCGTAACCTTAAGGTATTAAAAATCATTTTCTCAGGAGATTAAATTTATCATTCAAATTCATCGCAAGACAACCAAACATCACAAAAAAACTAAAACACCAAGAAATAATTAACAAAAAGAACAAATCACCAACAAAACATAAAAATAAAGAAATATTAGCTAGCTAATTAAGCATATGATGCTTTATACGTTAAAAAAACCATCGTTTATATTTATCAATATCCCATATTCAATAGACATATTCTTTGTATGGGATTTATTTTTAAGTCATTTTCTTAAGTTTTTGACAGACCAGTCACCTGTTGTCCCCCTCAGTATCATGAATTCTTTATCACTTTTACCTGAGTTCTGGTTTGACCCACAGCACCCAGTTCGTTTTTTAAGCAACTCTTGCCCTGGTTCAATCAGGCACCTGGGTTTTTATGCGCCAGAAATACCTGTTTAACATAAAAAAAATCGGGTAGTGATAGTTTCTATCACTTTATCTCTTCCGTTTTTAATAAAAAAACGATCATTCTTTTTATTACAAAGAGATAGATAAATAACCTTCAGCCTGTTTTATCCACGATAAAAAACAATCTTGCTCACGTTATGCGTAACATGAGTTTAGTAACATCATTTTTAGTGATTAAGATCGCATATTTGTTAGCAAATTCCCGCTTTTATACCCTAAATAATTCGAGTGGCTTGTAGGCGCCAAGAGAAGGCAGTCGATGAGCATAGATAAACTATGTGATTCGGCTGCCTGAACGCCAGCAGACCTAAGCAACTTGAAGTATGACGGGGATATGCTCCAGACAAAATTGCCTGCTTATTACTTACCTTCTGAGGACCCATAATGACAACGCTTTTTTCTCTCGATAATAAACGTGCACTAATCACCGGTTCCGCCCGAGGTATTGGCTTTCTGATAGCACAAGGATTAGCGCAAGCGGGTGCTGAAGTTATTATTAACTCCACCACCCAGGAAGGTGCTGAACGTGCCGCGACAAAACTGAGAGAGCAGGGCTTTAAAGCCCACGCTGTCGCTTTTAATGTCACACAGTCAGGTGAAGTTAATCAGGCTATTGAGTCTATCGAACAGAATATCGGCCCGATTGATATTCTGGTGAATAATGCAGGGATCCAGCGCCGTCATCCATTCCTGGAGTTTCCTGAGCAAGAATGGAATGAGGTAATTGCCATTAACCAGACTGCCGTTTTCCTGGTCGCTCAGGCTGTCGCCCGCAAAATGGCAACGCGTAAGCAAGGCAAAATTATCAATATTGGCTCAATGCAAAGTGAGCTCGGGCGTGACACTATCACGCCTTATGCCGCATCAAAAGGCGCTGTCGCGATGCTAACTAAGGGAATGTGTGTCGAGCTTGCTCGCTATAATATTCAGGTCAATGGCATTGCTCCTGGCTACTTTAAAACGGAAATGACGAAAGCACTGGCAGATGATGAAGCCTTCACCAGCTGGCTCTGTAAACGAACGCCAGCAGCACGCTGGGGAGATCCTGAAGAGTTAATTGGCGCCGCGGTTTTTCTTTCGGCCAAAGCCTCTAACTTCGTTAACGGACACCTGCTGTTTGTCGATGGCGGAATGCGTGTCGCTGTCTAAACCTTTATAACTAAGATAACCGGATTACGCAGCGTCAAAGTAATCCGGTACAATCAGCAAGGCACAATGTGCCTGGACTATAAATTAACGGCTTCTTATAAAGGATAACCATGAGATCTCACCGTATATCGTTGCAGGATATCGCCACGCTGGCCGGTGTGACTAAAATGACCGTTAGCCGTTATTTACGCACACCTGAGCGAGTCGCCCCGGAAACCGGGGAAAAAATCGCAAAAATCATTGAAGAAATTAATTACATACCCAATCGCACGCCGGAAATGTTACTTAACGCCAAGAGTTATACGCTGGGTGTGCTCATCCCCTCTTTTAAAAACCAAATTTTTGCCGACCTGTTAAGTGGTATTGAAGCAGCTACTAAAGTAGGTAATTATCAAATACTTACTGCTAATTTTAACTATGACAAACTGGTCGAAGAAGAACAGATTATCAATCTGCTCTCTTATAATATTGACGGCATCTTACTGACTGAAAAAAGTCATACGCTCCGGGCTGAAAAATACCTGCGAGCCGCGCGTATTCCTATTGTTGAGGTGATGGACTCCGAGGGAAGTTGCCTGGATATGCAGGTAGGTTTTAGTAATTTTAATGCTGGCTATGATATGACCCGCACGCTGCTTGATAAAGGACGTACCAGGATCGTCTATTTTGGTTCACGGGATGACAAACGGGATGAAGCGCGTTATCAAGGCTATTGTCGTGCGATGAGTGAAAGAGGAGCGGTCGCTCGACGTGTTAACCCGAAGGTCATCTCATCACAAAAATTAGGCGCTGAGATGATGGAAAATGCCTTAACGCTTTATCCCGATCTCGATGCCGTTTTTTGTACTAATGATGATTTAGCGCTTGGGGCGTTAGTCTGGTGCCTGCGCAAAAAGATCCCGGTACCAGAACGTATAGCCATTGCCGGATTTCATGGACTGGATATCAGCCGTGAAATGTATCCCACCATGGCCAGTGTTATTACTCCTCGCTATAACATTGGTTATACCGCGGCAGAGCTGCTGTTAAAAAAAATAGCTGCCCCCTACTTCTCGACAAAAACGGTCTCTCTCGATTACCAGATATTTATGGGCGAAACTATCTAGTATCCGAACGCGGCGTTAATGAAACAAAGCAGTCTGCAAGCAGAGTCGCCAACAGACTGCCAGAAGTTATCTACAAAATAGGACCCAATTCAGCTAACTGGAGATAAAATTTGCCAGTCGTTGCTCTAGCTGAATATTTTTACTTCGTAAAGAACGATTGTTTTCAAGCAAAGTGAGCACGATGGCAATCCCTGACCAGTCTAGCGCCAGTTCGCGACGCAGACAGGCTGCGCGATGTACAATGACAACATCATTTTCAGCAAAGATCCAATGCTCGGTTTGTGTCAACTGTGGCTCAACAACACCCAGTCCAACAATCTCCAACAGGTCCTCCTCCGACACTCCAGTATAGGAACAGAATTCACTTACGGTGTGGGTCGTCACGGTCATCTCGGTCATTATGCTTTTCCCCATTTTTCACGTGGATCATAGGATGAGTGCGCTTCAGCCAGTTTTTGCCAGTACTCTGCTGTTTTTTCATCTGGTTTAGGCGGCATAACTATTTTAATCACGACATATAAATCACCCGTCTGCTGCTTATTCACTAATCCCTTACCCGGAATACGTAAACGCTGCCCAGCCTGACTGCCAGCAGGTATCGTTAAGCGAATGCTGTCTTTCAGGGTTGGAATAGTGACTTTTGCACCCAGAGCGGCTTCCCAGGGAGCCAGGGGCAGAACAATTTCCAGATCATTGCCGATAATATTGAATAAAGGATGAGGCGCTACGCGGATTACCATCCAGAGATCGCCGTTAGGTCCTCCGTTTGCACCCGCAGTCCCCTGCCCTTTAAGGCGGATCCGCTGTCCATCAACCACGCCAGCTGGAATAGTCACATTGAGCGTTTTGGGTGTTTCCTGAATCACCCGTCCAAACATATCATGGACAGGTAATTTAAAGCTGACCGGACGCTTATGGGCCTCCAGTGTGTCTTCAAGGAATACCGCAATTTCGATTTCAAAATCTTGTCCGCGAGTCCGCTGCGGGCCTTGCTGCGCGCCTCGACGACCAAACATTGAGGAAAAAATATCGCCAAAATCATCCTGGCTATGATATTGCTGATTTTGCTGGCCCTGTCGACTATACTGGCCAAAACGTGGGTCGTTACGATGTTTCCATTGTTCATCATACTCAGCACGGCGTTCCTCATCACTCAGCACTTCCCAGGCTTCAGCGATTTCTTTGAAACGATCTTCGGCGTCCCCTTCTTTACTCACATCAGGGTGATATTTGCGTGCCAGGCGGCGGTAGGCTGTCTTAATGGTCTGTAGACTATCCGTACGCTCTACACCCATGATGGCGTAATAATCCTTTAATTCCATAATGTTATCTCGCATACCTCAGATTATTCAGACAAGTTATCAGTATCGAATTTACCCTTAAGTGTAGGATAAATGAGACTATAAGGCGGGAATAATACCCGCGGAAATATTATTGTCAGCCGGAACAGGCGAATACATCTGGTAAAATGCTTCCGATAATGTACGGCTATCATTCAATAAAATAGTTTAATTATATCAATAAATTAAATCAATAACGCATCGAATATCGAACCGGTCAAATAGCTATTCTGGCTAACATGCTATCCTCTTAACGGTCAGGTGTTAAATACCGATACTCGACCATCCCTTCATTGACCTTCTCTTATCAGTTAGCAATCGACAGGAAAAGGTGGATGATTTTAAGACAGGTTTTTATCTCCGCTGTTACCGTGACAGTCATATTTAAGTAAGGCTTCTGCTATGAGTGAGAAAAGTACAGTACAACATGCTCCCTTCGGTACATTGTTAGGTTATGCTCCAGGCGGTGTAGCCATTTACTCTTCTGATTATGACTCTCTGGAAAATGCAGACAAGCTGGATGACTCTTCATTCCGCCACTATCTGGATAAAGAATATATGGGCTACAAGTGGCAGTGCGTTGAATTCGCCCGCCGCTTTCTCTATCTCAATTACGGCACGATTCTGACGGATGTCAGAATGGCCTATGAAATTTTTTCCCTGCGTTATCTGCGCCAAGTCGTGAATGACAATCTGTTACCCCTCCAGGCATTTGCCAATGGCAGTGAACGTCCTCCTCAAAAGGGTGCGCTGCTTATCTGGCAGGAAGGCGGTGAGTTTATTCAAACCGGACACGTGGCCATTGTTACCCAGGTATTGGATGACAGAGTGCGTATTGCCGAACAAAATGTCATTCATCATCCGCTCCCCAAAGGGCAGCAATGGACGCGCGAGCTGCCATTGCAACAGCGTGATGGCAAATACTTTATCCAGGATACGTTTCAGGATACTGAACTGTTAGGCTGGATGATTCAGACCGCCGATACTCGCTACAGTTTACCTCAACCAGAAGTGCCTGCACACTATCTCACCATTCATGAAGTGCAAGTTCCCCATCAGGGTCAGTTTGACTCAGCCTGGCTCAACGCTCAGGACACGCTGGAACAGACTTATATGATAGCGAATGGAGGCTGTGCAATTAATGAAAATCCTTACCGCTATCTGACTATTTCGCGCAGCGCGGAGCAAGAATTGATCCACGCCACCAATGAAATGCATCTGATGTATTTACACGCCACCGACAAGGTGATGAAAGATGACAGCTTGCTGGCTTTATTTGATATTCCTGAGTCATTGTGGCCGCGGCTGCGTCTCTCATGGCAGCGTCGCCGCCATCATATGATTACCGGCCGTATTGATTTTTGTATGGATGAACGTGGCCTGAAAGTTTATGAATACAATGCCGACTCTGCTTCCTGTCATGCTGAAACAGGACTGATATTAGGGCAATGGGCAAAACAAGCGGGCAATATTCCCGGTAAAGATCCCGGTGAGGATTTATTAGAGTTACTGGCAAGCACCTGGAAACACAGCGATGCCCGTTCCTTTGTACATATACTCCAGGATAATGACGCTGAAGAGAGCTACCATGCTCAATTTATGCAGCGAGCGCTCACTAAAGCAGGCTTTGAAAGCAAGATTATTCATGGTCTGGAAGAGCTGCACTGGGATACCACCGGGCAATTAGTCGATGGTGATAAGCGCTCAGTCGATTGCGTCTGGAAGACCTGGGCTTGGGAAACCGCATTTGATCAGCTAAGGGAAGAAAGTGAAGCTGAACATGCCGGGATCCCTATCCGCACCGGACATCCCGAGGATAGTGTACGACTGATAGACGTTCTGCTCCGCCCGGAAGTGATGGTTTTTGAACCTCTGTGGACGGTTATTCCAAGCAATAAAGCAATACTGCCAGTGCTGTGGTCCTTGTTCCCGCACCACCGCTATTTGCTGGATGCAGATTTTGCCCTGAATAAAGAACTGGAACAGACAGGTTATGCTGTTAAGCCAATTGTCGGGCGCTGCGGCAACAATATCGGTCTGATTGATCATGAGGATAAGGTACTGGACGAAACCTCGGGTCAATTTGATACACAGAAAAATATTTACCAGCAGCTCTGGTGCTTGCCGAAAGTGGGCGAACGCTATGTTCAGCTGTGTGCCTTTACCGTTGGTGGGCATTATGGGGGCGTCTGTGTGCGTTCAGAAAAAGGCTTAGTTATTAAAAAAGAGAGTGATATTGATCCACTGCGCATTATCGACGATGAAGACTATACGTAAATAATGAGAGTGGCTTGTAGGCGCAAAGAGAAGGCAGTCGATGAGCATAGACAGACTATGTGATTCGGCTGCCTGAACGCCAGCAACGCCCAAGCAGCTTGAAGTATGACGGGTATATACCCAAAATAATTCGAGTTGCTTGTAGCCGCCAAGTTCAGGCCGTCGATGAGCATAGATAAACTATGTGATTCGCCGTATGAACGCCGGCAACACCCAAGCAACTTGAAGTATGACGGGTATAGTCATCTTAAAGATCGCTATCATCCACCATATACCACGTCCCATCATCAGATAAATGAAGGTCAGGATTTGTCCATTTTTTAAAAGAATCAGATAATGCCTGCTTATCATCCGAAAAATCGTTATCCTTCATTACATATTCAACATCAGTATCAATATCAATATCAGCGCCAACGTCAGTAGTAATTTCAATACCAGTATCAATATCAACATCAAAAGGTATAACCAATTTATTTCTATTTTGATCTGAGACTGAAATACTCAGTGTTCCATTATGTTGATAATAGATTCGCTTCAAGATTGCATCAATATTAGTCTTATCATTATGATATTCCTCATAGCCTCTGTTTATTATAGTTAAGAAACCAGAGTTCACTTCTCTATACGGGAAGTTGTCATTGGTAGCTCTTGTATATGTTCCTTGTAAAAAGCTAATTAATGGGTGAACCATTGTGAATTCAACGCCTGATGCTGTTTTTTGATAACCCATAAAAGAAAACTGGCTAAACAATGTCATGCTTCCTGCATTTAAACATCTGAGTGAATCTTCTTCATCCTTTGTTAGCGGTTCAGCCATATTACATTCTGTACCGTTATCATCAACCGTCTCTTCCGGGCGATATAAACTGAACAGCTCGTGGCGATACTCATAAGATGTACTGTGTCTAATATGACTTAGTTTGCTGTCGTCATACAGCGGCTCTTTTTTTCTTAAGGAATCCAGCATATCAAGAAATAAACGTTGTTCCTGCATAGACATAGTAGGCAGATATGTTTGTTCAGTGACATTAATCAGTTTTTGGATGCTCGACTCACTAATACGCGTATCACCAATAAAAAATACCACATTGTCGCAAAAGATTTCTTTTTTAAAAAGAGCCTGATATTCAGCTTTAGCGAAGCTTTTTAGTTTATTAAAGGAATCTAACTTATCGCACTTCTCAGTCTCATGAAGCATATTGAACAATTCATTATAAGCATTAGCTTTTTTATCCGTTCTGAATAAATCTTTGAATTGCTCCCAGAGGCTCATTTTCGTTGCCGCTTTCCTGTCTTCCCCTATCATCTTAGACATACGTGAATCACTGATTTCATAGTTATTATATCTACCAAAATCAAGACTAATACTCATAGCGAAATCCTTATTATTATTTAGGGTATATACCATACCGACATGACACACTCACTTATCATATCCACCATAATTTAAAGCATCTTAATCGTATATATACAAACAGAATACTTCTATCAGAAAAAACTTTAATTAGGAATTAATCGATATAGATACATAACGTAAAGAATATAATATTTTAAATATAAAAAATACAGACCCTCCCTGTAGAGGAGACGTCTTTTATTAATTACCCCAGTCTGTTCTGATAATTAATTCAGGGGCGATGACGCAAACATTCGTGCACAGAGAAAATCGACGAATACCCTAACCTTTGGCGAGGGATGCTTGCTCGCTGGCCATAATATATAGAAAGTTCCCTCCCGGGTCACATAATCGTCCAGCACTGACTGTAACTGACCTGTCGCCAGTAATTCGCGAATAGAGAAATCAGGCAGGTTAGCTATCCCGAGTCCTTGCAGTGCAAAGCAAACCCGAGTTTCTATATTATTGCAGACCATCGATACTGGTAACTGAAGCTCTGTTTCATCCGCGGGGAGCTTGAAACACCATGGCTCAAGTTTTCCACTATGAACAAAGCGATAGTGCAAACAGCGGTGCTGTAATAAATCATGCGGAACAGTGGGTAGCCCGTGCTGGCTGAGGTAAGCTGGAGATGCCACTAACAGTGAACGATATTTACCCAGTTTACGGGCCGTCAGACGAGAGTCATTAAGCTCACCGGTTCTTACCACTGCATCAAAGCCCTCTTCAATGACATCGACCATGCGCTCAGTAAAATCGAGATCCAACTCTATCTCAGGGTAGGTTTTCATAAAGTCACCCAATACCCGCAAAACCAGAGAGCTGACCAACGGCAGGCTGACGCGTAAACGCCCGCGTGGTATCTCACTCGCCTGGGATAATTCCTGCTCCGCCGCTTCAATTTCAGCTAAAATTCGCCGACTACGCACAAGAAATAATCCTCCTTCTGCGGTTAGCGTAATACTACGGGTACTACGATGAAACAGTCTGACACCCAGTTTTTCTTCCAGTCTGGCGATGCTTTTGCCCACCGCTGAAGCTGATATTCCCAGGGCGCGACCCGCAGCGACAAAACTACGCAGCTCTGCAACCTGCACAAAGACCATAAACCCGTTCAGACTTTCCATTACGCCTCACCATTACGGACAGATATGTCCGCTATGACAGGAACTATAGCTTACTTTTTCGCTGAATCATCTCTTTCTATCATAGCGCTATCCTTGATTGCTACCGAGTCACACCATGACACCTTCAGTATCACAACCTATGCCAGTGTTATCCCTGCTAGCTCTGGCCCTGACGGGTTTTATTACTATTTTGACCGAAGCCCTGCCCGCCGGATTGCTGGCTCAAATGTCACAAAGCCTTGCGGTTTCAGAAGCCTGGATTGGCCAGACGATTACCATCTATGCAGTCGGCTCTCTGGTCGCGGCAATTCCATTAACCGCCACAACGCAGAACTTACGTCGCCGTCCACTATTACTGACTGCCCTCGCGGGTTTCGTTATCGCTAATAGCGTTACCACGGTATCAACCAGCTACTCTCTGACCATGGTGGCTCGTTTTCTGGCGGGTATTTCTGCTGGATTATTGTGGGCGCTGGTCGCAGGCTATGCTGCACGTATGGTACCCGAGCACCAAAAAGGCCGGGCGATTGCTATCGCGATGATAGGTGCCCCGCTGGCATTATCATTCGGTGTCCCGGCAGGGACTTTTCTAAGCCAGTTCCTGGACTGGCGTTACTGCTTTGCCATTATGAGTGCCCTGGCAATACTGCTGATGCTTTGGGTACACTACAAACTCCCTGACTTCGCAGGCGTCAGTAGCAGTAAAACTTACTCTATTGCACAGGTTTTCAATCTGGCAGGAATACGTCCGATTTTGTTTGTTATTCTGACCTTTGTCCTGGCCCATAATATTCTCTATACCTATATTGTCCCTTTCCTTGCCAGTATTAATATGGCCGAAAGAACCGACCTGATACTGCTTATTTTTGGCCTGTCCTCATTTCCCAGTATCTGGCTGGTTGGTTTGCTGATAGACAAGCATCTGCGCAAACTGACTCTGGTCTGTACCCTGCTGTTTGCTCTGGCGGCACTGCTGTTACCTGTCGCCAGCCAGCTACCGGTGGTGGTTTATATCGCCTCTGCTATCTGGGGCCTGGCTTTTGGCGGTGCCGCTACCCTATTCCAGACCGCTCTTGCCAAAGCCGCAGGGGACTCCGCCGATATCGCTCAGTCGATGCTGGTTACGGTCTGGAATAGCGCGATTGCTGGTGGCGGAGTTATTGGTGCGATAATACTTAATCATCTCGGTGTCAGTGCCTTTTCACCGGCTCTGTTAGGGCTGCTGGTGCTCAGTCTGGTGGTGGTGTTACTGGCAAAACGACATGGGTTTCCTGTTGCATACTCAAAATAAGCGATGCCATCTGGCAGTCTTTACACCAGCAAGTTACAGGTAAAAGAATGCAGTTCGCCCGAAAACATTCATCATGTTTTCGGGCTGGCTAAAGAGTGTGTTTTTAATTCAGTGGTTTTGAGCCATTTAGTTTGGCACTCGCCATCCAGGCCATCGATCCCATAACCGCGATCGCCGTCAGCAGCAGATATTCCAACGCTAATGCATAGACGCCTTGAATCGTAAAAAGAACGATGCTGATAAGATCGATAGCGACCCATAACAACCAGTTTTCAACATATTTTCGCGTCATCAGAACCATGGCGGCAATAGATAACACTACCATCGTCGAGTCCCAGAGTGGGAATGCATCTGGCTCAAGTTGTGGCAGGGTGACTGCCATTCCCATTCCTTGCATAATATCAACCGCAATACCTGTCAGTCTGGCAAAAACAGGGTCAATAAATAGGGTCAGTAATGCAATCGCCACGACACAGACGAGCGCCAGGGTGAAAGCTTTACGGCGTGGTAACCAACGAATTTTTAGCGCCACTTCATGGGAGGCATTCTGACGACTCCAGGCATACCAGCCATAGATATTCGCCACAAAGAAGAAAATCTGTAATAACAGACTAGCGTAAAGTTGTATTTGAAAGAAAATAGCCGAGGCCAGGGTGACAGTGATTAAACCAAATAAGTAATTAATGATTTTTTCTTTACTGGCAAACCAAATACATAATAACCCTGTCAGGGTAACGACGGCCTCCAGCCAGGAAAGCGCATAACCTCCCTCACCAATCGGAATTGTCACCATTACATTTTCAATGCTAAAAAAGTCCATCATGACTTATTCTCCAGACTGTCCTGATATAACGCTTCGAGTGCCAGTAAGATTTCATGTGACTCACCTTGTTGGCTGGATGGTTTTTGCTGCTGATAATCGTTGATGCCTTGTTCTAAATTACCGTTGTGTTCAACGACAACATTAAGTACTGAAGCAACGCGCATATTGCGTAACGCTCCGACAACCATCAGTGCTGCGGTTTCCATATCGGCAGCGAGAATGCCTTTCCCGGACCAATACTGACTAATCTCATCTTCTTTATCGGTATAAAAACTGTCATGACTTCTGATATAACCGCAGTGACTGACATAATGTAGCCGTCTGGCTTGTATCATTAGATGATGCGTCAACCCGATATCTGCACAGGCCGGATAGTGGCGGGTAATATAAGCCTTACTGGTACCCTCATCGCGGACTGCAGCCGTGGCAATAACCAAATCACCAAGCTGAATATGACTCTGCATCGCCCCACAGCTACCGATACGAATTAAATGAGTGACGCCAATTTGATTCAGTTCTTCAACTGCTATCGCGGTGGAAGGCCCGCCCATTCCCGTCGATATCACCAGCACCTCAACGCCTTTAAACCAACCGCGTAAGGCCCGATATTCACGATGCATACCAAAGTCTTCCACCTGCTCTAAAAACTGAGCAACATGTTCAACGCGTTGAGGATCCCCCGGTAATAAGGCATAACGGGCGTGCGTCATCTCCCGGCTAAGCCGGATATGAGGTTGAATTAGATTCATAATATTTATCTGCTTTGAAGTGGCCATTAAAGAAAAATAATGGCACTGAGTTTTTTGCTATTTAGTGTTCTGCACTGTGCTGCAAGCGTTGCACATCAAGTATCTGAATTTGTTCGCCATTAATAGCGATAATATTATTTTCACGTAACTCGAATAATATTCGGTTAATACTTCGTGGTGCCACAGCAAACTGTTCACTTAGTTGCTGCTTATTAATGATCAACGCGGCCTGCTTATCATCTTGCTGCTGATATTTTTGCCATAACACCAGACAGACTCGCTGATGTAATGAATACAGAATATCTTCTCCGGCTTTTTTCGATAGCTGATAATACTGGCGACTCACTGCCTGTAAGATTTTTTGATTAAAATAGTTATCTAACGTCAGCCAACGAAAAAAATCCGCCCCGGTTATCACGAGCAATGCTGCATCACTGACGGCTTCGACTGAGCAAATATAGGGGCGTTGCTCAAAAATCTCTAACTCTCCCAGCATGTCACCTTTGCGATAACGTGCCTGAGAGTATTTTCGCCCATCCTCAGCGGTAGTAAATACGTCAAACTCACCTTTGACAATTAAGTGAAACTCTTTACAAGGTTCTCCCTGGCGAAAAACGGTTGCCCCTTGTGAAACCTGTTTTAACTGCCAGTGACATAAGATATCGAGCGGGCAATACTTAAGCACCGAATAAAGCACCGGATCACGGGTAATCAGTTCAATAACGCTTAACCATTCACCCTGTTTGTTTTCATTTTTCATGTCGTCCAATATAAATTTTCTCAGCAAATAAGCACAGGACTCGCGTCCTGTAACCTCAAAAGATTAACCTGAAAACTGCCAGCGAGATCTGAAATCAGAGCATTTAGCAGGACATTTGTCCCCGCCTTAGCGATGAGTGCAAAGAACTCCAGCGACTTCGCCGTCAGAACGATAAAATTGACCTACCATCGGGAAAAGAATCACGATGAAAACCGATATCCTCACAACAGTCAATTTCAACCGTCAGGCTTGGCGAATCAATTTATTTAGCTGGGGGCAGCCAGAATATGGCGATATCATGGGTAACAATACCTCTCTTTAACTTGGGAAAATGATGATGGAATTATATCTGGATACAGCAAATGTGGCAGAGGTCGAACGTCTGGCGCGAATTTTACCCATCAGTGGTGTCACCACTAACCCTAGTATTATCGCTGCGGGTGGCCAGCCAATCTGGGAGGTATTACCCAAGCTTGCACAAGCTATCGGCCCGGAAGGCAAGCTGTTTGCACAAGTGATGAAGCCAGATGCACAAGGGATGGTGGAAGAAGCCCAGCGTCTGGTCGCGCATATTCCCGCTATCGTGGTGAAAATTCCCGTGACATCCGAAGGGTTAGTTGCCATTAAGCAACTTAAAAAATTGGGCATTCCCACTCTCGGTACCGCGGTTTATAGCGCAGCACAAGGGCTATTAGCGGCCATGGCGGGTGCAGAATACATTGCTCCTTATGTTAACCGGGTTGATGCCCAGGGTGGCGATGGGATTCGTATGGTCGAAGAACTTCAAAGCCTGCTGGAACAACATGTCCCTGGTAGCAAGGTATTAGCGGCAAGCTTTAAAACTCCCCGTCAGGCGCTGGACTGCCTGTTAACGGGTTGCGAAGCGATTACTCTGCCGTTAGATGTGGCACAACAATTCTTAGCCGCACCTGCCGTTGGGGCGGCAATAGAGAAGTTTGAACAAGACTGGCAGCGCGCTTTCGGGCAAGACGGTCTGTAGCCATACGACAACAATCGGCTCCCTGACAGGAGCCGATTAATATCGCACAATCACAAACCCTTCCTCAGGCTGCGGTTCAACAAAATAAGCGGTAATAAAATCGAACTGTGCATCCGTTGCCGCAAAATCATGTTCGCCTGCTGCATTACGCTCACGTAATCGCGCCTTGCAGACCTCGTCACTGACTGCCAGGTAGTGCAGCTGATGCGAAGCGCCAGACTCTTCAATAATAGACATTATCCATTGGCGGCTTGCCAGCGTGTTGGCTGGAAAATCCAGCACAACGTTGACCCCAGCCTGTAACAGCGCAATGACATGCGGTTTGATAGCACCTTTGAGGCGCGCGGAATAATGAATATAGTCTTCAACACTGTGCATCGACTCCTTAAACAGCAGCGATAACCAACTGTCCTCACTTAACAGCACACGACCAGGTTGATTAGCCAGTTCCGCCGCAAGTGTTGATTTGCCTGAGGCAATTTTTCCGCACAGGATAGATAAGGTTCCGGGGACCACTTGTGAATACTTATCGAGGTGTTCTGTCATAGGTTCTCTCATTATTTTGTCATTAAGAATCGGCTCCAAATATTAGAGCACAGATTAATGTGAAATTAATCACAAAATAACAAATCGTTTATTTAACCTCTCAGCGATAAAAAACGGAATCCAGATCACATAATATTTTCACATGAATAACAGTGAGTTATCTATTTTTTAAATAAAAATCCGATTTAAACCAGTGATGTCTATCACAAATTTTAGCTAATATTTAGAGTGTCAATATCTCTGAATTCTAAAAATCACTTCAAAAACGTGACAAGCTTCAAAAAACTAAATTCACGTTTCTCTAACATTCATTCCACGTTATCCAGTCGATATATGCCTGAGGTCAGCCATGAAAATAGGATTAGTATTAAGTGGGGGTGATGTCAGCGGAATGAATAATTTTTTATTTCAGATTGACCGGATGACTGAAGCAGAAATAGTGGTGTTCGATGGTGGTATTAATGGGCTAATTGAAAACCGCTATAAAAATATATTACATCGTGATTTAGTTGATTTATCGATATCCTCAGTGCCGATTGTAGCCTCAGGGCGTAAAGAGGATAAATGTAAGAAATCTGATTTTGAGCGTATTGCCAAAAATATTCGCCAGAAAAAAATAGATTGTTTAATTATGGCAGGTGGTGATGGATCGTTTCAGTTTTTAAAAATTCTTAGCAGCTACGGTGTTAACTGTTATGGCGTAGGAATGACTATCGATAATGATATTACTGGAAATAGTTATTCCATTGGATTTTCTACCGCCTGTGAACAGGTTATTAGTGAAGTAGAAAAACTGCGTAATACCGGTCGTGGTTTACCAGGACGCATCTTTATGATTGAACTGCTGGGGGGGTATTGTGGGGAGCTTACCTTACAGGCAGCGCTAAAAAGTAATGCTGATATTGCGCTCATCCCTGAAGCACCATGGGATATAGACGCTCTGGCAAGTAAAATAAAACAAAAAATTGATAATCAGAATAGCGTGATTATTCTTTGCTCTGAAGGTTATACCAAAGAATATACTCCTGGATTCCAAGGGGCCATCGATACCATGATTGGTAAACTGGAACACAAAATTGGTATCAGGATCAGAAAAACAATTCTTGGCTATGGTTTACGTAACGGTAAACCCACTGGTGAAGAAATTATTCAAGGAGCAATTCTCGCTGAAGAAATGGTGAGATGTATTAAGAGTGGTCTGACTAATAAAATCATTGTTATTAATAACAATAATAAAGCAATACCTATTGATCTTGAAAATTCCGATAAACGTTTAGTGGATGAAGATAGTAACCTCTACAAACTGGCTAAAATAAATAACCTTATCTGAGGTATTAATATGCTTAAAGTACTCTGCGTATGTGGTTGTGGTCTGGGTTCAAGTTTTGCAATTGAAATGAGTGCAAAATCTGTTTTACAAAAACTGGGCATTGAGGCTGATATTGATCACACAACAGTATCAGAAGCCTCTTCGTTTAAATATGACTTTATTCTTACTCAAAAAATGTTTGCCGATGTTTTAACAGCCGATGCTGACGATGAGCAAAAGAAAAAAGTCATTATATTAAACAAGCTCACTGATAAAAAAGAAATAGAAGAAAAAATCCTCGCATATATAAACTCGAACTGAAAGATGAGGTGGTAAATGGACGCTATTATTCATTTTATTGTAAAAGATTTTCTCGGCCAGGCATCAATACTGATTGCCCTGATAGCTATGCTGGGGTTAATCCTACAGAAAAAATCTGTGGGTAAAATCGTTGAGGGAACGTTTAAAACCCTGATGGGGTTCTTAATCATGATGGCAGGCATCAATATTATTGTTGCCGCCCTAACCTTCCTCAACGATATCTTTACCAGCGGTTTTGGCATGCAGGGCTATATTACCGATGTAGCCGCAATCGCTGGCGTAGCTAACCGTGAACTGGGCTCTGAAGTGGCGCTGACGCTACTGGTTATCTTTGCCGTTAACATCATTATTGCGCGTATTACACCGTTTAAATACATCTTCCTGACCGGACAGGCACTACTGTGGATGGCCACAATCGGTACCGTGATTGGTTATAAATCCGGACTGACAGGGGCAAGCTTAATTCTGACTGGCGGGATCTTCGGTGGCATCATGGCCGTACTGATGCCAGCCATAGCCCAGCCTATCGTCCGTAAAATTACCGACTCTGATGATGTCGCTCTCGGACACTTCTGTACTATCGGTTATCTGGTCCAGGCCGCCGTTGCCAGAGCCATTGGTAAAAACTCACGCTCCACTGAAGATTTGGTTCTGCCGGATAATTTCAAGTTCCTGCAAGATACTTACCTGTCAATGGCCGTGATTATGGTGCCGATGTATATCATTCCAGCGATTTTCGCCGGGCCGGAATATATCGCGCAGTTCTCTAATGGCACCAACTACATCATGTTTTCCTTTATGCAGTCGATGCAGTTTGTTGCAGGGGTCTTTGTTTTATACAGCGGTGTGCGCTTACTGCTTAACGAACTGGTACCGGCTTTCCGCGGCATTGCCATGCGCCTAGTGCCAAATGCTAAACCCGCTCTCGACTGCCCAGTACTGTTCCCTTATGCACCCAATGCGGTCATTGTCGGGTTCCTCGCGACCACTGTTGGTTCAATTATCGGCATGATTGTCTTCCCGCTGTTTGGTCTGGCGATGATCCTTCCGGGTCTGCTAACCAACTTCTTCGCTGGCGGTGCCGCCGGAGTCTTTGGCAACGCGATGGGCGGACGTAAAGGGGCAATTATTGGTGGTGTGGTACATGGCTTATTTATCACCTTATTACCGGCCATGTTAATCCCTCTACTGGAAACCTTCGGCTTTAAAGGTGTCACCTTCAGTGATTCAGATGTTATCGGTACCGGCTTAGTTCTCGGCCATGCCTTCCAGAATGACTGGCCATTTGTTATCGGTTTTATTGCCTTCGTCGTCTTCATTGTCTGGTTTGCTAATAGAAAGCTAGGTAAGTAGGAGGGAATATATGTTTGCAAAATTAAAGCAAATGTTTAGCTCAGAGCAATCTGTAACAGAGGAAGATAATCATGCCCAGGCAGAGATTATCACCGAAGAGTTAATTCAGCTTGAGGCAGTACTTACGGATAACCCTGCAGATAATGATGCTCAAAAAAACCTGATGGTTAAATACAATCAAGCTATAAAGATTTATTCATCTAACAAAACGTATCGCGATCGGGTAGACGATATGTTTATTAAAATAGATGAACTAAGGAATACTATCCGAAAAAATATATGAGGTAATATGAGCATAAAAGCATTTCTTGCACAGAACCAATATATTCAAGTCCAGATGGAAGTTGATTCCTGGAATGAGATTATTCACCAGGCAGCAAAACCACTTATTGAAGGCGGCTTTGTTACTGAAAAATATCCGCAGGCAGTGATTGATAATACTTTGGAATATGGCGCTTATTATGTTTTTGATGAGGGGATCGCTATTCCACATGCAAGACCAGAATGTGGTGTTATTAAAGACTGTTTCAGCATGGTGACCTTAAGTAAACCGACATCGATAAACGGCAGCCCGCCGGTTGATATTGTGGTGATGTTCGGTGGTGTCAATGGAGATTCTCATATTACTGAAGGAATTGCATCCATTGTAGGGTTACTGGAGCAGGAGGAGACTTTATTACATATCAGACGAGCGACAACCATTGATGAAATTATCGGGCTATTATGAAAACACTCATTCTTGTCAACGGTATTCCGGCATCAGGTAAAAGTTCAGTAACGAAAGTGATTGCTCATTACTTTTCATTTCCTGTGCTGAGTATCGATGAAATTAAAGAACCTTTTATGGTTCAGTTTGCGGACATCATTGACAGACCACTCAATAGAAAACTGGGTTATGCGGCCTATGAGGCGATGTTTAATATCGTCAAGTCTTCACCGCCAGAAGTGATATTTATTATGGATGCCTGGTTTGGCTTTCGTGATAAATCGGTACTTGAGGACTATCTAAAAGAGATAGGTGATATACGGATTATCGAAATCTGGGTAAAAGCCTCTGGCGAATTAGTCGCTGAGCGTTATAAAAACCGCTGCGGCTGTCGGATTAAAGGTCACCCGGGAGAAGAGTATATCCCGGAATTGATTTTACTGGCAGAACGCGCCGAACCGATGAATTTAGGAAAAGTTTATACCTTTGAACAAAATAATAATGCTAACCATGAAGAGCTTATTAACTGGGTCAAAGAAAATATTAATCGCCATTAATCTCCACTAATGCTTCCGTGATGAGGAATATATTATGAACACAATGACAACAGCAGAACGACGTGGCTATCAAATGATTTGTGATGCAACAGGCGCCATGATGGTCGTTGCCTGCGATCAGCGTGGGGGTATGCGTACTTTATTAGCGGCAACGCCTGAAGAACAAGCGTTAATCACCAATGAAACCTTAGGTAAAACCAAATACGATATTACCCGTTTTCTCGCCTCACAGGCTGGCTGTGTTCTGGTTGACCCTATCTGTGCAGTGCCGGGAATTATTGATGAGGGTGTAGTTCCGCGTAACACCGGCCTGCTGATTGGTCTGGATGCTTCTGGCTGGGATACCTCAGCTGAAGGATACCGTATTTCAAAAATGGTCGAAGGTGTCACCGCCCGTAAAGTCCGCGAACTAGGTGCTACTGGTGGCAAAATCATGATCTATCTGCGTAGCGATACGCCAGCAGCTAACACCGAAAACCTGCAGACGCTGCGCGATGTGATAGCCGATTTTGCTCGCGAAGACTTGTTCCTGGTGGTCGAGTTCCTGACTTATCAGCTGGAAAATGAGAGTAAAGAGGAATATCAGAGCAAGATCCCACAGCTGATTCAGGAAGGCTGTCAGGCCTGTATCGACTGCGGCTCTAAAGTACTGAAGATCCCTTACCCTGGAACTGAAGAAGCCTGTGCGGCAGTGACCGATATTTGTGGCGATGTGCCTTGGGCAGTGTTGTCTGCTGGTGTGGATCACGCCACCTTCCTCACTCAGGTCGATATCTCACTGCGCAACGGAGCATCGGGAGTGATTGCCGGACGTTCACTGTGGAAAGACTGTATCTCCCTGGACAGAAATATATCTAAAGAGAAACTCTCGTCTATTGCCGTTTCACGTCTACGTGATATTCAGGAATTACTGGTGAAATATAAAAAAGAGCGCAATGTCGCCTGAAGAGAATACCAGTACAGATAACGATAAATAATTGGGCGGCATGATGCCGCCTTTCGCATATCGGCAGATAAGGGTGACAGATGAGTAATACACTTGATTTAATTATATTTGACTGCGATGGCGTACTGGTTGATTCCGAAATTATTGGTATTAAATTAACGGTCTCACTACTGAATCAGCAAGGGGTAGATATTGATGTCGAGAAGTTTACCCGTTTATACAGTGGTCTCGCCTGGGAGGCTCTGATTGAACAGGTTCGCCGCGATACAGGAATAACCGTATCCGCCACGATTGGTCAGCATTTTTATCCTCAACTGATGGCCGCTTTTGCGACCCGTCTTAAACGCATCAAGGGTAGCTTTGAGGTTATCAGTCAAATCACCACCGCGAAGTGTATCTGCTCTAACTCAGGCAGTGAACAACTGGATTATATGCTGACCCTGGTGGGTCTGAAGAGTCTGTTTGCTCCCTGGGTCTATTCGGCAAATGATTTGGGACCAGGCCGCGGTAAACCGGAACCTGATATTTTCCTGTATGGCGCACAGCAATTTAATGCGCAGCCGGCCAATACGCTGGTGATTGAAGACTCAGTCCATGGTGTGATGGCCGCAAAACGAGCAGGTATGTATGTGGTGGGATTCACTGGCGGCGCGCATACCACGCCCTGTCATCAAAGCCGGCTGATAACTGCTGGGGCAGATGTGGTTATCGACTCGTTATACCGGCTCCCTGAGGAAATAGCGCGTTTTCGCCCGTCGTAATCAAAGGCTATTGCATTGATATAATTGACTATAAACTTGCCACATCAAAGGCAATTGGCGCAATAAACTCAACTCTTCCGTCAACCAGAAGCGTTTCTGGCGGCACCGGGAAAGGCGCTGCGCGGTTGATGGTTGCCAGGGCTTCTTTATCGAGAATTTTCGTTCCGGATGAAGTCTGTAAACTGGCACTCATCAGTTCACCGTGGCTATTGAGTACCACTTTGACTTGAGAAATACCGGTGGAGTTATAGCGTAATGCCTCTCTCGGATAGCGTTTTGCCTTACCTAAACGCTGATGAACCTCACTATGCCAGCTTTGCTGTCCGCTGACGGCTACCGAGGAATTACTGGTAAAAGTTGCGCTATTATTCGCAGTGGTTCCTGAAGCGGGAACCGCCGTTATCGCTTCTTCCTGAATACTTTTAGGCGCTTCCGTCACTCTTTTTTGCACCGGTTCAGTCTTTTTCTTCGGCGGCTGTTTTTTCTCGCTCACATGCGCCAGATTTCCGTTGTCAACCAGACGCGTTTTGGGCAAATTTTCAATTTCTTTTACCGGCTCTGGCAAAATTTCTTCCCGGGCAGCCATTTGCTGTTTGGGTGCATGATTAATTTCAGCCTCTTTTTGCTGCTCAAGCTGATAATGCCCTATCTGAATAGGAATAGCCGGCGGTAGTACCCCGGTAACAGGTGCTGAAGTCGTCAAATAGCCAATAAAAATAAGCACTAATGAGCCATGGAACAGGAGACTTAAAAATACGCTGCCCAGTGGACGAAACACTGAACTCCCCGGCATTTCCACGAGACTACTCATACCTTACTTTCCTCATGACTTTATTTTTTGCGGATTATAGGCATAATACAAAAAAAAATGATATTCCAAGAAATCATTATTAAATCCGCTCTACATAATTCATGTTATCCCTGATTGTTGTGTTTAGTGCTGCCATATTCATAGACAGTTACGCTGTTTTTGATAGTCCGGCACTGGCAATTTAGCGGTAATTTGCAGTATGGCTGAGCGTGAAAATATTTTAACTATCAAGGTAATTTGAGCAGACTTTTCACCGGCGTATATACCAGACGCTTTAAGGTTTCGATACCCATAAAATGACTATTGATAAATCTTTTGCCCACAAAATAAGTGGTGCATATCAGTCAACTTATAGCCAGCTAGTGCGTTTTTTTCGCAACCGGCTAGGTAACAGCAATGATGCTGATGATTTATCACAGGATGTGTTCGCCTTATGGCTGCATCGCAAAGCTGACTCTCCCGTTAGAGAAAGTCGGGCTTATTTATTTAAAATTGCTAATAACGTACTGATCGAGCACTGGCGGCGTAATCAGCGGAAAAACTCAACCGAGGTGGATGTCGAAGAGTGTCTGCTGGATAATCATGCCAGTATTGCGCAAAGCGATCCCAGCGAAATTCTTGAGCAGCAGCAACGCATACAAAAACTCAGCGAAGCGATAGAGTTACTTCCTCCGCGCCGCAGAGAAGCTTTTCTGCTCTATCGGTTTGATGGTTTATCACAAAGTGAGATTGCCGAACGGATGGAAATTTCTGTCAGTATGGTTGAGAAACACATTGCTGCTGCGTTAGTTCATTGTAAAAATCATCTTGATAATACGAGTAATAATCCGTCATGACTAACTCGCATTCTCCAGGCTCTGAGGCCGCTGACGCTATTGATGAGCAGGCCTCTTTATGGTTTACCCGCCGACACGGTCAGCGTATGAGTGAAGCTGACTCTCGTCAGTTTGAACACTGGTTAAATGCCGCCCCTGAACATGCCCAAGCCTATGAGTCCATTGCCGGAGTCTGGCGCGAATTTGATGCCATGCCCAGACCCGCAGCAGCACAACAACCTGCCCGTAAGTCGATTTTTTTTCCACTCTGGCGGCCACTGGGGCATAGCGTTGCCGCCCTGTTTATCGCTGCAATATTACTCTTACCTTACAGTAAGTTACCGGCTTTATTGCTCAATAACATGACCCTGGTGACAACCGATAACCCCAAAGAAGTGACCTTGCCGGATGGTAGTCAGGTCTTTCTGAATCACCAAACGCGTGTGCGGGTCGCCTATGAAACAACCGTGCGCCAAATCTATCTGGACGAGGGCAATGCCTATTTCAAAGTAAAGTCTAACCCTTATCGCCCGTTTATTATTCAGGCCGATGGGCGACAGGTTGAGGTGGTCGGTACCCAGTTTGAAGTCAGTCACCAGCAACATCAGGTCGCAGTCCAGGTCAGCCAGGGTGTGGTGAGTTTTAAAACCGGTGAACAGCAAAAAAGCCAGTACTTACTGGCGGGCGACAGCGCGGTGAGTACGGCTGAAAACAGCAAAGTTACGCTGAGTAAAATCAATGCCCAGGATGTGGCAAGCTGGCGCTTTGGTGAGTTAATCTTCACTGACAAGCCGCTGGCGGAAATCCTCGCGCAGCTTAAGCCTTACTCCACTCTCGAGGTTGAATTATCGCCACCGTCGCTGGCGCAACATAAAATCTCCGGACGTATCGATTTACGTCAGCCAGAGCGCTTTTTCCAGGCCCTTCCCCAGCTTCTTCCGGTTCAGGTCGTTTATAAAGACAAAAATAATTTGTTAATTATCAACGACAAAAAAGGTAAATGAAAATTATTTTGATTTGCATGTGAGGATAATTCTCATTTCACCGTCTTCTTAGGCAGTTGTTATTTTTTAGTGGCTGGTTTTAGCACTATTTTGCGCCTCTGCTTAAGAAGAAAGGAAAATCATGTCAATTCATTTTGCACACCAACGGCTCAAGCCGCTGGCGTTTTTGGTGGCTCTCAGCACCACCTCTGCGTTTGCCCAGGATGTTACTTTTTCTTTGCCGGAACAGCCGCTGGCTGACTCGGTTTCCCAGATTAGTCGTCAGGGACAGATTAATCTGCTGTATAACCAGAAACAGTTGAATGGGTTACGTGCCCCAGCGCTGGCCGGTAACTACACTCCACAAACCGCACTACAAAAAATACTTATCGGTAGTGGACTGGAGCTTGTCAGTGAAAATGGCGTATCGGTTATTCGCCCACAAAATATTAATCAGGGCACCCTGGTACTGCCGACTACCCAGGTATCGGGCATTACCCAGGCGAATCCCAGCAACGATGTGATTTCCGCCCCCCAGTATGTCACCGCGGAAGAGATCCGCCAGCGTAATACCGGTGATGGCAATATCACCGACTTAATGAAAACGAACCCTGCAGTGCAGTTTGCCAACAGTGACAGCAACTCGATGAACCAAGGGGAGATTAAACCTTCACGTATTTCCATTCATGGTTCGAGCAGTTATCAGAACGCCTACCGTCTGGATGGCGTCAGTTTTAACAACGATTTTGACCCAGCAGACAGCGGTTTAGGGGAAACTTCAACCCGCCTGAGCACCAGCGATCAGGGGATTTATATTGATAGCCGCCTGATCGACAGCATGTCGGTGTATGACAACAATATTCCGGTTGAATTTGGTGGCTTTACTGGCGGAACGGTCGATGTTTCCACCCGCCGCTGGCAGGGTGAAAATAGCGCCCACGCCTACTACCGCATGACCCGTTCAGGCTGGAATAAGCTGTTCCATGACCCGGAACAAGGCATTGATAGCAGCAAAAACGACACCTCTAACCCGGCTCGCTTCCAGAATAAATATAACAAAGATGACTTTGGTGGCTGGTTTGAAGTTGGCGTAAGCGAAAACTCCGGCCTGGTATTCTCAGCTTCACGTCGTAGCTCAACAATTCCAATGACGGTCACTGGTGGTGTGGGAGCTGTTTTTGATAATAACAATCAGGTTGAACTGGTTGATTATAATCCTGGCACGAAGAAGCAGCATCGGACCTCAGATAACTTCTTCCTGAAGTATTCACTTGATGTCTCTGACAGAACCTCGGTTGATTTATCAAGTAACTATGCTTCTTATAACAGCTATATGTTCTCTTCCAAGGTGATGAACTCCGGGTATGACTCTAAGCATAACGGACTGGGCTTTACCGCGGTATTAAAACACAGATTTGATATTGGCCAGCTGGAAGTTACCGCCAATACCCAAGATTTAAAAGACGATCGCAGCAATGAGCAGAAATACGATCTGACACTGCGTGCTTTCGATGATAACTGGCAGATGCTCGAGCTTAACAGTGGTGGTTTAGGTGATTTAACCTCGAAACAAAAAAATAATAATTTAAAAACTGTCATGCGTTTTGACCCGATGGAAGATGGCTTAGGTCTGACTCACAGCCCAACACTGGGCGGCGAGCTGGCTTATACCAAGGGAACCTACAAGCGTGACCAGGACTATTTCCGTTATACCTACCAGGGAATGCTCGACGGTGATATGTATACTGGCTCACTGAATAATATCACCCGTTTCCAGGCCGGCTCCTATTCCGCCGATTACACCAGCTATGCCCTGTTCCTCGACGATAATATTGAGTACGGCAAACTGACTCTGCGCCCGGGCGTACGTCTGGACAGAGATGATTTTGTTAAGCGAAACAATATCGCGCCACGTCTCTCCGGGGTTTATGACCTGTTTGGTGATGGCAGCACCCAGATTATCGGCGGCGCTAACCGCTACTATGGCCGTTCGATGCTGACCTATGCCCTGTACGGTGCCCAGAATGGCGGTATGCAAAACTGCATGGGTTACTTCGAACCTTGTTCTTTAGATCCGAATAAAAATGAATGGGATAACCAGAAAGATTACGAGGGAGTCGACTCACTTAAAACCCCGTATAACGATGAGCTGACCGTCGCATTACAGCAAGAGATCCTGTCTACCACCTGGCGTTTGCAGTACGTTCATCGTGAAGGTTATGACGAAGTCAGAACCCGTACCAAATATAATAGCCGTGACATCGACAAGCGCAATATTCGTGTCTTTGACAACGATGGTCGCAGTTCACATGACACAGTAACGCTGTCAGTAAGAAACAGTCAGCCGTGGGAATGGGCGCAGGCCTCCCATGTAATGAATGCGGCTCTGACCTGGCAAGAGTCAAAAAGTAATACCCCGAAAGATGCCGGCTATAACTCCTTTGACCCCTCCAACCAGGTCAACTTGAATAAGGTCTGGTATGACGGCAAGGTGATTGACGCCTCTCAACTGCCATCAACCAGCTTTAATTCACCGTTTAAAATCAACCTGGAACTGACCAGCGTCTGGGATAACTACGACCTGACCTGGTATAACCGCCTGCAGTGGTTCGGTGCCCGTAACCAGGCAGTACGTTATGACAACTCTTACTACTCTGACGCTGAGAATGGTCAGATGCGTAAATATACCAAGCAACACTTTGCCAGTCGCTATACCTGGGATACCCGCCTTGGCTGGAAACCTGATTTTGCCTACGGCTTTGGCTTCTCTGTTGAAGTGAATAACGTTCTGAATAATAAGAATGTGGCGGACCGCTTTGTGTTCGAAGACCGCGTCATCAAATCTTACGATCCGGGCCGTCAGTTCTGGCTGCAAGTTAATTACGACCTGTAATTTTAGCGTTCGACAGCCGCCCTGTTTTGAGTGCCCCCAGCGCTTGAGACAGGGCGGCAACAAGCAATGTGAGTCACTAAAATAAGATAGCTATTAATGTCATGAAGACACTGAAACAATTTTACTATTTAGTTAAACCTTTTTTAGGGCAGCGTGCTGCCCTTTACTGTTGGGCCCTGCTCATTGCTTCCCTGACTCTGACGCTGTCATCGGTCTGGTTCAATGTGCAGATGAATATGTGGAATGGTGATTTCTATAACGCGCTGCAAAAATTAGATGGTCAGGCGTTATACAATTTATTGCAGCACTTTGTGGTGCTGGTCAGCGGACTGATTTTTGTCGTGGTAATGGGCAATTACCTGAAACAGATGCTGATCATTCGCTGGCGTAAAGGCATGACTGAGCAAGTCCTGACGCGCTGGCTCTCGCCGCACAGTAAACATTATATGTTGCGTTTAACCTCACAAGAACCCGATAACCCAGACCAGCGTATTGCCGAAGATATCCGGTTATTAATTGAGTCGACGCTCAATCTGCTAGTGACCTTTCTGCACTCGGTCCTGACATTAATTTCCTTTGCCGCCATTCTCTGGACGCTTTCTGGCAGTCTGAGTTTTGAACTTGGTGGGCGCACCTGGACTATTGCCGGGTATATGTTCTGGGCCTGTATTATTTACACCATTATCGGGATTGCGCTCACTCAGTGGATTGGTTTTCCACTGCGCCGTTTGCATATGGACAAACAGCGTCGTGAGGCAGACTACCGTAGTCAGTTGATTAATTGTCGTCAGCATGGCGATGCGATTGCCGGACAACGGGGCGAGCCGCAGGATACTAAAGAGCTCATGCTGCGTTTTAGCGAAATCGTCAAAAACTGGAATCAGTTGATTCGCAATGAACGTAACCTGTCATTTTATACCGTGGGTTATCAGCAAGTAACCGCCCTGGCCCCGGTGCTGTTAGCCTTACCGAAATTTCTTACCGGCGAAATAATGTTAGGTGGCTTGATGCAGTTGCGTCAGGCCTTTAGCAGTGTCGCCACCTCATTAGGCTGGTTTATTTTTGCCTATAAAGAGATTGCTGCCTGGCAAGCTACCGTATCCCGTCTCTATAATTTTGTCGTGTTATTAGAAAACGATAACGCGGCTAAAGCCGATATTACTGACCACAACACGCCTCTCTGCGCCTCAATCAGCGTGACCGCAGCCGATAATAGCTGCCTGATTGATAGCGTCAGTCTGAAAGTTAAAGCGGGTGAATTACTGCTGATCTCCGGCCGTTCCGGCATTGGAAAATCAACATTATTACGTACCCTGAGCGGCCACTGGCCTTACTTCAGCGGCGATATTTCTCGTACTTCCTCGCTGATGTGGATCCCACAGCGTCTCTACTTACCGATTAGCCGTCTCGATAACTTACTGGCTTATCCACGCGATGCCTCACAGTTTAGCGAGGGTGAATTGCGCAAGGCGCTCAGTGATGTCGGGCTAGAAAAGCTTCATTTTCAGCTGACATTAGAAACTGACTGGAGCAACCGACTATCCGGAGGAGAACAGCAGCGAGTGATGTTTGCGCGTCTGCTGCTTAACCGGCCTGAATTGCTGTTGCTGGATGAAACCACCTCTGCACTGGATGAAGCCAGCGCCCTGGAACTATTACAGAAACTGAAAACGGAATTACGCGATAGCGCGATTGTTTTAGTCAGCCATCAGAGCTTCCTGTCGTCATTAGCTGAGAACAAACTGCGTCTTGGTGACACACCTGACTCCCCTCTCTTACTTTCGAGAACACCTGAATATGCTTCGTAAACTTATAGTACTCACTGTCAGTGGACTGATGCTGGTCGGCTGCGTGTCCCCTGCAAACGTCACTTCTGAGAACAGCCCAAATACCTTGCTGCCGGTACGCAGTAATCTGCAGCATTTCACCCTCGATAATGGGCTACAAGTCTATTTATTACAGCGTAGTCAGCCGGGTGTGGAACTGCGTTTGCTGGTGAAGAGTGGCTCAGTTCAGGAAAATGAACAGCAGCTGGGACTCGCCCACTTTACCGAGCATATGGCCTTTAAAGGGACACAGCATTTTCCGGGTACCACAGGTTTCCGCCAGCTGGAACAGCAGGGTTTTAAACTGGGTAGTCACGTCAATGCGGTTACCAGCCTGAACTCAACCTTGTATCAATTATCCCTGCCTGAAGCGACTTCCGCTCAGGTAGCTACTGGCCTGCAAGTGATGTCTGACTGGGCATCCCATATTAGCTTCGATAAAGAGGCTTTTGAGAAAGAGCGTCCGGTGATTGTTGAAGAGTGGCGTCTGCGTCAGGGAATGGGCTACCGTATTAATGACAGTCTGGAAAAACTACGCTATCACGGCAGTCGCTATGCTGAGCGCAATCCGATTGGTTCTTTGGATATTGTGCGTGAAGCCCCGATTGAACAAGCGATTGCCTACTATCAGACCTGGTATCAGCCACAGCGCATGGCTCTGGTGGTGATTGGTGATTTTAATACTGCGGCGGTACGAAAAGATATCGATACGCTATTTGCCTCATCTACTGCGAAAAATCCGCCACAGGATGACGCCCAGTGGAAAAAATTCAATCACTCAACGCAGCTCTTAGTCCAGCCCGTTTTTGATAAAGAACAGGGGCAGCGCTTTGTGCAATTTGCCCTGCAAAAAGATGTCGCCGCACCATTAAATACGCGTTCAGGGCAGTATGATGACCTGATGGATAGCCTGTGGTTAGCCATTTTAAATCAACGCTTCTCAGTGCTGGTCGATAACGGTGTTCTGCCGGCTATCAGCATTAATGAACAAGGATCCATGCTGGATAACCGTCGCCTGCAACAGTTAATGATAATCCACCCCAAAGGAGATGATTATCATGGCGCGACACAAGTTCTGTTTACCGAGCTTCAGCGTCTGGCAACAGCGCCTGCCACCCAGCAAGAACTGGATGATGCCAGACAAGCTATTCTGAAAAAACTGAGTCAGCAAGCAGCCACTGAACAGCGTTATGGCAATGACTATCTGGCAGGTCAGCTCACCACGGCACTGGAATTCGATATGCCGATGTGGAATAAACGTCAGCAGTTAGAGACCACCTGGCAGTTGGTTAAAAATGTGAAGCCACAGGATTTACAACAGCATGTGGCAACATTCTTAAACGTCGCCTCTCCGCGTCTGGCGCTGATTGGCCCGGATAGCGATGCGGCGAAATCAGACAGCAATACCTTTAATCAGCAGTGGCAGCAGGCGCGTAAAAGTTCCCCGGGTCCCTTCACCAGCCGTTCACAGACCATCAGTTTGCAGTTACCTCGTCCGGCAAAAGGAAGTATTACCGCTCAAAATACGCTACCGGTAGAAAAAACCGAACTCTGGCAACTCAGCAATGGTATTAAAGTCATTGTTAAAACGGATAAAAACTTAAAAGACGACGTGCAGCTTAAACTGCAACTGCCTGGCGGACGTTCATTAGAAACCGAGCAAACAGCAGGTCTGACCGACTGGGCGCTCAAACTGCCTGAAAGTAGCGGTTATGGCGAATACAGCGCGCGTGAACTGGCTTTACTGGCGAAACAAAATCAAATCACTCTGCGTCCTTATAGTGAGTTACTTAACCACGGTTTCCGGATAAAAACGCCAGCGGATAATCTTGAAACCACGCTGCAACTGCTGTACCTCAAACTCACCGCGCCACAATTTAGCGGTGAGAAACTGGAGCAGCAGAAAGAGTCATTTGCACTGAGTCAGTCTAAAGTTCCGGTGGAGCGTACCTTCCTCGATAATATTAACAAACAGAGCTATCACCATGGCGAAATGCTGGTGATTAATCCGCAGGGCGGCTGGCGTAGTTTCACTGCACAACAGCTACAGCAGGCGAACCGTCAGTTACTGACCTCTACTGCGGATATGACGCTGGTTATCAGTGGCGCCGTCAATAGCCGTGATTTAAAACCGCTGCTGGAACAATGGGTAGCCTCACTCCCGGCTGAAAACGGTCAGCTTGCCTGGCGTGACCAGGGAATAACGCCGAAAATGTCGACTATGGATCATCGCTACCCCATCAGTAGCAGTGATAAAAGTATGGTCAGCCTGCAGTACTCAGCCCCAGCCCAGTGGTCACAGAAAGATCTGCTGGCCTTACAGCTGCTGGATACGATTGTAAGTCAGCGCTTACGTTCTGAATTACGTGAAAAAGCCAGCGGGATTTATGCCCTCGGCTTCTCACAGATGCTGGTGAAAAAACCGACCCCTTATTACCTGGCGAGGCTGAATTTCACCACTTCGCCACAGCGTAGCGAGGAGTTAACGCAAATTGCTCAGAAAACGCTGCAACAAATCAGTCAGGCGGGTGTAAACCAAAAAGAGTTAACTGAAGCGAAGAATATGTGGCTGACAGAAAACTCACAGGGAACGGACAGCTCAGGCTACTGGACTGAAGCCCTGGCACAAATTGCCTCTGACGACGGTCAGTATCAACGACTGAATCAAGAAGATGCCATAATCGGTCAGTTAACCACTCAAGATATCAGCGCCCTGGCTAAACAGTATTTAGGTAAGAATCAGAAGGTGTTTATGATGACGCCTTAACTCATATACCCGTCATACTTCAAGCTGCCTGGGCGTTGCTGGCGTTCAGGCAGCCGAATCACATAGTCTATCTATGCTCATCGACTGCCTTCTCTCTGCGCCTACAAGCAACTCGAATTATTTAGGGTATATATAAATAAGTGCTTACTAACTTTCACCAGGAGCACTGGCTTTTAGATATGATAAAGACCAAAAAGGCTCCTTGCGGAGCCTTTTTTAGTGAACCGAACTTTTTGACAATAAATTGATAATCAGCACACCAACACAGATAAATGTAATGCCAACAATGGCCGGGAGATCCAGCTTCTGCCCGCTAATAAGCCAGCCTGCCAGGCTAATCAGCACAATCCCGATGCCAGACCAAATCGCATAAGCAATGCCAGTGGGTATATGGCTCAGCACTTGCGACAACATATAAAATGAAACGCCATAAAGCGCTAAAGATCCGAGCGTAAACCAGAGTTTTGTGAACCCTTCCGAAAACCTTAGCAACGTGGTAGCAATCACTTCGGTAACAATCGCAATGCCTAAAAAAATGTATGGGTTCATAAACCAGTCTCTGATAAGTAAGCTGCCTGTCGGCGATAAAGGCATTTTACTTGAATCTTTTGAGATTAAAATGCCCTCATCTCTTCCAGCATACGCCCACCAAAAACGGAGATTGTTCAGATCCTTTTCGCTGCTTCCAGAGTCGCCCTTAATTCACTTTCCGTCATCCGCACACAGTAAGCAGGCATAGCGCGCTGGAAACGCCAGCCTTCTGAAAGCCGACCCGCATCCACCGTATCAAAACCAAATGCGTTATATAACGTACGAACTGTCTTTTTCGTTTCCAGGTCATCCCCTGCCAGCGGTAGTGCGCGGCGCTGCGGATCTCCTGCTGGTAAACCATCGTTTTCGAGATCTGTCATCTGAATCGCATTGAATGCTTTGGTTATTCTCGACTCTGGCAGGAAACGGGCAAGATACTCACTGGTCGTGGTGGTCTGGCCATCCAGCTCAGGCACCTGGCCGTCACGTTCAGGATAATAATTCACCGCATCAATGACCGCTTTTCCCGCAAGCTCAGCCACCGGGAGTTGTCCGATAGCCGTCAGCGGTACAGCAATCACCACAATATCGCCATATATAGCAGCCTCAGTCGCAGTACCGATTTCACAGCCAATCATCGGTTTGAGGCTGAACAATGTTTGTGGCCCGCGTGAATTACTGAGCATAACCTGATATCCAGCTTGTATCGCCAGTTTCGCTATCGCTCTGCCGACAAATCCTGCGCCAATAATGCCTATTTTCATCACTCTCACCTTTCATTTCGCTGTTGAAAGGTTAAGAATAATTACACACCAGTTATTGATAAATACCCACCATAGACATAAATAAACAACAAATAAGAGGGAATAATGGATCGTTTAACCAGTATGAATGTCTTTGTCAGAACCGCTGATCTGGGTTCCTTCGCGGCAGCGGCTGAGGCATTGCGCATTTCTCCGCAGATGGTGGCGAAACATATTTCCCGGCTAGAGTCACGGCTGGGTACCCCGCTAATTAATCGCACCACACGCCGTCAGCACCTCACCGACATCGGACGTAGCTATTATGAACGCTGTAAAATTGTGCTTTCAGAGGCAGAAGCTGCGGATGCTATTGCGCATGAAATGAAGATTTCTCCTTCCGGCACGTTACGGGTTAATGCTCCGGTAACTTTCGGTAGTTCATCCCTGGCACCTTTTATTACCCATTATCTGGCCCAGTTTCCACAGACGCAGATTGAGCTTACGCTGAGCGACAGAATAGTCGACCCCATTGAAGAAGGATATGAAGTGATCCTGCGCATCGGTGAACTCAGTGACAGCCAGATGATTGCTTATCCCCTGCGGCCCTACCGCCTGATTGCCTGTGCCTCTCCCGATTATCTGGCGCAAAATGGGGTACCCAAAACGCCTGCCGACCTGGCCACCCACTCCTGTCTGGTTTACGGTATCTGGTCGCCACAGGCCCCGTGCCGCTGGCAGTTTCACCAGGACGGTAAAATACAGGAAGTCCGTCCTGAAGGCCGTTTGCGCTCAAATGACTGGCGAGCGCTACTGCATGCCGCAGTCAGTGGATATGGCGTCACGCTTGGGCCAGCTGATGTGCTGAGTGAAGAGATAAAAGCCGGACGTCTAATACAAGTGCTACCTGACTATGAGGGACCTTCGCGACCGATGCATCTGCTGACCCCAGCGGGATTACGACAAACGGTAAAAATCCGCAGTTTTATTCAGGCGGTGAGACAGGCATTTGGCTGAAACAGGACGATTGCTGATTATTTTTGCCTCCCACCAAACGTACAGAAAATAATGAAGATTATCTGGCTATTAACCCGAAAGGTCAGGTTCCTGCTTTACTGCGCACACACCAGATAGCATGGTAGCTGCCCAAGTCTTCAGAATGGCTGATTTCAGTGGTCGCCAGCCAGTGCCAGCGAACATCAATACCGAGTGCGGCAGCGCTTTGCGCTAAGGCCTGAGGAATTGCCTGATGGGCGATTACCGCGGGGTTATAGTCACCGATTAAAGCAATATCAAGAGGCGTCTGGGAAAGTGAAGTCATTGCGGGTGTTCCTTATGTGCATGATTAACAGAACAGCATAAGGAACATCAGGTTAAGCAACTTTGGCAACGCTTGCAAGAAAAATTCCGTATTCTGTTAGCAGGCAAAAAGAACCGGTGACTCTGCTATACTTACCCGTATCAAGGTAAATACAGGTGACCTCATGATTCAGTGTAAACGTGTCTACGATGTACCAGATAAAGAGGATGGTTATCGGGTTCTGGTTGACAGACTCTGGCCGCGTGGCGTTAAAAAGGCAGATTTGCGCTATGATGAGTGGGCGAAGGATCTCACCCCTTCCAGTGAATTACGCACCTCACTCCACAGCGAAGTCATCGATTTCACTGAGTTTACCCGGCGTTACCGCGACGAACTGGCCGGGCATCAGCAAACCGCCCGGACTCTGGCAGAGCGTAGTAAAACTATGCCTGTCACGTTGCTTTATGCCGCCAAAAATACC